>PPYF01638221.1_pt1 | contig 105509 bp, 94 predicted proteins | sample 1559871 | NCBI WGS metagenome assembly PPYF01 (sample SAMN08240021, study PRJNA423297) | Human gut metagenome, whole genome shotgun sequencing project.
TCTTTTCAAACGCATTTTGTAGGACTAAGATATTCTTGACATCCTGCTCCTCATTGTTCATAGCGATGTAAACGCTGATGGCACCCACTACGGCAACAACACCTGCAATGGCATAACAGAGCTTGACCACAATAGGCACGTATTTGGCTATTTCCTCTGTCACAGTTGTCAAGGCAGTGGTTCCTGCAGTGTAGTCACCTGCCGAGTTTTGCGCCATGGCAATGCCACCGCCCACAAGGAGCATCAATGCCAATGTCTTCAAGCGTCCTGAAGAGAGAACGCTCTTGGCGGTCTTCTTCAAATAGTTCGTTGTTTTCTTAAACATTCTTTCTTGTTTTACTTGTTAATGATTCGTTTGGAAACACCTTATTATAATTATATAGAAAGGTGTTGTCGCTTTCACATGATATACTCTTCTGCAGTTGAGTCTTAAATCTGGTAACCAAAGAATGCTGGGAACAGGATGGATGCGCCTATCATAAACAGACAGGCTCCTATCAGCGTCAGTATGGACTTGGTAACTCCATCTTCCCCTGTGTTCATCTTGATGTATATCTGCAAAGCGGATATAATCACCATCACAGCAGCGACAGCGTATGTCAGATACAGCACATACAGCATCATCGTCACCACATAGTCGTGCATCCCTGCCAGTGCGTCTGCTCCCCAGCTATAGTCCACATTACCGCATTTGGCTGATGCTGACAGGGGGAGCAGCGCAAAGACAAAGGAACTTACTACATTCTTTATGATATGGCTAAATTTCATCCTTGACTGGTATTGTTTTGATGTTTGGTTGTCCTGGCTTTGTCTCGCCTTGTTTCAATAGGCTCTCCGTGAAGTCGTCCTGCCATAGTCCGTCTATCCATATGGGAGAAGTGGACTCCATCTGCCCATCCATCTTTTCCTGCAACGACTCGGCTGCGTTCTTCGGCTTCTGTTGGTTGACATTATTTCCTTCGTCTTCATCAACATCATCTTCTCTGCCGGAAGAATCCGTTTCTGGAGAATAACCACTCATTCCGTTGTTCTCTGTTCCCATGCCATAGCCCTCATCGTATGATGTGCCGTCTTGGAAACTCGTGTCGTATTGCTTGTCGGCAACGCTAAAGCCACCATCGCTTTCGTTGATGGCTACAGCAGCTTCCTCTTCCGTTATGTTGCTGATGTCAAACACTTCCTCATTGCTTTTGGCTTCTTCCTTCTTACCATACAGGTCTCTTGTTATCATCACCGCATAGTAAATAGCGTATGCAATGGTAAGGCTGATGGCGAATATCAAAAATGGACTCATATAATACTTTGTTTTATTGATGATTTATACTCTATGCAGTGGCAAAAGTGCCAGTTGCGAGTGCAAAGTAAAGAGTAAAATCCGACATAAAAGAATTTTGTAAAGTATGACCATCAAAGTTTAAGATATATTCAAATTATAATCATATATCATACTCTCAATCATACTTTAATCAGCTTCTTCTGTTAGTTTTCGCATATTTCTTCCTTATACTTAGACGGATGTTTTTAAGTATAGAATACCTTATCTGTTTAAATCTTGTAATATGTACTTGTTTAATACGTAATATAACATAAAACAGAGGTATTCGTACAGATATTTTGATTTTATGTACGTTTAGTGTTAAAAATGAGTTAATGTTTCAATATGTTTGCCGCATTGGATTTTATTTTATTACTTTTGTATTCAAAAAATAATAATAACATGTATAACAAGCCATATGTCATCAGATATATTAAGAATTATAGAAGGAGGATTGAATAACGATAGGAGAAAAATCATAAGTTACTCCAATCGTTTAGCTACTCGTCTTGAAGCCGAGGGCGACATTCAATTGGCTCGTTGCATCAAAGAGCAAATTCAAAACTCTAACACAAGAAGTTCTGCAACAGCTGATGCCATGCGTATGTTACCTTTAGATTCGGACAGCAAATTGCAAATAGTAGAAGTAATTCCCGAAGACTCAACACGTACCAATATTGTCCTTTCTGATAATGTCGGAAGGCAAGTAGGTGAATTCATTGAGTTGGTGAGGCACAGTGACGAACTGGAACAGGCAGGGGTTAATATGCCTAAGTCCATGCTTCTTTACGGAGCACCTGGTTGTGGTAAGACCTCTATAGCTCACTATGTCAGTGAAAACACCAATTTACCATTGGTGGTAGCAAGATTGGATGGAATTGTTTCATCACTTCTTGGTAGTACAGCAAAGAACTTAAGAAAAATATTCAGCTATGCTAGTAGCATGCCATGCATCTTGTTTCTTGACGAATTTGATGCTATAGCCAAGGCACGTGACGACAATCACGAGCTGGGAGAACTGAAGCGTGTCATCAACAGCTTGCTTCAAAACATTGACTCCATGCCAACTTCTTGCGTTCTGATTGCAGCAACAAACCATCCCGAATTGTTAGACAAGGCCGTTTGGAGACGCTTCACAACAAAAATTGAAGTCGGAATGCCTGATGACGAAGCAAGAAAAAAAATAATTTTGGACTTAACATCTGGGTTCAATTGTCCTTTTGTAGAGGATGGACAAAAGATGAAAACGGTTTGTGACTTAACAAAAAAAATGTCTCCCTCTGACATCTCTACGATATTTAACAAACTAAAAGTGAAGGGCGTTATCAATGGAAGCAAAGCTATTGAATATGAGGACTTACTTGTTACTATCTTTGAGTTCGAAGGAAAAGACGAAGCACAAGATAAACTCATCATGTTCCTTAACACAAACGGAGTTAGTCAAGCCAAGATTGTACAAAAACTAAATATTAGTGCAAGATTGGTCAGAAATGTATTATCTAAAAAATAGTGAATTATGGCAAAAGAATATCCTATACAAAATGTATCTTTTAGGGGAGAAACAGACAATTTCTTGACGGAAGCTGGTGGTGGCAGTGAATTACCAAAGTGGGTTAATGATACTGCTATTTCCGTTAATGCAGAAAGGGTTTACGATCAATTGGAGTTGTTCTCAGAATTATTCTCTGATGCAAATAGAACGATGCCTGTGCTTACAGAGATTACACTGAACAAAAAAGCAACAGCTAAATCTCATCGTCCAGCAGTGCGAAAAATGATGGATGTAAACTCTAAACGAAATGTCCTAGGAGTCACATCGGTAGGTAAAATCTTGGTAAAGATTGATACCGCCAATGATTTGAAGAAAATGGAGCGAGGTTTTAAGGTGGTAAATACAGCCAATCTGCCGAAAGACAAAAAGATTGGTTTGTCTGCAATAGAAAACATTTCTCGATACAAGGCTGTTGTTGATGATAGCATTCAAGAAAATGACCGTCTCAAACTGCAGTTGGTTGATTATCTGAATAGTGAGTACAATCATCGTTCTCGTATTGCTTTGAGTATAAAATGCAAGGAATTTGGAGTTGAATTAGAAGAGCTGAATTATGCTAGTAGCTTACGCTTGTTTTCCTTGGAACATGTGTCAGAGGAAGCACTTCAGGCTATTGCATCCATGGATTGTGTCTTGGCGGTTAGAAAAATGCCTACAATAGAATTTGAAACTGCCCCAGACGAAGACAACTCCAGCATCGAAGTGATGACACCATTGGAAGGCGCAACATATCCTGTGGTAGGCTTGTTGGATTCTGGTGTTGGCGATAATGATTACCTGCGTCCTTGGATGATTGATGATGAAGATAATATCGCTGATTTGGAAGATGAAGACATAAACAGAAGTCATGGAACTGCTGTTGCAAGTGTCATCAACTATGGTGATTTTCTTGAAAATAAAGATTTGACGAAATGTGGACCTTGTAAAATAAAGAGTTGTATTGTCAATACAGACAGAACCCAAATATACGAAAACGAGTTGGTAGCCAACATTCAAAATGCTATCGCTAAACATCCAGATATAAAAATCTGGAATCTCTCGCAAGGTACAACAAAAACGATAAATAATGACAGATATTCCGACTTGGGCATCGCATTGGACAGCTTGCAGAAAGACAACAGAATCTTGATTTGCAAATCTGCAGGTAATGTTGATCCAAGAGCAGAAAATCAAAGAATTACTGATGGCGCCGATTCTTTGCTTAGTCTCGTTGTAGGATCTATAGCTCATAAGAAAACTACCAATAATGATGCTAAAGAAAATGACAGAAGTCCTTTTTCTCGCATTGGTCCTGGTGTTGAAAATGCAGTAAAGCCAGATTTGGTGCACTATGGCGGCAATATGGATACACATCTGTCCCTGTTTTCAGAATGGGGAAGACAGTTTTGCCGCTGGAGTGGAACTAGTTTTTCTACTCCGCGAATTACAGCTTTGGCTGCTAATCTTAATCAGATGATTGGAGGTGAATGCAATCCCTTGCTTTTGAAAGCATTGCTTGTTCACAACTCTGATTACCCTGTAGGTTTATCGAAAACGCCAGAAGAACTTCGCAGGGAAATGGGGTTCGGTTTGCCATCTGTTATTACAGATATGCTTAACAACGATGCTGATGAGTGCACTATGGTTTTTCATCAGACTTTACAGAAAGGAACAAATATTGTTTCTTTGGATTTTCCATACCCACAAAGTTTGGTTGAAAACGGTTATTTCATCGGTGAAATTACATTGTCAATGGCTGTGAATCCTGTAATTAATGCGGGGCAAGGTTGTGAGTATTGCCAAAGTCAAGTGGATGTTCTATTGGAAACTTATGACCATGTTGAACATGTTCAATTGGGCGAAGGTATGATGCGCAATGAGTCAAGAACATCAAAAGATGCCGTTAATGTACTCAATGCATCGATTTATAGCTCAAAAGCTTTCAAAAAGGAGTTCGCAGAAGAACGTATGCTGATTGAACAGGGAGATAAATATCAACCTATCAAGAAGTATTATGTTGATCTTTCCAAGATGACTGACACTAACAGGAGAAAGGCATTGGGAGAAAACAGAAAATGGGCACTGAAACTCACTGGACTCTACCGTGATGCAGCTGTACAAGCTTTGGAGAGAGACGGAGAAGTACTTTCGCAAGACGTTGTTGTCGTTGTGACAATAAAAGACCCTAGACATCGTGGCACTATATATACCGAATGTCTCGATTTACTAGAACAAAGAGGATATGTACACAACGATATCAATATTCATAATGATATTAGAGTTGATAATTAATGATCGTACTTTATTATGGCTACATATGATTTTTCAAACGCCATTCCCTATGTGCCCACTCATGTTGGAGAACTGATAAACGACGAGCTTGTTGCGTCGGGACTGTCTGTAGAGCAATTGTCAGAAAAAGCTAATATCGAATTGATAGCTTTAAATGAAACAATTTCTGGGAAAAGACAACTATCCACAGAAATGGCTTTACAGATAGAATCAGTTATGGGGATTCCTGCTTCATTGCTTCTGAACATCCAAATTCAATACAACAGTTTTCTGCGGAGAAAATGAATATTCTCCGTAGAAAACTATCGTTTTTCAAACTTTCCCATATCACCTTACCAAAACAGATATGCTATATAATACACCAACAGCATCCCAAGCAGGAACACTGCCACACTGCATCCTATCTTCAATCGTTCCAATACCTCGTCTTGCTCCAGCCCCTTGCTATGTTTGATGATGACAACGATTGATACTATATCTATCAACAATACAGCATATATCATGGCTGGCAGATAGTGAATATGATCCACCATCCACCAGTGTATATCCGCTATATCGTCATATTCCACTTTTGCTTCCCTCATGCTTTCTTTCTCCCTATTAGACAATCGTTTACATCCTTATAATCTTTGCTTATGAAAAGGGCATAAAAAAAGCCCTCCGAAACGGAGAGCTTGGCAAATTCTTGGTGAACTGTTATTTTTCCATGTATTGTTTCAGTTCCTGTGTGATATATGTCCAAACTTCTTGGAAGGTTAGTGGCTCCTTGAATTTGATTTTCTTCAAATAACTATTCCACATAATATTTCGTTTGGCATCTGTCGCAAAAGAATCCTCGAAAAGGCTATATTCCGTAGAGATGGCGGTGCCTCTATTCTCAAACGTGGCTGTGATGGCTTCTTGCAATGTGTCCAAGTCAATATTTCCTGCTTTTAGTATTCTGTACACATCAAAGAAGTCTTTCATGCGGCTGTTCTCTGTCGCATGGTCTATCATTGCCTGATACTTTTCAGCCACCACGGTCTCTAAAGAGTAAGCCAAGATGTCAACTTCTGGTAATGTGTCCAGCAACACCGGATAAGAAAGGTCAACGGGTGCAGGAGTTATGATGTCGCCAAAGCCTACATCCATGGAAATAACTTGGCTTGCCGTGTCAAGTCCTACCTTGACATGCACTCGCACACCATTATATTCTTTTTTGAGAGTGATTTCTTCTACGCTAATGCTGTCCTTTTCAAAGACAACTCCGTCTTCCGGACATTCTATGTCGCATAAATTTCTGAATGTCTCCTTGATATTGTCCAACTCACGGCTAATCTGTTGACCAAGGAAATCTATGTCCAATGTTGGTCTTGCTTTCAAATGCTCATGGGCATACAGTAATGCACCACCTTTCAATATAAAGCGTTCTTTGTATGGACTTACCGACAGACGGTACAACAGACGCTCCTGAAAGTATCGTGTCAATATCGATTGGTAGAAGACATTCTCTTCTTTCGATATATTAAGCAGTTTCGCTCTTACCGAGCGAGCATAATTCTTCGTTGTCATATTTATTATTTTATAGTTCCATTTGTAGATATGTTCCCAATGTTTTGGCAACTCTCAGTTGTGAGGCATATTTCATCAGTTTGCTGACATTACGATCTCTGCGTTTCAGATATTCCTTTATAATCTCCGTACAGACATCTATGCCGATTTTGTTTCTATACTTTACTGCATCACAGACACATTTCTCCACGTCATATATCCTCACCTTGAAACCCTCAATCTCTGTATTCGTAATTCCAAGGTTAAAGGCGGTATCACTCCAATGGTATAGTGTAATTGGGGGATAATCTGGAAGGGTGATTTTTCGGCCTCTTTTTATTGCAAGACAATATTCTTGTGGTACCTGTGTAGTCAACTGATAATGTGACCAAGCGGAATACAGACACAACACACCACCAGGAACAACCTTTTCCACATCAAGCATTTGACTTGCCAAATGGTCATCGGTTGCATACACACCTCTTTTTATTCTGGTGAGTTCGCCATTCTTGGCGGCTTGCAATACTTTATAGTATGCAGCTCTTCCTGCCATATCTTTTGCAGAGATATAGCCTTCAGATTTTGGATTTGTCATACGCTTTTCCATGATTTGCATCTTTAATTCTGTACAAAGTTACTACATATTTTCAAAAATGTAGTATGTTTGTACGGAAATCTACGCAAAAATCACGCAAAATATAGTTTTCTACGGAGAATATTGACTTTCTCCGTAGAAAATTATCGTTTTATACATCCTCTTTATGCGGAATAATGGATTTTCTGCCGATAAGATAATCATTGACATCCTTGTATTCTGCATATCTTATGGATTCGTTGATTGCCCTGTTTTGATAACAGTCCATGATTGTATGGGCAGCCACCGTTCCTGCTTGGTCATTATCAAGATAACAATGGATAGCAGTGTAACACGCCAATCGTTCCATGCATTTCCCAAGGCTACTGATGGAGTTCAGTAAAATATAATCACATGGCTCTTGTATGCAAATCACATTGTCGCCTCGCTTTTCCAAAGTCTTGTACGAAAGAAAGTCCATAAACCCCTCGAAGATGCAGCATCTGTCCTGCACTCCAACTTGCTGTGAATGTATCAAGGATATGTCTTTCTCGCCCAAACAACCTTTATAATATGGGTTACGCAGTTCATACCCATCCCGGTTATTTGGAAAGGCTATGCCAAAATACCGCTTGCCCTTAAACGTGTACCAGATCTCCTTGCAATAGCGTTTACCCATGTCCGCATCCACATGGCGTGAACGCAGATACGACATAAGCACAGGGTAGGACAAGTCTTGGATATGTACCTTGTCCATTTTGTTTGTCTCTACTTGTGTCGGTATGGGAGGTTTTGCCTTTGTGGACTTTGGGTTGTTCATGTCCGCTGTTATATGCTGCAATGCAGCACCCACATCATCCGTATTGTAGAGAAGTTGGGCAAGAGCAATGATGTTGCCACCCTTGCCAAGAGCAAAGTCATACCATTGGTTTCGGCTGAAGTTCACCTTGAACGATGGCTTTGTCTCCGCATGCAATGGCGACAGATAATAAGATGTGGACTTGCTGCATCGTTTGGGCTGATGTCCCAATGCGCTCAGATAGTCCGTGAGTTTGATTTCCTTTGCTTGTTGTATGTTCATCTTTCATTCATTTTTTGTTCATTCGTGCGCTTATTATATATACACCAGAGTGAATGAACGGTTTTGTGAAGTCATTTTGTAGTTAAATATGATGCCACTTCACAAAATCCGTCCGTTCTACTATTATATATACACCGAGGTGAATGAAGTGGTTTTTGAAGTGATTTTCGCTTCATCCTCACTTCTTCACCTCCTGCTCTTCAAGCAGCGGAAGCGAAGGATAATCCTTCATTCTGCAATACTCGTTATTGCCACACTTCACCACCAGTTTGCTCTTCAATAGGAAGGTCAGCAACTTTGACATCACTGTTCTACCTCTGGCAAAACCAATAGTTGTATATCCTTTCGTCAATGCGTTTATCACATTCTCATAACCTGACACCACTTTCTTGCCGAAAGCCATTCCAAGTGCCTTGTCATGCTGCTCATCGGTAATGTCGGCTATTGTCATCTTAGGCTGTTTGGCTGTGGTAGAGTCAACCACATAGTCTTTGGCAATCTCTGGCAATCCCTCCTTATTTATTTGAAACGCAAAAGGGACAAAGTCCTTGTCTCGGATGTTGAGCGGTTTCACTTCACTCACATTCGCCATCGAATTGCTCTTACTTATCACCAGTACCGTCTCTGCCTTGTTGCTGAGTTCCGTGCCAATGTGACCTCTTACATTGTCATCACCCTTATTCAGGTGCAAGACGCAATGGATGTGCAGGTCATAGCGGCTTGACCACTGCATCAGTTTGTTGATGATATGGACGGACTCGCTCGGATTGTTGATGTCGAGCATCAAGTCCCTTATGCCGTCAATGATGACCAAGCCAAAGCCCTTTTGCGTCTGCAAGGCATATTCTATCAGTCGCAGTCTGAGGTTGGGACTGTACTCTCGCAGTCCGAAGAACACAAGGTTCTCACTGTTCATGTTGTCGGGCAATCCTGCAAGCCGGAGGATGCGCTGCATCACGCTGTGACAGTGGAAACGGCTCTGCTCCGTATCAACGTAGAGTATCTTACGCTTGTCATCGGGTAGTTTTGCCGTATATTGCAGCACCTTTCCGTTAGCAAGCGAGGCAGCAACCAAAGCGGACACGTTGAACGTCTTTCGGCTCTTCGCCTTGCCTGTGGAGGCACTGAAGTTGCCAAGCGTGGCTATGGTCGAGTTGTCCACCCATATTATCTGTGGCGGTGTCTGGTAGGTCTCATCCGCATGGATAAGCGATGCCTTCAGCAACTTTTCCAACAAATCAGCATTGTCCGCTGCGCCTTCAAAGAGGCTCATGTCGTTCATGTCTTCCATCGTCATCTGCTCTTCAAGGGTTTGTTCATCACATAGCGTATGGCATCCTGCTCATACACGTCTTTTGTTTTCACAGGGTGCTTCTTGATCCATTCCACCAGTTCTTCCTTGCTGAAATAGATGGTCTTGCCGTTTGGCTTGTAATGGGGAATGGCAAAGGTACGTGTCAGTTTGTAAAGCTGACTCTTTGAAGCGTCAAGGAATACGCTTGCCTCGTCAAGGGTGAGCACGTCTTTTCCTGCAAAGAGCCATTTCTCCAAGCACTTGATGCGGTTCAGCACATCCTCCACTGGTCCAAGCAGCTTGAATGCTTCTTCCATCTGTTGAATGCGCTCGGCAAGTCTCATTGGTGTCATGTCTGCCAGTTCTTGTTCTGTCAACTCGTGTTTATCCACGTCTATCGTTGGCGGTAGTATCGCACCATCCTTTGGCGGATTGTTTGCCTGATTTGTTGTCTGTCCAATCATTGTCGTAATTTTATTTATCGTTACACATAACGAGGTCGCCCTCCATAACCAGGTTTCTGATTACGGAGGGCAAAGGTAAGGGCATTTCTGCCCAATCGGATGGAAGGGCGCTTGACTGTCAACCGACTATCAAGTCAACTGTCAAGGTTTTCATCTGTCAGATGGTGTCCTTGCTATCATTTTTACCGCATTCTGCTATTTCTTGCACTTTCTTGCGGATAGCCTCATAGATACTGGCGTTGGTACTTTTGGCATCACTGGTTGCTGAGGACAGCTTGGTTGTTGTAAGTGGCTTGTCTGTTGATGAAGACAGGATGAGTTTATGCTTGGCAATGACCGATTGCCATTGCTTGCAAATCAAGTTCTTGCTGCAGAGCATGTCAAAGAAGAATGCCACACGTCTGTTACTTCTCGCCTTTAGCTGCTTGCAAACTTGGCACGAGAAGAGTTTTCGCATATCCTCTTCCGACACATCGGCTGAGAACAAATGAACCTCATTGGCATGGCGCGCAATGAGGTTCAACTGAGTAGAATCAAAGTAACATTGAAAGTCCTGTTTCGGTTTGGTTTCTTGTGCTGTTTGTAATATTGACGGTGGTTTACCATGGAGATACTGACCATTTGGAGGCGGCTCCGTGGTGTTGAACTTGTGATGAAGAGCCTTGTAGTCATGATACTCGAAATCCACTTTGGTAAAGAATATGACTACCAAATCCTCACGTTCTTCAAGAAACTCCTCCATGATGTAGAAGTTCTTCTTGTGCTCGTTCTTTCCTGCCGCATACTGGCAGTCCGTATAGGAATGGCTGTTGAGAAAGTCCTTTTTGTAGCGGTGATACAGTTTACCGCATCCTATGACTTCCGTCTGATAGCACTCATGGGCTTCCTTGAAGAACAGCCACAATTTGTTGGTACCACAAATGCCACCTACACCGTTAGCGAAGGTGCATTCATTGCATTGGGGTAAAAAGAGAGAACGAGGAGTCTTCTCGTCCTTGGTTGTTTGATGTATTATTATGTTCCATTTTTATTATTCGAACGCACTGTCCAACAGAGAAACAGCCTCGTCCTTTTTCTTGTTGATGATTTTTGCGTAAATTTGTGTCGTGCGCACCTCCGTATGACCGAGAAGTTTGCTTGTAGTGTATAGGTCTGCGCCCATGGTCAGCTCCATCGTGGCGAACGTGTGCCTTGAGACATGGTAGGTTACATGCTTGCTGATACCTGCCGCACGGCTCCATTCCGGGATGCAGTCGTAGTTCTTGCTTGGCAGTGTTGGAAACACATTGTCCTCGTCACTTGCAGATCCACGCTCAGGCATCCAACGAAGGGCTTGCTTGTTGAGAGGAAGATAGAGAGGCTGCTTGGTCTTGTACTGCAATATCTCAACTCGTGTCTTGTCACCCTCGGTGATGATGTTCTTCCACTTCAAACTCTTCACGTCACTGATACGGAGTCCGCAGAAGCATGAAAACAGAAACGCCGCCTTGATATCCTCACGCTTGCAAGGGGTGTCAATCAGTCTCTTCACCTCGTCAACGGTCAGGTACTCTCGCTTGGTGCCGCCACCTTTCAGAACATCCATGCGAAGACGCAATACGGGATTGTCGTCCATTATCTCTTCCTCAATAGCCATGTTGAAGGCTGCTTTGAGGCATTTGAGATAGTTCATCACCGTGGACTTGGACGGATGGGTGTGCTTGTAGGTGATATAGTCGTTCAACAAGAACACCATGAAACCATTGCAGTATTCCTTGGTCATCTCTGCGAGTGTCACATTTGGCGAGTGTTCTCTCACTGCATTCAGCACGCTGTTCACCCAGTTTCGGGCAGATTGTCTTCCTCGCTCCACTTGTGCGTCACGGAATATCTCCAACCAATCCACAAGTCGCATTTTGATTCTTGACTTGTCTTTGAGCCCTGCGATACCGTTAGTGATGCTCATGATGCGTTGTGCCTTGATAGCATAGACTGCTTGCATTGTCTGCTTGTTCTGCTCCCTGGCAGCTGCGTCAACCTCTGGTATGAGATAAAGGCGCAGATAATCATAGGTACGGCGACCGTTGACATTGATGGATAGATAGACCGACTTGTTGCCGTTGGCAAGTTCCTTGAAGCGGATTCTCACAGGCTCCTTGGTCTTGGAATTTCTCTTGCGCTCAGTCTCTGCAACGGCAATCTCTGTCTTCACCTTCTTAGTGGCAAGATACTCCTTGTATTTGTCCACGTTGGCATCTGGATCTTCTCCATGCGGCTTGTAGCCTCTTCTACCGACACGCTTCTCAAAGGTTCCGTCCTTCAATGCCTTCATGCGTTCCTTGGCCTTTTTCTCAGCTTCTTTCCAGATTTCCTTGTGTTTATCCTCGCTGTCATCCTTACGAAGGTAAAGACCAACTGACTCATAGGCACGTTGTCCCTTACCATAATATATATCAAGGAAGAGGGAACGGTCTCCATTGCGCATCTTGCGACTACGGACTATCACAGAACTGGTGTATTCCTCAACTTTCTCCACTTGGTTCAGCTCGTCAGAAGGATCCGTGAAAGTCTCTCCATTGACAACCTCTCGCATCTTGCGTTCTTTCAGACGCTCTGCGGTTTCCATGACCAAGGCATTATTCTGCTTGTCAGCCTCGGTAATCTCTGGGTTGATATAGAGCTTCAGAAACTCGTACTTGCGCTCACCATTATAATATATGTCGAAGTAGAGCGACTTACTGCCGTTGGCAAGGTCCTTGAAACGAAGAGTGACAGCTTCACGCTTGTTGGGTCTGCCTCTATGTTTTTTGATTGTTCCATCTATGGCTCTGTCCTCACCGTCATCGTCAATAAACTTCCATTGGTGTCCTTCTCTGCCAGAAACGGCTCCAACGACTTCGTTTACCTCACTTTCCTTTCCCTTGACACTTTTGCCAGTTTTATCACTGCCGACTTTTTTCTTCTTACTTAAACGTGCGGTCTTCTTGCTTGAAGTTGTTGTAGAAGCAGGATGCTCCAAGGAAGCCTTCACTGTTTCCAACTTTCCCGACAGGATTTCTTGCACTCGTTGGTTCTTGATAGCTTCTGCCTTCTGCAAGGTCTCGGCATTGACTGCCTTAGCCTTGTCATCGTCCTCGGGAAGCAGATAAAGCTTCAAGAACTCATACGACCTCTTTCCACTTTTGTAAGTGTCGAGATAAATCGACTTTGTGCCATTCGCCAAATCCTTGTAGCGTATGCGCACAGGTTCATTGTTACTTCTCATGTTACTTTGTTATTTATTCTACTTATTGTCATTTTGCGAGATTTGTTACTCGCGGTGCAAAGATACGAAAAATAATTGGATTTGTTACCCAAAATAAGAACCAATTACGAACCATTAACTATGATAAATAATAAAATTAAATGGCAAAGTAACAAACAAATAACAAAATACATACTTTATTAAATACTTGCTATATGCTGTATATATTGGTATTTACGCGCGATTTCTTATCATTTTGATTGTTGCATGAGATTTGACGTTGTATTGGCGTTGCTCGTTTCGACTTGTCGGGCAATGCGAGAGCCTTTATAGCGTGGAACGAGTGACAGAACAGGCTCCGCGCTTTTTTTCGTATGTATAAACGAAGTGATAATTTTTGCCAAGGTAGCCAGCAGCATTAACTGAGCAATAATGAGTAATGGCTACTATCAGATATTGAACTTACATAGGCGATGGGGAATTCTAATCGCCATTTTCTTATTTTCTTCTTTCGTACATGCACAAAAGATTTCAGTTTCACGTTTTGTGCTGGCAGAGTCTGACCTTACGGCTCAAAATAAAAGCACCTTGGTTGAAGACCAGAATGGAGATAAATGTGCATTGATTCGGGTGCAAACTACGCAAAAAGGATTTTCGTTTGATGTAGGATCTGCAGGTGTTCAAAAGGTTGATGACAATCATATTGGAGAAATATGGTTGTACGTGCCTTTTGGTGTACGGCACATTAGTATCCGACATCCACAACTTGGTTCACTTGTAAATTACAGTTTTCCTATTAACATAGAAAAGGCAAGGACTTATATCATGGAGATAACGTCAGACAAAGTGTTTGTGAACTATTATGATGACTCAAGAAAGCAAAAATTGAATATAAGAGTGTTTCCCGCAAATGCTTCAATTACGCTAAACGGTATGAATATCAAATTAAATTCCAAGGGTGAAGCTTCACAGGAATTGTCATTTGGAACGTATACTTATAAGGTGGTAGCCGATAGGTATTATTCCAAGGAAGGACAGGTCGTAATAAACGATTCTGTCCATATTCAGCAACTTGTCGTGAATGATTTAAAGCCTATTATGGGTAAGATAAGTGTACATACCAATCCCTACAATGCGGAGATTATGCTTGATGGAGTTTCTATCCCTTCGAACACCGCTCTAACACCATATGCAACACAGATTGGGCATCATAAACTAATTGTGAAACAAATTGGATACAAGACAGAAGAACGAGACATTAAAGTAGAGCAAGACAAAATAACCGATATAAATATCATTTTGAGTCAATTGGCCATTTTTTCATTTAGAAGTGCTCCAACTGGAGCCATGGTGTTTGTCGGTGGAGAAAAGTTAGGAACGACTCCATGCCAAAAAGAACTGAAAACAGGCTCTTATGAGGTATCTGCTCAAAAAGTAGGATACAAAGATTATAAAAAGAAAATGGATTTAAGTAGTTCCAGTCCTAATGTCAATATTTCCTTGAGCAGAATATACAACTACAAGAATGAGTTTTACGCAGAGGCTGGGGTTCGTGTAGGAACTTTTGTCTCTTTCGGCGGAACTATTGGTGGCTATATTTCCAACGTAAACATAGAAGCATCTGCTTTTTATGGGACAGGGAATAGTGAAACTATTTATTGGAGTGGAAACGACACGAAACCTATTTCAAGCATCTACCACCCAGAACTTGTGGTAAGCGGTAAGGTCGGATATGGAATAGCTGCAGGAACAAGATTCAGGATTACCCCACAATTGGGAATCAATTATCTGAGTCTGAAAGAATCAATGCAAGAGGAGAGCAATGTGACACCCGCAAATGGAAGCAATGTGACGAGTGCGCTTTTCGGAGTGCGCTTTTCGGCTATCATTACCAATCATTTTGGAGTGAGTTTGTCCCCTGAATATTCTTTTGGAGTAGGAAAATCCAATGGCTATAAAGAGTTGGAGGCTGTGTCTTCAAAAATCAAGAATTGGGGACAAGGTTTTAATGTGAATTTAGGATTAATGATAGCGTTTTAAGATGAAACATATTGGATTATACATATTGTTGGTATGCATAGTATTTGCTGGGTGTTCAGACAAGTATTCGTCAGAATTGGGATTGAAGCCGACATTGACTCCAAGATACCTTAGGGTATCTCCTACGTCACTGTCGTTTTCTGCCAATCAGGCATCAAGCCAAAGTGTGGACATTGAAACGATGGAAACACCTTGGAAAGTTGACAATGCCATAAATTGGGTGTCTATTTCTGCAACAAGTGGTCAGGGTAATTCCAATATAAATGTCAGTGCGTCCGAGAATAAAGATGCCAATGCGGCAAGAACTGGTGTGTTTTATATAAAAGCGGATGTCAACGATTGGAATTATGAAAAGGGTATTTCCGTGTCGCAAGCTGCTGCAACACCTTATATTAATGTGTCTCAATCAAACATCACATTAAAAGGAACCGCTTGTACATCAACATTTGACGTAACATCAAACTGTTCTTATACGGTGACAAATGATGCAGATTGGCTTACACTATCCCAAAAGGACAATAGTTTTGTTCTCAATGCTACGGCAAACGAAACCAGTCAATATCGCACGACAACAATATTGTTTTCATACAATGGAATTGACCAGGCAAGCAACAAAATTGTTGTAACTCAGGCTCCAGCTTCCATCAATGCCTCTACAGAGACTTTGACGTTCGAGAATACAGCTGGAGAGATTAAGGTTGAAGTTACTTCTGAATCAAAATGGACCGCATCCACATCTTATAGTTGGATTGATGTAACACCAGAAAGTGGAGAAGCTGGAACGTCGTCCATAACAATTTCCGTATCCCCAAATACTTCTGTTGATGAGCGGACTGGATATGTAATTCTTTCTATAGGTTCGGAAGAAAGAATACAAATTCCTATCAAGCAACGAGGTATTTATATTGAGACCGACAAATCACAATATGATTTTGAGGCATCATCTGGGACACAAACAATCCAAGTCAATAGTAATACTTCATGGCAGGTATCGTCTGTTCCGTCATGGGTAAAAGTAGACAAGACAAGCGGGACAAGGAATTCTGCAATAAAAGTCACAGTCGAAGACAATCCCAATACAACTGAAAGGAATGGTGAAATTGTGGTTTCTCAACCGGGTTTAAGTGCAATGGCTACGATTAAAATACATCAGAAAGGTAAAACATTCGATGTGGCTACCACGACATTGACATTCAATGACAAAGAAGAATCGCAAACAATCACCATTGCTACAGATGGAACTTGGCGAGCATTTAGTAGTGCCGATTGGATTAAAGTCTCACCAGAGACAGCAACAGGAAATTCCACTTTAACCATCACCGTTCAAGAAAACTCTACGGATGGAGAAAGAAGCGGTTCTGTAAACATCCTGATGGGTGATGCTTCCGCAACAGTAGCTATCGTCCAAAAAGGTAAATATTTTACAATAGATAATAGCTTACTTGATTTTACAAGTAAAGGTGGCGAACTTAAAGTAACTTTGACTACTAATGCGCCATGGTCTGCAAGGAAAGACGATACGGTCAACTGGTTGTCTATATCTCCGACTAACGGCACAGACAATGCTGCCGTAAAATTTATAGCTTCGGACAATGCTTCTGTCAACAACCGTTCTACAAATGTTTATTTTGATGCTTTGGGTAGAAGTGTGAATATCCTTGTGTCCCAAAAAGCGCGGTACTTGACTGTGGATGCAAATGAATTATTGTTCTATTCCAAGGGTGGCACGTCAAATGCTGTGACCATATCCACAGATGGAACTTACTCCATAAACTGTTCAGACAATTGGTTGACAATATCAAGAAACGGAGACTCCTTTACTGTCACTGCATCTGAAAATGACACAAAGGATGCCCGCATCGGCAAGATTACAATCTCGTTGACCGATTTGAAGGAAGGTTCTTATTCTGTCACGTTGACAGTCACTCAATTAAACTATGGAGGAACTTTCCTACGTAAAGATTTTGAGGAAGATAAAAACTATGACCACAATGGTACGTCATCAGGAAGCCTCACCATAACAGGTTTTGGAGAAGACTCCAATTATGATACCAATAGTCAAAGTGGAACAAAACTGTCTGTTGTAAGTTTTAAGTCGGATGCATGTTGGGATAGTTCTACAGCTTCAAGTGCCAAAGTAACGATAACGGGATATGAGCAAGACAAGAATCTTGATTCGGACACAAATTCATCGGGAACAGTAAATAAAGACGGTTACTTCGATGACAACAACTGGAATTAATAAACAAAGAAAATATAAATAGTAAGAAATATGAAACAAGCAAGAATGATTACTCACATGCTCATGGCAATGGCTATAGCATTGGTTATGGGTTCATGTTCGTCAGATGTTTTGTCTGACATGGGACAAGAAAATCAAGGTAAGCATACTACCAAGATGGAGTTTGTAGGAAAGGTAATTGGCTTTGATCAACAAGTTTCCACTAATGCTAAAATGCAATCAAGAGCAGCAAGTAGTAGCACTTCATGGAAAGATGGCGACAAAATCTACATAACTTTCTATAATGGTACCAACATTATACCTGGCGAAGCTACTTATAGCAGCACATCTGGTTGGTCTGTAAGTTACGATGGCGATTTGGCGACAGGAAGCAACTTGAAATGCGAAGCTCGTTATTTTGTCAATGCGACCTTCACAAGCTCTTCTCTTGTTTCGCTCAATTCAAATTCTGAGATTTATGAGGATTTAAATGCGACATACGCTTACAGTAATGGTTCTTTGACAGTAACAGCAACTCTATCACCAAAGACGGGACGTATCCGCTTAACAGGAAAAGCTGGGGAGAAGATTTACGCAACAGGAATTTCCGTATATACCACATTTGCACCTGCCATTAATACTTTCTCCACCTCTAATGCCATGATAACATCGACGGTGGCTTCAAACGGCTCTACACCTTATATATATGGTTACTTTACAGATGATGACCGTAGTCTTGGACTTGTAGGCTCAGATTATGCATTTACAAGAACTTGTACAAGCAGTATGTTCAATAAGGGCGAAAGTGGTTATATGGCAATACCGTCAGAAGAATCTCATAATAATTGGCGAAGTGGATTGTATGTTAAGGCAAGCGGCGTGGAATTCAAAATGATTCCTGTTGCAGGATTGGAAAGTGGATTCTTTTTGATGGCAGAAACAGAAACTACAGAAGCTTTATATAAATCAGTCAATGGTACATCTTCAACCTCACAATTGCCTGTTGATGCAGTATCTTATTCAGAAATATCCTCATTTATAGAAAAATTGAATAATGAAACAAAGCTGACTTTCTCCCTACCATCAGCAGAACAATGGAAATATGCAGCAAAAGGTGGAAATAAGTCTCAAAACTATACATACTCTGGGAGTAATACTCCTGGAGATGTTGCTTGGTATGCAGCTAATTGCACATCAAAGCAGAAGGTTAAGACTAAAGCTCCTAACGAATTGGGGATATATGATATGAGCGGCAATGTCGAAGAAATACGTTTAGGAGAGTACATTGAGTATGGATATTATTACATAGATATTTATGGAGGTAATTACAACAGCAAAAGTTCATCTATAGGAATAAATTCTTATGTAAAACAAAGAAGCGATTACACTAATTCTGGTGTAGGTTTTAGATTAATATTAACTTGCAAATAAAGTCATGTTGAAATTGAAGCATTTACCAACATATTGTGTACTTATAGCAGTAGTACTGGTCATCGTATACTTAGCCAATTTCTCTCATGCGTCTTTATCTGACAACACGTCAGATTGGGGTGCATGGGGAAGCTATGTGAATGTTGGAATAAGCCTCATATCAATCTCGCTCATTTACATCACCTATAAAGAGCAACAAAAAAGTAACAAGATAGCAAGATTTGAAGAACATTATCATGTTGCTTTAAAAACAGCAGGAGAGCTTTTTGAGCGTAAAAAGGAAATTATAAAAGACTCATACAACAGAATTGAGAATCATTTTAGGAATCCATTCGACCCTCTTACTGATTATACGCAACGCAATACGAAAAAAGTATTAGGGTATTACTATTCTTCTGCTGTTTTTGATGTTCAGCAAGAATGTGATGAAGTCTTTCGATATTTCTATACCGCTCTGAACTCTATCAAAAGCAGTCCTATCATTGATGCAGATGAAAAGGATAGATGTTATACAGAAGTGTCTTGTCTATTTTCTGAAGAAGCAAGAATCTTGCTCCTCTTTTGGGGATATAATAACGGAATAGATCTCTCAAACTACTACAACGAAGGAATGTTCCGTACGAGTATCATCAACAATAAAGCCCTTTTGAATATCATCAAATTTGTATGTACTGGCGAAAGATGGGAAAGCGAGCAAATTAATATAGAAGATATAGATTTGGGAGATAATATAAACGAAAATTTTTCTGAAACATATAATAGATTGTTAAACAATAAAAACAAGCAACAATGAAAAAAATTATCATGTTTTTCATGGCACTCTGCATGGTATTGCCTGCATTGAATGCCCAAAACAACAAGGCGCTGAACAAAGCCTTGAAGAAAGAGTACAAGGTGAAGATGAAGGAATTCAAGAAGGGAGGCTGGATGCTTTATGGTTCGTCTCGTTCTCTTGATGTAGCCCTTCTCAACCATTATGGTAAGCTCAACAAAGAGGGAGAAGAAGCCTATGAGATAGTAGGTACTTGCTCAAAATTCAAGTCAAAGAATGTGGGTCATCAGACTTGTATCAACAATGCTTGTAACATCTATGCTCAACAGGCTGGCAGACAGTTGAAAGGACGTATTGTGAGTGACATTGCCGGTAATGGCGATGACATATCTGGAGAGTTTGACCATTTCTATGCAGCCTACGAGAGCCTTGTACAAAAGGAACTCAACGGCGAGTTGCAGGAGTCTTTCTCCGTTATCCGCAGCAACAAGGATGGAAGTTACGAGATGCAGACATTTTTTGTGGTAAGCGAAAGTGCTGCTACCCGAGCAAGAATCCGTGCATACGAGAATGCTGCAAAAGAAAGTGCTGCCGCTCAAAAATATGCAAAGAAGGTAAGCGACTTTGTTCGTGAAGGATTCAAACCAACAACCGTTTCTACATCCACCAATGACTAAACGAATAATTGTTTTACTGACAATGAACTTTTGCCTCATTTCAGCTTTCTCGCAAAGTTGGGATGAGGTAATACGTAATACCCAAACTTATCTCTCTGGAGAAGGTTGGGGAGCGACAGTAGAGGAAGCTGACCAACAGGCACTCGCTGCATTGATAAGTAAAATATCCGTTGTGGTAAGCAACGACTTCTCTATCACAGAAGACGAGCGTACAACCAATGGGAAACTTGATGCAGCAAGTTATACAACCTCGAAAGTACAGACATACTCAACCGCCACATTGACCAATACTGAGCGCATTGTCATAGATAACAATCCAGACCAAGCTCATATCGGTCGATTTATCAAACGAAGCGAACTGAACAAAATCTTTGAAGGGAGAATTCGTACAATAAAGGAGTATATCCGCTTAGGAAAGGTTGCTGAAGATGCTTGCAAGATAGACGATGCACTGAGAAATTATTACTGGGCCTACTCTTTGCTCAAATCTGTGCAACGTCCCTCAAGTGTTGTTTATTCTGATGAAGAAACAGGAGAAACAATGTATCCTTTAACCTGGCTTCCGCAGCAGATTACAAATATCCTAAAGGATTTAAGCGTTGAGGTTACTGGTAACGATGGCACAAATGTCGATTTAATGTTCAAGTATAAAGGTCAACCCGTCAGTACACTTGACTTCACCTACTTCGACGGACGCAACTGGAGCAATATCTGTAGTGCGAAGGACGGACGTGGAACGATGGAATTCAGTAAAGGCTTGGTTCCTGACAACGTTCAAATCAACTACGAATACGCCTATCGTGGTCAAGCGCACATCAATCAGGAAATACAAAGCGTTCTGAATGTCGTAAAAGGGCAATCTATACGTGCGGCAAGGGTAAACCTGCAAATGGGAAAGGCTAAAAAAAGTACAGACAATACACTATCTTTGGGTAAGTCACGGGCAAATGATACTATGTTGCCTGTTGCAAATGATGGTTCTTATAGAGCTGTGCTAACCAAAGTGCTTAATGCGATAAAGGGACATGACTATGATGCTGTACGCACTCTCTTTAGTGATGATGGCTGGAGTATGTTTACAAGCCTTGTAAGATATGGAAATGCCAGAATACTCAATGCAAAGAATTGTCTGTTTAGCCAACTGCGTGACAATGTAATTGCAAGAAGCATACAAATGTCTTTCTCTTTCAAGAAAGGGTTAAGAAAGGACTTTGTGGAAGATGTGGTCTTTACTTTCGACAAAAATCAGAAAATAGACTGTATTGCTTTCGGTCTTGACCGCAAAGCCAAACAAGACATCATGAAACGTGGCGCATGGACTCCTATTGCTCGTCAAACAATTATGCAATTTCTTGAAAATTACAAAACAGCATACGCACTGAAGCGACTTGACTATCTCAAAACAATATTTGATGACGATGCCGTCATTATAGTAGGTCATGTAGCAGAAAGACTTGTTGTGAACAGACAGAGCAAGGATATGCCAGTAACATTCCATACGCAGAGGCATATCCGTCGAGTTCAGTATAGCAAGGACCAGTATATGAAGAACTTGGAGGCTTGTTTCAGAAGCAATGAGTTTGTAAACATACGATTTGCGAATAATGACGTTCGCAAGGCAAAGAATGGCGAGGAGTATGGCATACAAATTAAGCAGGACTATTATTCGACCAACTATGGTGATCAAGGCTATCTCTATTTGCAAGTTGATTTGGAGGATTCGCAAAAACCTATTATCAAGGTCAGGACATGGCAACCAGAACCTGATCCAGAGATAGGTTTGTTTGGGCTTGGTAATTGGTAAAATACAACATGACTGTTATGCGTAAGTACTTTTTTATACTATTGTTGTGCTCTTCTTCGATGATGGCACAAAATACAAATTCAGACTATCAAGCATTCCGTAAAGGAGTGCTTGGTAGTTATGATAGCTTTCGAGAAACGATATTGGAAAACTATGCAGAATATCTCCAAGGTGTTTGGGATGAATACGAGCAGTTCAGAGGAATCAGGAGAAACAAAAAACCAAAACCGTCAATAGCACCTAAGGCTGACATAAGACCACAAGATGTCTCTCCTGTTCAGTCTCTCCCCACGGTAAAGCCTACCGTGCAGCCTACGACTGTCCCGACAGATAATCCCATATCCGTGAAGCCTATTGCCCCTAGCACTTTGCCGAATATGTCTTTTTCCTTTTATGGCATGAAACTAAGTACAGTTTTATGCCATGTACAAACAATTGTTGACATTGAGCATCAAGCAATAGCAAAGGCTTGGGACACCTACCGACAAGATAGAGTAATGAAAGATGTTATTCGCTCTTTGCAATCATTGGCTATAGCGTATGGTCTCAACGATTGGTTTACATTTGAGCTTGTCAGAAACTACACGGAGGCAACATGTATGAATCCTGCAAGTAAAACGGTATTGCAGCATTTTCTCCTCGTAAATATGGGATATGATGTCCGATTGGCAAGTTGCGGAAATCAACTTTTATTGTTGATTCCTTTCAATCAACAAGTATATGAGCGGAGCTATCTCGTTATTGATGGTAAAAAATATTATGCCTTTCATGACGATTCTACAAATAAGGTTCAAAATGCTGGAGTTTATACATGTCGTTTACCTAACGCAACAGACAAAGGGCGCAACATAGACTTAACCATGAGAGGTGGACATTTAGGGATAAAGACAGGTGTGGCACATAGGTTTAGTTTGAGTGACGGAAAAATCTTGTTGCAAGGTTCTGTTGATGCAGGAACAATGGAAGCCATCCGCCATTATCCCCAAACGGATATTCCTTTTTATGCCATGTCAACTATTAATTCAAACTTCCACCAATCTTTACTTGCACAAGTAAACGAACAAATACGAGGGTGCTCAGAAAAAGAAGCCGTTGGTAGAATCCTTCATTTCGTACAATATGCTTTCGACTATGCTACAGACGGAGAACAACATGGATATGAGAAGCCCTATTTCATAGAAGAAAACTTTTATTATCCGAAGAACGACTGCGAAGACAGGGCCATCCTTTTTGCGTTTCTTGTGCGTAACGTCTTGGGGCTTGACGTACACCTCGTACAGTATCCTGGGCATGAATGTACTGCAGTAAACTTCACAACCTCTCAAATGAATGGAGATGGATATATGTACAAAGGCAAGGCTTTCTATATTTGTGACCCGACATTCATCGGTGCTTCAATAGGTCAATGCATGCCTGATTATAGAAATGTCAAACCTATAGTAGAACTATGGTACTGATGTTGTTTCTCTTGTGGGTCCTATTCGCACAGTTCTCACAACTCGCATAGCTCACACTCGTATCACTATTCAAGTCGTTAAGGATAGTGTCGTTGACTATTTCGAATTGTAAAATAATTAGGGAGGAGCGTGTTCGAAATACGCTCCTCCCTTAATCAAAAAGACGGCTTGTTATCTCAACGTATTTACCATAACCAGTTATTATTTAGTATGACGTATTCTCTGTGCCCTCTTCTCATCCTTTCTCATCAGATAAGGAGATGGAGGAAGTTCTGGAAGCACATCATTGATAGCATCAATCTGACCCACCACCTTCAGCAAGAGGAGAAAAGTGGAAAGCGAAAGATTGCCAGCTGTGCCATTCTCAAACTTATGGATGGTGGTCAAGCCAAGCCCTGTAAACTCGGCAACCTCTTTCTGGGTGAGATTGCATCTCATTCTATATTCCTTGAATCTTACTCCCAGTAAACGTACCAACTCAGGAGTAGAATATTCATATAAATCTGCCATAATCTTCTATTAATTTATCTATCATTATAATGATATTTATCCATTATATAAGCCTTTATCTTCAATATACTGATATTTACGGTTGCAAATATAAGAAAAAGGAATGAGACTTGCAAGCTTTCTGGAGATTATTTTCTATCTTTCTGCATTTTACAGGAAAATGACATGCGGAGTCGCTTACAAATGACGCAGATTCGCCCATCCCTATATCCTCGCACATAAATGTTTTTTCTTGAAAAAAGTCTCAAAGTATCATTATTTACAAGTATATCACTGATACGTAACGGATTACAAAATGATACTTCCAAATATATTTACAAAGAAGTATCATAGAAGTATCATAAATTCAATAGAAGTATCATTAAATCACCATGATGCATCATAAAAAAACACGAAATTATAGTCAACTAAATATAGAAAAACTACAATTTGCTTGCTCAAATTAGTGCCAAAAAATCACCCCATGAAACGGGCACTCAATGCCCACAGCACGGGCAATGAGTACCCAACACTTGGTCTACCGATGCCCGTCACTTGATCCCTTAGTGACCGTGTGACGGGCACTAAGAGACCAACCTATGTGCTTATTCCTAACTACAGTTATCTGTTTTCCATCTTATTCCTGGTTAATATTGGCATACTTTATAAACTAGAAAGGTAGACACACTATCAGTTTTATAAAACGGAAATAGTAGACATTATCAATTCTATAAAACTGAAATACTAGACATTTCTTAGTTTTTGTGCCTGTATTTCTAGACATAAATCCTCAAAAAAGGCGTTCTTTGCAAGCAACTTACCTGAATTTTATGATACTTCTATTGAATTTATGATACTTCTATGATACTTCTTTGTAAAATAAACAGAAAAGTCTCATTTTTATAAACCATTATATATTAATCGCATACATCGGTTTTAGCCGCAAATAATGAGACTTTGAGACTTTTTTCGAGAAAAAAAACTTTTATGTACGTAAAGAAAGAAGAAAGGAAGCGATGATGATACAAGAAAAAAGCAGCAATGGCTACTACTCCATTGCTGCTTATTTTATATTTTACTGAACTATCTTGAAGCGGATACGCAAAGAATGCGCATGCTCATCCCAATTGGTACCAAGCAATACGAACTTGCCAATCTGGGCTGTAGAACGGACATGCTTGCCGATACATGGACAAACATCATAATCACCAATACGAACCAGACGCAAGGTCTCGCTCGCATCATCCGGCAGACGGTCTAACTTGACGTTAGCCGGAATATGGTCACGATCCACAAACTCGTAAGTAACAGGCATATCAAGCTCTATCAGATGATTCATCTCCGTCTCAATCTCCTTCTCCTCCTGACGGGTAGGCTTGTGATCGACTAAGAAAGTCATCTTACTCTTCTTGCGCTCAATATGAGCATTGCGGCTGCGCTCACAGCCAAACAGGCGAACCATCAACTGATTGAGCAGATGCTCTGCCGTATGAGCAGGAGGGAACTCCTCCTTATGATGCTCATTCAATATGATATCACTTTCCTCCATCTTGACATTGAATTTATAGATTCTTACTCCGTTAGCATCCATTGATATCGGGAATACGCCATCCTTCTTCAACTCAACCTTCTTCTTACCACCCGAGAACAGTTCTGTTACCAGCACCTCCTCTTCAGCAATATGGAAGAAATCGAAAGCATGACCAGGGATACAAACCTGCAACTGGCGCGCCTCCTGAGCAAAATTGAGCACTATCAGCATGGCTTCATCATCCTTCTTGCGAAGGAAGGCGAAATTGGTACGGGGATCGAAATTCTCAGAACCCGGATTCACATACATCAAATCGAAGGTCTCACCCTCGCGGATGGCTTTCTCTTCATTGGCGAAGCGAAGAAGCTGACGATAAGTGGCTGCCAGATATTTCTGCTCCTGACTCAATGCCGAGTCAGATGAATCCTGATAGGCATGTGTCAGAGTTTCCGGACTCCAATAGTCGAATATCGTAGTACGGCCATCCGTGCCGCTGAATCCTTCCTCATCCATTCCCTTCTCGCCGAATTCCTGACCGCTGTAAAGCATGAAAGGATTCTTCTGGAAGAAGAGACTCATGGCTGCAGCAGGAATCGCCTTCATGGCTGAGCCACAGAAGAAATCGCTGGCGATGCGCTGCTCATCATGATTCTCAAGGAAATAGAGCATGTGATCGCGGATATCATCCACTACCTGCCACTCGTGAGTAATACTGGCTGCCGGACGCTCACCACGAACCACGCCACGCAGGCAATCATACATTCCTACTTTGTCATAAAGATAATCGAAACCAGCCTTTACATAGTTGCGGTACTGGTTAGGATCGTAAACCTCGCCGATAACCACGATGTGAGGATACTTCGCCTTCAATATTCCTGTAGCGTATGCCCAGAAGGCCGTTGGCACCATTTCTGCCATATCACAGCGGAAGCCATCAACACCCTTGCTTGCCCAGAAGAGGAGGATATCTGTCATCTTGCCCCATGTGTTTGGCACTGGTTCATAATGATAGCTTCTGCCTCCTGCATCACAGTAATCTACACCGTAATTGAGTTTCACGGTCTCATACCAGTCGTTACAGCCAGGACGGTTATCAAACCGGTCGTTTCCTGTAGCTCTGGCTGGGCTCTCGGTATAAGGTTCATAAATCTTGGCATCTTTCGCAGAAAAAGCCTTGAACTCTGGTTTGGATTGACGGATTTCATTCAAATCCAAATCGCCCCATGCATAATAGAAATTATTCCTGGTAGAGAAGTGCATGTTCGGATCATCATCTTCTCCCAAATCCCGTACACCTGTTGGTTTGCAAATGGAATGATACTCTCGGGCTACATGGTTCGGAACGAAATCCATGATTACTTTCATACCAGCCTTGTGAGTACGCTCTATCAGCTGCTCCCACTCTTTCATTCTCATACTGACATTCACAGCCAAGTCTGGATCGATATCATAGTAGTCGGTAATAGCATATGGCGAACCTGCTTTTCCCTTCACTACCTCTGCATGCTGAGTAGGAATTCCATAAGAAGAGTAGTTTGTCTGAGTGGCATGACGAATCACACCGGTATACCAAATATGTGTAAATCCCATATCGTGGATGCGAGCCAGAACTTCATCTGAGAAATTATTCAGCTTTCCGCAACCATTCTCTTCGATGGTACCATTTTCCTTACAGGTTGTATTCTGGTTTCCGAAGAGTCGTGGGAGAACCTGGTATATAATAACTTTTTCCTTCATTTAGCGGCTTTACTAAAAAAAATGAAACGTTTTACCTTTCCAACAACGCCTTTGCTGAAAAGATAAAACGTTGAATAGTGTTATTGTTGATTAAGCAATACCATGAGCGGCAACATTCTTGTCGATGCGGCCAATCATACCCTGCAATGCCTTGCCAGGACCACACTCTGTGAAATCATCAGCACCATCAGCAATCATAGCCTGTACAGATGAAGTCCAACGTACAGAGCTTGTAAGCTGTGCGATGAGGTTCTGCTGAATCTCAGCTGGATCAGTATGAGGCTTACCGTCTACATTCTGGTAAACCGGGCACTTAGGAGCAGAGAATGTAGTCTTCTCGATAGCAGCCTGAAGTTCATCCTTAGCTGGCTGCATCAATGGAGAGTGGAAAGCACCACCAACCTTCAAAGGCAATGCACGCTTAGCACCGGCAGCCTTCAGCTTCTCGCAAGCAGCATTGATAGCATCTACGTTACCTGAGATAACGAGCTGACCAGGGCAGTTGTAGTTAGCAGCAACTACCACGTTGCCTTCTGTGCTTACCTCAGCGCAGACTTCCTCAACCTTCTCATCTGGCAAACCGATGATGGCAGCCATGGTACCAGGGTTAGCCTCGCAAGCCTTCTGCATAGCGTTGGCACGGGCAGCAACGAGTTTCAAACCATCCTCGAAAGCCATAGCACCGGCAGCAACCAATGCAGAGAACTCACCGAGAGAGTGACCTGCAACCATAGCTGGCTTGAACTCCTCACCCAGGCAAAGAGCAGAGATAACAGAATGGAGGAATACAGCAGGCTGGGTAACCTTGGTTTCCTTCAACTGATCGTCGGTTCCGGCGAACATGATATCAGTAATCTTGAAGCCGAGAATCTCGTCGGCCTTATCGAAAAGTTCTTTTGCCAATGCGTTGTTATCGTAGAGGTCCTTACCCATACCTACGAACTGAGAACCCTGTCCAGGGAAAACAAATGCTTTCATTTTATCCTTATATTTTTTAGTTTATAATTAATATTCCTGTAATGAATATGAATTCTCTGAATTCGACTGCAAAGGTACAATAAAATTCTGAGAATCAGCAGAGAATATCAAAAAATAAAGTTATATATTCTAAATTACTACAAGAATGGTAAAAACTTTCCATTCAGAACAGGGAAAAGATACAAAAAAATCCCTAATGCCTTGCGGCAAAAGGGATCCTTATATTAATTTGCTTTACAGTGCGAAAAATATCGTACTTCATACAAATTGATTGAGCCAGGATTATTCAGCTGCTGGAGCCTCTTCCTCAGCTGCAGCCTCAGCAGGTGCCTCAACTGGAGCCTCCTCAGCAGCAGGAGCTGCAACAGGAGCGTTCTCAGCAACAACATTAACTGGAACCTTAACCTCAACCTCCTTGTGGTAGTGTACAGTAGCCTCGTACTCACCAACCTTCTTAGCATCCTTCATAGTGATGATCTTGCGATCAACCTCGATGCCCTTCTTAGCGAGTTCCTCAGCAACAGTTGCAGCGTTAACTGAGCCATAGAGCTGACCAGTAGCGCTCACCTTAGCAGCAATAGTAAGAACAATGCCCTCGAGAGCCTCGCCCTTCTTAACAGCCTCAGCCTTGATAGCCTCAAGCTTGTGAGCCTGCTGCTTCAAATCCTCAGCCAACTGCTTCTTAGCAGATGGAGATGCGATAACAGCCTTACCTGTAGGGATAAGGAAGTTACGACCATAACCACTCTTTACATTTACGATATCGTTCTTATATCCAAGACCGATAATATCTTGTTTCAAAATAATTTCCATTCTTCTTTATCCTCCTTAAATTACTTCATCAAATCGGTTACGTAAGGAAGCAAAGCGATCTGGCGAGCACGCTTTACAGCCTGTGCTACACGGCGCTGATACTTCAAAGATGTACCTGTGATACGACGTGGAAGGATTTTACCCTGCTCGTTCAAGAACTTCTTCAAGAACTCTGGATCCTTGTAGTCGATGTACTTAATACCGCTCTTCTTGAAACGGCAATACTTCTTCTTCTTTGTGTCGATAGAAGGAGCAGTCAAATAACGGATTTCTGATTTCTGATCTGCCATGATTAAGCCTCCTCTTTTTTACCAAGCTTTGCACGACGCTTCTCTGCGTAAGCGGCAGCATACTTGTCAAGTTTAACAGTCATGTAACGAATTACTTTCTCGTCGCGGCGATAAGCTGTTTCGAGCTTAGCGATAACAGTTGGCTCAGCCTTGAACTCAACCAAGCTGTAGAAGCCTGATGTCTTCTTCTCGATGTTGTAAGCCAACTTCTTCAAACCCCAAGCCTCTTTGTTCAGAATCTCAGCACCATTATCGGTGAGTACCTTCTCGAACTTAGCGACCGTTTCCTTCATCTGTTCATCAGACAAAACGGGAGTCAAAATGAAAACGGTTTCGTATTGATTCATACTACTTTAAATGATTAAATATTAATATAAAAATTCTCATGCAAACCGGAAAATGTGTGCGAAAACACAGCCTTTTCACGAATTGCGGTGCAAAATTACGACTTTTTCTTGAATTAACCAAATATTTTTCGTACTTTTGCACAAAATAATTGTTAATAGTATAAAAACAACCTCTAAATTGTAAAGAATATGGCAAAAATGAACAAGAAACTGATTACTCTGCTCCATACCCTACCATCTATGGGCATGGCTTTCATCGTTTTAGGCGTCCTGCTGATGGTGGCCAGCTTTGCGTTTTCCATTCAGGGAAACAGCGTACTCTTCGCTGGCCTCTTTTTCATTCTGGCAGGAGTAGCCGGATTTGTATATTCATTAAAAAAAGGATAAGCCGGTCATCGACTTATCCTTTTTATATCTTTGGGAATTTTTTCCCAATTACAGAATCATTTAATCTTCGTTAGGAACTATCAGTTTGTATCCCTTACCATGGATATTGATGATTTCAATCTGAGGATCGTCCTTCAAATGCTTACGGAGTTTGGTGATATAAACATCCATTGAGCGTGCATTGAAGTAATTGTCATCAATCCAGATGGTCTTCAGAGCAAAATCGCGCTGCAGAATTTCATTAGAGTGAGCACAGAGCAAAGCAAGAAGTTCATTCTCCTTGGTGGTAAGCTTGGTCTGCTTTTCACCAATGGTAAGAAGCTGCTTCTGTGTATCGAAGGTAAAGTCACCAATGTGATACATGGTAGACTCCTTGCTCTTCTTGCCACGTACGCGGCGGAGAATAGCCTCTACACGGAATACCAATTCTTCCATAGAGAATGGCTTGGTGATATAATCATCAGCACCAATCTTGAAACCTTCAAGGATATCTTCCTTCAATGTCTTGGCAGTAAGGAAGATGATTGGGAGGTCGGCATTGGTCTGACGAATTTCCTGTGCCAGGGTAAAGCCGTCCTTCTTTGGCATCATCACGTCGAGTACTGCAATATCAAACTTATTCTTATTGAATTCCTTATAACCTACCTCGCCATCAGGGCACAAAACTGTAGTAAATCCCTTTGCCTGCAAATATTCGCGAAGCAACATACCTAAATTTTCATCGTCCTCGCAAAGCAAGATTTTAATTTTCTCTTCCATATCTTTATTCTTTAAAATTATTAATCTTCTTTTAATTCTTTATTCTGTTTCTTCAAGTTTTAACTGTGAATCACCGGCAACTTGATGGTAAAGGTTGTGCCCTTTCCCAATTCGCTATCTACCTTGATTTCACCATCATGAAGATCTACTATCTTCTTGACATAAGCCAGTCCCAGTCCGAATCCCTTCACATCATGGACATTGCCCGTATGTACGCGGTAGAACTTGTCGAATATCTTCTTCAGATTCTCCTTCTTCATACCCAGACCGGTATCCGTGATTGAGAGATACAGATGCTCTTCATCATTCCAGGTCTTCATCGTAATGTTAAGCGGCTCGTCTGGCTTGCGGTATTTCACGGCATTGTCCATCAGATTGAAGATGACATTCTGGAAATGTACCTCATCAACATAGAGTCCCGAATCGATAGCCTCAATATCGGTATAGACCTTTCCGCCAGTATGCTCAACGCGGAGCGAGAAGGAATTGGCAATATTCTCAACCATCTCGTTCAGATCGAGTTCTTTCTTCTTGAACACCGCCTTCTTGCGGTCGAACATACTCATCTGCAATACCTTTTCAACCAGGAAGCGCAGGCGCTTCGATTCATCATTGATCACGTTACCCAGATGTTTCTGCATCTGTTCGCTCTTTGCTACCGAGGTATCATTGAGCATCTGCGCTGCCAGACTGATACTGGCTATCGGCGTTTTCAGTTCGTGGGTCATATTATTGATGAAGTCGTTCTTTATCTCAGTATATCTCTTTTGTCTGAAGATAACCACAATGGTAAAGATGAAGGTAATCAGCAGTACCAGCGTGAAGATGACACTAGGAATCATGAAGCGCACACTGGAGAAGATATAGCTGTTCATATCCGGGAAATGCACCCTTACTACGCCCATCTTCGACTGTGGGTCGTTGCGGAAGAGCACCTGTGAGTAGCTGTATTCCTCACCCTCGTCCGTATAGTCAGGACAGCGGTAAACCTCTCGTCCATCCTGGGTAGTCACGGTGAAATGATAAGGTATGTTGATACCATTATTCATCATCTCAGCCTTGAGGTCCTGATCGAGCTGTTTGAAGTTGATTCTCTCCTTCAGCGGCTTGTCTGATGCCGAATAAAGGATAGAATATACCACCTCATCCAGCAACGCTTTCTGATAGACATAGCGGTTCTTCACGATTTCCTGAAGCGACTTCTGTGTTTCTGTCAGCGAATTCTTATCGCTACGCAGTATCATCGCCTTCGGCATATTGCCAGGATGTGTGGCATTTGTCTTCAACTCGAAAGTTGAATAAACTGCCGTTCCCTTGTTCTTATCTTTATTGGCCTTACGTTCTGTCTCGTTGACATTCTTTTCGAGATAGCGCAGAGTTTCATTAAGCTCCAAATTTCTTGAAGCTTGATACAGGGCTCTGTTGACCGACTCGTCAAACTGTTCCTTCTTCATGTTTACCATCTCCTGGATGTAACTGAGCTGCAAGTACAGCAGCGCAAGGAACGAAAAGCCCATGATAATGGCTATGGTCCAAATCGTTTTCTTCTTCATGGGGGCAAAGATAAGAAATTTCTTAATCAGTTAACTTAAAATCGTTAATTAATTATTTACTCTTTCTAGTTTTTAACATTTTTCCGTATTTTTAGTTTCGTATATAAAACTAAACTTCCGTTTTCCATAAAAAAAAGAGAGGAAGTATACATATCACATGCACACTTCCCCATATTGGTCATATCAACATAAAATTTTAATTTATATAAGAGAGATTTTTCTCTAACCTAACAATTGCTATTCAGCATCCTTCTCCAATTCTGCCTCATGATCCGCAATCAGCTTACTCTGAATGTCGGAAGGAACTAACTCGTAGCTGGCAAACTTGGTAGTGAATGAAGCACGTCCACCTGTCAATGAACTCAGAGAGATAGAATAGCTGGCAAGTTCCTTCAGAGGAATCTTGGCACTCAGTTTCTGATAACCAGCCTCGCTGTCCATACCCATAATGAGAGCACGACGTCCCTGGAGATCACTCATCACATCACCCATGAAATCAGCAGGCACATAAACCTCAAGATCATAGATAGGCTCCAGAATCTTCGGACCAGCCTGTTTGAAGGCATCGCTGAACGCATGGCGGGCAGCAAGCATGAACGAAAGTTCATTACTATCTACTGGGTGCATCTTACCATCATAAACGATGACACGTACATCACGTGCATAACTGCCCGTCAACGGACCATGTTCCATACAGTCCATAACACCCTTCAGAATTGCTGGCATGAAGCGGGCATCAATGGCACCACCAACCACAGAGTTGAGGAATACCAGTTTACCACCCCATGGCAAGCTAACCTCTTCACGGCTCTTGATATTCATCTTGAACTCCTGACCATTGAAGGTAAATGATGTAGGATCAGGCATACCTTCTGCGTATGGTTCAACAATGAGATGAACCTCACCAAACTGACCGGATCCACCACTCTGTTTCTTATGACGGTAGTCGGCACGAGCCTTCTTGGTAATAGTCTCACGATATGGAATACGTGGCTCTTCGAAAGTCACATTGAGTTTCTCGTTGTTTTCCAGACGCCACTTCAGTGTGCGGAGATGGAACTCACCCTGACCTCTTACGATTACCTGACGCAATTCCTTGCTCTGGTCTACAATCCATGTAGGGTCTTCCTGACGCATCTTCAGGAGTGCAGCCATCAGCTTCTCAGTATCCTGAACATTGGCAGCCTTGATAGCACGTGAATACTTAGGGTTAGGATATTTAATGAAGTCGAAACGCCACTCAGCTCCCTTACCATTAAGGGTATTGCCGGTCTTCACATCCTTCATCTTCACGGTACAGCCGATATCACCGGCATTCAACTGCTCTACAGGCACACGGTTGGCACCCGCACAGGCATAAATCTGTCCGATACGCTCCTTGGAGCCACGATCTGCATTAGTCAGGTCGTCACCATTCTTGATAGAGCCGCTCATCACCTTGAAGTAGCTTACCTCACCGATATGAGGTTCCATACCAGTCTTGAAGAAGTAAACACTCTCAGGACCATTGCTGTCTGGCGTAATTTCCTCACCACGTGTATTATGCAGTTTCGGCATCTCGCTTACGAAAGGAACCACATTGCCCAGGAACTCCATCAGGCGGTGAACGCCCATCGACTTACCTGCACAAACGCAGAACACAGGGAAGATGCTACGGGTAACCAATCCCTTGCGAATGCCCTCGCGAAGTTCATCTTCTGTCAGACTCTCGCTCTCGAAGAACTTCTCCATCAGTCCCTCATCGTTCTCGGCTGCAGCCTCAACAAGAGCCGTATGAAGTTCCATGGCTTTCTCCATTTCCTCTTCTGGAATATCTTCAATAATAGGAGCACCGCCCTCAGGCTTCCAGGAATATTTTTTCATCAATAAGACGTCAATGAGAGCATTGAAGCCTGAACCGGTCTCGATAGGATATTGTATCTGCACACACTTAGAACCGTAAATGTCCTTCATGGTGGCTATGATATTATCAAAGTCGCACTTGTCTGAGTCGAGCTGGTTTACCAGGAAGATGACAGGTTTACCCAACTTCTCTGTATAACGGAAGTTGTTCTGTGTACCTACTTCTGGACCATACTGACCATTAATAAGGATAACTGCCTGATCGGTAACATTGAGTGAAGTAATGGCGCCTCCCACAAAATCATCGCTACCTGGGCAATCTATAATGTTAAGCTTCTTGTTGTTCCACTCTACATGAAAAACTGTAGGGAACACAGAGTAGCCGTATTCCAACTCAACTGGGAAGTAGTCGCTCACCGTATTTTTCGCTTCTACAGAGCCTTTACGCTTGATAACGCCTGCTTCAAATAACATACTCTCGGCAAGTGTAGTCTTGCCGCTACCCGCACTGCCCAACAGCGCAATGTTTTTAATCTCATTTGTCTGATAAACTCTCATGACGCTTATAGATTTTTAAGGGTTATACTTAAATTTGCTAGTTGCAATCCACAGTCAAACCACCGGTTTTTCTGTTTCATGCTACTAAAGTACAAAAAAAATCGCACATTGCCAAAAGTTTTGGGCAAAAAACTTCTGTTTTTTAAAACATATTAGTACTTTTGCACTTTGTTTAGACATGTTTTTGTCTTTACACCTTATTATATATAGAAAAAGAAGTTCAGAAATATGGCAGGACTATACATACATATCCCCTTTTGTGAAAGCCGGTGCATCTACTGCGGTTTTTACAGTACCACCTCCCTCAAGTTAAGGGATGATTACACTGATGCTCTCTGCCGGGAGATGCAGATGCGCCCGGCAAAAGCCGCTCTCGGAAGCAATGAAACTATCGAAACCATCTATCTGGGCGGTGGAACCCCGAGTCAGCTCAACGGCTCCCAACTCAACCAGATTTTCTCTGCTATCAGAAAAAACTATACGCTGGCAGAGAATATGGAGATCACGATGGAATGCAATCCAGACGATGTAACCGGCGATTTCTGTGAAACGCTGAAGAAACTCCCCATCAACCGCATCAGCATGGGGGCACAGACCTTCTATAACGAGCGTTTACGCTTTCTGCATCGCCGTCATAATGCCGGAGAGGTAGAAGAAGCCGTCATTCGACTCCGTAACATCGGCATCCGCAATATCAGTATCGACCTGATGTTCGGATTCCCCGAAGAATCTCTTTCCCAATGGATGAGCGATATCAGGCACGCCATACAGCTGGATGTGGAACACATATCTGCCTACAGTCTGATGTACGAAGAGGGAACTCCCCTCTACCATATGCTGAAACAGGGAAAGATTAGCGAAATAGATGAAGAAAACAGTCGCAAGATGTATGAAACCCTGATAGACCAGCTTACTGGAGCAGGCTACGAACATTATGAAATCAGCAATTTTGCCCGTCCGGGCTTCCGTTCACGTCACAACAGCAGTTACTGGCACGAGGTACCATATATCGGAATAGGAGCAGCCGCCCACTCCTACAATAGGAAGCAGCGCAGCTGGAATATCGAAAATATCCAGACTTATATTCGAAGCATCGGCGATGGCATTCTGCCTTCTGAGAGTGAACAGCTAGATATTTTCACCCGATACAACGATCTGATAACAACCGCCTTGCGAACAAGCGACGGAATAAACCTCATGAAGATGGAGCAGGAATTCGGAAAAGAACTGGCAGACAGACTGCTCCAGGAAGCCCAGTCGCATATCAGCCGGGGACTGATGAAAATAAAGAACGGCAGGCTCTCCCTCACTCGGGAAGGTCTTTACATATCGGATGATGTGATGAGTGATTTCATGATTATATAATGGTTTAAATAAACAAAAAAGCCTTGGAATCTAATTCCAAGGCTCTAATTTCTTTAAACCATTTTTCTTGTATACTTCATAATAAAAAGCTTTAATGCTCTTGACCACTTGTATGGTAGATTTCTTTTTCTGCAACATAGGCTTAACCAGCTGCATCACAGCAAAACAAACTACCACAATAAGCAATACTACTGCCCAAGAGAGAATCTCACTCTGAATATCCAAAATTGGCTGGAGGCCAATGCCCAAAGCCACAGGCAGGATAAAACAGACCCAATCTATCGGGCTGTCAAGCTTGGTTGATTCGAAATATTCATCGCGTAGTGCTTTTGGAGCATTCAAGATTAATCTTTTCTGGTGCTTATTCCAGTAATCTTCAAATTCTTTTTCCATGCAATCCATTTACTGTTTTGTCTTAAAACTAGACGGTTAAAACTTCAATACTTATACTTTTCTTTATACTTTTCGGCTACAAAGATAAGAATAATTATTCATTTCTCCAAAATTACAACATACTACTTTGAATATTTAACGTATATTAATTCTAATGGTCAAAACAAAAACTTCACTGCATCACTTGACAATAGCCTGCTTGTATATAGACAGGAAAAGGCAACACCCAACGACGGGCATTGCCTTTCTTGTATAATAACAAAGAGGAATTTTATCTCTCATTAAGTGGCTTATACTCCAGTTCGCCAAGAATATTTTTATATGCAGGACGGATAATACGACGGCCTTCGAAATTGAGTTCTTCAATACGATGGGCTGTCCAACCCACGATACGTGCCATGGCGAAAATAGGTGTATAGATTTCCTGTGGCAAACCAATCATTTCATAGATAAAGCCACTGTAGAAATCAAGATTTGCACACGCTGGCTTGCTGCCTCCACGGTGTTCCTGCAGACATTTGATACCTTCCTGCTCTATCAGCTTCAGGAAATTATACTCGTCTTCTCTACCCTTTTCCTTGGCAAGTTCACCTGCCAGTCGCTTCAGTTCAACGGCACGTGGGTCACTCAAAGTATAAACCGCATGACCGATACCATAAATGAGACCTGTCTTGTCATAAGCCTCCTTGTTGAGCATTCGCTTAAGGTAAGTATCAAGTTCAGTTACATTACCCCAATCCTTGATAGCTTCTTTCAAGTGGTGGAACATATTGATAACCTTGATATTGGCACCACCATGCAAAGGACCCTTTAAACTACCGATACCAGCAGCAATAGAACTGTAAGTATCTGTACGGGTAGAAGATGTTACACGTACTGTAAAGGTTGAGTTGTTACCACCACCATGTTCTGCCTGGATAATCAGGAGAAGGTCGAGCATACGGGCATCCAGTTCGGAATAGTTTTCATGCTTCATCATATAAAGAAAATTCTCTGCAATAGAGAGATTCTCACGAGGATGACGAATATGTAGACTTCTACCCTGAACAGAGTGACGGTAGATGTTGTATGCATAAGCGATGATGGTTGGGAACTTGGCAATCAACTCAATGCTCTGGCGCATCAGATTGTCACGGCTGATGTCATCCGGATTCGGATCGAAGGTGTACATTTCGAGCACACAACGGGCCAGGATGTTCATGATGTTGCTGCCTTCCAGCTCGATGATATGGGTAATCGTACGATGATCAAGCGGCATATTATCGTTCAGGAGTTCTCTGAAAGCATCCAATTCCTCCTTATCAGGCAACTGACCCGAGAGCAGCAGGAAGGCTACTTCCTCGAATCCGAAGCGCTTCTCCTTCAAGAGAGGAGTTACCAGGTCATCAAGTTCATAACCACGATAATAAAGTTTACCTTCTGTAGGGGTCAACTTACCTTCTGCATCGCGCTCATAACCCACTACATTACCGATATTGGTCAGTCCGACCAACACACCAGAGCCATCCTCATTACGAAGTCCACGCTTCACATTGAACTTCTTGAATGCTTCCTTATCAATCTTGCATGAGTTTTTTACCTCATCGCTTAATTTATATATTAAATATTCTTTATTCATAACTGTTACTTTTTTAGCTGCATGGCTACAACTATTATTTCTTTGCAGCAAAGTTCAATGCAGAACCAGCCTTAAACCATGCAATCTGTGTATCATTATAAGTATGCTCAACCTCGAAACTATCCTCAGAACCATCCTTGTGCTTCAGGGTGACGGTGAGTTTAGAACCTGGAGCAAACTCCTTCAAACCTGTCAAAGAGATGCGGTCATCCTCCTGCACCTTATTATAATCATCCTTGTTGCAGAATGTGAGGGCAAGCATACCCTGCTTCTTCAGGTTGGTTTCGTGGATGCGGGCGAAACTCTTGGCGAGAATCACCTTCACGTTGAGGAAACGAGGCTCCATAGCTGCATGCTCACGGGAAGAACCTTCACCATAGTTATCCTCTGCCACCACGATGCTGCTGATGCCTTTTGCCTTGTAAGCCTTGGCAGCGGTAGAAACCTCGACATAAGCACCATCCAACTGGTTCTTCACCTTATTGCTCTCACCGTTAAAGGCATTAACGGCACCCATTAAAAGGTTGTCGGAGATGTTCTGCAAATGTCCACGGAACTTCAGCCAAGGACCCGCCATAGAGATGTGGTCGGTGGTACATTTGCCCTCGGTTTTGATAAGAAGCGGCATATCTGTCAGGTCTTTTCCATCCCATGGAGCAAACGGAGCAAGTTTCTGGAGTCGGTTGCTGTCAGGCGCAATAACTACCTCTACATTGGCATTTTCTTCGCTTGGGGCGATGAATCCCTTATCTTCTACGGCAAAACCCTTAGGAGGGAAGGTGAAACCTGTAGGCGCATCGAGCATCACGCTGTTGCCATCCTTATCCAGTAAGGTATCGGTAGCCGGATTGAAGTCGAGACGGCCCGCAATGGTGAGAGCCACGGTGAGCTCTGGACTGCCGATGAAGGCAAACGTATTAGGGTTACCATCAGCACGGCGGCGGAAGTTTCGGTTGAAAGAGGTAACGATGGCATTCTTGCGCGAATTATCATCGGTATGACGCTTCCACTGTCCGATGCAAGGACCGCAGGCATTGGTCATGATGAGGGCTCCAATCTTCTTGAAATCATCGAGGATACCATCACGCTCGGCTGTATAGCGAATCTGCTCTGAACCCGGGTTGATGATAAGCTGTCCCTTCACCTCAATACCTTTCTCATAAGCCTGACGGGCAATGCTGGCAGCACGGGCCAAGTCCTGATAAGAAGAGTTGGTACAGCTACCTACCAATCCTACTTCTACTACCATCGGATAATCGTTGGCAGGACCTTTTGCCTTCATGTGAGAGATTGGTGTGGCTGCATCTGGAGTGAACGGACCGTTAAGATGAGGTTCAACCTTAGAAAGGTCGATTTCAACAATCTGGTCGTAGAAAGCAGACGGATCTGCCAACACCTCATCATCTGCACGGAGTTCGGCTGCATTCATCTGTGCGAGAGATGCAATTTCTTCACGGCCTGTCTTGCGGAGATACTCGCTGGCATTCTGGTCGAATGGGAAGATAGAGCATGTGGCACCCAATTCGGCTCCCATGTTACAGATGGTAGCCTTGCCGGTAGTAGAGATGCTGTCCAATCCCTCACCGAAGTATTCGAGGATGGCATTGGTTCCGCCCTTTACGGTAAGAATGCCGAGGATTTCGAGAATCACATCCTTAGGAGTGGCCCAGCCAGAGAGTTTACCTGTGAGATGCACACCAATGAGACGTGGCATCTTGAGTTCCCAAGGCTGACCGGTCAACACATCTACGGCATCAGCACCACCTACACCTACTGCCACCATGCCGAGACCGCCGGCATTAGGAGTATGAGAATCGGTACCCACCATCATACCTCCAGGGAATGCATAGTTTTCGAGCACTACCTGATGGATGATTCCGGCACCTGGTCCCCAGAAACCGATATGGTATTTCTGAGAAACAGACTTCAGAAAGTCGTAAACCTCCTTATTGGTCTTGCAAGCCTCAGGAAGATCTTGTGTTGCGCCCACATCGGCACGAATCAAGTGATCACAATGTACGGAAGCAGGTACGGCCACCTTGTCCTTCCCCGCATTCATGAACTGCAAGAGTGCCATTTGCGCAGTCGCATCCTGCATCGCCACGCGATTAGGACGGAAGTCAACATATTCTATACCTCTTTTATATGGTCGCAACTGTGTTGGGTCGAAAAGATGTGCAAAGAGCACCTTCTCGGCATAAGTAAGAGGTCGTTTCACCGTAGCCTTAGCCTGGGCTACACTTTCCGAATACGAAGCGTAAAAGCTTCTCAGCATTTCAATGTCCAATATCATCTTGTTCACAATTTTAATTAATTATACACTCTTTCGAGCAATTCTGTTTGCAAAAATACAACTTTTTCTACAAATAGTAGCATGTTTTATCGAAAATTTATCATTTTGATATGATTTTTCTATTATTTTGATAATTTTGTTGCATATTTATACGTTAATCACTCTCTTTTTCCGGAAAAACAGGATTATGATATGAAAAGACAAGAATGGCTACGGAAAGGCAGGAAAACAGAGAAAAAAGAAAGGAAAGTGAAGAAAAGAGGAGTTAAAATGAAAGAAAAAGCAAAAATTTTTGGTACTCTCCGCATTATTTATTATTTTTGCAAATGTTATGAGAATAGACATTATTACAGTATTACCAGAGATGCTGGAGGGATTCTTCAATGAGTCCATTCTGGCACGTGCGCAGAAGAAGGGTCTAGCGGAGATTCATCTGCACAACCTGCGTGACTACACATTAGATAAATGGAAGCGTGTGGACGACTATCCATACGGCGGAAGTGCCGGCATGGTGATGCAATGTGAACCAATAGACCGCTGCATTGCTGCACTGAAGGCAGAGCGCGAGTATGATGACGTGATTTATGTTTCGCCAGATGGTGAAACCTTCAACCAAAAGATAGCCAACGAAATGTCGATGCAGGGTAACCTCATCATCCTCTGCGGTCACTACAAGGGTATTGACCAGCGTGTGCGCGACCATCTCATTACCCGAGAAATCAGTGTAGGTGATTATGTGCTGACGGGTGGCGAACTTGCTGCAGCCATCATCTCAGATGCCGTCATCCGACTGGTTCCGGGTGTTATCAGCGACGAACAGAGTGCACTTTCCGACTGTTTCCAGGACGACATTCTTGCCGCCCCTATCTACACCCGTCCTGCCGACTACAAGGGATGGAAGGTGCCGGAGATTCTGCTCAGTGGCAACGAAGCCAAGATTCGCCAGTGGGAATTCGACCAGGCCATGGAAAGAACCAAGCGTCTGCGCCCTGACCTGCTGAAATAAGAAGAAATCATTGCTGATTACTATCATACCCAGAACGGTGTTTTTTAGGCACGGTGTAATCCGTTTCTAAAAATCACCGTTCTACTCATTCTCAAGCCATATACTAAAACTCTACACCTTATTTATCAACTACACCTTATTAATATTATTCTTTTTCTACGCATTTTTCGCAGAAAGCCTCACCCAGCATGAAACCTTCTTCGTAGAGGCGTTCCAGTTTATCGGTATCCTTCTCTATTCTGCCAACTTCCAACGGACGGATTGGACGGATACAGGTAATCTTACCCGCAGCCTCCAGATCATCTACAAGCTGGATCTGTTCGTTATAAGCCCGATGACGGTGACTCAGAGCCACACGTAGGCGAGGATAGTTCTTATATAAATAAGGTATCTTATGGTCTTTGCCCATATCACGCCATCCTTTGTTGCGAGTCAGGACAACCACATTGTGTTGCCACCCCATGTCAATGGCGTGCTGTACCGGAATACTGTCCGCAATACCACCATCCAACATCGGAATGCCATCCACTTCCACAATCTTGCTCACATATGGCAAACTGCTGGAAGCACGCACAATATCCAGTGCACGCTGCCTGTCATGATTCTCGGAAAGATACATAGCCTTGCCCGTAAGACAATTGGTAGTAACCATCTCGAAACCATCGGCATACTTAAAATAGGTATCAAAATCGAACGGCAAGAGCTGGTTCGGAAACTTATCGTAGAGCAATTTGCGGTCGAAGATACACCCCTGAGTCACCAGATGGCGAATACCGATATACTGGTATCGGGCCAGATAATCGATGTTAGAGATACGGGCACGCCGAGGCTGGCGGCTCATATACGACATGCCATTACATGCCCCAGCCGATACAGCCACCGTATAAGGGAAATGAACATCATGCTTCATGAAGGCATCCAGTACCCCACTGGTGAAGACCCCTCGCATGCCTCCTCCCTCAAGAACCAAACCTGTTGTTTTCAAATTCAATTTCATAACACACTCTCTGCTTTTAAAATTCTGAAAATAATTATATTTTGCTCGCAGCATAGACAATTTTCTTACATTTTGTCTAGCAAAAAAGCCGTTTTTATATTAATTATTTATAAATTTACGCGTTTTATTCAATTTTGCTTGCAAAGATACGTATTTTTTGGGAAATAATTGCTAACTTTGCAAGCAAAATAATGTAAAAAACTAAAAATATGTTCAGCAAAGAGACTTACATCAGCCGCAGACAGGAGCTGAAGAAGCTTGTGAAAAGCGGCGTAATTATACTTTTCGGAAACAACAATTCACCATGTAATTTCCCTAACAACGGATATTACCCTTTCCGTCAGGACTCGACATTCCTCTATTATTTCGGATTGCAGCGCGACGGTCTGGTAGGTGTGATAGATATAGACAACGATATTGAAACCCTGATTGGCGACGACATCGACCTCGTAGACATCGTATGGTACGGAAGCGTTGACAGTGTTCATGATCTTGCAGCACAGGTAGGCGTTCACAACTCAGCACCTATGAAAACGCTCAAGACTATCTGCAACGACGCCATGTCGAAGAAGCGCAAGATTCATTTCCTGCCACCTTACCGCTACGACATCAAGCTGCAGGTATTCGACCTTCTGGGCATCCATCCTAACCAGCAGAAAGAAGAGGCCAGCATGGACCTCATCAAGGCTGTTGTGAAGATGCGTTCAACTAAGACCCAGGAAGAAATCGAGGAATTGGAGCGTGCTGCTGTCATCGGATACAAGATGCATACCACAGCGATGAAGCTCGTACGTCCGGGTGTGACAGAAAAATATGTTGCAGGTCAGGTAAGCGGCATTGCCCACTCTTACGGAGCCATGGTCAGTTTCCCAACCATCTTCAGTCAGCACGGTGAAATTCAGCATGGTTATCCATCTATGAATGTACTGGAAGAAGGCAGACTGGCACTCTGTGATGCAGGTGCAGAAACTATGAACAACTACTGTTCAGACAACACCCGCACCATGCCGGTGAGCGGAAAGTTCAGCCAGCGCCAGTTGGAAATCTACTCTATTGTAGAAGAATGCCACGACCATGCACTGGATGTAGCCAAGCCAGGCGTAAAATGGGCAGACGTACACTTCTCTGTTTGCCGCCTGCTCTTCGACCGCATGAAGGAGCTCGGACTTGCAAAGGGTGATACAGAAGAGGCTGTAAAGGCTGGAGCACACGCCATGTTCCTGCCTCATGGTTTGGGCCACATGATGGGAATGGATGTTCACGACATGGAGAACCTCGACCAGATTAACGTTGGTTTCGACGAAGAGGTACGCCCTAATCTGGAGCAATTCGGTACCAACTGCCTGCGTATGGGTCGCCGTCTGCAGGAAGGTTTCGTGGTAACCGACGAGCCGGGAGTTTACTTCATCCCTGCCCTCATCGACGACTGGAAGGCATCCGGTCACTGTGCAGAATTCCTCAACTTCGACAAGATTGAGACCTATAAAGATTTCGGTGGTATCCGAATTGAGGACGATGTACTCATCACCAAAGATGGTTGCAGATTCCTGGGCAAAGACCGCATACCTTATCATCCAAAAGATGTTGAGGAGTTCATGGCAGCCAACAAGGAATAAAATTCCTGAAAGAGAAATCATTTCAGAAAAAGGAATCAGAGAGAAGATATAACAAGAACATTAATATAAAGAGAAAAGAATTCATGAAGAAAACTATGATTGTTGTAGCCTTGATGGCTTTGGTAGCCACAGGAGCAAATGCGAAGAAAGCTGCAGACTCTGCAGAAGTAGCAAAGAACAAACCTGTATTTACTGTAGTAAAGCAGAATCCTATCACTAGCATCAAGGACCAGAACCGCAGTGGTACGTGCTGGGCTTACTCTACCCTCAGCTACTTCGAGAGCGAAATCTTGAAGAAGACAGGCAAGACCTACGACCTCAGCGAAATGTTCGTAGCCAACAAAACTTATATGGACCGCGCCACAGTGGCAGTAAGAATGCACGGCGACGTGAGCTTCTCTGAGGGTGGTAGCGCCTACGATGTACTCTATGCTTTGCAGCACTATGGTATTGTACCTGAGTCTGCCATGCCTGCACCAGGTTCATTGACAGGTGACTCTTTGGCTAACTTCGGTGAGTTCTTCAATGTAATGACTCCATACGTAGAGGCAGTAGCAAAGAGCACAGCTAAGAAGCTTTCTCCAGCCTGGAAGAGCGGTCTTCAGGGCATTATCGATTCTTACATCGGTAAGGCTCCTGAGAAGTTTACATACGAGGGCAAGCAGTATACTCCACAGAGCTTCTGCCAGAGCCTCGGTTTGAATCTTGATGATTATGTAACCATTACCAGCTACACCCACCACCCAATGTGGAGCAAATTTGCTGTTGAGGTACAGGACAACTGGCGCTGGCCTTTGAGCTACAACGTTCCTATGGAAGACATCTGCAAGATTATCGACAACGCTGTAAACAACGGTTACACAGTAGCTTGGGGCGGTGACGTAACAGAAGATGGTTTCACTCGCAAGGGTCTCGGTATCGCTTACGACGTAAAGAAGGTTCGCTCTATGGCCGGTACAGATGCTGACCATTGGTTCAAGCTCTCTAAGGACGAGAAGAAGGAGAAGTTTGATTCTCTCGGCGTGAATGCTCCTGAGATTGTTCCTACACAGGCTATGCGTCAGGAAGCATTCGACAATTGGGAGACAACTGACGACCACGGTATGCACATCTACGGTATCGCTAAGGATCAGAACGGCAAGGAGTACTACATGGTTAAGAACTCTTGGGGCGAGTATGGTGACTACAAGGGAACCTGGTACATGACCAAGGCTTTCGTAGCTTACAAGACTATGGACTTCATGGTTAACAAGAACGCCCTTCCTAAGGACATCCGCAAGAAGCTCGGAATCTAGGAGAGTTTTAATAGTTAAAAGTTTATAGTTAACAGTCTATAGGTTTTCTATGGACATTCTCCTAAACAAAAATATTCAAGGGGCAGCAAACCGATGAGTTTGCTGCCTTTTTTGTTGCCAAGAAAATCTCTTATTTACTTATTTTGGGTTGCCAACAAGTCTTATTTTTACTTATTTCTAGGTAATTTAGTAAAATTCCTCCCTAAACATTTCCTTTTGTCATTTTATTTTCGTAACTTTGGGGGCAGAAATAAAAAATAATTAAAATGCATTTTAAATGGAATTACGAATCACCAACACCTGAACAGCAAAAAGCAGCTGAAGAATTAGGCGCCAAGCTAAATATGAGCCCAGTTCTTGCCCATTTGCTCATCAAGCGCGAGATTACGACAGAGTCTGCAGCCAAACGGTTCTTCCGTCCACAACTCTCAGATCTCATCAATCCATTCCTGATGAAAGACATGGATATTGCCGTAGACCGCCTGAACGATGCTATGGGTAGAAAGGAACGTATCCTTGTTTACGGAGACTATGACGTAGACGGATGCACCGCCGTTGCCCTGGTGTACAAATTCTTGCAGCAATTCTATTCAAACATCGACTACTACATTCCCGATCGCTACGACGAAGGTTACGGAGTGAGTAAGAAAGGAATTGATTTTGCTCATCAGACTGGTGTAAAACTGATTATTATTCTAGACTGCGGAATCAAGGCTATTCAGGAGATAGAATATGCCAAGAGTCTGGGAATAGACTTCATCATCTGCGACCATCACGTTCCTGACGATGTGATGCCACCTGCTGTGGCCATACTCAATCCGAAGCGTCCTGACGATCCATTCCCATTCAAGCATCTCTGCGGATGCGGTGTAGGATTCAAGTTTATGCAGGCTTTTGCCAAGAACAACAACATTCCGTTCTCCAGGCTCATTCCTCTGCTCGACTTCTGCGCCGTGAGTATTGCTGCCGACATTGTGCCGGTGGTAGATGAGAACAGAATACTCGCCTTCCATGGTCTTAAGTTGCTGAATACCAACCCAAGTATCGGTCTGAAATCCATCATCGACATCTGCGGACTGAACGGACGCGAGCTCTCTATGAGCGATATTGTGTTCAAGATTGGTCCCCGCATCAATGCTTCAGGCAGAATGGAGAACGGCAAGCTGAGCGTAGATCTGCTGGTAGAAAGAGACTATTCCTCAGCCCTGCGCATGGCCAGACACATCAATGAGTACAATGAGCAGCGCAAAGACATAGACAAGCAGATGACTGAAGAAGCCAACGGCATCGTATCGCGTCTGGAAAGCATGAAACACAACTCCAGCATCGTGCTCTATGATGAAGGTTGGAAAAAGGGAGTCATTGGCATTGTTGCTTCCCGACTCACCGAAATCTACTTCCGCCCTACCATTGTTCTGACCCGGGATGGTGATATGGCTACAGGTTCAGCACGTAGCGTAACGGGATTTGACATCTACTCAGCCATCAAGAGTTGCCGCGACCTCCTGCTCAATTTCGGTGGTCATACCTATGCTGCCGGACTTACCTTGAAGTGGGATAAGGTTAGAGAGTTCAGAGACAGGTTCCAGCATTATGTAGAAGAGCATATTTCGCCTCAACAGACAGAACCGATGCTCAACATAGATGCTGAAATTGACTTTAAAGACATTACCAAGCATCTGCAGGCCGACTTGAAGCGCTTCTCTCCTTTCGGTCCATGTAACCAGAAACCTATTTTCTGCACCAACCGGGTATATGATTATGGTACCAGCAAGGTGGTGGGCAGAGAACAGGAACACATCAAGTTGGAACTGGTAGACTCAAAATCGAGCACGGTCTTAAACGGCATCGCTTTCGGTCAGAGTGCAGCTGCCCGCTACATCAAGAGTAAGCGAAGTTTCGACATAGCCTTCACCATAGAAGAGAATATTTTTAAGAAAAACCAAGTTCAACTTCAGATAGAAGACATCCGTCCAAACGAAGGATGAGGTACTTAGCTCTATGCATGGATTAGGCACTGATTACTCGGATTACACGGATTTGTAGAGCAAATCCGTCAGGACGCAAAAGCATCGAAATCTGCAAGGGCAAAAGTTTCAAAAAATGGCAGATAAATATCAAGAAATACTACGTACATATTGGGGGTATCCTGACTTTCGCGGCATACAACGAGACATCATCGAGAGTATAGCCCGAGGTGAGGATACCCTCGGTCTTATGCCTACAGGTGGCGGTAAATCCATCACCTTCCAGGTTCCAGCCCTTGCCCAAAAGGGCGTCTGCATTGTGGTAACTCCACTCATTGCGCTGATGAAGGATCAGGTACAGCATCTCAAAGCCCGCAACATCCTGGCTGAAGCCATCTACACAGGATTGTCGCGCCAAGAGATTCTCCGAAAATTGGAAAATTGTATTTTCGGTGAAATCAAGTTTCTGTATGTTTCACCAGAACGTCTTTATTCAGAATTGTTCCAAACTAAACTGCGCCACATTACGGTGAGTTTCATCACGGTAGATGAAGCTCACTGCATCAGCCAGTGGGGTTACGATTTCCGCCCGTCTTATCTCGAAATTGCAAAAATAAGAGATATGAAGCCCGGTGTACCAGTTCTTGCTCTTACAGCTACGGCCACTCCCGATGTAGTAGAAGATATCCAGAACCAGCTTCACTTCAAGAAGCAAAACGTATTTAAAATGAGTTTTGCCCGCAAGAATCTTGCCTATGTGGTGCGCACCACCAACGACAAGTTGACCGAAATGGTTCATATCCTGCAGTGTACCCAAGGCTCGGCAATCATTTATGCGAGAAGCCGAAAACGAACCAAGGAGATGGCAGAACTTCTGAACAAACAAGGTATTTCTGCTACATTTTACCATGCCGGACTGGATTCCGACGTGAAGGATATCCGACAGAAAAACTGGCAAAATGACGAGATAAGGGTAATGGTAGCAACCAATGCTTTCGGCATGGGAATAGACAAGTCAGATGTGAGAATGGTAATTCATATAGATTGTCCAGACTCACTGGAAGCCTATTTTCAAGAGGCGGGACGAGGCGGAAGAGACGGCGAAAAGGCTTATGCTGTGCTGCTCTACAACCAGAGCGATGAAAACAAACTCATGAAACGCATAGACGAAACCTTCCCAGACAAAGAATTCATCAAAGACGTTTACGAGCATCTTGCTTACTTTTTCCAGGTGGCAGTTGGAAGCGGAATGGGACAGACTTTCATGTTCGAGATAGAGAAGTTCTGCTTCACCTACAAGTACTTCCCTACTCGCGTAGACTCGGCTCTGCGCATTCTGGAGCGCTCAGGCTATATCCACTACGAGGACAATCCTGACGGAAAAGCAAGAATCAGATTTAACATCAGCCGAAATGATCTCTATCTGCTAGAGAATGTTTCGGAGAAGGAAGAGTCTGTTATTACGGGGCTTCTGCGTAATTACGGCGGTCTGTTTACCGACTATGTTTACATTGATGAGTCGCTGATAGAGCGTGTAAGCGAACTAAACCGTCAGCAGGTATACATGATTCTGAAAAATCTGAGTGCCCGCCACATCATAGACTTCATTCCCCGCCGCAAGACACCTTATATCAGCTACACGCGTCCTAGGGAAGATGGTTTCAGAGTTATCATCCCTGAGGAGGTATGGGAAGTACGCAAGAAACAGTTTACTGCCCACATCAAGAGCATTATCAGTTATGCAAAGAACGACAGCATCTGCCGTTCGCGCCAGCTTCTGAGTTATTTTGGCGAAAAAACGAAAATGAAGGACGACTGCGGGATATGTGATGTCTGCATAGACCACAAAATACCCCAGAAGCAAACTATTATATCAGAAATTCTAGACTTGCTGAAAGACGGAAAGCCACATGACATTACAGAATTAAACCAACTGAAATATGATTCAGAAGATATGGCTGCAGTTCTTGAAGAAATGGTTGTGGAGAATATGATGAATGTTGAGGAAGATGAAATCCGGCTTGAACCGAAACCGGAAATGAAACCCTAATATCTTATAAGTCCTGAAGGAGTAAAAGCTTTTCAGAAGAGAGATGCTTTTGCCTTTTCAGGGCTTTTTGTATATGCCAGCATTGGGATTTCGCATACGCCAGCAGCGAGATTTGTATATGCCAGCAACTTATACCCCCATATAAACAGAAAAAAGGGAACGACACCTCTCGGGCCATTCCCTTTTCAACATTATGTACGAGAAAAAAATTAGTTATTCTCAGGGCGAAGTTTACGAACTGTAACACCAGCCTGCCACATTTCCTTGTTGCGCATAGCCTCGAGTTCAGCGTTCAACTTCTCGCGGTAATCAGCCTGAGAGTTCTTGTCGATAGAAATCTGAGCCTCGTTACCAGTCTTTACAGAGTAGTACAACCACTCCATTACAGGCTTGATAGCCTCACGGAAACGAGGAGCCCAGTCAAGAGCACCACGCTGAGCTGTTGTTGAACAGTTAGCATACATCCAATCCATACCCTTAGCACCGAAGAGAGGGCCAAGGCTCTGTGTGAGCTCCTCAACAGTCTCGTTGAAAGCCTCAGATGGTGAGTGACCATTCTCGCGGAGCACGTCATACTGTGCCTCCAACAATCCCTCAATTGCACCCATCAATGAGCCACGCTCACCTGTGAGGTCAGAAGTAGCCTCACGCTGGAATGTTGTCTTGAACAAATAACCGGCACCGATACCGATACCGAAGGCAATAGTCTTCTCCTCTGCCTTACCAGATGCATCCTGGTATACAGCGTAAGAGCAGTTCAAACCACGACCCTCGCAGAACATAGTGCGGAGAGAAGTACCAGAACCCTTAGGAGCAACCATGATTACATCAATATCCTTTGGTGGAACAACGCCTGTGCGGTCGCTCCAGTTGATAGCGAAACCATGTGAATAATACAAAGTCTTACCTGCTGTGAGGTGTGGCTTAATCTTTGGCCAGCATGCAATCTGACCGGCATCAGAAAGCAACATACAGATGATAGTACCTTTTTCAGCAGCTTCCTCGATAGAGAACAGAGTCTTACCAGGAACCCAACCATCCTTCAGACACTTCTCGTAGGTCTTACCCTGACGCTGTCCGACGATGACGTTGAAACCATTATCGCGAAGGTTACAAGCCTGACCAGGACCCTGGATACCATAACCGATAACTGCGATAGTTTCGTTCTTCAATACTTCACGTGCTTTCTCCAATGAAAATTCATGACTGGTGACAACAGTTTCCATTACGCCACCGAAATTCATTTCTGCCATAATTTTTATTTTTTTTGTGCGGCTTGCCGTTTGTGGAGCCGCGGGTTATACTTGTCCATACGGATGCGAGCTGTATTCTTATCCAAAGAGAGCCTGTTTGATCCGTCCACCCCCTATCCAAGAAGGCGGCTCTGGGTTTATTCTTATTTTCTGAGTGCAAAGGTAAGCAAATAAAATGAAACCACCAAATTTTTCTTTCAATTTTTAATAAATTTAGCCTTACTTCTTACAACTTCCACCTCATTTACGTCATTTTTGCCGGTTTTTGTTATCTTTATGCAGTATTCTTGCATTTTTTCTGCCTCACTTGTTTCTTCCAAATAGAAATGAAGTTGGTCTCCCTGGTGACTTTCTGCTACATAAGCTATCTCAAATCTTTGCAAAAAGTGATTTTGGTAATAATCCAGATCAAAGAGGTCGAGGATATGTTCGATGTATTTCACCGAGTTGATGTGCCCGTTAACATCTACATCATGATAATAGGTGTCAATGGTTCTCACCAGCTTGGCATCCTTGCCCATTTTCACTCTCGAACTTGCCTGGATAGGACAAGGTTTTTCCGAATCAATATATTCTTTGATGAGTCCGTCGTGAATTTCAAAAATATCAACAGGCTGTCGGGTCTCCGTATCAATCATTGCCCACACGCTCTTGCCGTAACCGTAAACCTTGGCTTCTTCTGATGATGATGTCTTGCCGCAGATTTTGAAATCTCGGGATGTGAAATATTTCATGGCACTCTCGCACCAGGTTTCTACCACAAAGCGGTCGTAAGACTTCGGCATCCCTGTCATCTCAATGGCCAGTCGGCTGAGAACCCATGTCTTGTGTCGGGGCATGAGGTAGTTCATACCGAACCCGCGGTCGTTGCTGTGAAAATCGGCAGCATTGAGCAGATGATTTCCGAGATGCCCCATAAAGAGGTGGCTGCTGAAATCGCAGTGGAAAGGCTCAGATAGGAATTCGTAACGCCCTACCTTATCTAATATTTTCTGTTCCATAATATCTGTCTCGTCCTTTTATCTTGTTGTTTGTCTTGTTGTTTTAAACCGAAAAAGCCCCCTGCTCCACTAGTTTGAAGCCAGGGGAACAAAGGGCATCAAAATATGAAAGAAATCTAATCTTCTGAATTCTGCTTGAGATAATCAGAGATGGGTTCGTCAAAACTTCTCGTAACAGCGATTCTGCCGCTTCGGGTATACTGAAGGAGGCAGTTGTAGCTGTTGAGCTGCTGGAAGAGATCGGCGATGTCTTCGGTAAGTCCTGCCAGGAGCACGGTGCTGTAAGTAGGATTCACCTCCATCATGCGGGCATCATGCTTGCGGATGGTGCGCGAAACCTCTGGATTTTCGAGCAATACCGGAGTGGAAATCTTGAAGAGAGCCACTTCATGGATGAAGATCTGGTCGTCAGAGTAGTAATCGCTCTTCACCACGTCAATCTTCTTCTCTATTGCCTTGTTGATTTTCTCAATCTGCTCTTCATCACTCCAAACCGTGATGGTATACTTGTGTATATTCTTGATACTGCTGGCCGAAACATTCAAGCTCTCGATGTTTACCTGTCTGCGAGTAAACACGGCGGTAATCTGATTCAGGATACCGGCAATGTTTTCTGAGTAAACAAGCAATGTATATAATTTCTTTTCGTTGTTATTCTCCATTTTTCCAAATTTTAAAATAATCGGTTACTTTTCGGAGTTTTTCCTTTTCGGAGGATGCTTCCTCATGAAGGAATTTACACCTTATTATATATAGCCGAAAGCTTTTAATAATTCAACTCGAGTTGCATCTCATCTACACTCTTGCCCGGCAGCGTCATCGGAACGATGTCTTCATTCTCCTTGATGGCGCACTCCAACAGGTAAGGACCCTTGGTGCTGATCATCTTCTCCACCTTAGCCTGAAGGTCCTTGCGGTCTATTACCACATCGTATGGTATGCCGTAGGCCTTGGCAATCTCTGCATAATGAGGATTCATCATGTGGGTGAAGGAGTGACGGCCGCCGAACATCAGGTCTTGCCACTGGCGAACGTTGCCCAGATAGTTGTTGTTCAGCAGAATCATCTTTACCGGTGCCTGCTGCTCCATGATGGTGCCCAGTTCCTGGATGTTCATCTGGAAACCGCCGTCGCCGAAGAAACAGCAAATGGTGCGATCGGGAGCTCCGAAGGTGGCACCGATGGCTGCCGGAAGGCCGAAGCCCATGGTTCCGAAGCCACCACTGGTTACGATGCTCAGCTTCTTGGTAAACTTGAAGTAGCGGCTACTGATCATCTGGTTCTGACCTACGTCGTTTACGAGAACTGCTTCATTATGAGTAGCTTCCGTTACCACGTTGGTCACCTCGCCCATAAGCAGCGGTCCCTCTGTAGGGTGGATATCCTTCTCTATTACCTTCTCCTGTTCCTGCTGGCGGTATTCCTCGAAGGAATCTCTCCACTCGCGGTGAACATTCTTGTTCAGCAGACGGGTAATGGATGGCAGACTCTGCTTGCAGTCGCCCACAACAGCCACATCGGTCTTGATAACCTTATCAATCTCAGCCTTGTCAATGTCCAGGTGGATAATCTTTGCCTGAGGAGCATACTTAGAAGGCACGCCTGTGATACGGTCGCTGAAACGCATACCGATGGCGATGAGCACATCACACTCCTGGGTCTTCATGTTGGTAGCATAAGAACCGTGCATGCCGAGCATACCCATGTTGAGCGGGTGGTTGCTAGGCAGGGCAGAAAGGCCGAGCAGGGTTCTGCCGGCAGGGATATCTGCCTTCTCGAGGAATTCGATGAGTTCATTATGTGCACCGCCAAGCTCTACTCCATGACCCACGAGGGCGAATGGTTTCTTGGCATTGTTGATGAGTTCGGCAGCTTCAGCCACCGCCTTTTCATCTATCGTAGGATAAGGGTTGTAAGATGTAACCTTCTCACATTTCACTGGTTCCCACTCGCATGTAGCCACCTGCGCATTCTTTGTAAAGTCGAGCACCACAGGTCCCGGACGTCCGCTGCGGGCGATGTAGAAAGCACGGCTCACAGCCCATGCCACATCCTCGGCACGGCGTATCTGGTAAGACCACTTGGAGATTGGCTGGGTAACACCCACGAGGTCTACCTCCTGGAAAGCATCGGTACCCAGGGCACCTACGCCTACCTGTCCGGCGATGACTACGATTGGTGTAGAATCCATCATGGCATCAGCGATGCCGGTCAATGTATTAGTAGCTCCAGGACCACTAGTGACAAGAGCGACGCCCACTTCGCCGCAGACTCGGGCATAACCCTGTGCAGCGTGAGCAGCAGCCTGCTCGTGACGTACCAATATGTGGTCAAACATCTTCTTTTCACCTCTCGTGTAACCGTACAGTGCATCAAACACTGGCATGATGCTGCCGCCCGGATATCCGAAGATAGTTTTAACATCCTCGTTTTTCAGGGAGCGCATCAGTGCTTCGGCTCCTGTTATTACTTCTTTTGCCATTTATATGTTATTATTCTGAATAATTCAAAAACTTTTCTTTTCTCAAAGACTCTAAAAACTGCCTTTTCAAAGACTCCCGAAGACTAGTCGATGATTCTCACACCGCCCTTATCTGCCGAACTTACGCTCTGGGCATAAGCGCGCAGTGCCTTGCTAACCACGCGGTTGCGCTTCAGCGGCTGCTGTGGGCGTGCTGCGAGTTCCTCGTCAGAGAGTTTCACATTGATGGAGCGGCTAGGGATATCAATGACGATGATGTCGCCATCCTTAATCTTGCCGATGTTACCACCTGCTGCAGCCTCTGGACTGATGTGACCGATGCTCAAGCCTGATGTACCGCCTGAGAAGCGGCCATCGGTGATGAGGGCACATTCCTTGCCCAGGTGACGGCTCTTGATGTAAGAGGTTGGGTAGAGCATCTCCTGCATGCCAGGGCCACCCTTCGGACCCTCGTGGGTAATGACTACGCAGTCGCCTGAGTTAACCTTGCCGCCAAGGATGCCTTCGCATGCATCTTCCTGAGAATCAAAGCATACGGCTGGACCCTCAAAATGCCAGAGCACTGGGTCTACTCCAGCTGTCTTCACTACGCAACCATTCTGGGCGATGTTACCGAAGAGCACTGCCAGTCCGCCATCCTTGGTGTAGGCATGCTCGAGGTCGCGGATACAACCCTCGGCGCGGTCGGTATCAAGACTCTCCCACTGAGCATCCTGGCTACCCATCTGGGTAGAGAACTTTCTGCCCGGTGCTGAATGGTAGATTCTGTCAGCCTCGGCATCAATCTCTGTGCCGGTAATGTCGTATTTCTTCATCTGCTCATCGAGTGTTTTGCCGTCAACACGCTTTACGGCGCCGTTGATCAGACCGCCCTTGTTCAGCTCGTTCAGGATACCGAGGATACCACCTGCGCGGTTGCACTCCTGTACACTATATTTCTGGGTGTTAGGGCTCAACTTGCAGAGGCAAGGCACCTTGCGACTCAATTGGTCGATGTCTTCCATCTTGAAGTCTGCGCCAGCTTCCTGAGCTACTGCCAGCAAGTGGAGCACGGTGTTGGTGCTTCCGCCCATGGCGATGTCCAGGGTCATGGCGTTGAGGAATGCGTCTCGGGTAGCTATATTGCGTGGCAATACGCTCTCGTCGCCGTCCTCATAATATGCATAAGCGTTCTTAACTATCTGGCGTGCTGCATCTTTAAAAAGTTGGATGCGGTTTTTGTGGGTAGCAAGAATGGTTCCGTTACCTGGCAAGCTCAGACCGATGGCCTCGGTGAGAGAGTTCATAGAGTTGGCGGTAAACATACCTGAGCAGCTACCGCAACCTGGGCAGGCGCACTGCTCAATCTGCGTCATCTCCTCGTCAGAAACGCTTGTATCAGCACCCTTAATCATAGCTGTAATCAAGTCGGCGTTCTCACCCTTCCAGCGTCCGGCTTCCATAGGTCCACCTGAGCAGAACACGGTAGGAATGTTCAGTCGCATAGATGCCATGAGCATACCTGGGGTTACCTTGTCGCAGTTTGAGATGCAGATCATGGCGTCAGCCTTGTGAGCATTGACCATGTATTCTACAGAGTCGGCAATGATATCACGGCTTGGGAGGGAATAGAGCATTCCGTCATGTCCCATTGCGATACCGTCGTCAACGGCGATGGTATTGAATTCGGCTGCGTAGCACCCCATAGCTTCGATTTCCTTCTTGACGATCTGACCGATTTCATGAAGATGGGTATGACCTGGCACAAACTGAGTAAAGCTGTTCACGATAGCAATGATTGGTTTACCAAACTGCTCGTGTTTCATACCTGCAGCTACCCAGAGTGCTCGGGCACCTGCCATTCTTCTGCCTTCAGTGCAGACGCTACTTCTTAATGGATGTTTCATATCTTTTATTTTCTTTTATTTTCTTGCTTAAAAGGGCTCTTTCGAGCCCCTTTGTTATAATTTGCCTGCAAAGATACAGAGAAATTATGTAATAGCCAACTAATTTCGTATAAAATTTCAGAAAACTTCGTTTTTTTGTTAGAAAAATAAATAAAATGCTTACAATTTATCACGATAGATACTCATTTCTGCTGATTTTGTGCAAAAAAAACAAGAAAGAGCTTATTAACCACACTGAACTCTTATCTTATTAAGATTACCTGACGAAAAAGTATAAAGCGAGGCGGCCAGACATGTAAGAAAGGTAAGAAGAAAAAAAAATCCTCCTAAACCGAAGTTTAGGAGGACCTGGTCACAAGACCAAATATCTGAAACTACTTATTTCTTTATTCAGCTGCATTGTTATCATTGAATGTAGCAACACGGTTGAACTCAACCTGCTTGAAGAGCTTGTCAGTAGCACCCATACCCTTAGCCTGAAGACGATTTGCGCTAATCTTGTAAGTCTTAACGAGAATGTTCTTTACAGCATTGGCACGAGCCTCAGAAAGTTTCTGGTTAAGTTCCTTAGAACCCTCTGGAGATGCATAACCCTTAATTTCAACCTTAGCATTTGGATGATTCTTCATATACTGAGCAATCATCTCGATGTTTGGCATTTGGCTACGCTCTACTTTTGACTTACCTACAGTAAACAATACTGTTGGCTGCAAATTGGTAGCAGTAGCTGGCTTTACATACTTAGGAGCCTTCTGGCACTCATTGAGCGCATTCTGGAGATCCTTGATCTGCTTGTCCTTAGCTGCGAGTTCAGAATCCTTGCTATTCAAGTCGTTGCGGAGGTTGTTGATCTGACCATTCAAACCATCAATCTCGTTCTGGTCGCGTGGAGTTACGATAGTGAAGTTGTGAGAGTTGTTAGAACCCTTGAACTTGTAGTTAACACCCACCTTAACCTGGAAAGCAGACTTGTTAACATCAAACTGGCAACCATTGCAAGCACTCTTGTTGTCGTGAAGGAACCAATTCATAGATGGCTCTACATATACCTGCCAAGCCTTGTTTGCGCCAAGGTTGAATGCGAAGTCAACACCTGCGTTAGCTGTGAGGGCATTGAGGTTGCCATTATGAAGGTTGAAAGAGTGGTAAGCGCCGATGCCTGCCAATGGGATGATTTCGAATTTACGTGGCTCACCCTTGTAACCCAAGAAGAGGTTTGTTGCATTGATAGTACCGATGAACTTACCGCTTGCACCACGAACCAAAGTCTTATGTGTAAAAGGCAGGTTGCGGTTACGAGCATAGAGGTCAGCCTCTACAGCAGCACCCCAAACTGGAGTAAACCACTTTCCGAGACGTACACCTACTGAAGGATTTACGTTCTTGAACCATGCATTGTGAGTAGTCTTTGTAGCAGCTCCAACGTTTACACCAAGGTACCAATTGTCAAAGAACTTGCTCTCCTGTGTAGTCTGAGCAGATGCAGATACTGCCATTACGGCAGCAGCAAACATTAATACTAACTTTTTCATTTTCTCTCTAAAATTTGATTTTATATAAATTACTTAAAACTTCATTTTCAGGGTGCAAAATAATAAAAAAAATTATTAACTACCAAATTTTTGGCCATATTTTATGCTGTAAAACATAAAAAATGGAGAAAAAGAACATTTTAATATCCTATTTCTCCATTCTATTTTACTCAAAATGAATAATCTGAGCCAATATTGGTTCTATCCGTTTCTATCAGAAAACATCTTCTGAAGAAAGCTAAAGTTCGAAAACCTGAGCGCTTCTGCCTGCGATGGTTACCTGCTTGTTGCCCAAGCCAGAAACCGAGAGTTTCAGCGTGCGAGGCAAGGCATTCACCACTTTAAGCCAGGTTTTGCCCGATTTAGAATCCTTCACCACACTGGTACCCACATATTTCTTCAGCGCATCCGGCAGACTGAGCACGGATGAGATGTAGAGGTCACCGGCATGCTGACCGAACATCTTCTGCATCTTGTAGCTCTCGCTCGCGCGTACATTATTATTATCAAAGTAAATCATGTCCGGCTGCCAGTTGCTGTATCCGTCCTTACACAAGAGAGGAGCATAGGATGTCATTTCTACCACATCGCCGTTGCGCTCCACATTGCAGAGGTGGATGCCCTCAGCCAGCGCATTGTCTACCGCATTGGCACCGCGAGATGCATATTCGCCCAGATAAACCTTAGGAGCCTTGCGGTCGTAATGGTCGTAATAATCCTGATGGTTCAGGAACCAGCCCGGCTGCTCGTAATAATGCTCGTCTACGGCATCTATCCAGCGCTTGTTTTCGCGGGCAATCTTCCAACCCTCAATATAATCGGAAGACGGGAAGTGGAACGGACCTACGGTACCCACCACCTCTATCTGAGGATACTTCTGCTTCACTGCCTTGCAGATCATCAGATAGCGCTGCTCGAAATCGGTAGAGATGAGGTCTTCGTTGCCGATGCCTATCATCTTGAGGTTGAACGGAGCCGGATGACCCGCATCGGCTCTCATCTTAGCCCACTTAGAGGTGGCAGGGTCGCCATTCGCCCATTCTACCAAGTCTAGCACGTCCTGAATATACTGCGGCATCTCGCTCATCGGGATTCCGCCCTGCTGACCAGCCACTCCGCGCTCATCTGCCACAGAGTTCTGACAAGGAACACCTGCCGCCAATACAGGCAGCGGCTCGGCTCCCATATCCTCGCACCACTGGAAATACTCATAGAAACCCAGCTGGCGGGTCTGATGGTATCCCCAGATGTTGTAGGCTGGCTTGCGATCTTTCTGCGGACCCACGCTCTCCTTCCAGTGGTAAATGTTCTTGATCCCCTGACCGTGGAGCATGCAGCCGCCCGGGAAGCGCACGAAGCGAGGCTTCAGGTCGGCAATGGCCTCGGCAAGGTCTTTACGCAGTCCATGACCCTTGTAAGTATCTTGTGGTTTGAGACTAACCAAGTCTACCGCCACTTTCTGCTCGCCCTTAGGTAAGATGGCGAACTGGATGTTCTTACCCAGCTTGCCTTCCTTGGTGATTGCTTCACTGGCGAGTTCGCCCTCATATTTATCGGTCACGATGAGCTGCGCCTTATATTCCTTCCAGTCTGCGCCCTGCACCTTGATCTTGGTCTGGCATACCGGCAATCCCTCCTGGTTTACGAGCGCCAGGGTGAGGTCTTTCTTCTTGGCGTCGATGCAGCGGGCGTGCAGGCTCACCTCGTAGATGGCCGGCTGATGCTTACCCTCCTTGCCCTCAACGGCAGCTCCGCGACGTATGGCGATGCCATCCCAGCCTATATTATAAATAGGTGTAGCGCCCAGAACGGCGTAATGAGGATTGTTCTGGTTCACCCCGTTTTCGGTGGCGATGCCCGATTTCTCTACCCCCACCCATGCCGTGGTGGCATTCCACTGGTGGCGGTGGTCTTCCTTGTTATACTCAAAGTCGCCGTTCTGCAACATTTCTGCAGAGAGTCCTCCGTCGGCAGCGCGGCTGATGTCTTCGAAGAAGATACCCATCAGCTTGTTGGAGATGCGGTGGGATTTCTGTGGATTGATGCTGAGGTTGGCAGAGATTTCCGAATCTTTCGGCAGGTCGATGTGGTTGTCCTTGGCATAAGCTGCGAGGTCGGCATCGGTCTTCGGCATCGGCTGGGCGTTGAGTTTTGCCTCTTCAGAGAGGGCATGGAACCAGGAACGGATGTAGTTGAGATGCACGGCCGGCACCTCGAAATCGCAGCCCTGGAAGAGTTTTCCGCCTATGGTTGCGGTGTCGCGCTGCCAGAGTATCTCATCAGCTGAAGCCTCCAGCGTATCTTCCTTAAAGGTACGGAAATCGTTGCTTGCCTGTACGTATCGCTTGCCTTTGGATGTCTTGAGATAGATGTCGAAGTTACCGTCATCCATCTGATAGGCAGCCACATCCTTCACGCCCTTTTCGCGGATGATGGGATAATCCTGCGGGCGCCAGGTGATGAGGTCTTCTGAATAGGCTACGGCAAACTGCGGTGCATGCTGGTTCACGCTCCAGAGTGCGCGCCATGTGCCGTCGTTGGCTTTTACCACGAAGGGGTTATACATCTTCTTTTCAGCTCCCCACGGACCGTAGTCGCTGGCGCAGAGCTGTCCTACATCCACCCAACGCTCATCGTCGGTAAAATAAGCCAGATGCAATCCCTGGTTGGGTGCTGGCGAATAGATGAATATCTGGCAGATGGAGTCCTTGCCCTGTATGGTGTATGCAGGGGCATCCTTGTCTATTTGCTTCTGCATCTGCTGCCTGCTGACAGCCTGACTGGCACTGGCAGCTGCCACGAGCAGCGCTGATGTAAATATGTACTTTAGTTTTATCATGTTTCTATATTTTTAGATTAATATTGTTTGTTCATTTTACACTCTTTCTCTCGGCTTGATAAAAAGGCAGAGTGCATCACTGCACCCTGCCCCACAAATTAGAGAGTTATAAAAAATCAAGTATGCAGTGACTTAAGCACTGCTTCTTTCTGAAATAATTATCTTCTTTCTAGCTGTAATATTCCTTCTTGCCGGCAGCCAGCGTATTCTTCATCAGCGAACAGATGGTCATCGGACCAACGCCTCCCGGAACAGGAGTGATGAAGGAACACTTCTCTGCCACCTCGTCGAATTTCACATCACCATTCAAGCGGAAGCCGCTCTTCTTCGTAGCATCAGGCACGCGGGTAGTACCCACATCAATGACTACGGCTCCCGGCTTCACCATATCGGCTGTCACGAAATCAGGACGGCCTATGGCTGCGATGATGATATCTGCCTCCTGACACTCTTTCTTCAAATTCTTGGAATGGGAGTGGCATACGGTGACGGTAGCATCGCCATACTGCTTCTGCATCATCAGCTGAGCCATTGGCTTGCCTACGATGTTGCTTCTGCCCAAAATGACGCATTTCTTGCCACTGGTCTCAATATTGTAATGCTGCAGCAGGGTGAGGATACCGAGCGGAGTGGCAGAGATGAAACAAGGCATGCCGAGCGACATTCTGCCCACATTTACCGGGTGGAATCCGTCTACATCCTTGCGGTAATCTATTGCCATAGTCACCTTCTGCTCATCGATGTGCTTAGGCAGAGGAAGCTGAACGATGAATCCGTCAACATCATCATCCTGGTTCAGCTTGTCTACACACTGCAGAAGCTCTTCTTCGGTAACATCCTCCTCATAACGGATGAGGGTCGACTTAAATCCACACTTCTCGCAGGCCAGCACCTTGTTTTTCACATAGGTTTCGCTGCCTCCGTCGTGCCCTACGAGCACGGCTACCAGGTGTGGCTGCTTGCCTCCGTCGGCAACAATCTGTGCCACCTCCTGGGCTATCTGTTCCTTGATGGCGGCTGCCGTCGCCTTTCCGTCGATTAACGTCATTCTTTCTTTAGTTTATAATTTATAATTTATAGTTTATAGGGCATTCTTGCCTATCGCAAGTTTGCTATACGGCAAAGCCGCTATAAACTATTAACTATCAACTGATTTACATTCCCGGCATCTTAGGCATGCCTGGCATACCCTTCATGCGGCTCATCATCTGCGCCATTTTGTTGCCGGTCATCATCTGCATCATCTTGCGGGTCTGGTCAAACTGCTTGATGAGTTTGTTCACCTCCTGGATGTTGGTGCCCGAACCCTTAGCGATGCGCTGGCGGCGTGATGTGTTGAGGATGGCTGGGTTGGTGCGCTCCTTAGGAGTCATACTCTGGATGATGGCCTCTACGCCCTTGAATGCATCCTCTGGGATATCTACGTCGCGGATAGCCTTACCAACGCCCGGAATCATCGCTGCCAGGTCCTTGATGTTACCCATCTTCTTGATCTGCTGGATCTGGTTGTAGAAATCGTTGAAGTCGAACTGGTTCTTTCTGATCTTCTTCTCCAGTTTCTTGGCCTCTTCCAGGTCGAACTGCTCCTGTGCGCGCTCTACGAGGGATACCACGTCACCCATGCCGAGGATTCGGTCTGCCATACGAGCTGGGTGGAACACGTCAATGGCGTCCATCTTCTCGCCGGTACCTATAAACTTGATTGGCTTGGTTACCACGGTACGGATACTGAGGGCAGCACCACCGCGGGTATCACCATCGAGCTTGGTGAGAACAACGCCATTGAAGTCGAGACGATCATTAAATTCCTTGGCTGTGTTTACGGCATCCTGACCAGTCATGGAGTCAACCACGAAGAGGGTTTCGTCTGGACGGAGATGATTCTTGAGATTGCTGATCTCGTTCATCATCTGCTCATCAATGGCGAGACGTCCGGCTGTATCGACGATTACCACATCGTTGCCGTTGGTCTTAGCCTGCTGGATAGCATGGTCGGCGATACTGAGCACATCCTTGTTTTCTGGCTCGCTGTATACCGGAACACCCACCTGCTCACCCACTACATGGAGCTGCTGGATAGCTGCCGGACGGTAAACGTCGCAGGCCACGAGCAATGGCTTCTTGCCTTTCTTGGTCTTGAGCATGTTGGCAAGCTTGCCACTGAAGGTAGTCTTACCCGAACCCTGCAGACCGCTCATGAGGATGATGGCCGGATGGCTTTCGAGCTTCAATGGGGCTTCTTCGCCGCCCATGAGTTCTTCCAGTTCATCGTGCACCAACTTGATCATCAGTTGTCCCGGCTTTACGGCAGTAAGTACATTCATGCCGAGTGCTTTCTCCTTCACCTTATTGGTGAATTCCTTAGCCACTTTATAGTTTACGTCGGCGTCGAGGAGTGCACGGCGCACATCCTTCATGGTTTCCGCCACGTTGATTTCTGTAATTTTTCCCTCGCCCTTCAAGATTTTGAACGAGCGTTCCAATCTATCACTTAAATTTTCAAACATTTTTCTTTCTTTATATTTTTGGCTACAAAGATACGACTTTTTTTCGAGAAAGCCAACTTGTTTATGCTTTTTTTTATCCCGTCGGCTAAAATAGCTGTCGCTCTGCCTTTCCCGAGTTCATTTCTTCAGTTTACTCTTGTGCTTATTTTTCAGGATTCTACTTCTTTTTCGATTTTGATTCAGCATCAGAAGTTGCTTTTTCCTCTTCTGTAGCCATTTCAGAAGAAGGATCTTTCTTAAAAGCCGAGGCATCATACGGATTAGTCAATTCATACTTTTTCCCCGTTGCTTTTTCATAAGCAGCTACCACAGGATCCTTATGTTCCATTTTTTCAAATACCTTTTTAGCCTGTTGCAGATGCTTCTTATCACGTTTTCCCTGTTTATCCATCCATCCGAAAGCATCAAAACCAATGCCAGTAGATGAAGTTGGCAAAGAGTTTATCTTCTCCTGAATATCTTCTTCCATGTTTTTGATGCCTTCCTGATTCTTGCCCCAAACTGTCACTTCGCCTAATTGTTTGGCATCCGGCAAGAGAAACAGAGTATCCGGCAGTTCCTTGTACCGGATAGTTGCCTTCATAAAACCAGGTTTCGATACGGTTGCTGAATCAAACTGATAGCGCATCGTCCAATAGCCCCGATAATCTGTTCTTGCCCAATGATTGTTATTGGTATGAATAAGTGCTTCACGAATAGGCACATGATTTTCTGCCGATGCGATGACACACGTTTTCTGCGCATAGGCTACCTGCCCTAACATGGCAAGCAATACTGTTAAAATCAATATGATACGCTTCATGCTTTTTCTCTGATTTATATCTTTTCTTTGTACCAGACAAATTACTTCTTCTTAATATGAATCTGATACAAAAGTAATGATTAAATCTGATACTTCATTAAATTCCCCAAGAAGTTTAAGTTCATTTAAAGAGTAATGTAAAAAAATTAAGCGTCTATAACAGTTGGTCTATTTATATAGTATCATTCAAAGGTATATAGTATCATTCAAAGGTATATAGTATCATTCAAAGGAAAGATATGGTGTTTTCAACACTAAGAAATATTTTTATAAGTAAAAGCATATAGTTTTTAGAGTTCTTGCATATAGTCTTTTTAGTCAAAACACATAGCTTCCCAGATATTACCACTAGGCTCAGCAGCTCTGCCGAGCCTAGTCAGCAGGTCTGCCGACTGCAGTCAGCACATCTGCCGAGCCTAGTGACAAATCCCAGTAAAAGCAGTACCGTTACTGCAGAAATAATTCACTTAATTCTATTGAATTCATTTGATTATTCGACTATTCCACGTTGCTCGATTCTCTTAGCCTCTTCAAGAAGCTTGATGGCATCTACATACTGAGCGATGCCCTGAGCCACCTCCTTGGCAGCCTTCATTGCCAGGACTACAGTCTGCGGACGGTGTACCACATCACCTCCGGCAAACACACCGCGACGGGTGGTCATACCGAACGGACGTTCAACAACTTTTACATATCCCTTCTCATCCACCTCGATTCCGGCAGTGGTAGAAACGATACGGTTGGCTGGTCTTGAACCGATGGCGAGATAGATTCTGTCGAATTTTTCTACCCTTTCACCCTCAGGAGTGTTCAGCACACAACTTCCCAGACGACCATTTTTGCCCTTCAGAAAGGCCTCGACGGTAGTTTTCCACTCAAATTTCACGCCTTCCTTCACAGCATCTTCATATTCGCTCCGGATGGCAGGCATCTCTTCCTGGGTCTTACGATACAGCACAGTTACATCGGCACCCAGACGGATAGCAGTACGGGCAGCATCCATAGCCACGTTTCCGCCGCCAATGACACCCACCTTCTCGCCGTCGCGCAGCGGAACCATGTCGCGGGTCAAAGCGCCTTCGTTATAGGCATTCACGTTATGCAGAAAGTATGTACTCTGGCTCACACCGTGGAGCTTTGAACCCGGTGTAGAGTCCATGTTCTGAGGCACGCTGGTACCTGTGCCCATAAAGATGGCGTCGTAGCCTGCACGGAACAGACTGTCGATGGTTACATTGTTCTCGCCCACCATGCAGTTGGTGATAAACTGCACGCCGAGGGCAGCAATCTTAGCCACCTCATCGCGCACTACCGACTTAGGCAAGCGATACTCAGGAATACCATACATCAACACGCCTCCCGGCTCAGCCTGGCCCTCGAAAATGGTGACGTTGAAGCCCTGACGCGCCAGATCGCCGGCTACGGTCAAGCCCGCTGGACCCGAACCGATGACTGCCACACGGCCACGTGTTTTCTGTGGCAACATCTCGCGCGAAAGGTTCATTTTGGTATCAAAATCGGCAATAAACTGCTCCAGCTTGCCTATCTGTACCGGTTTTCCCTTCTTTCCGAGCACGCAGTTGCCCTGACACTGTTTCTCATGAGGGCATACACGGCCGCAGATGGCCGGCAGGTTGCTCTTGGCATTGATGATGCTCATCGCCGCACCCATGTTACCCATAGAGAGTTCGTGTACGAAATCAGGTATGTCGTTGCCTATCGGGCATCCCTTCTTGCACTGCGGAATCTTGCAGTGTAGGCAGCGTTTTGCCTCTTCAATGGCTTCGTGGGTTGAAAAGCCCTCGTTCACTACCTGGAAGGCAGCAGCATCTGTCTGCTGTTCAGCTGCATCATTCTTCATATTTTTCATTTCTTTCTGTTCACTCATAATAGAACTGCTCTCCTGTTTTATTGATTCTACAATCTATCCTTTGATTTGTGGGTGCAAAGGTACAAATAATATTTCATAAATCGCCCATCCTCCTTACATATTTTCATTTTTCCCGTTTTTTTCCTTATTATCTACAAAAATAAAGCCCTACATTCACATGCAAGGCTTTTTGAGTGTTAATATAATTCTCGAAAGTTCTACATTCACATGCAAAACCTGCAAATTTACGGATGGGGGGAAATCATATAAGTGCTCCCCCCTCTAAAAACATATTAATTATTTTTCTTTAATCTCAATATCTTCCTTCACATGATTCCGTATCTTGGTAAGGAAGAGTTTCATACGCTTCGCATCCTTGTGGTCAATGATGTCGATGAGCTCAGCAAGCTCCTCTCTGATCTGTGCCACCTGACCCGATGTGTATGGGTTGAAGAGGATTTCCTGCAGCAGGTAATCATCTTCGTTGAGCACGCCCTTGGCTATCTGCATGTGGCGCTTGAAGGTGGTGCCCGGAGCATCCTGGTGCTTCATCACTGCCGCAAAGGCAAAGGTGCTCACGAAAGGAATACTCAGCGAGTAGGCCACCGTCTGGTCGTGCTCATCAAATGTATACTCATGCAGACTCAACCCCAACTTCTGGTAGAGGTCCTTGAAGAATATCTTGCCCATGTAGTCACCCTCCTTGATGATGACTGCATTCTCCTCTGAAAGCTGGTTCAGATTGGCAAAAGTCGGGCCGAACATAGGGTGCGTGCTCACGAAGCGGAAACCGCTCTTCTCGTAAAACTCCTGCAGCCCGGTCTTTACCGAAGCAATATCGCTGATGATGCAGTCGTGAGAGAGATGTGGCAACACCTCTTCGAAGGCTGGCAGCGTATATTTTACCGTCACCGCATTGATAACCAGTTCGGGGCGGAACATCTCTATCTCTTCCATCTTGGTGAAGCGGTAACAGTTGTAGGTGAAGCGCAGTCGCTTGGCATCCTTCTCGTAAACCGCCACCTCGTGGTCGAAACTGAGCAGGTCGATGAAGAAACTTCCCATCTTACCTGCTCCCATAATCAATATTCTCATCGCCAGTATCCTTTACTTCTGGTTCAGAATTTCCAATTGCTGGCGGACACTCTCCTCATGGATGTGCTCGAAAATCTGAGCGGCAAACTCAGGGCTCATGCCGCAGAGGGCAGCCTGGGCTCCACGCTTGTCGAGAATCTCGTTGTAACGGCTGGTCTGAACGATGGTCATGTTGTGCTCCTTCTTGTAGGTACCAATCTCGCGGCAAACGCGCATACGCTTAGCCAGGAGATCCATCAGCTGGTTGTCGCACTCGTCAATCTGACCGCGCAGCTGGTGCAGACCCTCTGTAGAATAATGCTCATCGCGCACTACGAGGAGGCTGAGGATGTAATCCAGCACCTCTGGGGTAACCTGCTGCTTGGCATCGCTCCATGCATCGTCTGGGCTGCAGTGGCTCTCAACGATGAGTCCGTCGAAACCTAAGTCCATTGCCTGCTGGCAGAGAGGGGCGATGAGGTCACGTCGGCCGCCGATGTGGCTAGGGTCGCAGATGATTGGCAACTGTGGTATGCGGCGGTGCAACTCGATAGGAATCTGCCACATAGGAAGGTTGCGGTAAATCTTCTTGTCGAAGCTGGAGAATCCACGGTGGATGGCACCGAGTTTCTTGATGCCTGCCTGGTTGATGCGCTGCAGGGCACCGATCCAAAGCTCGAGGTCTGGGTTTACCGGGTTCTTAACGAGCACAGGCACATCTACACCCTGAAGACTGTCGGCAAGTGCCTGCATGGCGAATGGGTTGGCAGATGTACGTGCGCCTACCCACAGAATGTCGATTCCATATTTCAGTGCGAGCTCTACATGCTCTGGGGTAGCCACCTCAGTAGCTGTCAGCATGCCTGTTTCTTCCTTCACCTGCTTCATCCAAGGCAAGGCTGTTTCACCATTACCCTCGAAGCCTCCTGGTTTGGTGCGTGGCTTCCACACACCTGCGCGGAACATGTGGCAACCTTTGGCAGCCAACTGCTTAGCGGTAGTCATAACCTGCTCTTCTGTCTCTGCCGAGCAAGGGCCGGCAATGACGCAAGGGCGTTCCTGATCACTAGGAAAATTCAATGGTTCTAATTCTAATTCCATAGTCGTATATTTTTATTTTTTTACTTTTTTCTTTAAGATTAAAGCCCGGGGGGACCAGCGATGGAATCGCTGGGAACGGGGGCAGAAAGGGGAAAGGCTCTTTTTACCTTTTTACCCTTTTACCTTTTTACCTTTCAAAGGCCTTTTACTTTTCAAAAACCTTCTTGATTCTCTCCAGGGCCTCTTTCATCTTCTCATCCTTGGCACAGAGGCTGATACGGATGTAACGCTTGCCGTTGGTTCCGAAGATGAAGCCTGGGGTGAGGAAGACGCGAGCCTCATGCAGGATCTTCTCTGTCAGGTCTTCTACATCAGCATATTTCTCAGGTATCTTGCCCCAGAGGAACATGCCAACCTGGTTAGGGTCAAACTGGCAGTCGAGCACCTTCATGATCTCCTCAGCAATGTCGCGGCGGCGGCGGTAGTTCTGGATGTTGTTCTCGCGGTGCCATTCATCCGTGTTGTTAAGCATCGCTTCGGCAGCTGCCAGCTGTATGCCTCGGAAGCTTCCGTTGTCGATGTTGCTCTTCACCTTCAGAATCCATGAGATGAAGGTCTTGTTGCTCGAAATCATCGCCACACGCCAGCCTGGCATGTTGTGGCTCTTGCTCAGGGAATTGAACTCGATGCAGCAGTCCTTAGCTCCCGGCACCTGCATGATGCTCATTGGGTGCTCGTTGAGGATGAGCGAATATGGGTTGTCGTTCACCACCACGATGTTGTGCTTCTGGGCGAATGCCACCAGCTTTTCGTAGGTTTCGCGCTTCGCCACACCGCCTGTCGGCATGTTAGGATAGTTGGTCCACATCAGTTTTACGTGGCTCAGGTCCATCTTCTCCAGGGCGTCGAAATCGGGCTGCCATCCGTTATCCTCTCTCAGATCGTAGTAGGTAATCTTGGTACCCAGAATCTTGTTGATGGCGGTGTAGGTAGGGTATCCCGGGTTCGGGATAAGCACCTCATCGCCAGGGTTGCAGAAGGCGAGCGTTACGTGCAGAATGCCTTCCTTGCTACCTATGAGGGGCTGGATTTCTGTAGCCCAGTCGAGGTCTACATCATACCAGCGCTTATAGAAACCAGCCATTGCTTTGCGCAACTCTGGTATGCCCACCGTAGGCTGATATCCGTGTGCGTTTGGATTGTTGGCTACCTCGCAGAGCTTGTCAATGGTCTGCTTAGAAGGCGGCATGTCTGGACTTCCGATGGCCAGACTGATGATGTCTTTGCCCTCGGCATTAAGCTTAGCCACTTCCTTCAGCTTGCGGCTGAAGTAGTATTCCTGTATTTCCGTTACTCTATTGGCTGGTTGTATCATAATTCTTATTTTTAACTATTAACTGTTAACTATCAACTATTCCTTCTCCTCATATTCTCCCAACACCTTTATTTTCTTCACGAGCGGCGTAATGGCGTCGATGCTCTGGCGGTATCGGGTCAGGTTGTCGAAGGTGAGATCTACGTAGAAGAGGTATTCCCACTCATGTCCGATGTTTGGCAGCGACTGGATCTTGGTGAGATTGATGTCGTAGAAACTCAGGATGGTGAGCACCTTGGAGAGCGATCCCTTATCGTGAGCCAGACTGAAGACGATGCTCGCCTTGTTGGCCTTTTCGATGGGACGGAGCAGGGCTGCCTTCTGGGGATTGCAGACCACGAGAAACCGGGTGTAGTTGTGCGGATTGTCGTGGATGTCTTCCTGCAGCACCTTCATGCCGTACATGTGGGCAGCGTAAGAAGAGCAGATGGCTGCCCATCCCCTTACCTTGTGCTGGGCGATGTAGGCTGCCGAGCCTGCGGTATCTTCTGCCTCCACCGCCTTGAGGTCGGGATGGTTGGCTAGGAACTTGCCGCACTGCATGAGGGCTACCGGATGGGAGTGAACCTCCTGCAGGGTGCTCCAGTCGTCTTCTGGCAGACAGCAGATGCTGTGCTCTATATGGAGCTTGTGTTCGCCTACCACGGTGGTTCCGCTCTGCCGGAGCAGTTCGTAATTGTGGAGCAGGCTGCCCGCAATGGTGTTTTCAATGGCGCAGATACCTACTACAGTAGGGTCGCGCTTGATGTTTTCGAACACCTCTTCAAAGGTAGCACAACAGATGATTTCAATCTGTTCGCCCTCGAAATACTGGTGGGCGGTAATGTCGTGGAAAGATCCCAGCTCTCCTTGAATTGCTATTCTCTTCATGTTTCTTTTATCTTGTCTAATGTTACGAAAAACGGTCCTACTCAATAAGAGCGGGACCGTTTCGATGATTTCAAGAATCTAATATCCTAAGTTGAAATTTACACGCAACTTCCCGCTTTACAATTATTTGCAAAGTAAAAGTAATAGCTAAAAAAGAATGCGTTAAACTTCTTCATTGTCTTTACATTTTATATGTTACTCACTTTTGTTCTTTCCGAGCCCGTTTCTCCTTTATTATATAAGGAGCAGGTAGTGCTCAGATTTCGAGTCTCGACTTGCAAAAATCTCAACTCGACTGCAAAAGTAACATTTTTCTTTGATATTGCCAAACAATTTGATATATTTTTCTTCATTTTCCTTATATTTTATGCTAAAAAACATATTTCCGCCCGATTTTTATCATCAGAATACGGAAAATGCAGAAAAATGTACTCAAAAGCCAGGCGCTAGGGAGAGACGCAACGCCGGATTCCGTGAGGCAAGCCCCTTCCTTTATCTGCAATGTTCTCTGCCTTCAGCCTTGAATTCTCCTGTCAGCTCCCCTACTTTCTCCGGGTTCAGCTCCAGGTAGCGCTTCATGTCCTTTCCGGCACCATCCTTGTCGCCCATCTGCATCAGCAGATTGCCGCGCTTCAGGAGGTTCTCGCTCAGAGAGGCTTTTACAGACGAGTGTTCCGCAGAATCCTTCTGTTCTGCCAATTCTTTCTCCTGCTCTACAATCTGCTGCGTCAGCGTAGCAAGCAACAGAACAGGGTTTATCTGGTTCAAATCCATAACCTTATATTTTTACAAAAAGTTATTCTATTGTATATCATGGAGTTAACCCACTTGACACCCTAAAACAGGGTGTCAAGGTATGAGCCACTCCTTATTATAATAAGGTGTCATTTACTTGATGGCCCCGATAATCTCAGTCACACTCTTGCATCCGTGAGCATCAAGCCACTCGTTGATTCCATCCTTCACCTTCTTCGTAACCGCAGGATCAATGAAGTTGGCTGTACCAATCTCAATGGCCGTAGCACCGCACATCAGGAACTCAATGGCATCCTTGGCAGAAGAAATGCCGCCCAGACCAACAACCGGAATGTTTACGGCATGAGCCACATCCCAAACCATGCGCAGGGCAACAGGCTTAACGCAAGGACCGCTCAAACCACCCGTACGGATGCTCAAGAGAGGCTGGCGCTTCTCAATGTCCACCGCCATACCCATCAGCGTGTTGATGAGCGAAACAGAATCGGCACCCTCAGCCTCCACGGCACGGGCGATGTCGGCAATGCTGGTAACATTAGGCGAAAGCTTCACGATGAGGGTCTTCTTATAAACCTTTCTCACCGCCTTCACCACGCTGGCTGCACCCTCGCAGGTTACACCGAAAGCCATGCCGCCATCCTTCACGTTAGGACAGGAGATGTTCAGCTCTATGGCCGGAATCTTATCCAGCTCGTTGATGCGCGCCGCACACTCGGCATAACTCTCAGGCGAATGTCCGCTCACGTTGACAATCATATTGGTATCAATGTCCTTGATCTGAGGATAAATGTGAGAGCAGAAATACTCCACACCCTTGTTCTGCAAACCTACGCAGTTGAGCATGCCCTGAGGCGTTTCAGCCATACGCGGATAGTCGTTTCCCTCGCGCGGCTCCAGGGTAGTACCCTTCACGATAATACCGCCAATCTCCTCCAGAGGAACGAAATCGGCAAATTCCAATCCGTAGCCGAAAGTACCCGATGCAGTCATCACAGGGTTCTTCAACTTCAAATCCTTTATCTTTACACTTAAATCAGCCATAATCTTCTGTTTTTACTTAAAAATGTTTTACAAACAAAGACAAGAGAATTCTTCGTTCTTCACTCTTCGTTCTTCACTTTCCACTCTTCACTTAAATTTCCCAAGTAAGTTTCTTGATGTTGATGACAGGTCCATCCTTGCAGACGCACAGGTTACCCTCGGTAGTTTTCTCTACGCAGCAGAGGCAGGCGCCCACACCGCACGCCATCTTGTTCTCGAGAGAAACCTCGCACTCCACGCCAGCCTTCTTGGCAAAGCGAGCCACGCTCACCATCATCGGCTTAGGTCCGCAGGTAGAAATCATATCAAACTTCTCGTTCTCCAGAACAGAGTGGTTGGTAACGAAACCTACCTCGCCAGCCGAGCCATCCTCGGTAGTGATGCACACCTTACCAATCTTGGCAAACTCATCCAGTTCGAGCAGATCCGTAGCCTTGCGTGCACCCAGCAGGAAGGTAACTTCAGCCCCGAAATCCTTGATGAGTTTTCCGAAATAGAGGAGCGGAGCCACACCTACGCCACCACCTACGAGCAGATATTTCTGGCTCTTCACGGTAGGCATGGTGAAGCCGTTGCCGAGAGGCAGCATACAGTTGAGCACATCGCCCGCCTTGAGCTGTCCGAGCTGACGGGTACCGTCGCCCACCATTGCTACGAGCAGCCAGAGCTGATTATTTTCACGATCCACGAAATTGATGGAGATAGGACGTCGAAGCATGGTAGTAGGCGAATGGTCTACTCTTACTTCTACGAATTGGCCAGGCAAGATTTCAGGCAAAGGTTTCTCATCGGTAAGCTTAATCAAAACGTGCTTATCGCTAAGCGCCTCTACAGAAACCACCTTGAGGTCGAGAACATATTTTTTCATCTTATTGCTAATTTTTAATATGCTTATTATATAATGTACGTATATTATAATAGGTACGCGTAGCTTCCGGTTACGCCCACCTACGTTTCTACGATGCAAAGGTACATCAAAAATCCGAATTTACGAAAAGAAAAGAGATATTTTTTCTTTATCGCCGCTCCTATGTGTTTGTTTTAGGGTTCTCCAATCCCTACTTTATTTCTTAGGAACGAAGGTTTCCCAGGTCTGATCATCGTAGAAAATACGGATTTCGGTAATTTTTCTTTGCGGTTTGTCTACATATTTTACCGACGTTTGGGCGATATTTTTAGGTGTACGATTTACACCCTGCATTTGAGGCTGGTCAAAGAGCGAGGGAGAAGTAGGGGAGGCTGTGGCTCCTTCGGCTCCAAAATCGAGCATAGGCTCGGCAGAGGCGGCTCCAGAAGGCTGACTGCCCTGCTTCATCCCCTCAGCACCACCGGCTGCTCCATCCGTAACGCCCTGATACATGTCTGCAGCACCCTCTTCGCTGCCACCCTGGGAAGCCTGGTTCTGATACATAGGAGGAGTACCGTAGAGTACCCAATAAACGTTTACCTGAGGAAAACTCTTATGGATGCCATCCACAATACTGAGCGATGGATTGGTCTTCCCGTTGAAAATATTGCTCAGTGTAGCGGTCGAGATTCCGATCATCTGAGCGAAGTTTTGCTGAGTGAGGTGCTGGTCCTCCATCAGCTGTCTGATTCTATCTTTCATGCTCTAAAATTTTTAGCGTTCATTTTTCTACTGATACGATGTTTTATTTCCGAACAAGCCACTTTTGGACCCTTTTTCGGTTGATTTTACAAAGATAAAGCAAAAATTTAGAATAACCAAACATTTCTGAATAAATTTAGATTTTTAAACTTTAGGTTTCTGTTTATAAATTTAAATTCTACTTACTCCAGTGTTCGGTTTTTAGGTTTAGCTTTATAAATGTAAACCTATCAATCAAAATATATGACGAACCTTTTCTTTATAAATTTTGGCTAAATCACTGGCTATTCATACCATAAACCACCTAAATAAAGGCATATAGAGCGGTTTATGCAATATTTTCACCACACCTATGTAAAAATCTATGGTTTATAAAACAACTAAAATACATAACTAATTGAGTTTCCGCTACTTATAAATTCAAAATATAGCATGAATATTTATTCATTCATAACCATAAACACCCTGTTTTATCTTTATTTTTATAAATATAAAACATAAATTCATGTATTTAGTTTTCTTGCGTTTATGTTTATAAATCAAAACAACCAATTTTGATTTATAAATTCAAAAACATAAACTTAGGAAACGTAAACCTTAACAAATGCAAATGACCAATTTCAGACAACAGGAAATGGCTAATTTTTCCATTTCTAGCGTATTCCAGCCCATCGGCAAGGAAACGGGCAAATTCGCGAGTAATGAAGAGGGTTAATTTATGTAAGTTACTGATAACCAATGAAGTTAAGTCTGTTTTCAGGCAAAAACGAAAAATGGGCATCTAGCTCGAAAAATCGCTTAAATCCCCCATTTTTGCCCAAAAATCGCCCAAAATGAGCCCAGGTAAGCGCCCCAAAAAGAGCCGAAAATCCCCTATTTGGGGCAAATTTATAATGCTAAACGCTAGTTGGCTGCTTTCTGGAAACAGGCGGCAAAGAAGGGCGAAAACGGAAACGAGCTCCTGCCAAGAGAAAACTCTCAGCAGGAGCTCGCCTACTCTCCCCCACCTCGCTCTTCAGCATCAGTGAAGGATAAAAAAGATGAGTTCTTTCATCAGTTCACCCACCGGAGTGGATGGATTATCCAGTCCCTTTATCTTCGCATCCACCTCCTTAAACTTCTCAATAATCGCCATCACTTTCACGCCCGTATAGTTCCTCATTCCTGTAATATATTCGCGCGCCGCCCAAGCTCCGCGCAAATCCAGGAATTTTGCGAGCTCATTTTCGTTCTGCCTGTTGGGTGCATAATAAGCAATCATCAGGTTTTGGAAATAAGTAAAGAGCATCGGGAGAAGCGTGAAGAGAGAACCACTCTTCGGATTACTGTCAAAATAATTTATTATCTGATTTGCCTTGAACACATCGCGGCTGACGATGGCACTTCTCAGCTCGAAGGCATTGAAGTCTTTGCTCACCCCTATTTCTCGCTCCACAATCTCCGGAGTAACACGCCGGTCGTTCTCAGGAAGAGAAATGAGCAGTTTGTCGAGCTCGGAAGTGAGTCGGTGCAAATCTGCTCCCACATGATCTGCCACCATCTGGGTAGCCTTGGGTTCAATGGTTGCCTTACGGGTCTTGAGATAAGTCTCGATGAAGCCCGGCAGATTTCGGTCGTAGAGCTTCTTGCTTTCAAAAACCACACCCGCCTTGGCAGCGAGGGCAGAAAACTTTTTACGACTGTCGAGCTTGCCGTTTTTATGACAGAAAACAAGGATGGTTGTTTTTACCGGATTTTCGAGGTACTTCTCGAGCGCTTCCAAATTTCGCAAATTCTGAGCCTCTTTCACAACCACCACTCTATACTCCGCCATCATCGGGTAGCCCTTGCACAAATCTGCCACCTGCGCACCCGTAACATCAGCTCCGAAAACCACCGTCTGATTGAAGTCACGCTCCTCGGGCTGGAGCACATTTTCTGAAATGTAGTCGCAGATCTTATCTATATAAAAAGGTTCCTCGCCCATCAGAACATAGACGGGAGAATACTTCCGAGCCTTCAAATCTTTCATGATTGACTCGTAACTTATTGCACTTTTCTTTTCTACCATTGGATTATTTTTTGTAACTTTGCACCCAGCAAACTCCGGGGGTGCAGACAAGCATTTGCTCCGCCTCCAGGTTCGCAGTTTTCTGAGGTACAGTTTTCAGCTGCACTTCGACTGCAAAGTTACAAAAAATAAATTGAACTGCCTATATAAAAGAGGTAGTTTTTGAAAATGAGGTATGGTTAAAAGAAGAAAAGAAACCATATCGAAAACAGAAAAGAAAGAAATATAATCATATATATAATAAGGTACAGAAAAATGATTCGCTTAAATTTGCCATCTTTCGACATCAAGGTTTCGGGCTCAAAACAGCATCCCCAGATACTGGATGTGCTGCGCCGGAAGTTCATCACGCTCACTCCCGAAGAGTGGGTGCGCCAGCATTTCGTTCATTTTCTCATCGAGCACAAGGGGTATCCTGCCTCTCTGCTCGCCAACGAAATCCAGCTGAAATGTGGCGACAAGGTGCTGCGCGCCGACAGTGTGCTCTACTCCCGTGAGTTGCAGCCCCGCATGATTATCGAGTACAAAGCCCCTCACATCCCCATCACGCAGAAAGTGTTCGACCAGATTTCGGTCTACAATCTTCTGCTCCATGTCGACTTTCTGGTGGTGAGCAACGGGCTGGAGCATTACATCTGCAAGATGGATTATGAAAGTAAAAAATATGTATTTTTAGAGACCATTCCCGATTATTCTGATTTATTGACATTATGAGAGCATCGGGGCCAGTCCGGAAGTTTTTAAACAGAGCTTCCCCCAGCCTTCAAAATTTGCGAATTTCCGCCCAACCGGCCATCCGTTTTAGAATTCGCGAATTTTGGAGGCCTTTTTCTGCCTCCTTTTCCTCTCCCTTTTTGAGCACTCCTTTCTCTCCCATCCCCTTTCTCGCGTTATTTTTTAATAAAAAAACCCATTTTCATTTTGTAGTCTCCTCCTTTTATACTATCTTTGCAACTAATATATATATATTAAGGTATAGACTGCCTAAAAGAACAGAAAGAAATGGAGAATAAAAAGATAAAAATCGCCATAGCCGGAACAGGATATGTAGGCCTGAGCATCGCTACCCTGCTGAGCCAGCATCATGAGGTGGTGGCCGTAGACGTGATACCCGAAAAGGTGGAGCTCATCAACTCGCGCCGCTCGCCTATCCAGGACGAATACATAGAGAAATATCTGGCTGAAAAGGAACTCAACCTCAAAGCCACAACCGATGGAGAAGAAGCCTATAAGGATGCCGACTTCGTAGTGATTGCCACACCAACCAACTACGATCCGGTGAAAAACTACTTCGACACCTCGCACGTAGAAGAAGTCATCCGTCTGGTGATGCAGGTGAATCCCGATGCCATCATGGTCATCAAGAGCACCATTCCGGTAGGCTACACCGAAAGCATCCGCCAGAAAACGGGCAGCAAGAACATCATCTTCGCGCCCGAATTCCTGCGCGAGAGCAAGGCACTCTACGACAACCTCTACCCGAGCCGCATCATCGTGGGCAGACCGAACGGTGACGAGCGACTGGACCAGGCAGCCCGCACCTTTGCAGAACTGCTGAAAGAGGGAGCCATCAAGCAAGACATAGAAACCCTGTTCATGGGACTTACCGAGGCAGAGGCGGTGAAACTCTTCGCCAACACCTACCTCGCCCTGCGCGTGAGCTACTTCAACGAGTTGGATACCTACGCCGAAATGAAGGGCCTCGACACCAAGGCGATTATCGACGGAGTGGGTCTGGACCCTCGCATCGGCACCTTCTACAACAACCCTTCCTTCGGATACGGCGGCTACTGTCTGCCGAAAGATACCAAGCAGCTGCTCGCCAACTATGCCGATGTGCCTGAGAACCTGATTCAGGCGATTGTGGAGAGCAACCGCACCCGCAAGGATTTCATCGCCGACCGCGTGCTGAACATGGCGGGCTACTATGATTATGCCAACCAGAACAACTTCAGCGAGGAGGAAGAGAAGCCTTGCACCATCGGCGTATACCGCCTCACGATGAAGAGCAACAGCGACAACTTCCGCCAGAGCAGCATACAGGGCGTGATGAAGCGCATCAAGGCAAAGGGCGCGCAGGTTATCATTTACGAACCTACGCTGAAAGACGGAACCACCTTCTTCGGAAGCCGCATCGTAAACAACCTGGATGCCTTCAAGCAGCAGAGCCAGGCCATCATCGCCAACCGGTATGACAAGTGTCTGGATGATGTGGAAGAAAAGGTTTACACCCGCGATATTTTCAGAAGAGACTGATTTGAGTTAATAGTTAATAGTTAATAGTTAAAAGTTAACAGTTGAAAGCTGAAGACGGAAGACGGAAAATAGGAAAACAATAATATTTATAATAAAGAGAAAAATAAGAAATGGCAAAATTAGTAATCAATTCCTACGAGGAATTTGCATCTCACCTCGGTGAGAAGTTAGGAGAATCAGACTGGTTGCAGATTGACCAGGACCGTATCAACAAGTTCGCAGACGCTACACTCGACCCACAGTGGATCCACGTAGACGTAGAACGCGCCAAGGCAGAGAGCCCTTACCACAGCACCATCGCTCACGGTTACCTCACCCTCTCAGTACTCCCATACCTCTGGCAGCAGATTATCGAGGTAAACAACCTCAAGATGCTTGTAAACTACGGCATGGACAAGATGAAGTTCGGTCAGCCAGTCATCACCGGTTCACGCGTGCGCCTGGTAGCCACTCTCCACGACATCCAGAACATCCGTGGCATCTGCAAGACCAGCATCAAGTTTGACATCGAAATAGAAGGTCAGCGCAAGCCAGCCCTCTCAGGCATCGCTTCTTTCCTCTACTATTTCAACAACTAAAAGATGGCAGCAGGTAAATGGATTGGTGGTGTGCTCGGTTTCATCACAGCCGGTCCGCTGGGAGCCCTGGCAGGCTATGCCCTCGGTTCCCTCTTTGAGCACGGACTGGATGCGGTAAACCGCGACGGCGACCACCATTACAACAACGCCTACGATGCCTACAGCGGCCAGCAGCACAACGGCCGCCAGGGCTTCGGCAATCAGAGCTACAGCCGCCAGCAGAGCTATGAGGGAGAGCGAAACTCCTTCATGTTTTCGCTGCTGGTGCTCAGCTCCTACATCATCAATGCAGATGGCAAGATCATGCATTCCGAGATGGAGCTGGTGCGCCGCTTCCTGCGTCAGAATTTCGGCGAGGCAGCCAAGCAGCAGGGAGAGGAAATCCTCCTCAAACTCTTCGAACAGCAGAAGCAGATGGGCATGCAGCAGTACCGTTCGGTGATACAGGACAGCTGTCATCAGATACGTGCCAACATGATGTATGAACAGCGCCTGCAGTTGCTCAATTTCCTCGTCATGATAGCCCAGGCCGATGGAGTTGTGAATTCTCAGGAGATTCAGGCACTCAAGGAGATGGCCATCCACATGGGTCTTTCTGCCGAGGATGTAGACCAGATGCTGAACCTGGAGAGCGGGGCTTCTTCAGCAGGCAGTCTGGATGATGCCTACCGTGTTCTGGGCATCAGTCCTGACGCCTCAAACGATGAGGTGAAGGCCGCATACCGCAAGATGGCACTCAAGCATCATCCTGACAAGGTAGCAGCCCTAGGCGAAGATGTGCGCCGTGCAGCCGAGAAGAAATTCCAGGAAATCAACGACGCCAAAGACCGCATTTACAAGGCTAGAGGACTCTAGGTTCCAGATTAGGATTAAAAGTTCCAGATTAGGATTATAAAGGAGTTAAGACAGGTTGTCCTAGCTGCCTGAAAACGAAAAAAATAAAGGCTCGCCAAGCAATTTTGGCGAGCCTTTATTGTATCTTATCGTATCTTTATCAGAAGATTATCATCCGAAAAGAGCGGAGAGAGGAGGAAGATTAATCCTCACCCTCAGTCTTTCTTCTGCGGATAGCGCGCTTGCGCTTTGGCTTCTCCTCGCTCTTAGGAGCCTCAATCTTAACACCAGCCAATTCTGGGTCGATGAGGATACGGCCGCAATACTCACAAGGGATAATCTTCTTGTGCATCTTGATATCGAGCTGGCGCTGAGGTGGAATCTTGTTGAAGCAACCGCCACATGCATCACGCTGCACGTAAACGATACCCAAGCCGTTGCGGGCACCATTACGGATGCGCTTGAAACTCTGGAGCAAACGTGGCTCAATCTTCTTCTCGAGCTCGAATGCCTTCTCCTTCAAATTCTCCTCTTCCTCACGGGTTTCAGCCATGATTGACTCGAGCTCAGAACGCTTCATTACCAAGCCCTTCTCGCGGTCTGCCTTCTGGTCCTCAGCCTTGTGAAGGTCGTACAGGCGCTCGTTGATTGTCTGCTGCGCCTCGCGGATTTTCTTGCTGCAAAGTTCGATTTCCAGCTCCTGGAACTCGATTTCCTTGCTCAAAGTATCATACTCGCGGTTGTTGCTAACCATTTCGAGCTGCTTCTTATAACGCTCCACGCTAGCCTGAGCCTCCTCAATCTCGTGCTGCTTCTGATCGATGGCGCGGTCAAACTGCTCAATATCGGTCTGGATTTTCTCAATACGGGTGGTAAGACCAGCAATATCGTCTTCCAAATCCTGAACTTCGAGAGGCAACTCACCTCTCAACGCACGCTTTTCATCAATTGCAGACAAGGTGGTCTGAAGCTGATAGAGAGCCTTCAACTTCTCTTCCACTGTCAAATCTGTAGGATCTTTCTTTGCCATAACTTTATTTTTTTTAATGTTGAATGTTAAATGTTGAATGTTGAATGAGGCTTGCGCCCTTCCAACCTATAAATACAATATCGGATTCGTATTTATCTCCGAGATGCAGCATTTGGCATCAGGGAAATTCTCCTGGATGATGCTGCGGAAGATTTCGCCCGTAAACTGCTCACTCTGATAGTGGCCGATGACACAGATCTGAATCTCCTGCTCGTGGCCGAAATACTCGTGATAGCTCATCTCGCCCGTGATGAAGGCATCGGCACCTGCCTTGATGGCTGCGTCGAGCAAGAAAGCACCTGCTCCACCGCAGAGCGCCACCTTCCTGATAGGACGTCGAAGCAACTGGTTGCACTGCACGCACTCTACGCCAAACCGCTCCTTGAGCATCAGCACCAAGTCGTCGGCTGCCAGGTCCTCAGCCACCTCTCCGATGACGCCCTCGCCGCCCTTCACGCCGTCCACTTCCTTCTCGCCAGCAAAGAACTGCACGTTTCGCAGTCCCAGTTTCTCGGCAATCTTGAAGTTCACGCCGCCCGCAGCCGCATCCATGTTGGTATGCATCGCCACGATGGTAATATCATTCTTAATCGCCTTGCGCACGGTACGCTGCACGTAGTTCTCGTCCGAGATTCTTGCCAGTTTGCGGAATATCAGCGGATGATGGCTCACGATGAGGTTACATCCCTTCTGGATGGCCTCGTCTACCACGGCTTCAGTAACGTCAAGACACAACAATGCCCCTGACATTTCTACCGCCTCTGTCAATCCAACTTGCAGGCCGGCATTATCATATCCTTCCTGCAAGGGCAGAGGCGCGTAATGTTCAAGGGCATCAACTACCTGTTTTATTTTCACGCTCCTATTCAATATTTTATTTTTAGACTGCAAAGTTACTCATTTTTCCCCGATTTTATCTCCATACAGCCCTCCGTTTAAACTTTTTTAATACAAAGTTTCGCTTTTGCGCAAAATATTTCACAAAAACAGCCGATAGTTGTAGATTTTTTATTAATTTTGCAAGCATACTTCATAAAAGCAGAACGGAGCCCGTCCCCAAGGAAAGGTTCCCGATGAAGAACAGAGTATAATAAATTGGTTTAGAACATCGTATCATAAAAATAGTATAGCTTATGCATCAATCTACATTACCCTGCGATTTCGCACTCCCTGCCGAATGGGAGCCACAGAGCGCCATCATGCTCACCTGGCCACATGCCGGCACCGACTGGAAGCCGTATCTGCCTGAAATTACAGATACTTATCTCGAACTGGCAGATATCATCACGCGCTACGAGCAGCTGCTTGTGGCTACACCCGATGTGCCTGCCACCCGATACCAGCTCGAGAAAAAGCTCTCTGCCGAACAGATGAGCCGCGTGCTGCTCTACGAGGTAGAAAGCAATGATACCTGGGTGCGCGACCACGGACCCCTCACCATGGTGCTGCGCAAAAAGCAGAACACCTGGATGGTGCCTTACCGCATACTCGACTTCAAGTTCAACGGCTGGGGCGAAAAGTTCAGATGGGAGAAGGATAATGCCATCACCCTGCAACTATACTATCAGGCAGCCTTCAATGCCGATATAGAGAACCACCAGGGCTTCGTGCTCGAAGGAGGCAGCATCGAGAGTGACGGAAAGGGTACACTCTTCACCACCTCACAGTGCCTGCTGGCGCCTCACCGCAACCAGCCGCTCGACCACGACAGCATCGACCATCTGCTGCAGACTTTCTTCCAGCTCAAGAGAGTCGTCTGGCTGGATCACGGCAATCTGATAGGCGATGATACCGACGGTCACATCGACACCATCGTGAGAGTGGCTCCGCACGACACCTTATTATATGTAGGCTGCGATAATCCCGAAGATGAGCAGTATGAAGACTTCCAGGCGTTGGAGAAGCAGCTCAAGGGCCTCTTCACCTGGGAGGGATACCCTTACCGCTTGCTCAAACTGCCGATGCCCGACCCTATCTATGATGAGGGCGACTGCCTCACCACCAACCCGGAGAGCGAGGGCGACCGCCTGCCAGCCACCTATGCCAACTTCCTGATACTGAACAAGGCGGTGATTTATCCCACCTACAATCAGCCGGAAAAGGACGAGGAGGCACGCAAGCAGATTCAGCTCGCCTTCCCCGACCGCGAAATCATCGGTGTAGATTCGCAGACCATCATCCGCCAGCATGGCAGCATCCACTGCATCACCATGCAGTTGCCCGAAGGCGCACTCAGAGACTCAACATTTCACATTTAACATTCAACACTCAACATTCAACACTCAACATTAAACTATGAACGTCGGTTTATTACAACTTCATAATACGGCAGATATCGCCAACAACAAGCAGCGCCTGGCAGAAGGCATCATCGACCTCGCCCATCGCGGCGCAGAGCTCATCGTGCTTCAGGAGCTTCATAACTCCCTCTATTTCTGTCAGGTAGAGGATGTTGACCTCTTCGACCTGGCAGAGCCTATTCCAGGCCCTTCGACCGATTTCTACGGCAAGCTTGCCAAGGATCTCGGCGTCGTCATCGTCACCTCCCTCTTCGAGCGCCGCGCTCCGGGACTCTACCACAATACGGCGGTAGTGATGGAGAAGGATGGAAGCATAGCCGGAAAATACCGCAAGATGCACATCCCCGACGATCCTGCCTACTACGAGAAGTTCTATTTCACTCCGGGCGACCTCGGTTTCCACCCTATCCAGACCTCTGTAGGCAAGCTCGGCGTGCTGGTTTGCTGGGACCAGTGGTATCCCGAAGCAGCCCGTCTGATGGCGCTGCAGGGAGCCGAAATGCTCATCTATCCTACCGCCATCGGCTATGCTACCTATGATACCGAGGAGGAGCAGCAGCGCCAGCGCGAGGCGTGGACTACCGTGATGCGAGGCCATGCCGTAGCCAACGGATTGCCGGTCATCGCCGTAAACCGCGTAGGTTTCGAGCCTGATCCAAGCGGTCAGACCGAGGGCATCCAGTTCTGGGGCAGCAGTTTCGTAGCTGGTCCTCAGGGCGAGCTCTACTACCGTGCCAGCGATCAGGAAGAAGAGAGTCTGGTGGTAGATATCGACCTGAAGCACAGCGAGAATGTGCGCCGCTGGTGGCCATTCCTCCGCGACCGCCGCATCGAGAACTACGGAGATATTACCAGGCGATTTATCGATTAACCCATTTTTGCCGGAAATTCCGAGAGAATATCGGGATTCCGGCATACATATATATATAAGGTATAGATTTTCAGGATAAATGGAGAATTTGGAAGTGATGGTGATACTTTTCATCATCGTGATTTTAGGTTACGTCGCCTGCAAGTTGGGATATATGGGCGACAAGTTTGACAAGAAGTTATCCAGCATGGTGGTAGATATCACCTGTCCCCTGCTGGTGCTCTCGTCAGTAATGGGCGATGAGCTGCCCGACCGCACGCTCATCCTTCCCCTCCTGGGCGTAGGTTTCCTTACCTACATCCTTTTGCTGGTATTCGGTTTCTGGGTGCCGCGTCTCATCACGCGCAATCATGACGACCAGGGCATGATAGGTTTTGCGCTGATGTTTGCCAACGTAGGTTTCATCGGCTACCCTATTGTTTCAAGCATATTCGGTCCGAAGGCCATTTTTTATGCCGCGCTGCTCAACATGCCGAACACCTTTTTTATTTTTACGGCAGGTGTCATGCTCATCAAGGGCGAGTACAGCGTCAAGCAGTTCAATCCTAAGGTATTGTTTTCTCCGGCTCTTCTGGGTGCCTTTGTTGCCGCCCTCCTGGTAGCTTTCGAGGTTCATACGCCTGATATCATTGCGCGTCCGGTAACGATGGTGGGCAACATAACGGTTCCGGCAGCCCTGATGATTATCGGTTCCTCGATGGCTAAGTTGCCGGTGAAGGAGATTATCGGCAGTCCTAAGGTATACCTCTCCTCGTTCTTGCGTCTTGTGGTAGTACCTCTGAGCATTTATTTCCTGTTCAAGGTATGTGGTGTAAGCGATCAGGTCAACGACATCAATACGGTTGTCATTGCGATGCCTGTAGCGAGTTTCGGCACGATGTTCTGTCTGAAATACGGCCGCAATCCTTCGCTCATCACCGAGATGACGTTCATCACCACGGTTGGCAGCATCATCACCATCCCGCTCATCACCCTCCTCTTTTCGTAATGCAGGAAGGGTGAAATGCCTGGCGTACTTGCGTATCTTACTGCAAAAAAATCCCCTGATACTACAGAGAGCACCAGGGGATTCTTATCTTTTAATTGTAATAATCAACACTCAACATTCAACATTACTTAACGCTGATCTTCTTGCCATTCTGGATATAGATACCCCTAGATGGAACATTTTGTATTCTGCGGCCGTTCAGGTCATAAATCGCCTTATTGCCAGTCTCCTTATCCAATGTTACTGAATGGATGCCGGTAGGCTCCAGATCCTCTACCACATTATCAAAGTATTTAATCCAGTTCTTGGTATACTGATGAGCATCATACTTCGCCTTGCTGCCCGGATAGAGATGCAGCGTGCGATACAACTTACTGCTCTTGTTGGCAAATACACACCAGCTTATCCAGTAAGGAGCCTCCTTATGACGCATATATACATCCTTCAAATAGAAGCAGGCATTGAATGTGTTGCGGCCGAATTCCTCTATCGTCTCCGGCAAATCAATCTCTTTCAGCTTGGTGTACATAAAGGCATTGAAACCTAACTCCTTGACACCGGCAGGCATCTTGAAACTCTCCAGATAAGCATTGCTGTCAAATGCATAATCAGGAACCATATCAGCCTTGAAATAACCATAAGCCACAACCTTGGCATTACTCAAGTCGATGCCTGTAAAAGAATGGCAGTTCAATTCGTCAAAGTCGCGTTTGTCAATCTCGCCGTTTACTTTGATATTTGTATATACATAATAATCCAGATTCTTACTATCCAATTCAGCCTTCAGTTGTCCCGGTGCAGCTAAAGTTACCTCAACAGTCTTTTCCTCATAGGTGCGATATGTCTTAACGACCAGGTTATAAACAGGTTTTACACCTGGAGATATAGCATAAAACGTAACACCATTAGAGAAAGATGCCGTAGGAACACTCTTACCATCCAATTCAATAAAACTCTTGGCAATACCTGCATCTATCTTCACATCGAAATAATAAGGACAGCCCTGCAATGGCTTACCATTGTATAATCTGCTAACCCAATTATAAGCTGAAGAAGCCTCTACAAACTGCGCCCCTTCGCCCAATTCCGTTTTCACTTCGAATGTACGAGGCTGGAATCCTGTAGCAGGCAAATGAACTTCCTCCGCATCAGGTCCTAAGATTTCTACATATTCGTCAGTTCCGTCTTCCTTAGAAACAATAGCCAGGTAGTCACCCTCCTGAGCATCCACCGGACAAGATCCCTCTAATGTGATAAAAGGGTTATAAAAACTAGGCTCAAAGTCCTTAATCGTTTTTGCCCCAAAGACTTTACGGGTTTTGCCCTTGGCATTCTTCAAAGCTATCGCTACTTCTCCCGTAAACAGATTGTCACCCTGGCTTTGAAGAGGTAAAAGATAAAGATTCAGTTTTTTATCAGCCTTCACATCAGTAACATTCATGTTCATCGTTTCCAGATAACCATCAACCTTGATGAATCCCAGATTAGAAATAACTTCCTCGCCGTCAGATGGCTGAAGTGAGAATACAGCCGATTGAGACAGATTATACTTATCGCCCAGAGGCTTTCCACCAGTTTCAGGATTGAGGGCACCGATGCGATAGAATCCATCACAATATCCACCCCAGCCCCAGTTTACGCTGAAGCTTTCATCCTTATAGCCATCAATCACAAAGGAGTGACCTCCTTTATTAGAATCAACAGCAGAATAAAGAATCGGACGGTTGGCATCAATCTCGGCACGCAATCTGTCGTTCCAGACTTCTGCACCCAAATCCGCTATTGCCAGAAGTCTGGCATACTTACTGTAACCGAAATACTTTTTCAGAGCTGTTAGCAGGTCTTCCATCGAAGCACCGCTTCCACCCTTAGCATACTTCATCTCCACTGCCACACCCAAGTCTGACATCAGTCTGGCAACGCCGTCAAATGCCTCGTCATTACCAACAGTACACTTAGTAGGCATATTAGCCCAGTCATAATCATGCTCGAAATTTGCAGTAAGGTCCTTGCCGTTCCAGGTATAGGAATGGCTTCCGGTACCCTTGGCAGGATAGCCGTGGTGCTTCATTACGATGGCTCCAGCCGTTGCTACACAGCCTGTTACATAGTTGTTTGGCGTATACTTGTTGAATGGAGCCATCTGGTTCCATTCTGCGGTTTTGAGCAGTTTTTCGCCTGTAAAAGCGGTTCTCGTGGCTGTCTGGTTCGCTACATAATTGTCGCCCAGCGCCGCAATCTGCCGTTCATAGCTCTTCAGCAGATCCTTCAGTCCGTCAGGCAGATTCTCGGCATCAAATGATCCCGTTGAGGTATAGCCCAATACTGGCGTTACGGCATCATCACCAGCGATAATGACGAATCCGCCTGCATCGTTGTTAAATACATAGTAAGCATCCGATGGCGATGCAGTAGTAGCCGTGCGGCTTTTCGCCTTCGCCTTCTGCGGCATCTGTTTTCCCCAGAAGCTGTATGCCTGTTGCTGAGCCTGCCACTGTGTGATTCGCTTGGCTTGCAGAGGAGAGTATCCCAGCGCCAGCAACAATACCAATAGAAATTGAATGTGTAATAGTCGCTTCATAAGTTCTTATCTTTTTTAAGGGTTATTATATAATATGTATAGTTCTTAGAAATTTCTTCTTTTGCAAAGATAATGTTTTTTTAAATGCCACGCAAGTTTTATGCTCTCTTTTTTTGCCCCGTTCTCCACTTTTTTACGCAATGATACCTTTTTTACGCATTGAACGATAAAAAAATCTCCATTTTTTCGTTATTCCCCGATTTTTGCCTTATCTTTGCAAATAGATTTGGCACGAAGAAATCCTTTTTACCAATAAAATAAATTAGAAAAAAAATGAAGATAAACAACAGTACGAAGAAAAGCCTGCTCATCATCGCACTCGCGATGGCCAGCACTACTTACCAGACACAGGCCGCCCCGATAGAACATATCGGCGACAGATACATCATGCATATTCCAGAAATGGAACTCACAGGCGAAGAATCACTCCTCGATGTACTCATGATGTGCCCGGAAGTCATCTCGCTCGACGGCAACAACATCATCGGCGGAGATCCATTCGCCAACCTCTATGGCAAGTTCGTCATCCGCATCGACAACCAGGAATACGGACTCGATTACGCCACCTTCCTCCACCATTTCAAGGCTCGGGAGATTGAAACCATCAAGGTGTGCCAGAACGCCGAAGTGATGAAGGGATGCAGCAGTCTGAAGAAAGTCATCGACATCACACTGCGCAAGAAGGAAAACGGAACCACCGGCAGATGGGGACTCTTCGGTGATACCTACGGCGGCGCAAAAGGCATCGTCAGCGTCATCAGCCAGCAGGATAAACTCCGTGTGCTCAGTCATGTAGAAGGCAACTTCCAGCGCACCTCCAGCAGCGATAAGGATGCCTACCAGGGCATCTCAGGAGCCACCGTGAACCACTACTCCCACGAGGGTGCCAAACTCAATCTGCTCTGGACACCTACCACGAAGGATGTGCTCGAAATAGATGCGATGCAGACCTATACCCGCAACCATTTCACTCACACCCCGGCCGATTACGTGCGTGCCTATCATCTGCAGGCCGACTATACCCGCACGCTCGCCGATAACGGCTCCAGCATCCTCTTTACCCTCGGTGCCGAGCATATCAGCGACAACGGCCGTACGCAGGAAGAAACCCAGACTGCGCCTTACCAGAACCACTCCACCTACCCCTTCATGGTGGTAGAATACGCCACTCCGGTCATCACCTCCAATCTCTGGATTACGGCAGGTTTCGAGGGCGGTCTCTCCATCGAGAAGAACTGCATCGCCGGTTACACCAACCATTCCAACTATCAGGATTTCTACGCCCAGCTGGATTACAACATCGGCAAGTGGGGATTCATGGCAGGCGACCGCTTCCGCATCATCAACTTCCGTCCTAAGCAGATTGCGCCGGAAGAGCACTGGAAGCATACCACGCACAACCATATCTACTCGGCGAGCGCCTATTACAGCTTCACGCCGGGTCATACCCTGCAGGCCACCTACTGCCGCCGCATCTTCAATCCCGAGTTTGGCGATTTCGTAACCGCGGGCGATATGGAGGGCGCCTGGCAGCCGGTTTATACCGCCGATATCGTCAACAGCATGGCGAATGTGGTAGAGCTCAAGCATACCTACAGCCGCCCTGCCTTCGTGCTCAGCACCTCGGTGAAGAACATCCACCAGCACCTGTTCAGTGCCACTCACGACAATACGCTCGGCATCGGCTCCACCGCCTTCTGGCACAAGGGCATCCTTCGCCTCACAGCCGGTGTCAACTACTTCTGGCAGCGCAGCGAAACCCCTTCAGAGGAGGCTCAGCAGCGCAATGCAGAGTATAATCATTTTGCCGTATTCAAGTTGGCACCGCAGCTCACAATGGCCGATGGCTGGCGCTTTACGGGCAACCTCATCTGGTGTACCCGTCGCCGCAGCGATGCCTACACCCCGGCTAATCTCTATGCCGAGGTAGGGGTATACAAGAATCTGGGCAAGCACTGGACGCTCGAGGGCCGCTTCCACGATATGGCGAGCCAGCACTTCGGCAACCGCGCTGCCACCATCGGCTGCACGTATTATTTTTAATTGAGCTTTTAACAATCTTTTTCTAAATCAGAAGCAAGATTTCTGTTCCTTTCTTATTTTATTATCAGAAAGTGAAACAATAAAAAGAAAGGAACATTATATATGAGAAAAATTGATTTCAAGAAGATCGGGCTGGCAGCGATGATGCTCCTGTCGGCCCTCACATTCCAGTCGTGCGATAACGATAACGATACCGACTGGGACCGCGTTTTTCCTAACGCACTGGTAACCGTGAAGAAGAGTGGCGATGCCTGCTATCTGCAGCTCGACGACAACACCACGCTGCTCGCCAAGAACCTGAAACCAACCATCTTTGACGGCAAGGAGGTTCGCGCCCTGGTCAACTACACGCAGACCTCGGAGAAGAGCGAGAAGTATAACCAGGTGATTCACGTCAACTGGATAGACAGCATCCTGACCAAGAAGCCAGTTCCTTCGCTCGGTTCAGATACCGAGAACCGCGAGAAGTATGGCGACGACATGGTCGACATCGTTCGCGACTGGGTAACGGTGGCAGAAGATGGCTATCTCACCCTCCGTTTCCGTGCTCTCTGGGGCGGTCAGAATGTACATTACATCAACCTCGTTACGCGCGTGAATCCTAAGAATCCTTACGAGGTAGAGCTCCGTCACAATGCCAATGGCGACCCTCAGAACTACTGGCGAGATGCCCTCGTAGCCTTCAATCTGAACGATGCCCTGCCTGATACCAAAGGCAAGACGGTGAAGCTCACCATCCACTGGCGTTCCAGCCAGGGCTACAAGAAGGTAGATTTCGACTACTGTTCGCGCAAGCCTATCAGCAGCCCGAAGATGCTCGAAGGATACAGCCAGGCAGGAAGAGATATCCGATAAACGAAGAAAAGCAGATAAAGCAAAAGCCCCGATGCATGATGCATCGGGGCTTTTTTTGTTTTCCTTTATGGTAAAGGCTTTTTGGGGGGACCAGCGATGGAATCGCTGGGGACGGGGGCACAAAGGGGCTAAGGTTCTTTTTACCTTTTTACCTTTTTACTTTTAAATTCCGCTGCAGCTTGTTACACCGAGGGTGGTAGCGATGGCTGTAAGGAAGGAGATTGCAATCTGCAAAATTGTTTTCCAGGTACTTGCTTTCATAATCTTTAATCTTTAATGTTGAATGTTGAGTGTTGAATGTTGACTTGGTTGGCCTCAGGCGAGGGCTTTATTCAAGCCCGTCGCCGCCTTCCTGAGAGCCGCCTGGCTGCGTACCGCCGCCGGTAGTTCCGGAACCGCCCTGGCTGGTGTCGCCGCCTTGTTCAGTGCCGCCAGAGGTACCACCAGAGGTGCCACCCTCGTCGGTGCCGGTATAGCCGCCGTACTCCTGAATCTTGCACTTCTTGCGCAGCTCAGAGTTGCTCCAGCTTTTCGTGTTTCTCACAATCAGGTGTACACCCTCTACGCTGGCAGCCGTTACCTTCTCCTTGGTATCCTCCGCCTTCGAAGTCATACCGATGGAGAACAGACCGAGGTCAGAGAGACGCACACTCTTACCGTCGAGAATCAACTCCTGCAGATGGTCGAGAGCATCCATCAGCACACCGTGGATAGTACCTCGGGAGTAAGGCGAACCGTGGTCAGAGATGTGGGATACGAATCCCTCGAAATCCACCTCGCGGTCGGTTACCGCAGTGGCATACCACTTTTTCTTACCAGCGTTCTCGCCACTCTGTGGTGTACGCTGCAACTTACGATACTTCAATGTTCCTTTCTGTTCCATGATCTTAAATTATTAAAGGGTTAATATTAATGTTGAATGTTGAATGTTGAGTGTTGAATGTTGACTTGGTGGGGTGCGCAAGTTTTTGCCCACACGCCCTGAAAGGGCAGAAGCTCCTAGCCCAGGGCATCGCCCTGGGTAATTACGGACGCCCCCCTGTCGCCCTGTAAGGGCAAAAGCTTTAAAACTTGTGATTGCCTTTCTTCGAACGACGATGCAAAGGTACGGCAATTTTCTAATACTACCAAATTTCACCCTGCAGAGTTATGTTAAACGGATTTAACACTTCGGGCGTATCCGGTTAATCTTGCCAACTCATAATTTATCGTGTGAGAAAACTATGTGATGTAAAAAGTTTCTCTATGCTTTCTCATCCCGAAAACAGCAGGAAGCAAGAAATCCATCATCACCCACCAAACCCATTTCCACCACCAAAGTGTGACAGTTGTGACAGTTGTGACAGTTTTCAGCGCCTACCCCCACCTCCCTCTCTTTAGAGGTAACTTATAATATATATAAATATATATAATAAGTTAAATATAATAATAACAATTTGAAAGCAGCCCGAGTTCATATACCCCTCCCCTGAAAACTGTCACAACTGTCACAACTGTCACAACTGTAACGCCTCTCTTCTTCTTCTCCCTTCTCTCCTCCTTCATCCATCTTTGTAAAGAAATCATCTATCCTCCTCAATCCCCCCGCCCTCGATCTTTTCTATCGCAGCAAGACCTGTGCCCAACTCCACGATAAGCGCACCGGCCTGTATCTCATGAGCAATGGCTACATCGCCGATGATTTCATTTACGAGAAGCAAAGAGGGTACTGATAGCAGAAAGCAAGCTCGACCAGGAGTTAAGGAGAGATGCTACCCCATCATAAGGAACCATCAAGCAGCACGCCCTGAAGGGGCAGAAGCCCCTAGCCCAGGGTAACACCCTGGGTATAAGCACAATCAGCCTTGCGCCCTGTAAGGGAAAAAGCTTCGTAGCAGGAATGCAGATAGAAAGTGAATTCAACCAACGATTTCATTTAAAAGCGAAGAATTTCCCACTTTCTTAGAATCATTCTATCAAAAACCTTGTAAATCGTGTAATAATTCATAAAAAGAAGGTTTTTACTTGGTAGTTTCAGGTTTTTATTTTATCTTTGCAGAAGATAGGCTGCATCTCGGCAAAACATTCAAGCAAGCTTGATGTTCTTCACTCGATTTGCACTATCTTTGCGGTAGAAACAAAAACGATAATTATGAAGTCAAGGGAATATTATATATCACTCATCACTTCTCATGCCGAAGAGCTAAAAAAGAACTTTGGCATTAAATCATTACGCCTTTTCGGTTCTGTGTCTAGAAACGAACAGAAAGAAGGTAGTGACGTTGATATATGCGTAGATATGGAACCGAAAATGTTCCTTGTAGTAAGACTGAAACGTTTTCTAGAAAACCTGCTGGAATGTTCTGTTGACATTGTAAGATTGCACAAGCATATCAATCCATTCCTCCTTAAAGAAATAGAACATGACGGAATATACATCATCAAATAGAATTATTGGAACCTTAATACAAATTAAGGAAGCCATTAAACAATTGCAAGATTGGAACAAAGATGTACAGACTGTTGACGATTACTATTGTACACCAGAAGGAATGAAGAATCTTGCAGCTAGCTGTATGCTTATCGAAGCAATTGGAGAGGGAGTTAAACAAATTGACAGATTAACTCAATCTCGCCTACTAAATGAGCGCCCAGAAATACCATGGCAAGATGTTATTGGCATTCGCAACCATATAGCACATGGCTATTTTGATATTGATGGAGACATCGTGTTCGACGTCATCAAGAATAATCTCGATGACTTACTAGCAGCTATAAATTATTTTATATCAAAATTCTGAGATCTGTGCTGCTCTAGTCACTTGCCCCCACACGCCCTGAAGGGGCAGAAGCCCCTAGTCCAGGGTAACACCCTGGGTATAAGCGCAATCAGCCCTGCGCCCTGTAAGGGCAAAAGCCTTAAAAAAATCCGTGAAATCCCTGCCTATTCCTCTCGTCTTTCCGCCTCCGGCTCCGCCACCATTTCCGGCACTTCTTCCGGCAATTCATATCTTCTGATATGATGATCTTCCAGATAGATATGGTTCAGCGTAAAGGCGAGCGACTCCAGCGTTTTCTCCCTTACCGCCGGCTTCAGTTCACATTCCCATATCACGATGGTATGCCATCCCATTTCAGCCAGCCGGTGCAGCACCTCATGGTCCCTCTCCCGGTTCCTCCTGATCTTCTCCATCCAGAACCCGGTGTTCGATTTCGGCACCACATAATACTTGCACCCTTCATGTCCGTGCCAGAAGCATCCGTTCACCAGAATACAGGTACGATATTTCCTCAGCACGATGTCCGGCTTGCCCGGCAAGCGTGGATGATTGAGCCGATACCTGAATCCCCTACTCCACAGAAATTTCCTGACAAGAATCTCCGGTTTGGTATCCCTGCCCCTTATTGCCGCCATATTGTTGTGGCGCTGTTCTATGGTCAAACGGTCTGACATCTTTAATTTATCATCAACATCTGTTTAACATTGCAACATCGCAGCAGGCGTTATGTTCAGAACCTTGCATAGCAATCTAGCTATTTTTAGAGTAGGCTCAGAGCGCCCTGTTACATAATCGTTAATACGTGAAGGACTTACTCCAATTTCTGAAGCCAGTTGTTTTTGAGTCATTTTCTTTTCATTTAAAGAAAGTTCGATAAGTTCAGAAACAGAAGGCTTTCCGATAGGAAAATGTTTCTTTTCGTATGACTCAACAATGTCCGACATTAATGTCAGTTCTATGGCATTCTTATCATTGGCAGGCGTATCGTCCGTTACCAATGGCAGGAGATCTTCTATTCTGTTGAGTGCAAACTCATATTGTTCTTTCGTAATTCTATCCATAATTGTTTTTATTAAATGGTGGAACAATCTATTTTGTCATATTCACTATGTGTTCCGACAAATCTTACGAAGAGTCGGCCTATTGTAAATTTAATAATCACAACTAACCTATATTTATTTCCTCGAATGTTAAATACGTAATGTTGATTACCTACGTAGTCAGCATCAGGAAAGTCAGTTCTTATATCAGAAAAGTTGCGCCATTCTGCTTCTTCCGCAATCTGGTACCATCTTTCCAGAGCTACTTTTGAGTCTTCTCGCCCAGGGGTCTCGTAAAACTCTTTTAGTTTCCTATGCGAAATAATTCTCATAATTCCATGATTTAAATTTTCATTGCAAAGATATATAGAAATATTGAAATACAATAGTTTCTTCCATAAATATTTTGTTTTTTAGGATTATTTATATAATTAAGCTTGTTTTTCTACTATTTAGCTTCCACCTTCCCCCCTTACGGGCTGAAGGCCCAGAAGCTCCTAGCCCAGAGGCTGAAGGCCCAGAAGCTCCTAGCCCAGAGTATCACCCTGGGTATAAGCGCAATTAGCCTTGCGCCCTGTAGGGGCAAAAGCCTTATGTTTTGTCTGGAGTTTTAAATCTTTTGCCCTTACAGACCAAAAAGATTTGCGTATTTTCTAATATTTCCGCTAAAAAGATTTGCGTATTTTCTAATATTTTAGCTAAAAAGATTTGCGTATTTTCTAATATTTTTGTATTTTTGCACCGCCAAAAGGCATAAAATCAAGAAGTTAAAGATTTCGTAAACAATAGAAAATAAGATGAATAGAATTTTTAAACGAAAACTATATGATAGACTCCTGCAATGGAAGAATACGAGAAAGGGAGAAACAGCCATTCTCGTAGAAGGAGCACGTCGCGTTGGAAAGTCAACGCTGGTGAAGGAATTTGCTCAGAAAGAATATGAATCTTATATTCTCATTGACTTCAATAAGGCATCCAAGCGAGTTGTTTCACTATTTGACGATTTGATGGACTTGGATTTTATCTTCCTTCAGTTGCAAGCTATATATAATGTTTCTCTCGTAGCAAGGAAATCTGCCATCATTTTTGATGAGGTGCAGGCGTGCCCTAAAGCAAGACAAGCCATCAAGTATTTGGTGGAGGATGGAAGGTATGATTATATAGAGACGGGGTCTCTTATCAGTATCACTAAAAATACGAAGGGCATTACCATTCCTAGTGAAGAGGAAAGAGTCGCCATGTACCCGTTGGATTACGAAGAATTTCGTTGGGCGATGGGAGATACGGCATCAATTCCTTTGCTCAAGCAATTCTTTGATAAACGGCTGATGCTAGGCCAAGCTCATCGAACAAAGATGAGGGAACTTCGTCTATATATGCTTGTTGGTGGTATGCCTCAAGCTGTAAATGAGTATTTGGAGACAAATAATCTCAGTATGGTAGATTTGGTAAAGCGGGATATCATTCGTTTGTATCTAGATGATTTTCAAAAGATAGATCCCTCTCGCAGAATAGAACAGTTATTCTTGAATATTCCTGCCCAGTTGAATCAGAATAGTAATCGATATAAACCTTATTCTGTTGTGGGAAGTGTGGATACGGACAAACTCCAAGGACTACTTCGAGAGATGGAAGATAGTAAGACTGTTTTGTTTGCTTATCATTCCAATGATCCCAATGTAGGGATGTCATTGCATCAAGACAATTCAAAGTTTAAACTGTTTTGTGCAGATACAGGTTTGTTTGTGACTTTGGCGTTTTGGGACAAGTCGTTTACGGAGAACGTGATTTATGAGAAACTGTTGAGTGACAAACTTTCTGCCAATCTGGGCTATATTTACGAGAATCTGGTAGCCCAAATGTTGACGGCGAATGGTAACAAGTTGTTTTATTATTCGTGGGCTAAAGATGCAACGCATAATTACGAGATTGATTTCCTCTTGTCTCGGGGAGCCAAGGTTTGTCCGATAGAGGTGAAGTCATCTGGCTATAAAACTCATGCGTCGCTAGATGCCTTTTGCGATAAATACTCTAAGGTGGTGTCACAACGCTACTTGTTGTATACTAAGGATTTGATGAACGATGGCAATACCTTATTGCTGCCATTCTATATGATTCCACTCATTTGATGGTAATATTCTTACGAAGAGTTTTTGGCAATGGCCCACTCCATAGAAGATCTTCCAGAGGATTATCTCCCTACCGAAGATTCTTATTATGAATTTGAGCCAGAAGATGTGAACAAAGAGAACTTATCCATAGCAGAAATGAGCGGTAAGAAACTCGACTGGTTCCGCAAGGTCTGTGCAGCGGTACTGTAGTCACTTTTTCCGATTGTCTGCAATTCGTCCGCAACTTGCGGACGAATTCACTGATAGCACAATAACCATTGATATTCAACAAATTGCAACCAACAAGCAAAATCGTCAACAGGCTGTTGACGATTTCAAATTATTGGTTCCTAACTCTAGTTCCGCATGTGGTTCAGGTACGGGCTGAAGGCCCAGAAGCTCCTAGCCCAGGGCATCGCCCTGGGTATAAGCGCAATCAGCCTTGCGCCCTGTAAGGGCAAAAGCCTTTTAAAAAAGGATATTAAGAATGAAAACAAGAGAAGGCAAGAAACCAGCACCACGATGGCAGCGATGTAGATATCTATGTAGAAATGCCCCCTAAGTTTTTCCTGATAGTCCGTCTGAAGGCATACCTTGAAGCCCTTCTGGGCTGCCCTGTCGATATTATCCGAAAGCACCAGCACCTCAATCCCTTCCTACTCAAGGAAATTGAGAAAGACGGGATTGAAGTGATAGCGGAGCGATAGATAGGGGACGCCAACGATCCGACATCTTATCTATCTTTAAATGGATTTCTTCAATCCATCCACTATTTTCATCAGTAAAACATTCTTTTCTCACGAAAACACAAAAGAAATCCCCCTAAAAACTTGCAGAAAAGAGAAATATTTCTTATTTTTGCAGCAAAATAAACTGTAGAAATATGACAACAGAAGAACAATATAAAAGTTTTATACTGAATTGCACTACATCACCCAAAAGTGTCAACAACTATAGTGATTTTAAGCGCATTAATGAAACTATTGCCAAAATCAAAGGAGTTGATTCCTTTGATATCTACTCTTGTGTACATACCAAAGAGCTACAAGATATCATTGATTCACTTAACAACAATGAAGAATTCAAGCAGTATGAGAAGACTGGTAGTTACCAGTATTCTAACGCATTAAAGACATACATGCGTTTTCTATGCGCTAAGGAAATTTTCTCAAACGAAGCAAAAAAAGTAAAGCTCCCTTCAAATCTTACTCTTCAGCAGATTTACTATGGTGCTCCTGGCACAGGTAAATCAAAGACCATCAAGGACTTGACTTTCGAAGAGAGCGTGATTCGTACTACATTCCATCCAGACTCTGATTACGCCTCTTTTGTAGGTACTTATAAACCTATTACAGAAGAAGTTGATCTCCGAGATTGCTATGGGAAAAAGGTCATTGATGACGATACAAAGGAAGTCGTAAAGGAAGAAAGAATTGCCTACAAGTTCATTCCTCAGGCTTTTCTCGAAGCCTATGTGAAAGCGTGGAAGAAACTTGGCGCTAACAAGAAGCAATTTCTCATTATCGAAGAAATAAACAGAGGCAATTGTGCCCAAATCTTTGGTGACCTTTTCCAATTGCTGGATCGCAACGAATATGGTTTTTCTGATTATCCTATCGTAGCAGATAAGGATATGCAAAAGTATCTCGAAAAGGAATTTGCAGGATGGGAGATTACGAATAAAGATGAAATCAACCAGCTCTATGGCGAGGCCAATATGGTAAGCCTTATCATGAAGGGAGAACGCCTTGTTCTGCCTTCAAACCTCTATATTTGGGCTACAATGAACACCAGCGACCAGAGTCTCTTCCCTATTGACTCTGCCTTTAAGCGCCGCTGGGATTGGAAGTATGTGCCTATTCACGAAGGTCGTGACAAAGAAACCAACGCTAAACTCAACTGGTACATCAACACGGGAGATAAGCAGTACAAATGGTGGTCATTTATCAGCAAGGTTAATGAGCTGATTGGTTCACTAACAAATTCTGAAGACAAGAAACTCGGCTATTTCTTCTGCAAGGCAAAAGATGGAGAAATTGATGCCGATTTATTCGTTAGTAAGGTTATCTTCTATCTCTGGAATGATGTGTTCAAGGACTATGGTTTCGATGATAAGGACTTTCAGGATGAAGAAGGTAAGATTCTGTCTTTCGATAGATTCTACGAGGATAAGAACGGCAAAACTAACGTTGATATAGCTATCGTTGAGCAGTTCTTGGAGAATTTGGGAGTAGAAAAGGCTTCTTTTAATAAAGAAGAAGATGATGATGTAGACGATGAAGATTCTATTGAAGAAGAATCCTCAAATAGTACTACTGAAAAAAGAAGCAGAGACAATTCACATTATACAATTAACGGACGAGGCAACTATAAGAAAGGTCCATTAGCCCTTGCTGTATTACAGAATTACACCAATCGTAATCCAACAAAGACTGTAAAGGAAATAATGGAAGATTGGGCCCCAGTTGTAGTAGCAAATGTCCCACACATGCTCGAAACACAAGAAGAATATAACACAAGAACCTCAAATTCTAAAGATAAAAGCAATCGTAGCAGAGCCAATATAGTAAAATGGGGCAACAATAATGTTATCTATATTTCTACAGAATGGAACATAGATACCTTCTCCGAGTTTATCCAAAAGGTAAATGCGCAAGATTGGGGTATAAACATTGAGAAAATAGAAGAATAAAGAGATTATGAGAATCCTCATAGAAGAACATCAGTATCAGGCTGAACAGATTAGGGATGTCCTGCACGGCATTGATGCCATGCAGGACATTGACGGCAACGTCAGCATCAACTACGTTGGGTATTACTACAATACCCAGCTCAACGATTGCGTCTTTATTTTGCCGAAAGTACTGCTCGAAGACACCCCAGAGGGCGAAAGAGTATTCGGCAAATACGCCCCGGAAACCATCGTCAACCTGAACCAGAACAACCCACTCTCTCAACAGGAGAAAGACTTCATCTATGAGTTCTCTGTCTGGATTTACCGCACCATTGAGGTTTACAACAATACCACCAGAAACGGCATTGTCTATCACCAGAAAATAGCGTGCCTCGGTAAAAGTAACAGACAAATCAACAACACATTCCTCGATATTCTGCTGGCTCTCATCGACTTCAACAAGCATAACCAGGATTTCATCTTCTTCATTCTGAAGAACATCCATTCCGGTTACAACCGCATTCATTGGTCAAAGACCATAGCCACCACGAGAGCCATCATCAGCAAAAACAGCCCTGTTTATACCCATCCTGTCAACAGGAAAAAGCAGATTAATTTTGATGAAGAACTCTTGATTATCTTCTATTCCATCCTGAATTATATCAGCGAAAGATACGGCTTCGCCAATCATATCAACTGCAATTTCCAGCTGATAACAGGCTATCGTTTCAAGACCTATCTGGATGGATTAGGAAAGACCAGGCTGCTCCAGATTAAGTATAAATACTTCTCATACAAGGCTTTACACATCTGGCAACTATGCTACGATTTCTTTGACAATGCCAAGCGCATGAACATCCAGCAGGAACGCAAGGAGTATCTTCTGGTTAAGAGTTTCAATATCGTTTTCGAGGCCATTATTGATGAACTTCTAGGCGAGAAGAACATTCCAGCCGGACTGAAAGAACAGGCTGACGGCAAGCGCATAGACCATCTGTACAGCTACCAGAACCTGATTACAACAAGAAATCAGGAGCCAGTTTATTACATCGGCGACAGCAAGTATTACAAGTTAGGTCATGCCATCGGCAAAGAATCTGTGTATAAGCAGTTTACGTACGCCAGAAACATCATCCAGTGGAACCTGAACCTCTTTATGAACGACGATAAGGACGATGAAGAACTGCAATACGACAAGCGTAACTTCGGCAACGTACCCAAGCTTCGCGATGACCTGACGGAAGGCTACAACATCATTCCGAACTTCTTCATCAGCGCAAAGATGGCAGAGAATCTCTCTTTCTCAGACCAGATTTCGTCAACCGACAGGGAAAAGAAGTGCTTCAACACCCAGCATTTCAACGACCGCCTGTTCGACCGCGACACCCTTCTCGTCTTCCACTACGATGTCAACTTCCTCTATGTAGTATCTCTGTATGCCCGTCATAACGAGCACCAGAAATTCGCCTGGAAAAACCGGGTTCGCAAGATGTTCCGTGATGAAATACAGAAGATGCTGGACGAAAGATACGACTTCTATCGCCTCACGCCGAAAGAAGATGCGCAAGTAGAAGAATTCGTCAGCCGGAATTTCAGAAAGCTTATCTGCAAGATATTCTCGCCAACGAAATCCAATGATTATCTGATACTTGCGTTCGAGAAAGAAGACTCCAACGAGGAGCAGAAAGAAGCTATCATAAACGATGTTAAGGAGAAATTCTATATAGAGGGATTTGCCTTATCAACTAACGGCAAGATTGACTAGCGTATTATAAGATACCTTCCACAACATCAATATCTGCTGCAGCCCAGTTGAGCCCTTTCAGCTCATCTGCGCTGCACCACTTGCTATCAGCGTGCTCACGCCTCTTAAACCCATCAGCATCGCCTTTTGGGGTACACAGAAAGGCAGTCATGGTTATCGAGAAATCAGGATACTCGTGATTCACGGTCACCAACTCCTCTCCTACTTCTACAGGATACTCCATCTCCTCCATCAGTTCACGAGCCAACGCCTGTTGAGGAGTTTCACCAGGCTCAATCTTGCCACCAGGAAACTCCCATTTATAGCTGGTATACTCAAACTTTGTCTTGCCTTTCTGCATGCAGAGATACTTGCCATCATGGCAAACCACGGCTGCAACCACATTATAATGTTTCATTGTTCTTATCTCCTATTTAAAATATCATTTACTCCATCCACTGGAAGTCTTCCTGCAATTCCGGCGGTAACAGATTATCCATATGGATATCATACAATATAGAACCATTCGTCGTTGCATCCTTTCTCGGATTCTCCAAATGACCCGTTCCTACATAGGTGTACGGCAGGGTGATACCATTCTCCATATTTACCTTCCTCACAAACACAAAGACTCTCTTAGCGGCTTTCTGTTTAGCTTCGTCCTTGTCTGAAATATCATTAATACTCTCCCACTGGAAAACATCTGGCGACAAGAACTTGTCATTATACTTCAAATGTTCATCCAGCGAGGCATCCTTCTTTAAACCAGCAAATACATACATATTGCCATCCTTATAGTAAGTGCCATACTGATTGTGCTTCGGATTCTCCAGGATTTTCAAGAGCACCTGGTCCTGACGATAATCCTGCCACAACAGGAAATCTTCTTTCGTGTCAGCATATCTTGCCTCATATTGCGTCAAGCCATAGTTAAGCAAATCTTGCAGATATGCCTCATATTCCTGTTCTCTTTCGCCACATAATTGCACTTCATCCGCTTCTATCTTCACAGCAAATCCCTCTTCCAGGAATCGCAAAGCGTGCTCCAGTTGCTCATGCTTGAAACCAGGAATCTCCTCCCGGATATTGGCTTCAATACGAGATAAAGAAGACTCTCCCTCCAGTAAATTTCTGATCACCAAATACTCATGCTCTCTTACCAAAGGCAAAAGACTAGACAGATAATTGATACAAGCAATCTGCTCTTCTGAGAATACCGGCAAGCCCTCTTCTTCTATACCCTTCAAGAAACCATAATAAGAATTGGTTTTCTTGGAGCCAATCTTTATCTTCATGAATTTCAAGAGATTAGGAGCATAATCACTATTCATATAATCCATGTGCGATGGATAAGACGGAGTTTTCAGATATGCCTTGAAGTTCTGATAATCCATCTTCAGATAGTTGATGCGGTTGAAATTCTCGCTCTCAATCTTGTCGATGATTTCCTCTTTGGAAAGGTCATCGATGTGTACCTCAACGCCATATTTATCCAAGCCCAAGCTCTTGAAATCATTCCTTACCATGAACTTCAAGAGTTTCTTTTCCAAAATAGAATTGCGGGAAAGACTGCCTAGCGCCAAGGCTATATGAACGCTACGCTTATAGCTGTTGCCAATGAAATCGAGTATCGTAACATAAGGCTTGTTAGTATACTTACGAAGACCTCGACCCAATTGCTGCAAGAAGATGGTACTCGATTCCGTTGGGCGCAGAAAGAGCACCATGTTGACACCAGGAATATCCACACCCTCGTTCAGGATATCTACAGCAAACAAGATTTCCAAATCCCGGTTTTCATCCTGTAAATCATTGTAAGCACGAATACGTTCACCGGTCTTGTTCTTACCGCTCAAGAAAGCTGTATGGTAATAATCACCCAGATTATCAGCCATCATTCTGGCATGCTGGATGTTTCTACAGAAAGCCAGCGCCTTCAGCTTCTGGTTTCCCATTCGATGCTTCTCTATCTGCTGGTGGATAAACTCGCAGTTTTCAGGTGTAGAAATTTGTGAAATCAAACGGCGTTCGCCAGATGCTGTCAACCCATAATCAACCAGTTCGTCACGAATACCATAATAGTGGAAAGGCACAATCAGATCATTAATGATGGCATCACGAAGCCGCAACTCGTATGGGATATTATTGCCGAAAATCTCTACTACATCCTGATTATCCATTCGGTTCTCGGTAGCTGTCAAGCCCAGCAGGAACTCCGGCTCAAAATAGTCGATGATTTTCCGATAACTGTCTGCTACAGCATGGTGACACTCATCGATGATGATATAATCGAATTCCTTCTTATCAAAGAGTTCGAGCGAACGGCACATCGAAACATTGGTAGAGAACAGGAAATCCTCACCTGTTTCCTTTGCCTCCGCATTATACAGACCGCAGGTTTTAGAGCCACCAAAGACCTTTTGGAATGTCTCCAGGGATTTTTTCAAGATAGAGCCTTCATGTACGATGTAGAGCAATCTGTCGGGGTTAAAATTGAGCGCATCGAATGCTGCCAGATACGTCTTTCCTGAACCTGTGGCAGAAATCACCAAAGCCCTCTCCTGACCGATGGCACGATACCTGTTCAATTCCCTAAGTGCTTTGCGCTGCATATAATTAGGTTTGATTTCAGAATCCGCCATATCATAATCCATATCCCAATGCTCAATAGCAAAACTGAGTTTGGTAGAATATTCTTTAATTTTATCCTGCGATAATTCATACGTCTGATTCCATAGACTTTCAAACTCATCCATTGCATCAAGATAAGCCTCGGTATCATGCTCGCAATTTACCATCAAATCCCACTCTATGTTTTTCAGCAAAGCATAGCGTGTGATATTAGAAGAACCAACAACCATTTCTATACCATTTTCCAGTTCGAAAATATAGCCTTTAGAATGGAAACCATTGGTAAAATAGTTCTTCTCATCGTGGAAACATTCATCGTCCAGATGACACTCAAAATTAGGATGTTGTGCCAAACTCAAGAAGTAGTTTAACGATTCTACATCGGTAAAATTCTGATAAGTAGAAGTGATAATTCTTCCTTTAGCTCCACGCTCTATAGCAGCACTAATGTCTTTAGCCAAGAGTACCAGGCCGGCTTTCTTGATAAAGCTGACTGAAAAAGCAAATGACTTGCAGCGGCGCAAGTTCATCTGAATGGTAGACAGGAAGGTTGTCTCTGTATAATTGGTCAAGAATCTAGATTCCATAAGTCTTGCATTTCTTTAATTGCGTACAAAAGTACAAAAAAGAATCCATTTACATCATCTTTTCTCCTATTTTTTTCGGCTTATTTATCATATTCGGGGCGCCATATAAAGCTTTTGCCCCTACAGGGCGCCAGGCGTGCGGACATGAATACCCAGGGCGAGTGCCCTGGGCTAGGAGCTTCTGCCCCTTCAGGGCGTGAGGGGAATAGCAGGGATGCGTGAGGGGAATTGCAGGGAGGCGTGAAGGGAATGGCAGGGAGGCGTGAGGGGAATGGCCTTACCTTTTAAAAAAGCTCTTTTTGCGTATATTTTTCAGCTATAATTTGGCGCTTTCAGAGAAAAAGTGTAATTTTGTGGGAGATATTTAATTAAAGGAAAAGATTATGGCAACATTAACAGATGTAGATGCAGAAGCAAGGAGACAGAGATTGGTGGTGAAGGAAAGTCTGACACAGGCTTTTAAAGAACTCCATGCGGCAGAAGCTTCAGGAGCCAAACTTCCTGATGCCCGAAAAATATTCAAATAACGGAGGATACATTTATAAATTATGAATGTTAAGGAACATATTTTGGCTGCTATCCGTGAATGCCTGGCGAAAAACTTGCCGGCTAGCGGGAAGGCGATACTTTTCGGCTCGCAAGCCAGAGGTACCGCCAGGGAGGATAGTGACTGGGATATCCTTATCATATTGGATAAGAAGAAACTCATGGCTGACGATTATGACAACATCACCTACCCACTGACCGAACTCGGATGGGAACTGGGCGAGGAAATCAACCCCGTGATGTATACCGCCCAGGAATGGGAAAAGTATAGGAATACACCCTTCGTCAGGAACGTGGAAAAGGAAGGGGTAAAAATATGAATATAAAGGAGTAATTACAAATGATACCGCTTCATTAGCGTGGTTACAGGTATCGCTTTTCACGTGGTTGGCGATACTTGTTTAAGGAGTGATAGTCACGTGGTCATAAAATGACATGAACCGTGACGCTGACATCGGGTTTTACGTTGTCAAGCCATAACCCAAAGTACTCGATTATCGCTTTCTTCTCTGACGCGATAGATGTTTTTTGCCCCCAAATGTTAAAGTTTAGTTAACGTAGCGAAAAAGCTACCTAAATATTTGGTATTTTGTAGCTTTTTAGCTACCTTTGCAGTGTCATTCAGACAAAGAGTTCTTTTACATGTTTAATTACAACAATGAAACACAATCAATTGTACAATGAGTTGACTAAAGCGGGATGCTTTATCACTCGACATGGTGCCGAGCACGATGAATGGTTCAATCCCAAGAATGGGATGAAAATCAGAATTCCAAGACATGGTAGCCATGAGGTTAAGACAGGGTTGCTTAGACGCATTAAAAAGACGTTGCTCGGACAATAGTCCGGGCAACTGCCCTTAACCTTGCAATTGAGCGTGTTGTGGTGATAGACGTGTGGAGAACTCTTTTTATGGGAATTTTAAACAAATAAGATATATGGCAAAGAATGTAGTGCTGATTTTAGAATATGGTAATGGCGGATACTCTTGTTACAATGATGAGCCATTGGGTAATTATGGTGTCATAGATGGCGATGGTGCGACCGCTGAGGAAGCCAAGGCCGACTTCATGAAGGCTCTTCAGGAATGTAGGGAAGATGACCCTAACAACAAGGCCTTGCAAGACTTGACGTTTACATATAAGTACGACGTGCAAGCTTTCTTCAAGGAGTTCTCCTTTCTCAACGCTACCGAGATTGCCAGACGTGCAGGCATCAACCCATCGCTCATGCGCCAGTATGTAAGTGGGGTCAAGACCGCTGGAGAGAAAACATACCAACGACTCAACGCCTGTATGGACAATATTAAAGCGGATTTACAAGCAGCCGTCTTTTGATGGTTGTGTTTTCATAAAGTAATTAAATGAACTCTTTAAGCCCCTGGTGCGTGACGCATCGGGGGCTTTTTGTGCCCAAATGTTGTCACAATAGTTCGTTAATAATTCAATAATGTGCTAAGCAGCTATACGCTGTAAGCACGAGAGATCTTTGAAAATCTTGCTA
>PPYF01384767.1_pt1 | contig 105430 bp, 88 predicted proteins | sample 1559871 | NCBI WGS metagenome assembly PPYF01 (sample SAMN08240021, study PRJNA423297) | Human gut metagenome, whole genome shotgun sequencing project.
TGAGTTCGTCAGCGAATTCATCAGCCAATTTGTTGATGAGGGCACGCTGTTCAACAGAAGCTTTGTCCATGTGAGCCATCGCTTTGGCGACCATTTCAGCGGCTTCGTAACGAGTGATGTTGCGCTGGCCCTGGAAGTGTTCACCGTCAACACCCTGGATGATGCCGGCGTCAGCCAATTCTACGACGGATTTGTAAGCCCAGCTGTCGGACGGTACGTCGACAAACGGGTTCGCTGCGAAAGCACAAGTTGCGCCAACGGCCATGGTTGCTACGAGAGCTGCTAATACTTTGGATTTCATGAGTATAACCCCTTTTCGATAAGATGAAGTTTCTGTAAGCCTTACACCGTTACAGGCGAGTGTCGAAACGTATTCTTCAAGGGTTCATTGGCGAGTTGTCCTAGTTTCCTCTCTTTTACTGCCTTGAATCACACTGTTTGTCGGCTCTATCGGGCGAGTGCTGCCTGCCTTTGCACCACACTCGCTGTAATTATTATACATTTTAGTTTTTACTATGTCAAAGCAATGTCTCTCGTGAAATCTTTCCTCATTTTTAAACAATGGCTTATTTTAGCCATTTTAATTTGTGAATTTACTAACTTTTTACGATTTTCAACTTATTAATTTTACATATTCATTCATTTTATGTTTATTTATTCATTTCATGCCATATTTGTCAATTTCGTATGCATAGTAAGAAAGTATTTCATTTTTTACAATTTCATTTCGTTTTAACCGGACACCACAGCGTCATTCAGCGGCTAACATATCCGCCTCTCCCATAACAGAAAAAAAACGCCCGTTGAGAAGGTATCTCGCTTCTCAACAGGCGTTCTCGACTATGGATTCTGCTCCAGGCTGCTGCGGAGCTCGGCGATTTCGTCGGCTAACTTCTGTTCCTCCGCTTCATTGCGCTCGATGGTCAGGGTAAAGACCATGCCTTCATCGGCCCCTTCGGGCAGGAGTTCGACGGGAAATTGGAGTTCATGTTCATCGTCATTCAAGAGGATGTAAGCTGTCTGTTCCGTAATGCGGTCGATGCTGCCGATGAGTTCTTTTTTCATCATTCATGCTCCTTTTCAATGCTGTACGACGAACCGTCAGTCTTGATGGTAATGACGCCGTTGCGGTCCGTTCTGTATACGTCGACATGATATTTCTGAAGGGTCTTCAAGGTCGGTTCATGCGGGAATTTATAGGAATTATTGACGCCGCAGGAAATGGTCGCCGCCTTAGGGGCTACGGCCTTCACGAAGGCATCGGACGACGACGTCTTGCTGCCGTGGTGGCCGACTTTCAGGATATCGGCCTTGATGTCCTCCTTGAGGAGCTGCTGCTCGACTTCCTTTTGGGCGTCGCCGGTGAACAGCATGGAGAACTTGCCGTAGGTCATCTTGCAGACAATGGAATTGTCATTGGTCAAACCGCTTTCCGAGACACCGGTCGTATTCTCCTTGGTGAAAATCGTACCCGGCGAAAGGACCGTAAAGACGACGTCATCGCCAAGGGTCAGGCTGTCCCCTTTCTTCAATACCTTGTAGGGGATCTGCTTGGCCTTGATGTTCTTTAAGTAGTTGCGGTACATGACTGTGTTGGCCACCTGACCGTTATCGTAGATCTGTTTGATGGGAAAGGCTTTAAATAAGGCTGCCATGCCGCCCATGTGGTCGCCGTGAGGATGGGTGATAATAATGGCGTCGAGTTCTTTTACGTTGCGCTCTTTCAGCTGTTGTACCAAAGAATCGCGGCTGTCGACATCGCCTGTGTCGATGAGCATATTTTGGCCCTTATACTGGATGAGGGTCGCATCAGCCTGGCCGACATTCAGGACCGACACCTTCAGGTCTTTATCAGAATCGGTCAGGGACTGGACGGCACTGGCCCCGGAAGAAGCCATGGACGTAAGGCTGTTGGCACAACCGGCGAGGATGAGCATACAGGTCAATAACAGGGTTACAGGAAATAATAAAAATCTTCGTTTCTTCAACTTACTTGCCTCCAATTAAAGGCTGCTGCAAAATAGGCAGGGCCAGATTTTCTTCGAGGTCTGCTAAGACCCTCGGCACGGCATCGGCCGTTTCCATGGGCGTAAAGCCGTAAGGGCCGCGGTCTTTTCGGCAGGCGTCACCGGCAGCGCCGTGGAGATAGACGCCGGCACAGGCGGCACTGCAAAGATCGCTCATGCCCTGATGGGCCGTCATGGCGGCAATCATACCGGTCAGGATATCGCCCATGCCGCCGCAGGCCATGCCGGCATTGCCCGTCGGGTTGACGTAGACGTTGCCCGTCTTGGCCGACACGATGAGGGTCGGTGCCCCTTTGAGGACCAGGTTGACCTTCCAGTCTGCCGCAAAGGCCCGAGCCGTTCCGATGAGGTCCTCTTTGATGTCATCCAGGGACAACCCGCTGAGGCGGGAAAATTCTGCTAAGTGGGGCGTCACGATGAGTCCCTGTCCCAGGGAACGGATGAATTCCTTTTCACCGGCCAAGAGGTTCAAGGCGTCGGCGTCGAGGACGACGGGGCACGTCGTTCCGGCTAAGACGCGCTTCAAGAATTCCCGCGTCCGGTCATCCTTGCCCATGCCGGGACCCATGGCCAATACCGACCAGTTCCGGCTTTCTTCGATGATGGACTCGGCGTCCTCTGCCGTAAAAGAGTCGCCGGTGCCGACACTTTTGACCATGACTTCCGGCTGGACACCGATACAGTAGGGCCCGACCTTACCGGGTACGCGGAGAAAGACTTTCCCGGCACCGCTGCGGACGGCTCCGTGAGCGGCCATGAGGGCTGCCCCGGCCATTTGGCTGCTGCCGGTGACGACGGCGATCGTCCCGTGACTGCCCTTATGGCTGTCGGGGCTGCGGGGCACGACGATTTCCGCGATGTCCGACTGCTGCAGTAAATAGACGGCATCGTCGTTGGCCCCGTATAGGAGCGGCCCGGGCATGCCGATAGAATCGACTTCGATATGGCCGGCGCAGGCCCGTCCGGGATAGAGGGAAAGGCCTCGTTTCAAGACACCGAAGGTGACCGTCATGTCGGCAAAGAGGGGTCCGTCTTCTTCGTCGTCACCATGGCTGACGACGCCCGTATCGGCATTGACGCCAGTCGGCATGTCGACGGCGATGACCGTCACCGCCCCGACGGCAGAAGCCACGTTGATTTCCGCGACGATGGCCGATACGGGTTGGCGCAGGCTGCCGTGAAAGCCCGTTCCGACCATGGCATCGATGACGATGGACGAGGCGTGGAGCCGTTTTCGCAGGAGCTGCCAATCGGCTTGACTTTCCGGCGCCGCAAGGAGGAGACACGTTTCGTCATCTGCCAGCTCCCGTAAGGTATGCAGGTGTTGACGCGCTTCGTCGCTGTAATCTCCGTCATCGCCTAAGATGTAGACATAGGCTCTGGCTCCGGCGGCTAAGATATAGCGGGCGATGACGAAGCCGTCGCCGCCGTTATTGCCCTTACCGCAAAAGATAACGACGTCTTTGCCGTCCCAGCCTTCGATCCATTTTTCGGCCCGTTCGGCAACGGCCCGACCGGCATTTTCCATGAGTACCGCCGGTGCTATCGCGTATACTCCGTGCATGGCTTCATAATCCATTTGCCGCATCTGGGCGGCTGTATTTATTTTTTTCATGGCCTGGCTCCCTTCTAAATCCTAAATTGTATCGCCCTTACAGGACGACGAAAGCAACGGCATAGTCCCCGTCATGAGCAATGGATAGGGACGGCGGCTGACAGCTTTTTTCCCGCACGGCTTCGGCATAGAAACCGTAACAGCAAAACTGCGGCGCCCCCAATTCATCGTGAACGACTTCGACGTCGGTCCATTTTCCCCGGCAAAAGCCCGTCCCCAAGGCCTTGAACAAGGCCTCTTTGGCCGCAAAGATGCCGGCCAGGGACTCCGTCCGCCACGACCCGCTCCGCTGGCAGTAAGCCAGTTCCTGTTCCGTAAAGAATCGATGCAGCGACGTGCCGTGACGCCGCACTAAATCATCCATGCGGCTGATTTGTACCATATCCGTTCCGCAGCGCATAATTCCTCCAAAAAAAGAGCCGCAATCCCCTCAGGAACTGCGGCAACGTTAACTACCACTTCTGCATTCGGATACAGACCCCCAGCCCTTCCAGCAAGACCCGAAAGGTCGTAAAGGACACGGTCATATCATCGTGAAGGCCGTGGGCTACTTTATAAGAAATCGTAACAGTTTGATGCTGGTAATCGTACCGAAAGCCATGTAAATTCGTTTCAAAGGTATATTTCGGTGCCGGAATGGAAAACTTCGGCGGCTTCTCGACTTCCAGCCCGTGAATGAGCCGCTCCAAGGTCACTCGCTTGGGCAGTTCAGACTGCAGCATTTCTTCGGTAAAGCTATCCAATACAGACATGGATCCCCCTAGTCTTCTTCGTCGAAGAAGTGCTGATGAATGGCTTTGACCGCCGAGTCGACGACTTCTTCCGCAATGAGGCAGGTAATACTGATTTCCGACGTAGAAATAATTTCGATGTTGATGTCATTGTCGCTGAGGACGCCGAACATGCCGGCAGCAATGCCCGGGTGGCCGGCCATACCGGCGCCGACGACGGAAACCTTCGCCATCTTGTCGTCGATGATGATGTCTTCAACCGGCATTTCCGTGCGCAGGGATTCGAAGACCGATTCGGCTTCTTCCAAATCCGTGCGGGCAATGGTAAAGGTAATATCCGTAACGCCTTCGTTGGCATAGCGGACGCTCTGAACGATCATGTCGACGTCGACGTTCTTTTCTGCCAATTCAGAAAAGACGCGATAAGCAAACCCCGGTTTATTGGGAATCCCGAGGACGGTGATTTTAGCAACATTTTTATCCGAAGCGACGCCGCGGATGAGATATTGTTTGACTTCCATAGAGCAATCCTCCTGTATCATAGTTCCTTCATCTTCCGAAAAAGTCGAGCGCACGTAAATGGGAACGCCGAAGCGGCTGCCCATTTCGACGGCCCGGGGCTGCATGACACCGGCGCCGAGTTTCGCCATTTCCAGCATTTCGCCGTATGTGATCTGATCGATTTTTCTAGCATTGGGAACGACACGGGGATCGGACGTGTATACGCCGTCAACGTCGGTATAGATTTCACAAACATCAGCGTGGATAGCGCCGGCAATGGCGACGGCTGTCGTATCGGAACCGCCTCGGCCGAGGGTTGTGATGTCACCATGACCGGTAATGCCCTGGAAACCGGCAACGACGACGATATTATCTTGTTCCAGTGCCTTCATGATACGGGCCGGCTTCAAAGCCAGAATACGGCCCTTGTTGAAAGCATCGCTGGTCTTGATGCCTGCCTGAGCCCCCGTAAAGGAGACGGCCTTCTGACCGGCTTCTTGGAAGGCCATGGCCATGAGGGCGATCGAAACCTGTTCGCCCGTCGTCAGGAGCATATCCATTTCACGGCCGTAAGCCTTAGAGGTAATCTGCTTTGCTAAGGCTACTAAATCATCCGTCGTATCCCCCATGGCAGAGACGACGATGACGATTTTGTCTTCAGGCTTTTTCCCTTTCAAGACCCGTTGCACAATAGCACGCATTTTGTCCGGCGTAGCGACAGAGCTGCCGCCAAACTTCTTAACGATTAATGCCAACTTAAATCCCTCGCTTTTGTTTGTTTAAGTATTCCTTGCCGTGGTAATTCATTCTTATGGTTGAGGCCCATAAAAACCACTTATTGCAATAATATCATGGACGGCCATAAATGTAAAGGGACCGCCGCATGCTGTCATGTCACGCAACAGTCCCTTGTATTCCTATAATGATGAGTAATCAGTAAGCCGAGTTTTGTACTGCTTGCGCAGCAGCAATCATCTATCTAGACATACTGTTGCCAGCATGTTCAAGCGACACAACCCGGAAGATCAGCGGGCCGCTTCATCCCTTCCCTATTCGGTCTTGCTCCAGATGGGGTTTACCTAGCCGGCACATTACTGTACCGCTGGTGCGCTCTTACCGCACCGTTCCACCCTTACCACTTGCGTGGCGGTACACATTTCTGTGGCACTGTCCCTAAAGTCACCTTCGCCGGCCGTTAGCCGGCATCCTGCCCTGCGGAGCTCGGACTTTCCTCTAATGCCGAAGCACTAGCGATTGCCTTTCATACTCAACGTCTTATAGAATATCATATTTTCCGATCGCCGTCAATGACCACCGTCGGCCTTGTTATGCCGTTACTGCAAGATACGGCGGATGTCGGCGACGGCCTTGGTCATGTCTTCCTTGCCGACGATGGCTGAAATCATGGCAAAGGAACGGAAGCCTTCATCATAAAGGCTGCGGATATTGTCCAGGCTGATGCCGCCGATGGTGACGACGGGCAGGCTGAACGTTAAGGCAAAGGCCTTGGCTTCGCCGCTTACGACGTCATCGGCATCGGCCTTCGATCGGGTCGGGAACATGGGTCCGAAGCCGACGTAATCGGCACCGTCGGCCAGGGCCTGTTTCATTTCGTCGACGGTATTCGTCGAAACGCCGATAAAGACGTCGGGCCCTGCCAATTGGCGGACGACTTCGACCGGTGCATCGTCTTGTCCGACGTGGATGCCGTCGGCCCCGCAGGCAATGGCAAGGTCTGTCGAATCATTCATGATGAAGGTCACGCCTTTTTCATGGCAGAGGTTGGCAATGGCCTTGGCTTCTTCGTATTTAGCACGCCATTTTTTATGCTTTTCCCGGTACTGGATGATGGTAACGCCGGCTTCAATCAGCCCCTTGGCGACATCGATATTGCTCCGGCCCAAACAGAGTTCTTCATTGCCCATGATGGCATAGACCGGGTCTTCTAATAAGTGTTTTACATGGTCTTCTTTCGTCATAGTACAGCTACCTTCCTTATCGTTCATCGGCTCTTATAGGAACCGTTAAATTAAATACCGAATCATGTCCTGCGACGTCGGATCGCGTTGACAATCAATGCCCCACTGCCGTTCTTCCGACGCGGCCCGAAGTCTCCGGCAAAGGTCGTCGACGACAGGCGATTCCGTCCCGAAATGGCCGCCGTCGACGACGACCAGGCCCTGCTTAAAGGCTTCCTGGGCGTCGTGGTATTTGACGTCACCCGTAAGATAGAGGTCGGCACCGGCATTTTTTGCCATTTTGATGAAGCCGGCCCCACCGCCGCCGAGGAGGGCGACGCGGCGAACGGTCACATCCGTATTGCCGGCATAGGACAAGGCGTCGCGGTGGAGGAGGTCCTTTATCTTTTGGAGGACGGCCATGGCCGGTTCCGGCGTCGGCCAATTGCCGACACGGCCCATGGTAAAGGGATGACCGGCATTTTTTAAAGGATAGATATCGTAGGCCGGTTCTTCATAGGGATGAGCCGCTATCATAGCCTGCAGCACCTTTTTGAGGCCCCTTTCAGGAACGATGGTTTCAATCCGTTCTTCCGCCGCCGTTTCCACTTTTCCGACGGTGCCGATAAAGGGATTCGCCCCTTCATGAGCTTTGAACCGCCCTTCGCCCTTCGTCGTAAAGGAACAGTCACTGTAGTTCCCGATATAGCCGGCGCCGCTGTCGGCCAAGGCCTTGCGCAAGGCATCGCCGTGGCTTTCCGGGACGTAGACAGCGATTTTATAGAGCTTGTCTTCCGAAACGGGAACCAATCCTTCGACGTCCGTAAGGCCCAACAAATTGGCCAGAACGTCATTGACGCCGCCGTCGGCGCTGTCGAGGTTGGTATGGGCGCTGTAGACGGCGATGTGATGGGCCAGGAGTTTTTGATACATGGCCCCGTCATAGGTATCGGTCCGCAGCGATTTCAGGCCGTCGAAGATGACCGGATGGTGGCTGACGATCAATTTCACGCCCTGTTCGACGGCGTAGTCGACGGTGTCCATCATGACGTCCAGGGTCACCAGCACCTTATCGACGGGTTCATCGGGATTGCCGATGAGCAGGCCCGGATTGTCCCACGACTCTTTAAGTTCTAAGGGCGCCCAGGTATTCAATACCTTTACAATTTCACCTACTGTAACTGACATTTCATGTCCCTCCAAAAGGATAACTCCTTTTCTAATGCTTCAATTTGAACGTGCAGGTCGCGGCGGCTCTTCTTGAGGCCCGCTAAAATGCGTCCCTTCGTCTCCATGAGGATCTCGATTTTGCGGACGAGGAGTCCGTCGCGGCGCTGCCAATTGACGGGCCCCAGTTCATACTGCCAGTCCGGCAAAGGCTCTGCCTTTCCCGGCACAGCCCGCAGCAGCTCGTAGAGGCGGCCGTCGTCGATGACCATTTTTTCGTCTTCGATATGCCAGCCCGCTTCATAGAGACAGCGCCGCAGATCGCCGCTGTCGCTTTGAGGCTGGAGGACGACGAACTTCAAGGACTGCCAGAGGTCATAGGACCGGTGCAGGATTTTGATCATCAAGGAGCCGCCCATGCCGCAGATGACGGCGCCGTCCGCTTCCCCTCTTTCAACACAGGTCAGGCCGTCGCCGAGGCGGCAGTCGATACGGTCCGCAAGGCCGGCACCTGTGACGTGAGCCTTGGCCGCCGCCAGAGGCCCCGGCACGATATCGGCGGCAATGGCCGACGGGCACCACCCCGTTTCACAGGTATGGACCGGAATATAAGCATGGTCGGTCCCGATGTCGGCGATGACCGTCCCCTTGGGAATGAGAGACACGGCCGCCTCCAGGCGCGGCGTCAATTGCATAACAAACACATCCTTTATCGTTATATACTATTTTATTATACCCATCGGACCGCCCCTTGACAAGGACGGCCCCCAAAGGTTCCGGGCACAAAAAAAGACTGCCCCAAAGGGACAGTCTTGGAATCGACCCTATTTCGACAAGGCGACGATCGTTGCGATAGCCGCGACGCCGATGGCGATGTTGGCTTTACGGTTGGCCTGGTCGACATCTTTTTTAGGATTCGATTTGCCGGGTTTTTCTTTTTCTTTCCAGTCGTTCTTATATTTCTTATGGTTCTTATCTTTCTTGTCGTTGTGGTTGTCACGATGACGGTCATTATCCTGATGTTCCCACTGCTGATTGTATGGTCTCGGTTCTGCCGCCTGGGCCGTCAGGGCAGCGCCGCTGAAAGTTGCCACCGTAACCACCAGGACTAAGGCCATGCGCATTATATTCTGAAACTTTTTCATAAATATCAACCCCTTCATTTAAGATTGACTTTAGTATACGCGCCGGCCGTTACAATTCAGTCACAAGGCCATTCCAGGGGGACTACAAATCGCTTTCTTTTTGGTAAACGACCCAGACGCCTTTTTGACCGATCCATTTCCAATGGCCGGGAACTTCCTGCAGGAAGTGGGCTTCGTCGCGGTCATTGACCAGGGCCAGGACCTTGTCGTGGTCGGGCAGGTCTTCGATGGCCATGAAGGGCATGACATTTTTTGCATTCCAGCTGATGTCACCGGGCTGGAGTTCACGGATTCGGTCCGCTGTGGCTAAGCGATAGGACGGATGGCCGGAGTAATACGTCTGGGACACGGAATAGCGGCCGCCGTAGCTGACAACCGTCGTCTGGTCATCGGCCATGGTGCGGACGATCTGGGAGACGCCGTAAGCCGAAGCCTGTTGGCACTGAGGGATGATGACCAAGTAGGTCACGGCGACGTAAAGGGCCAGGACGATGCCGGCCATGTTGACGACGAAGCGGTCGTATTTCTTCAAATAGGACGCAAAGCCGATGGCGATGGGAATCATGTACGGGAAGGTGTAGGTCATGTACTTCGTCGCCATGAACTGGTAGGTGACGAAAATCGTGACCGCCCAGACGAGGAGGAACTGGGTCTTCATGGAAAGGGCCGGAAGGCGCACTTTCTTTTCCTTCCAAAAGGCTGCCATTTTCCAGGTAAGGCCGTAGTCGCGCCAAGCCAGGGGCAGGGTAAAGACCCAGGGAATGAAGCCCACTAAGAAGATGGCGCTGTAGTAGTACCAGACGTCGTATCGCGGATGTTCCGATACGGTCGCCCGCAGGACGTTGTGGACGCCGATGAACTGGCTGATAAAATCACTGCCGTGCAGGAGGTACATGGGGACATACCAAATGGCTGTGATGGCTAAAAAGAGAAGCAGGCCGGAAATCATTTTAATGTGCAGCAAGGCTTTTAAATCGCGGCGCCATAAGAGGAACAGCAGGATAATGAGCCCCGGCTGCAAGAGGCCGATAGGGCCTTTGGTCAAAACGGAGAGACCTGCAAAGGCGTAGGCTGCATAATAAAAGGCCGGCCGTTTTTCGCTGTAGGCGATATAAAAGGCCATGAGGCAGGCCGAATAGAAGACGAACAAGGTCATATCGGTGATGACCGCCTTGGACAGGTAGAAATATTCGACCGTCGTCAGCAAGATGAGGCCCGTGAAAAATCCCGTTTTCTTGTCGTAGAGCCGGGCCGTAAAGGCGTAGGCCAAGAGGATGCCGGCAACACCGAAGAGGGCCGGGAAGAAGCGGGCGGCAAAGTTGCTGATGCCAAATAATTTAAAGGCGGCAATGAGCTCCCAATAGAAGAAAATCGGTTTATCGTACCAATAATTGCCAAAAATGCGAGGCGAAACATAGTCGCCCGAAGCCAGCATTTCCTTGGCCGTCAAGGCGTAATTCGATTCGACAGGGTCGGTAACGACCAGCAAGTGATTAGCTGCAAAACAAAGGATGGCCGTCATGACGGCGAGGACGACAGCCGGTTGTGACAGGACTCTTTGCCAGAGCCGTTGGACGAGGGAAATCACCCCCGGCGTTTCATGTTTCGTCTGATAAGTCTCCATGGTATCCTTTCCTTTCCATACATCTGTGAGGATGGCTACAGTATAGGGAGGAAAGTTAAACAAAGTTTGAACAGACTGACAATAAACCGGGAATGATCTATAAAAATCGCGTTCTATCCGTGGAAGCGGTAGCCGGCCCCCCAGACCGTTTCAATATAGCGGGGTTTGGCCGTGTCTTCTTCAATCTTTTCGCGGATGCGGTTGACGTGGACCGAGACCGTCGCCGTTTCCCCCAGGGCGTCGCTGCCCCAGACGCGGTCAAAGAGGGTTTCCTTACTGAAGACGATGCCCGGATTCTTGGCGAAGAACAAGAGCAGTTCAAATTCCTTATTGGGCAGGCTCACTTCCTGCCCCTTCACGAAGACGCGATGGCCGCTCTCATCGATTTCAAGGCCGTCAAAACAAAGGGCATGGCGATGGACTTCCCGGGCCGTCAACTGTTCATACCGGGCCAGGTGGGCCTTGACGCGGGCCACGAGTTCGTTAGGACTGAAAGGCTTTACGATGTAGTCGTCGGCACCGAGGCCAAGGCCCCGTATCTTATCGATATCTTCCTGCCGGGCCGATACCAGGATGATGGGTATATCCTTCGATTCGCGGATAGTGCGGCAGATTTGGAACCCGTCCCGGCCGGGCAGCATGATGTCGAGGATGATGAAGTCATAGGCTTCCTGAAGGGCCTTCTGCTCCCCTGCATCGCCGTCAAACGCCATATCGACGGCAAAGCCGTTGGCTTCCAGGTAGTCCCGTTCCAATTCGGCAATGCCCTTGTCGTCTTCAATGATTAAAATCCGCTTCATCTTATGCCTCTCCTTTCGGTAATCGAATGCAGATGGTGAGCCCCTTCGGTTCTGTATGGCGAGCCCAAATGGTGCCGCCCATGGCAAGGACGATCTGCTGCACCACAGCCAGTCCCAGACCGCTGCCCTTAGCCACATTGCTGCGGGCCTTATCGCTGCGATAAAAACTTTCAAAGATTTTCGTCAAATCAGCGTCGTCGACGCCGCGGCCGTCATCGGCAAAGGTCAAGAGCCAGCCCGTATGGCCGTCGTCTTCAAGAGAAAGGACTGCCTGCCCTTTATCGGCATCCTTATATTTTAAGCTGTTGCTGAGGATATTTTCAAGGACCCGCTGGAACTGACTCCGGTCCAGACGTGCCTCCGCCTTATCGACGACGGAGGTGAAACGGACAGAAAGGCCCTGCGATTCATAGAGCGGTCCCTGTTCCCCGACATAGTCGGCCACGTAGGCCCTGATGTCAACCGTCTCCCAATGGAAGGGGATCTGCCCTAAATCGAGCTTCGAAAAGAGGAACAGGGTCTGCACCAACTTTGCCATATGGCGCGACGTGTCTTGGATCATGGTCAAGTAGTGGCGCCGCTTTTCCGGCGTATTGGCAATGCCGTCGACGATGCCGCTGGCGTAGCCTTCGATTTTCGTAAGGGGCGTCGATAAGTCGTGAGAGATGCCGGCCAAGAGTTCCTTGCGGTTCTGATCGTACTTTTCCCGCGTATCCCGAGCCGAACGAAGCTGGAGCCGCATCTGTTCAAAAGACCGGCACGTATCGCCGATTTCATCGCGGGACACGATGGGCACGGGGTGGTCGAGATCCCCCTGACTGATGGCATCGGCCATGTCCCGCAGCCGTTCGACGGGCTCGACGATCTGGCGGGCCATCCACCGCGACAAGGCGATGCCGACGGCAACGGTCAGCAAAATGGCCAAGACCGCCAGGACATAGAAGGCCAGTTTCAAGATTTCTTTGGAAGATAAATCGATGAATTCCGACTCGGGGTACAAGGGCACGGCGCCGGAAACGGCCAGATGGACGTCCGTATGGGGTGAAACGTAATAAAAGCGCAGGCCTTCACCGGTCCAGGAAAAGCTGGCGTGGCCTCGGGCTTCCCCATCCGTTACCTGACGGCGGAGGTAAGCCTTGTCGATGCCGGCCGTATCGTAAAGATCTTGTCCGTCCTTCCAAATGGACACATTGAGCCCCTGATCCTCCAAATGATCGGCTACCAGCAGCAACGGCGCCACATTGCCGTCATAGCGGTCGGAGCGGACGCGAAGGCGGCTCAGCTCGAACTGGATGGCCATATTCTGGCCGCTTTCCGGCCAAACGAAGGAAATGATACTGGTCCGGTTGATGTTGCCGAATTGCAGGCCCAGCAGGATGAAGATGCTGACGATACCCGTAAATAAGACGGGAATAAAAATCATGATGAAATTAGAAAAAAGGAGCCGTTTGCGCAGCGGCCAATCGCGTAGTTGCATACCCATCACCTGTTTTTATGTAAATTTGAACCTCTCCATTTTATATCTATAGGGTAAACAAATTTGAAAGAAAATGTAATTTTTCCGGCAATTCTCTTTTTGCCCCGACCGGTAAAGTCTGTTATAATAAGACAAAAATCCATTGTTTTATAAGGGGTGGTAAAAAAATGACTCAGATTACAGCAGAAACAAAGGAAGAAATACGCAGCCGCTTCCCCCAATTCGTCGAAGCGACCAAGGCTTTTTACGCCAAAGAACTGCCGCCAGGCAAATATAAAGGCATTTCCGGCAAATTCGGCAGCTACGGCGAACGCGGCGCCAACAGCAGCATGCTGCGCCTCCGCTTCTCCGGCGGGGCTATCGACAGCGCTCACATCGCCTTTTTGAAAGAAGCCCTCGACAAATACGATACGGACCTCGTCCATTTCACGACCGGTGAAGCCCTGCAGATCCATCATCTCAACGAACAGTCCGTCCTCGACCTCTACCAAGACTGTTTCGAGAACGGCATCTACTGCATCGGCGCCGGCGGCGACAACCCGCGAAATATCACGGCCAGCCCGCTCCACGGCATCGCTCCCGGCGAATATTTCAACATGACGCCCTATATTAAGGCTGCCGCCAACTTCGTCATCAACCTCATCCCCGTCTTCAAACTGCCGCGGAAGTATAAAATCAGCTTCTCCAGCGGCCGCGACAACGAAGGCCATGCGACCTTCAAGGACCTGGGCTTCGTCGCTCGACCGGACCACACCTTCGACGTCTACGCCGGCGGCGGCTTCGGCGTCAACGGCTCGCGCTTCGGCATCCTCATCGACGAAGGCATCGATCCCATGGACATCCCTTACTACATCTTAGGCTACGGCCGCGACGTCTACATGAAGTACGGCGACTATGAACACCGGGCCAAGAACCGGTCCCGCTTCATCCTCGATCAGCTCGGCGAAGACGCCTTCCGCAAGGCCGTCCGCGACGCTGTCGAAAAAGCCCGCAAAGAAGGCATCCCCGACTTCTCCATCGACGAAGAACCGGCCCTTGCCAAGAGCGGTGCCGATGACACGGTCCTCGCTGACCCCCGCATCCGCAAGCAGAAACAAGAAGGCCTGTACCACGTCGAATACAAGCCCTTAGGCGGTACGCCGAAGTTGTCCGTTTTCAAAGACCTCTTAGGGTTGCTCTCGACGGTAGAAGGCGCCGAAATCCGCCTCAATGCCGATGAAACGGCGTATATCATCAACTTGACGGCTGACGAAGCCCGGAAAGTTGCCGCCCTCACAGCAGGTGATACGGCGACGACGGCCTTCGAACACTCGGTCAGCTGCATCGGTGCCACCGTCTGCCAGCAAGGCCTGCGCGACTCTCACGGCATGCTGGCCGAAGTCGCAAAGACACTGAAAGACCGCGGCGTCGACAGCCATTTCCTGCCGAAATGCCACTTCTCAGGCTGCCCGTCGAACTGTGCCGTCCAGCAGACGGCTGCCCTCGGCCTGCGCGGCGCTGCCAAAAAAGTCGGCGACGCCATGGAACCGGCCTTCAACATCTATGCCGGCGGCAGTTACGCCCTCGGAAAAGGCGTCGTCGCCGAACAGATCGGAACGATTACCTCAAAAAACCTGCCGGCCTTCTTCCTGGCCTTAAACGACGTCCTCCTCAAGGCCAATCAGCCTTATGACAAATGGTATCCTGCCCATCAAGAAGAGCTCCTGACTTTGATCAACTCCTTCGAATAAAGAAGGCTCCCGGAAAGAAGCGCTCCACCTGAAACGCCCTGCATCGCTTATGACTGCAGGGCGTTTTTTTTGCTGCAAAATAAAAAAAGCACGCTGACCCTGTTTCAGTCAACGTGCCTTTCATATATTAGTGATTCAAGTAATGGTAGGCTTCCATGGCGGCAATGGCGCCGTCGGCAGCGGCTGTCACGACTTGCCGCAGCGATTTATGGCGGATATCGCCGGCTGCAAAGACGCCGGGGATGTTCGTGTGCATCTCTTCGTCGGTCACGATGTAGCCGTCTTTCAAGGTCAGGACGTCGGCAAACATATCCGTCGCCGGTACGATGCCGAGGAAGACGAAGAGGCCCATGAAGCCGTCTTCTGCAGGTGCCTCGATTTTCGTCGTTTCGCCGGTCTTGACGTTGCGCACCGAAAGCCACTGCAGTTTGCCGTCGCCGCCGGCATCGTCGATGACAGAATCCCAGATAAAGTCCAGCTTGTCATTGGCAAAGGCCTGTTCCTGCAGGGCCGGGACGGCACGCAGTTCATGGCGGCGATGGACGACGGTGACCTTGCGGGCAAAGCGGGTCAGGAAGATGGCTTCCTGGACGGCACTGTCGCCGCCGCCGGCAACGTAGACGTCGAGGCCGCGGAAAAAGCCGGCATCACAGGTAGCACAATAGGAAATGCCATGACCGACCAGCTCAGGTTCACTGGGAATCCCTAACTGACGATGGTTGGCACCGGAGGCGATGATGACCGTACGGCCGCGATACGTATCGGATTTCCCCACCAGTTCCTTGACGTCACCGGAAAGGTTGGCTTCGACGATCGAATCGAGGGCGCGTGTAACGCCAAAGTTCTTGGCCTGCTGAGCCATACGCATGGAAAGAGACATACCGCTCTCCCCTTCCAGCATCTGGCCGGGATAGTTTTCAAGATCTGCCGTGAGCGAAATTTGACCGCCGTCCTGGCCTTTTTCGATGAGCAGGACCGACTGGTTATTGCGGCCGGCATAGATGGCTGCCGCAAGCCCGGCCGGGCCGGCACCGAGAATCAATACATCATAAATCATGGCGTTCCCTTCTTTCATAACTACTTAGAGGAGTGCGTCGAGTTTTTCTTTCAAGGCATCGGCCGATACGGCACCGATGGCCTGGTCAACGACCTTGCCGTCTTTGATGAAGACGAAGTTCGGAATGCTCATGACCTGGTAATCCTTCGCCAACTGCGGTTCGGCATCGGTGTTGACCTTGCCGATCTTTACTTTACCGGCATATTCTTCGGCAAAGTTGGCGACGACAGGACCCATCATCTGGCACGGGCCGCACCAGTCGGCATAAAAGTCGATCATGACCGGTTCTTTGCTTTCTAAGACTTCTTGCTGAAAATTATCCGATGTGAATTTGTATTCCATGAGGAAGACCACCTTTCTGTAAATGACTTGATTTTTTCTTTTGATACGTATATTATACATGGTATGTAAAACTTATCAAGTACGAAGTTTTTTTGGAGGTAGTACGAAAAAACGGACTACGAAAGGAAAGAATACCATGAACCACGAATCACTCTGTGAAAATATCGCCGGCCAGGGCTGCGGCTTAAAAAAGGTCTTAAATATCATCGGCGGCAAGTGGAAAATCCTCTTGCTCTGCGTCATCGACGACAAGGGCGTCATGCGCTACGGCGAACTGCGCCGCGCCGTCTACGGCATCACCAATACGATGCTGGCCCAATCGCTGAAAGAAATGGAAGAAGACGGCCTCATCGAACGCAAACAGTACCGTGAAATGCCGGTCCGCGTCGAATACTCCCTGACCGAAAAAGCCCACTCCATGATCCCCATCCTGCTGGAATTGAAACACTGGGGTGAAAAACATCTCTAATACGCCAAGAATCCCGCCTCCTAAAAAAGAGACGGGATTTTTTTATGCCGAGGACGACAGGTTCTATTCGATTACGCAGCGCCTTTTATTCTTCATAGAGTGCATGACCCAATAATAGGAGCCGCCCGTAAACAAGGCCGCCATGACCCAGCAAATCGGGCTGGCACAGCAAATGCCGAAGTAGCCCCACATCGAAGCCAATACCAAGGCCGACACGCTGCGGCCGCTGAGTTCTAATAGGCTGCTGATGAGGGGAACGCTGGAAATGCCCATACCCTGAAGGGCATTGCGGTAGACAAAGATTTGTCCCAAAAAAATATAGAACGGGACCGACATCTTTAAATACAGGAGGGCCTGCTCCATGAGGATATCATCGTGAACGGTCGTGAACAAGGCGATGACGTTGCGGCCGTAAAAGTACATGGCAACAGCCGCTGCCGCGCAGAAGGCCAGGGAGACCAGGGAACATTGGCGGACGCCCATACGGATGCGGTCAAACTTACCGGCACCGTAGTTCTGCGCCGAATAGACGGCCATGGCAATGCCGAAGGAAATCATGGGCTGCAGGGCCAACTGTTCAATTTTCGTCGCCGATACGAATCCGGCAATCGTCTCCGGTCCGAAGGTGTTGCAGACCGATTGGAGGATCAAGATTCCCATGGAAATGATGAGGAACTGGACCGCCATGGGAAGGCCCAGGCGCAGGTGCTGCCAGGCAAAGGCCCAATCAAACTTCCAGTCCGAGCGGGTCAGGCGCAGCATGGGAAACCGCTTTTTCATAAAGACAAAACACAGGACGGCTGACACGCCCTGGGCGATGACCAAGGCGATGGCCGATCCCGGTACGCCCCAGCCGAAGACGACGATGAACAAGAGGGCCAGGGCGATGTTCAAGAGAGACGAGACGATGAGGAAATAAAGGGGCGTCCGACTGTCCCCCAGGGCCCGGCAGATGCTGGACAAGAGGTTATAGGCCATCATGGCCATGAGTCCCAGAACGATGATGATCATGTAGTGATAGGCATCGTCATAGAGGACACCGGATATATTCATAACCCGCAGGATAAGGGGCATGGCCAGGCTTACACCGGCCGTAACCATGAGGGTAATGACAAAGGCCAGCATCGTCGATGTCGCCACAGAACGGCGCAGGCCTTCCATGTCTTTGGCGCCGAAGCGCTGGCCGACAATGACCGAAAAACCGGCCGACAGACCGATGGTCACGCCAAAAACGGACATATAGACAGGGGCGACGGCGCCGACAGCCGCTAAGGCATTGACGCCGATCGTCCGGCCGACGATGATGATGTCGGCAATATTATAGAATTGCTGGAAGACGTTGCCGATCAATAAGGGCACGGTAAAGGCCAGGATCAGCCCGATCGGGTTGCCGGAAGTCATACTGCGAACCATGGAATCATCCTCTCTTTGCAGTATACAGAACCTAAAGTGAAATAGCTTTATTATACCACCTTATTCAGGAAAAACAAGGTCTAATTTGGTTTTAACAGGAGAACATCTCCCCTTAATTGTATTCTCAGAGTGGACGTGTACAATAGAGACAATGACAGCCCGTCACACCATTCAATTCACGGAGGTGTCGTCATGACCCTAAAAGCATTTTCCCCGATTCCCTCCTGGCTGCCGCCTTTTTCGACGGTCCCCCGAGGCCAGTTGATCACCCTCTATGCCTGCAGCGGAAAAGCCCCTTTCGGCACCGTTGCCACCGACGAAGACCAGCTCGTCTGGCAGCCCTCCCCGTCGGGCAAGGCCGTCACGAAGGCCTTAGACCTCATGAAAGAATCCAATAAAATCGCCGTCGTCGAAGGCTTCCGCATCATGCCCGACCGCATCCAAATCTTTATTCGCTACCGAAAGTACCACAAACGCCTGCCCGAGTGGTTCATCCGGCGCTTAAAAAATTTTCTGGCCGGTTACATCACCGGCGGGAAGCTCCCGTCGTCGCCGATATGGAAAAAAGGAGCCCATACCCAATTAGTCTATGGCGATATCGCCCGGCAGGCCGTCGTAGAAAGCCTGCACGATGAGCTCCATCATTGGAAATATAAAGGCGGTCCCTGATGGACCCGGTACGCCAAAACTACGGCTTCATCGCCCCATCGCCGGCGGCCACGGAACCATGCATCCTTCCCTCTTTCTTACGGAAATCATACTTATATATCCCGGGCTGTCATTTTTTGAAGGAAGCCTCCGAAGGGCAGGGCCCAACCCGTTTCCGGAGATGCAAAAAAGAGTCCGAAAGGCGTTCTTTCGGGCTCTTTACGGCTGCGGCGGCAGGCCGGTTTTCAGCAAGTCCGGCGTTTTCATCTGCCCCTCGCTGCACTGGTTGACGTAGTTATAGAGCAGGGCTTCTAAAAAATTCAGGTCTCCCCTGCGCAGATTTATTTTTTCGTCCGTCCCCCAGGGATATCGGATAAGGGTCTGCCACGTTTGGCGCACGGCCGGCGTAAGCGGCAGTTCGGCCATGTCGCCCCGATCCTGGTAGTCGATGTAGTAGACGGGCTGGTCACAGTAGCCCCGGCCGCGGTAAAAGATGCGGGCCTCGTCCGTTTCCGGCAGAAAGCCCGTCAGCGCCAGGAGCTGCCAGCCGGCGATGAGGGTGACGATGCGGACGTCCTTGAGTTCGATGGCCCGTCCGTAGAGGCGGACCAAGCGGTACAGTTCTTCATCTTTTTCTCCGCTCGCCGTGAGAAGGAGCACCATTTCGACGAAGATCTGGGAATAGACGTAGCCGTCCCAGGTCAGGTCGCGAAGGCGCCGATTGGCACGGCAGTCGTACTCGGTCAAGGTGTGGACGCCGTCCTTTTCAAAGACGTCGAAGGAAATCTCCGCCAAAGGCGCCAAGGCACCGTAGCCCATCTTGCCCTGGGTACTGCGCCGGGCCAGGACGTGGAGAATCCCTTCTTGGTGCGTCAAAATGGTCAGGACCAGCTGTTTGGCACTCGTCTTTTTGACGGCCAGGATGATGCCGTCGTAAGGTCGTGACGGCCGCTGACCGAAGGACCGATTAGTCGCCATGGCTGTCACCGTCCCCTTCCCCCGGCCCGGCGTCTGCTGCGGGCGGCGGCGGAATGGGAACGGCCTTGAGGCGAACGATGCGGAAGCGCTGCATTTCAAGGACCTCAAAGCGGTAGTTTCCAATGGTGACTTCGTCGTGAACAATCGGTGTATGGCCTAAGGCATTAAAGACGTAGCCGCCGATCGTATCGGTATCGACGTCCTCTTCGACGGGGATGTGCAGCAGCTCTTCGACGTCGTCGAGGAGGACCGTCCCGGCAAATTCATAGGCTCCGTCGGGCAGGGGCTGGATTTCTTCTTTTTCATGGGTGTGCTCATTCTGAATGGCGCCGACCAGTTCTTCTAAGATGTCTTCCAGGCCGATGAGGCCGACGGTGCTGCCGTATTCATCGACGACCATGGCCAGGTAGGTCCGGCGCGTGCGCATGAGCTGGAGCAGCTTCGACGCCGGCATGATTTCCGGAATAGTCAGGATCGGCCGCTTGATGAGGTTGAGGTTGCTGCGCTTATGGATATAGAGATCCATGATGTCCTTGATGTGGACCAGGCCCAATATATGGTCCTTGTCGTCTTCACACAAGGGGTAACGCGTGTGCCGCGACTGGCGGATGGTCTGCAGATGCTGGTGCATCGTCTCTTCCGTATAGAGACAGACGATATCCTGACGGGGCACCATGATTTCTTTCGCTAAGAGGTCGGCGAAGTCGAAGACGTTGCCGATGAGTTCGCTTTCGACCTGGTCGATCTTCCCTTCTTTATGGCTGGCCGTAATGAGCATCCGGATTTCATCTTCCGAATGAGCCAAGTCGATTTCGTTGGTAACGTCGAGACCGCGGTCGGCCAAGATGAGCCGCCCCAAGCCGTTGCCGAAGACGATGAAGGGCAGGAGCGGATGACTCCAGGGATGGATGAGGCGATGGACCATGCGCAGGCTCTTTTCCGGCCGCTGGAGGCCGACGGATTTCGGAATCAGTTCGCCGAAGACCCAGAGGATAAAGCAGAGGATGACGGCCACGACGACGTCGATGAGCCATAAGATCCAGACATGACCGACATAGGGCTCGAGGAGGCCGTAAAGGCTGTAGAGGATGCAGAATCCGGCAGCCCCGGCCACCAATCCCGACAGGGCCATGCCGAGCTGAGCCGTCGCCAAAAAGATAATGGGCTTATCGTACAACGAGAGCAATGGCCTTAAGGATACGTCGCCGTCGCGGATGAGTTCTTCCAAATATTCCCGGCGCAGCTGGGCAAAGGCGAACTTCCCCGTAACGCAGACGGCGCTGATGATCAGGCAGATCAGAAAAACAAGAAAACATTGGACGATGAGTTGTGCTTCCATCTTGCCGGCCCCCTACTCGTTTTTATAGCCGAATTCGCTGAGGGCTGCCGCCTTGTTGCGCCAGTCCCGCTTGACCTTGACCCAGATGTCGAGGTAGACCGAAGAACCGAGGAGGTTTTCGATTTCCTGACGGGCCAGGTTGCCGATTTCTTTCAGGACGGCCCCGTTCTTGCCGATGACGATGCGCTTTTGCGAATCCCGTTCGACGTATACCGTGACCCGGATATAGACCTTATGGTTGCCCCTGTCTTTCATCTCTTCCGTAAAGACGGCGATGGCGTGGGGCACTTCGTCGCGGGTGCAGCGGAACAGTTTTTCCCGGACGATTTCGGCCACCAAGAGCCGTTCAGGCTGGTCGGTGATCATGTCGTCAGGGAAGTATTTCGGTCCTTCCGGCAAGATCTTGCGCAGTTCTTCGACGACGGCGTCGACGTTGTCTCCGTTTAAGGCCGAAATGGGAATGACCTGGGCAAAGGGATAGAGTTCGGCGTATTCGGTAATCTTGGTCAGAATCTCTTCCTTGCTCATGAGGTCGACTTTATTGATGATGAGGAAGACGGGAACGCCTGTATCCTTGATTTTTTCGAGGACGAATAAGTCGCCGGGCCCCTTCTTTTCATTGCCCGAGATGAGGAACAGGACGGCATCGATATCGCGCAGGGACTGGTAGGCCGCTTCATCCATGAATTCCCCGAGCTTATGCTTGGGCTTGTGGATCCCCGGCGTGTCGAGGAAGACGATCTGGCAGGCCTCGTCCGTATGGATGCAGAGGATGCGGTTGCGCGTCGTCTGAGCCTTATCGGAGACGATCGAGACTTTATGCTTGATAATGCGGTTGATAAGGGTCGATTTACCGACGTTGGGGCGGCCGACGACGGCGACGAATCCCGATTTAAACGATTCCATAACGATAATAGGTCCTCCTTATAATTCTTCGCCTTGGCGGACGTAATCCAGGCGCTGTAAGATAAATTCTTCTTCTTTGCGCATTTCGGCCTTGTCTTCCGGTTCCATGTGGTCGTAGCCTAAGATGTGCAGCATGCCGTGAATGGTAAGGTAAGCCAGTTCCCGTTCGAAGGAATGGCCGTATTCATCGGCTTGTTCCTGTACTTTTTCAAGGGAAATGATGATATCCCCCAAAAGGGCCGTGTCCGGGCCTTCATAGCCGTCTTCTTCGCCTTCATTGAGGGCAAAGGACAGGACGTCCGTCGGCCGGTCGATATTGCGGTACTGTTTGTTCAAGGCGTGGATGTAGTCGTTGTGGCACAAGAGAATGCTGATTTCTGCGTTCGGTCCGAGACCGTAAACCAAGGCCGCTTCTTCACAGACCCGTTCGATAACTTTTTCATAGTCTTCCTGTTCGAATGAAGGATCTTCATAGTTGATGTTGATATGCACGAGTGGTACCCCCTTTGATACAGTGTCCCCCTGTCCTTTCGGGCAGATCATTTATCTTTATAATAATTTTCATACGCTCTGATAATGCGGCCGACCATGTCGTGGCGGACAACGTCTTCGTCGCTGAAGTGGACCATGCCGACGCCTTTTACGCCGTCGAGGATCTTTTCAGCCTCTGTCAGCCCCGACATGCGGCGGTCGACGAGGTCGATCTGGGTGGCATCGCCGTTGACGACGACCCGCGAATGATTGCCCATACGGGTGAGGAACATCTTCATCTGTTCCCGCGTCGTATTCTGGGCTTCGTCGAGGATGATGAACGATTCTTCTAAGGTCCGGCCGCGCATATATGCCAAGGGCGCCACTTCGATGATGTTGCGGTCGATGAGCTTTTGGAACTGGTCATAGCCGAACATATCGGCCAAGGCGTCGTACAAGGGGCGCAGGTACGGGTCGATTTTTTCCTGCAGGTCCCCGGGCAGAAAGCCCAGCTTTTCGCCGGCTTCGACGGCCGGACGGGTCAGGATAATGCGTTCGACTTCACGATTCTTTAAGTAAAAAGCAGCCAAAGCTACTGCCAGATAGGTCTTCCCCGTACCGGCCGGGCCGATGCCGAAGGTAACGAGGTTCTTTCGGATAGAATCGACGTATTTTTTTTGTCCCAGCGTCTTGGGCTTGATCAGGCGGTGGCGGGCGGAAATGCCGACCGTATCTTCATAGAGAGCGTGCAGCTCTTCGCCCCTCCCGGCTTTGATGAGGCCGGCTGAGTAGCGGACGTGCTGCGTCGTGAGATAGGTATTTTCCCGGAACAGGTAGCGCAGGGCGCCGAAGACGTCCAGGACTTGTTCGACTTCCTGCTCACTGCCGACGATCATGGCCGTGTCGCCGCGGACGGCAATGCGGCAGTCCGGAAATTCGCGCTGCATCATCTTTAAAAATTCATCTTTCATGCCCAGGACGGCCCGGGCTTCACGCAAATCGGAAAATTGCAGTTTCTTTTCTACCAAAATAATCTCCTTTATGTCATGAATTTACGGACAGCTTTGCCGTGCAGATAGTCACACAAGGCGCCCTGACGGGTGTCACGGCGTTCTAAGGCTTCGTCGATCATATCGCGGATGCGCCACCAGCCCATGCCCCAGTTGGCAAAATCCGTCGCCTCTTTCGGCGCTCTGCCGATGAGGCGCTGGAAGACGATATCCGGCCGGCTGTATTCGAGGAAGGCTACGACGCGGCGGACGTACTCTTCGCAGGTCACCAGGCTGATTTCGCCCTTGGCGTACCATTCGGCCATGGCCGTATTCTTTATGATGTACAAGGCGTGGAGCTTGACTTCATCCGTGCCGGCAGCCGACACGAGTTTAGCCGTTTCGATCGTATCTTCCATCGTATCCCAAGGGAGGTCGAGGATGACGTGGGTACAGACCCGGAAGGGATAGTCGCGGAGCATCATCATGGCATCGACGTATTCTGCCGTCGTATGGCCGCGGTTGATTTTGGTCAAGGTCTTGTAGTTGGCCGTCTGGAGGCCCAGCTCGACGAGGATGTCGACGCCGTACTGCTGCTTTACGTCGGCCATGATGTCGAGATAGGTTTCATTGAGGCAGTCCGGCCGAGTGGCAATGGCAAGACCTACGATATCGGGCCGGCAGGCCGCCGTCAGGAAGTCCCGGAAACGGTCGGGCGGCAGGTAGGTATTGGTAAAATTCTGAAAGTAGGCGATGAATTTATTGGCCTTGTATTTGGGCTTGATATGGGCCATATTCTGCTCGATCTGCTCCTCGATGGTCACCGAGGCCGGCAGGTTTTCATAGCCGGCGCCAATGGAGCCGCAGAAGGCGCAGCCCCGGACGCCCAGGGTACCGTCGCGGTTGGGACAGGTATCGGGGATGCTGATGGGCAGCTTATATACTTTTTCTCCGTAAGTTTCTTTTAAATAGGTCGAATAGACACGGTAGCGTTCGTTCACAAAGTCTCTCCTTTTGCCGGAATGACGAACCAGTCGGCCCGTTCTTTCTTCTTCTCGGCAATGATATAGGCCGGGCCGTCGGGAACCGTCCCGTACCGGCTCAGTTCAGCCTTCATGGCCTGACTGACAGGCCAGATATAGTAGCGCATCTTGATGTCGCGCCAGTTCGTAAATCGATAGTTGGGAATATAGCGGCAGAGCCAATCTTCATGGCGGAAGATAGGGTCGGTCTCACGACGCGCTGCCGGCTGCCAGCCGAGGAAATCGGGATGGAGGCGGAAGCGGAAAAAGGTCAGCATATCGAGGGCCAAGAGTTCTTTGGCCAGGGCCTTTTGGTCCTCCGCAAGATCCAGTATATCCTCCAGGCAATGGCCGAGGAAACGGCACAGCGAATCGTCAGACAAGGCCTTTTGGTCATTATGAAGGACAAGCCACTCATCTGTCAAGACTTCATAGAGCTTCATGTAATCCGGAGCATACCGGCGGCCCAGAAAGGCCAGCAGATACGTAAACTTTCCCGAGTTATACGTCCGCTCGAAGACGTCTTCAAAGACCTTCAAATAGGCCACCTTTTCATAAGGAAGCCAGGTCGTGGCCAGGACTTCGTAAGGGCCTTTCGGGTCGTAGCGGTAATCGCCCGGATAATCGCGGCGAATGCCCGAGCCCTTGAGGAGCTTTAAAAAGCCGATTTGCAGCTTATGGGGCCGCAGGGCATAGATGTCGTTGAAGGATTGGCGCAGGTGCTCATAGTCTTCATAGGGCAGGCCGACGATGAGGTCGAGGTGAAGGTGCATCGTATCGAGGGCGACGAGGCGCTCCATGATGTGCGTAATCCGCGGCCAATCGTTGTGACGGCGGATGGCTTTCAGCGTCGGCTCATACGTCGTCTGAATGCCCATTTCCAATTGGATGCGCCCCTTCGGGGCCTTGGCCAGTAAATCGATGTCGTCGTCGGTCAAGACGGCCGGTTCGATTTCCAAATGAAAGTTAACCTCTCTTGTAACGCCGATCATATATTCCACTAAAGGCCGATGATGGCTGGGATTGCAGTTAAAAGTCCGGTCGACGAATTTTACCTGGGACACGCCGGCATCGACGAAGGTCTGCAGTTCCTGTAAGACCCGGGGGACGGAGCGGAAGCGGACGCGGTCGTTCATGCCCGACAGGCAGTACTGGCAGTGAAAGGGGCAGCCCCTCGAGCTTTCGTAGTACATGATGCGGTGGTCGAGGTCGCGAAAGTCCTGATTTTCATAGGGAAAGGGCAGGCTGTCGAGGTCGTCGATTTCCTGAAAGGTTTCATCGCCTTGAATCTTTCCGTCAACGCGGCCGAGGACGCCGGGAATATCCGTCCCGTCTTCCCCCTTTTCGAGAGCCGTCAGAAAATCCGGCACCATGATTTCCCCTTCGCCCTGGAGGACATAGTCGATATCCGGGCAGTCAAGAAGGACCCGGCGGGCCGTATAGGAGACTTCGGGACCGCCGACGAAGATCTTCGTTTCGGGGAAGACGCTTTTGACTAAGGTGATGATGTGGCAGGTCATTTCAATATTCCAGATATAACAGGAAAAGCCGATGACGTCGGCTTTAAAGGCTGCTATGTGACGCAGGATGTCGTAGGGATTTTGATTGATCGTATATTCAGCCGCATCGACGGCGACGCCTCGGTGGGCGCAGGCCGTCGTCAGGCAGCGAATGGCCAGGGACGACTGAATAAATTTCGCATTCAAAATGGTGAGCAGCGTTTTCATGAAAGACCTTCCTTCAATCTTGATAATACATTAAGTATACCGCAAGGACGCCATTCTGTCATGTTTTTTTCGCCGACCGCAGGCGGCCAACCTTTTCGCAGCTACCGTTTTATGATAAGATGAGGTAGTATATAGATTCTCACCTATGAAAAGGAGGCTTTTCCTTGTTTAAAATAGCACTCGCCCAGACCCGGGTCTATCCCGGCAATCCTCGGCAGAACGCGGCGGTCATGAAGGACTTCATCGCCAAGGCCAAGGCAGCCCGCTGTGACATCGTCGTCTTCCCGGAACTTGCCATTCCCGGCTACTTCATCGGCGACATCTGGGACCAGCCCGATTACATCGACGAATGCGTCCGCTTCGGCGAAGAAATCCGCGACCTGTCTCATGGCATGGCCATCATCTTCGGCAACGTAGCCAAAGAGACGGACCGGGTCAACCTCGACGGCCGGACGCGAAAATATAACGCCATGTTCATCGCCTACAACGGCCACTGGCTGTCCCCGGCCCGTTCGCCCTACCCCTTCTACATCAAGACCCTCCTTCCCAATTACCGGGAATTCAGCGACATCCGCTACTTTACGTCCCTCATCGAAGTCGCCCAGGAACGGCACGCCTTCCCGGAAGACTTCTTGTCGCCCGTCCAGATTTCCTTCGACGACGGCCGCAAATTCCGCATCGGACCCCTCATCTGCGAAGACAGCTGGGATGAAAACTATCCTTTCAAACCGATGCACTATTTAGGCAAGATGTACGATATCGACTTGTTCGTCAATATTTCAAACTCGCCCTTTACCTTAGGAAAAACCCAGCGCCGCCACCGCCTCTTCGGCCAGGCCATCGACAAGATTCACTGCCCGGCGGTCTACGTCAACTGTACGGGCATCCAGAACAACGGCAAGAACATCTATACCTTTGACGGCGCCAGCAGCACCTACCAAAAAGACGGCAGCCACCACAGCGCCTGCAAGCCCTTTACGGAAGAGCTCCTCCTCGTCGACTTTGACGAAACGACTCAGACCTTTACGTCTCCGTCTCAGGTGCAGCCGGAAAAATCCCAGATCGAAGATATTTACGACAGCCTCCACTACGGCCTCAAGCACTTCATGGATATGATTGGTGTCCATAAAGTCGTCATCGGCGTATCAGGCGGCATCGATTCGGCCGTCAACGCCGCCCTCTATGCGACGGTCCTGCCGCCGGAGGACATCCTCTTGGTCAACATGCCCAGCTGCTACAATTCGGACACGACCAAGAGCCTGGCCAAAGAACTGGCCGACAACATCGGCTGCCTGTATACGGTCATCCCCGTCCAGGACAGCTTGGAGCTGACGCGCAGGCAGTTCAGGGAAACCGTCCTCCATCAGGGCGAAAAGGAAAAGGGAAGCCTCGCCTTGACCGGCTTCATCGAAGAAAACATCCAGGCCCGGGACCGCTCGAGCCGTATCTTGGCCGCTGCGGCAGCCTCCTTTGGCGGCGTCTTCACGTGCAACGCCAATAAGGCCGAAACGTCTGTCGGCTATGCCACCCTCTACGGCGACAGCGCCGGCTATTTAGCCGCCACGGCCGATCTCTGGAAGCATCAGGTCTACGAACTGGCCCACTACCTCAACGATAAGGTCTTCGGCCGCCAAGTCGTCCCTCAGGGCAGCATCGACATCGTCCCCAGCGCCGAGCTGTCGAACAAACAGGATATCACCAAGGGACAGGGCGACCCCCTCATCTACCCCTATCACGACTACCTCTTCGCCGCCTTCGTCGAACGCTGGCAAAGGGCTACGCCCGAATCGATCCTTACCTGGTACCTCGACGGCACCTTGGAAAAGAACATCGGCTGCGCTGTCGACGTCCACCAATTATTTCCGACAGCCAAGGAATTCATCGACGACCTCGAACGGTGGTGGCGTCTCCTCTCGGGATTTGCCGTTGCTAAACGGATCCAGAGCCCGCCCATCCTTTCCATCAGCCGCCGCCCCTTCGGCAACGACCTGCGCGAAGCCCAGCTGACACCGTACTACACGACCCGCTACTTAGAATTGAAAGAACGCATCCTGTCCGATAAGGCCTGATGCCTTGTCATCGAAAAGGACTACTGATTCATCCTCGTGAATCGGTAGTCCTTTTTCTATGCCTGTTATGTCGTTATGGATTCTCTCCTACCGGATCATTCCTTAAAAGAATGCTGATTGTCCGGCGTCATGGCTTTTAAAATATCTTCTTTCGAGCGTTTCTTAAAGTCTTCTACTTCGCCCTTTTCGGCCTTATGGAGCTGTACCGTTACCTGTTCATCCTGATGGGAATAGTCTTTAAAGGACAGTTCCAGCGTTCCGTCCTTCTCTACATAGGTAAAGGTCAGGGGATTTTCCGTCGTCGTCGTGAGGGCGTTGTCTTTTTCCGTCGCCTTGAGGTTCATTTCCTTCATCGTCGTCCATTCATACTGCTGATTGTCATCATTGACGATGCTGTCGATCAAGCCCGGATCGGGGATGTCCTTTAATTCCCAATTGCTCCGGTCCAAGCTGACCGTATACCCATTGTCGGTCTTTTCAATCTTGACGTCGTAGACACAGTCCATTTCCTTCGGGAAACCCGTTTTCCCATATCCGATCCATTCACCGGCAAAGTGTTCTGTATTGCCGCAGCCGCCGATAAAGGCGACCACAAAGATACTGACCGCTGCCAGGACGGCCCATTTCATGAATTTTGACAGAGAACTCATTCGATTACCTCCTTAAGTTGTGACATCGGTGGCCTTACTCGGTGAAGGAGAAGTTTCTCCCCAATTTATTCAACTTGTCCAGCAGTTCTTCTTTCTGACGATTTTTAAAGGAATCCAAGTCACCGGCTGCGTCTTTGCTCTTTTGCAGGGTAATGATGGAATCGCCGGTCTTATACTGGAGTTCTTCTTTTTCTTCGTTATAGGTCAGGGATGCCTGGGTATTGCCCGAAATTTCCAATACCTCGTTTTGGAGATTGGCCGTCAGTTTTTCCGTTTCATTCTGCCAACTGTAGGACGCACTGCTGCCGCTTATGCTTTCCTTGGCATTCCAATAGGAGCGGGTCTGTTCGATGGTATAACCGTTGCCATTGCCGTCTTTCTCGATCTTTAAATCATAAAAGCAGTCAAAATCGGTCTGGTTGTAGCGCCCGGTACCGGTCCATTCGCCGGCAAATTTGTCGGAGCTGCCGCAGCCGCCGAGGACGGCCATCGCCAAAAGGCTGACTGCCACGACGACGGCCAATTTCATAAATCGTGAGAATACATTCATATGGTTGCCTCCTTTTTTACCACCATAAAACGCGATAAGGACTCTTCCCCTCAAGGGAAAAGGCTTACACTATTTAAATCGTGCCGACAGTGATTCATGTCTGTGAAAGGAAAACAGCTGCCATGACCGGATCCCCGGGACTCGCGGTGCAGTCCCTCCGATGTCAGCCATGGTAAAAGACGAATTTCTCATTGATCTCATTACTATATAACATAGAAAGTCGGATTCTGTCAATACAAAGTGTGTCAAAACCGATAGATGTACGGTCTCTGTATCCCCTTTTCCATACTTTCGGCGGATCAAAAAGACGGATGGAAGCCACAAAAAAACACGCCCTGCCCAAAAGGACAGAGCGTGCTGATCGTATAAAACAAGGTATGAACCGGAGGCTACATGTCTTTCAGCCGTCCGACTTCACTCTTTGGTCTCACCTTTTTATGGCCAAAGTTTTCGACGATGATGAACATCATGGGAATGAGGAAGACGCCGACGATGGTCGCAACGGACGTACCGAAGACGACGGTGATCCCCATGTTGACACGGGATGCAGCACCGGCACCGGAGGCCATGGCCAGCGGGATGGAGCCGACGACGAAGGCCAGGGACGTCATGATGATCGGGCGCAGACGGATCTTGGCGGCTTCAATAGCAGCCGACACGGGATCCATGCCGCGCTCATCGACACGGACTTTGGCGTATTCGATGATCAGGATGGCGTTCTTGGCAGCCAGGCCGATGACGGCCAGGATACCGATCTGGAAGTAAATGTTGTTCTGCTGGCTCAGGAGGTAGGCAAAGACGGCTGCCCCAAAGACACCGGCCGGCAGACTGAACAGTACGGCAAAGGGAACTTTCCAGCTTTCATAGAGGGCTGCCAAGACGAGGAAGACGAAGAGGATGGCCAAGGCAAAGACGTAGACCGTCTTGTTGCCGGCTTCGATTTCTTCACGGCTCATGCCGCTCCATTCGTAAGCATAACCTTCGCCGAGGGTATCGGCTGCGATTTCTTCCAAGGCTTTAATGGCGTCGCCGGAGCTGTAGCCATTGGCCGGAGCCCCTTGGATGGTAATAGCCGGATAGTCATTGAAACGAGTGATGATCGATGCCGATCCCATCGGTTTCGGACGGACGAAGTTCGATACCGGAACGAGCTGGTTGCTCGAGTTGCGGACATAGATATGGTTGTTGGCATCGACGGTTTCACGGAATTCCGGAGAAGCCTGGACGATAACCTTGAAGTTACGGCCGAAGATGGTGAAGTCATTGACCTGATAGGAACCGTAGAAGGACTGGAGCGTCGAATAGAGGTCGCTCAGGGAGACGCCTTCACGGGCGACTTTATCGCGGTCGATTTCGAGCTCATAGCCCGGTGTATCCGCAGCAAAAGCGGTGTAGACCGAACCGATTTCCGGACGCTGACGGGCAGCGGCGATGACTTTCTGTGCCGTTTCTGACAGTTCGGCCGTCGTATGGCCGCCCCGGTCTTCGAGCTGCATGGTGAAGCCCGACGACGTACCCATGCCGTCGATTGGCGGCGGGTTTAAGGCGATGATCGAGGCTTGCGGAATCTGGGCGCCGCGGGCCATGATCTTACCCATCAAAGCGTCGACGGAGAGATCCTTCGTCGTCCGTTCATCCCAGTCGTCAAGGCCGATGAAGGCAGCGGCGGCGTTCGACTTCTGGCCGCCTGCCAGAAGGCCGTAGCCGACGATATTCATGGCCGTCGATACGCCGGGCTGTTCTTTGAGCCAGTTGCCCATGTCTTCACTGATTTTCTTCGTTTCCGTCTGAGAAATGCCTTCCGGAAGGGTGATATCCATCATGACGAAAGCACTGTCTTCAGCCGGTACGAAGCCCGTCGGCATGACGCGGAAGACGCCGAGGGTAGCCGCACTGATGACGATCAGGAAGACGACGCACCAGCGCAGGTGGAGCTGCAAGTGAGCCAGGATTTTGCCATAGCCTGCGATGAGGCGGTCGAACCATTCATTGAATTTATTGAAGAATTTGTAAATCCCCTTGGGATTTTCTTCGGGTTTATGGATATTCAAGATGGTCGCGCACATGGCCGGCGTCAGGGTCAAGGCGACGAAGGCCGAAATGAGGACCGAGACGGCAATGGTCAGGGCGAACTGGCGGTAGAGGATACCGCTCATGCCGCTTAGGAAAGCGACAGGGATGAAGACCGAAGCCAAGACGCAGGCGACGCCGATAACCGGGTTCTGTACGTTTTCCATAGCGATGATCGTCGCCTCTCGCGGACTTCGGGCGTTGTACTTGATTTCATATTCGACGGCTTCGATGACGACGATGGCATCGTCGACGAGAAGGCCGATAGCCAAGACCATGGCGAACAAGGTCAAGGTGTTGATGGAAAAGTCAAGGACGGAAAAGAGGGCAAAGGTCCCGAGGAGGGATACAGGGACGGCGATCAACGGAATGAGTGTCGGCCGGCCGCTTTGGAGGAAGAGGTATACGATGAGGGCAACCAAGAGCAGGGCTTCGATGAAGGTTTGGATAACTTCTTCGATGGAGGCCCGGACGAACTTCGTGCTGTCGTATACGACTTCATAGTCCATATCGGACGGGAAGGATTCCTTTGCCTTTTCAAGGACGGCTTTCGCACCGCTGACAGACTGCATGGCGTTGGCGTCAGACGTCAGGCTGATCATAAAGCCGGCAGCATTACTGTCATTGAGTTTGGACGTGACGCTGTAATCTTTCGAGCCTAAGTTGACTTCCGCTACGTCGCCGACGCGGACCATGGTCCCATCGGAGTTGGTGCGGATGATGACGTTCTTAAACTGTTCGGCCGTCTGCAGACGACCGTCGGTACGCATGGTGTACTGATAGGTCTGGTTGTTGGCCGACGGCTGAGCGCCGATGGTACCGACGGCAGCCTGGGTATTTTGGGTCGAAATGGCCGAGATGACATCCGTCGGCGTGACGTTCAGGATACTCATCTTCATCGGGTTGAGCCAAATACGCATGGCGTAGTCCGAACCGAATTCCTGGACACTGCCGACGCCGGGAACGGATTTCAAGGCATCCATGAAGTACTGGGTCGCATAGTTCTTCATGAACGTAGCGTCGTACGATCCATTCGGCGAAACGAGGGCAAATACCATGGCCATGGAACTGGTCGACTTCTGGACCGTAACGCCCGTCGCCGTAACTTCTGACGGCAGGGTCGAAGAAACCTGGCTGACGCGGTTCTGGGTATTGACCGTATCCATGTCGCCGTCACTGCCCGTTTCGAATTGGGCCGTCAGCGAATAGGTCCCGTTGTCATTACTGGAACTTTCCAAGCTGACCAGGTCGTCGACACCGACCATTTGGCGTTCGATGACGCTGGCGACGGTCGTGCCGATGACTTCGGCGTTTGCCCCGGGGTAAGATGCCGACACGCGGACCTGCGGCGGCGTAACGTTCGGGTACTTCGCGACCGGCAGGGTTGCGATGGAAAGCAGACCGAGGATGGAAATGATCAGGGAAATGACGACGGCGAAAATAGGCCTGTCAATAAAAAACTTTGATATCACGGTCTCGCCTCCCTACTTGTTTGACGACGAGTCAGAAGCCGTATTGGAGTTATCGTTGTCGATATCCGCCTTGGTCAGCATGTGCTGGTCGAGGGTCGCTCCCTTTGCTTTCTGATAGCCGTCGACGATGACGATATCGCCGCTCTGAAGTCCGCTGGTGATGATCCAGAATTTACCGACTTTCTGGCCCGGCGTGACTTCCCGAGTCTGAGCCTGTCCGTTGCCGTCGATGACGGAAACGTAGTATTTACCGAGGGTCTGCTGAACAGCCCGCTGCGGGACGGACAAGGCATTGCGCTGAATCTGCGTATCGGAAACGACCGTAGCATACAGGCCGGGGATGAGCAGGTTTTCCGGGTTGTCAAAGACGGCTTTAACGATGATCGAACCGGAGTTGCCGTCCATGCCGTGGTTGACCTGGGCAATGCGGCCTTCATAAGGATACATCGTGCCGTCGCTCAGGCGGAGCAGGAGGTGGTCGCCCCAGTTACTGCCGTCTGCACCCTGTTTGGTCATCTGCAGGTATTCGGCTTCACTGATGGAAAATTCGACGTAGACCGGATTGGTCGACGAAATGGTGACCAGTGCCGTCGAACCGGCTGTCGCAAAGGTTCCGATAGGCACGTCGTCGACATTCAGCTTGCCGCTGAAGGGCGCATAGACGATGGTATCATCGACGTTATCCTGAGCGGCATCGACCTGGGCCGCGTTAGCCGCGACGACGGCTGCCTGTTGGCGCGTAGCCGCTTCCTGGTCGGTTACGGTCTGCTGCGGAACGGCATCCTGGCTGGCCAGGGCCTGGTAACGGCGGAGATTGAGCTGCTGATTGGCTAAATTGGCTTCGGACTGGGCTTGGGTTGCCTTTGCCTGAGCTAAGGCGGCATCGTAGGTACGGCTGTCGATGCGGAACAAGGCCTGACCGGCCGTGACATCCTGACCGCCCTGGACGTATTTTTCTACGACGCGGCCGGAAATCTTCGGCTGAACGGGAACCTTATCCATCGCCGATACGGTACCGCTGTATTCGGCTCGAACAGGCGTGTCTGACGCGACGACTTTATACGTATTGACAGCAACGGGCGCTTTAGTTGCGTCTTTATCAGCACCACAGCCGGCCAAGAGCGCCGCAACCGTCAGGACGGCAACGCTCATCGTCGCAAGTTTGCGTTTTTGTATCATCTTTTTTTTCCTCCTATTTCTTTCGATTCCTGATTTTTAATGCCGTATAATAAGACCTTTATACAACGTTTCATATAATCACTAAAACTGGAATCTTGATTGACATCATTGAAATAATCGATGATATCATCGGCTGCGCTGTGCAGCATGCGCAATAACAGGAGCTTGTCAAAAGGCTTGAATTCTCCTGTCTGCTGAGCTTCATCGAGGAGCTGTTCCAAGAGACTCCAATCCTTTTTGTAGCGGGACTGCAGGCGTTCCCAGACGTCGGGCATCTTCACTAAGAGATCGCAGACCTTCCGGACCGACAAGACCTGCCAGTTTTCATTGGGCACGTCGAAATAGGCAATCAATTTCTCTTCACAGGTCAGGTTGTCATCGTCGACGAGCTCCCGATGGTATTGGTATACCCTTTCAAGAAACGAACTGATAGCTTCTTCCACGATTTCCTGTTTTGACGAAAAATATTCGTACAAGGTTCGCTTACTGATGCGCAGCTTGCGGGCTAAATCATCCATGTGAAACTCAGAACCATGCCGGTCGATTTCACGCAAGGCTTCCGCCAGAATCTTGGCGCGGATATCTTCTGTCATGTAAACACATCCTACTCACAAAAATATAACATACTGTCTCTGAAACTCAAACATAAAACCCAGTACCAATTTATAGTTTAATATACCGCACCATATAAGTCAATATACGGCTCTAAACAAGTTGCAATTATTATTTTTCCAATTGGCCGGCCAGTTTCCGGATGGGCAAAAAGCGGTATAACAAGGCTCCGCAGGCGGCACCGAGGCAGGTATTGGGTAAAAAAGCGACGATAAAAAACCACAGGGCCACGGCTTTGGAATCTAAGACGAAGGCCGCCACGGGATAGGCGATGAGGCCGCCTAAAAGGCCGGTCCCGATAATTTCACCGGCAACGGCACCCCAGATGGATCCCGTCCTTTTATAGAAGATACCGGCCAAGGCAGCGCCGATCATGCTGCCGGGATACGCCAGGACCGTCCCGACGCCCATAGCCATGCGGATCGACGAGATGCAGAAGGCACCGGCCGTCGAATAGCGCCAGCCGACGAGGACGGCTAAGAGGACGTTGATGAGATGCTGCAGGGGAAAGACGCGGGCCCCGCCGAAGGGAAATGAAACGAAGGGAGCCAGCAAGACTCCGATGGCGATGAAGATAGCCGTCACCGTCATTCTTTTAAGTTCAACATTGTTCATGGGTAATCAAGACCTTTCCATACTGTTGCAACAGATCGCCATTCAGGCTGTAAAAAGCATCGAAGAGGCGGGCGTGAAAAGAACCGGGACCGGCACTGCCTCCTCGTTCAAGGGCCAGTTCCCCGCCGATGCCCATGGCCGTGACGCCGGAGACAGCTGCCGTGAAGGCGTCGCTGACGGCGGCAAAGGAGCCGATGAGGGATGACGTCATGCAGCCCGTGCCCGATACATAGGTCAGCATGGGGCAGCCGTTGTGGACGGCAGCCGTCTGCTTGCCGTCGGAAATGACGTCGACGGCGCCGGTAATGGCAATGGTCGTTCCCAATTGTCGGGCAAGGTCGGCCGCCAACGTACCGTCGGCGGGACGGACCAGGCTGTCGACGCCGAGGTTGCGGCCGCTCTTATGGTCGGCCAGGCAGGTGATTTCCGCCGCATTGCCGCGGATGACCGCAAGGGGCAGTTCCCGGACCAGGCGCAGGGCCGCTTCCGTGCGAAAGGTCGTCCCGCCGGCGCCGACCGGGTCGAAGATGATGGGAACGCCCTTACGGGCTGCCGCCTTTCCGGCCAGGATCATGGCCTCCAGAGTCCACTGCTGGAGGGTGCCCAGATTGAGGACCAGTGCTTTCGCGGCCGACGCCATTTCGGCGACTTCTTCGACGGAATTGGTCATCGTCGGCGAGGCGCCGATGGCTAAGGTCGCATTGGCGCAGTCGTCCATGGTGACAAAGTTCGTAATGTGATGAATGAGCGGCCGTTCCCGGCGCAGGGCCGCAAGGTTCGAGCCCATGTCTTCGAGGTTGGTCATGACCTCCTCCCTCCTTATTCGCCGCCCTCTTCACGGGCAGCGACGTTCTTGTCGAAGAGGGCATCGGCAAACTGGGCAGCATCGAAGGGACGAAGATCGTCGACGCCTTCACCGACGCCGACCCAGCGGACGGGAACGCCCAGTTCCCGTTTAATGGACAGGATGACGCCGCCCTTGGCCGTGCCGTCGAGCTTGGTCAGGACGACGCCGGTCAAGGGCACGACGTCGCCGAAGAGCTTGGCCTGGCTGACGGCATTCTGTCCCGTCGTGGCATCGAGGACGAGCAGCGTTTCCTGGGGAGCTCCGTCGATGTTGCGGCCGGCGATGCGGGCCATTTTCCGCAGTTCTTCCATGAGGTTGGACTTAGTCTGCAATCGGCCTGCCGTATCGACCAGGAGGATATCGATGTTCCGGGCTTTCGCCGAAGCCGTGGCGTCGAAGACGACGGCTGCCGCATCGGCCCCTTCCTGATGCTTGACGATGGGAGCGCCGACCCGTTCGGCCCAGATGGTCAGCTGTTCCGACGCGGCGGCCCGGAAGGTATCGCCGGCAGCCAGCATGACCGATTTTCCCTGTTCTTCATAGTATTTCGCTAACTTGCCGATGGTCGTCGTCTTGCCGACGCCGTTGACGCCGACGACGAAGATGACCCGTGTCCCCTCCGTTTCCGGCAGGGGTTCATCGTTTTCATTCAAAAGCTTGACGATGCACCCTTCGAGGTAAGGTACGACGTCGTTCCCGTCTTTGATATCCCGGTTCTTGACGCCGGTCCGGATCTGATCGAGGAGGTATTCCGTCGTTTCGACGCCCATGTCGCCGGTCAGCATGACCGCTTCCAAGTCGTCATACATGTCGTCGTCGATTTTCGCGTAGCCGCGGACGACGGTCTCTATATTTTGAATGAGCGAGTGTTTCGTCTTTTCTAAGCCTTTTCGAAGTTTTGAAAAAAATCCCATGATCATGTTCCTTCCTTTAATAATTCATCTACTTTGACCGACAGCAGCCGCGATACACCCTTTTCTTCCATGGTGACCCCCAAGAGGGTATTGGCCGCTTCCATCGTCTTGCGGCGGTGGGTGATGACGATGAACTGCGTCGAGCCGCTGTAATTCTGGAGATACTTGGCCATGCGCTCTACATTGGCTTCGTCCAAGGCTGCGTCGACTTCGTCGACCAGACAGAACGGCGCCGGATGAAAGGCCAAAAAGGCCAGGAGCAGGGCGATGACCGTAAGGGCTCGTTCGCCCCCCGAGAGGAGGGTCAGAGACTGCTGTTTCTTTCCCGGCGGCCGGATGTAGATTTCGACGCCGGACTCTAAGATGTGTTCTTTATCGGTCAGGGCCAAATGGGCCGTTCCGCCTTCAAAGAGGCAGCTGAAAATCTGCTGGAAATGGACGCCGATATCTTGAAAGGCCTGACCGAATTGGTCGGCCATGGCCTTGTCGATGTCGGCGACGACGGCCCGCAGCTTTTCTCTCGATTCTTCTAGATCGAGGCACTGCTTCTTGTAAAATTCTTGTTTAGCGAGGGCTGCCTGATAGTCGTCTTCGGCAGCCGGATTGATGGTCCCTAAGGCCGTTATTTGTGATTTTAACTGACTGACCTTGTCGTGAAGCTCTTTCAGCGAGCCTTCGCGGCGCCGATCCATGGCTTCCTGCCGACTCAGGCCCTGCATGGCCAGCCGTTCTTCATGATGACTGATATCGCTCTTATATTTTTCCATCTGGATATCGGCGGCATTGAGGCGCTGCTGCCAGGTCTGACTGCGCCTACGCAGGTCGTCGACGAGTTCGTCCAGATCATGGCTCTGCTGCAGCCGTTCGCTGCGGCTCTTATAGAAAGCTTCTTTGGCCTCATCGGAACGAGCCGTTTCGGCCTTCTTCACTTCGATATTCTGAGCCAGCTCCTGTAAGAGCCTTTCCGTCGTTTGGCGGCGCTCGCGAAGTTCCTTACGCCTTTGCGCAAGGAGTTCCTGCTGACTCGTCAATTCGTCCTGCCAGGAAGCGTGCTGGGTCAGCTGTTCTTCCCCATGGCGGACCTGTTCTTTTAAGGTCGCCGCCGTGATCTGACATTCCGTCAGGTTCTTCCGGCACCGCTCCGCTTCGGCCTTGGCTGCATCGGCTGCGGCCTGCCACTGGTGAATGTCCGTTTCCGGTTCTTCTTCCAGGGCCGAGAGCGCCTTTTCTTTGGAAACGAGGTCGGCTTGGATATCCGAGCGGGCCGTGTCGAGGGCTTCGACGCGCTTATCCATATCGGTCACGGTCTTTTCAAGGTCACGCAATTCCGAAGCGAGCTGTGCAGCCTGCCATGCGGCTTGGCCCGATTCCTGCTTGGCCTTTTGCAAGGCTTCTTCGTCCTCTTCTAAGGCCTTTTTTCCTTCTTCCGCGGCTTGGCGCAGGTCCTTGCCCTTTTCCGTCAACGCTTGGAGCTTTTTTTGACCGTCGTCAAGGTGCTGCTGCAAGTCTTCCATCAAGGCCCTGCGGCTGATGAGGGAGCCTTCCTGATTCCGCGTACTGCCGCCGGTCAGGGAGCCGCCGGCATTGAACTGCGTGCCGTCGAGGCAGACGATGCGCAGACGGTGGCCGTACTTCTTGGCGACAGTCGAACCGGTGTCCATCGTATCGGCCAAGAGGGTCTTCCCCAATAAAGACGTAAAGACCGTCTTATATTTTTCTTCATAAGTAATGACATCCGAGGCAAAACCCAGGATGCCTTTTTCGGACGCGGCCCGTTCTTCATCGGCGGTCCGCGTCCGGTTTCTCAGGGTATCCAGGGGCAGGAAGGTCGTCCGGCCGGCTTTCTTTTCTTTTAAATAGGAAATGGCCTCTTTGGCCGCCCCTTCGTTTTCGGCCACGACGTACCGGGCCGCGGCGCCCAGGGCAATGTCGACGGCGACGGCAAATTTACCGGGAATGCGGCATAATTCGCCGACGGCGCCGCAAAGCTCTCTGCGCCAGGGCTGCGATGCCGTAAGGACGACCTTGACGGCCCGGCCCAAGCCTTCGTGTTCTTGTTCCATGCTCCGTAAGACGCCGATGCGCTGTTGCGCCCCGTCGACGTCACTGCGAAGACGGCGATAGTCCCGTTCGACGTCCGCCAGGAGAGCCTGCGCCTTGGCAGCGGCCTCTTTCTGAGCGGCAACATCCTTTTCCCGATCTTGAAGGCGCTGCTGCCACCGTTCTCTTCGGTCTTCGACATCCTGACTACGGCCCTTCAAGTCTTCTAAGGCCTGCTTTTTTTCTTCGAAAGCGCCAAGGGCTTCTTCACAGGCGTCGGCATTTTCTTCTAAGCGGCGGCGCAGGTCATCGCGGTCGCGGCGCAGCATGAAGGCGTCACGGCTGCGGCTGGAATTGGCGTCGAGGCGTTCCTTTAGGGCGTCGGCTGCTTGTTTAGCCTTGTCGTCAGCTTGGGTGACTAAGGTTTCGGTCAAGGCCAGGGCCTTTTGAGCCGCTGCCAGCTCGGTTTCCTTTTGTTCCTTCTGCTGCCGCAGTTCTTTCTCCTTGGCTTCCCAAGACGTCTGCCGATCTTTGAGCTGGCCTTCATCCTTTTCATCCGCAGCCTGCTGCTCAGCCAGTTCGGCTTTTCGCTGAATGCAGGCTTCATGGCGATGGGTCAGGCTGTCCAATTCGTTGTGCACGGCCATGGCTTCCTCATCGAGGCGGCGCAGTTTTTCTTCTTCCGCCGCCATGGAAGCCATGAGGGCCTTGCGCCGCTGTTCGGCATCGTTCAACTCTTTGGACGCTTCCTGATTTTCCGCCGATGCCGACTGGCGGCTGTTTTCGGCCTTGGCCAAGAGGCGTTCGCTGTTGCGCAGTTCCTGGAGGGTCAGGGTCCCTTCATAAGCCAGGCGTTCGCTGTCGAGGGTTCGGAACTCCTTCAGTGTTTCAGCCTGTTTCTGCAAGGGTTCCAGCTGCTCTTCGAGGACACTGGTAAGGTCGCCGATGCGTTCCAAATTGCGTTCCGTTTCAGCAATTTTTCGCAGGCCTTCGGCTTTTCGCCCCTTAAAGCGGCTGATGCCGGCCACTTCTTCAAAGATGACCCGCCGTTCTTCAGGCTTGCTGTTCAAGATGCGGTCGACGCGGTTCTGGCCGATGACGGCCATGGAATCCTGACCGATACCGGTGTCGGCAAAGAGGATATGGATATCCTTTAAGCGGCACGGCCGGCGGTTGATATAGTATTCACTGTCACCGGACCGGAAGAGGCGCCGGGTGACGACGACTTCCGTAAATTCCGTGTCCAGGGCATGGTCGCTGTTATCAAAATAGAGCGATACTTCGGCCGCACCCTGAGGCCGGCGGGTTTGTGTACCGGCAAAGATGATGTCTTCGGCACGCTGGCCCCTAAGTTGGCGGATGTTCTGTTCCCCCATGACCCAGCGGACGGCATCGGAAATGTTGCTCTTACCGCTACCGTTGGGCCCGACGATGGCCGTAATCCCCTTATCAAAGTTCAGAATTGTCTTATCGGCAAAGGATTTGAAGCCTCTCAGCTCCATTTTTAATAACTGCATAATGGTTTACTCTCTTCATCAGCCGTGAGTACGAATTTTCTGGTCATACGCAGGCCTCCCCTTATTTTTTCGTATAGTTATCATACCATAATTAGCCGTCCGTCGCCAGCCGCACCTCTTCGTCGCGGGGACAGACAAAGATTGTGTAAAAAATCCCCAAAAGGGTTGACGAACGAAAGATTAATGATTATATTAGAATTTGGGGTTAGAGGCCCTGATTCTGCAGAAAGGGAGAGTACCGTAACATGATTCAAGTTTACAAGCACAGCAACGGCCACTTGGATGGAAACATTTCCTTGGCATCGGCTGAAAAAGGCTCATGGATCAACGTCGTAAATCCGGATTCCGACGATTTGCAGCTCGTATCCATGGTCACGGAAATCCCCACCGATGTTTTGAAAACCGCCTTGGATACGGAAGAACGTTCCCACGTTGAAATCGAAGACAACTACATCTTCGTCGTCATCAACATTCCCGTCGTCCTGGAAACGGACAGTTACGACACACTGCCCCTCGGTATCTTCATCACATCCGACTTCATCATCACCCTCTGTATCGAGGAGACGGAAGTCATGCGCGCTTTTACGAAAAACACCTATCCCCTGTTCCACACCTTTAAAAAGACGCGCTTCTTATTTCAAATACTCTATCGTTCGGCAACCTTATTCCTTCGTTACTTAATGCAGATCAATCACCGAACGGATGATCTCGAAGAAACACTGCGCCATTCCATGCGCAACAAGGAATTTTTCATGCTCTTGGAATTACAGAAATCCTTGACCTACTTCACGTCGGCCCTGCGGGGCAACGGCATCGTCATGGAGCGCCTCATGCGCCTGCGCCGCAACACGGCCCTTCACCATCTCATTAAAATGTATGAAGAAGACGAAGACCTGCTTGAAGACGTCATCATCGAAAACAAGCAGGCTATCGAAATGGTTGAAATGTATTCCAACATCCTCATGAGTATGTCCGATACCTTCGCGTCGATCATTTCCAACAACCTGAACTTAGTCATGAAATTCTTAGCCTCGATTACGATCATGCTGGCCGTTCCGACGATTATCTTCAGTTTGTGGGGCATCAACGTCCAGGTCCCCTTCCAAGATACGGCCAACGGCTTCTTCTACGTATCCGGCATCGCCCTCATCTGTACGATTACGGCGGCTATCTTATTGTGGCGAAAGGATTTATTCTAAACGTTATGCTAAAAACTGCCTTGCCCCTGCACCATGCTCTTGATCGGTTCAAAAGACCGCCGGTGTATCGGACAGGGCCCATATTCCCGAAGGGCTTCCATATGCATCTTCGTCAAATATCCCTTGTGGACGGCAAAGCCGTACCGGGGATATTTTTTGTCGTATTCGACCATCAGCCGGTCTCGCGTCACCTTGGCGATGATCGACGCGGCGGCGATGGACGCGCTTAAGGCGTCGCCGTGAACGAGGGACCGATGCGGTATCGTAAGGTCCCTGAGGGGCATGGCATCGACCAGGACGGCTTCGGCCGGAACGGCAAGGCCTTCTACGGTCTCGTACATGGCCTGCATCGTCGCATGGTAGATGTCGAGGCGGTCGATGTCCTTTTCTGACTTTGAAATGCATGACACGGCTACGGCTTCGGCCATGATTTTATCGTACAGCTCGTCTCGTTTAGCGGGCTGTACTTTTTTGCTGTCATTGAGGCCCGGACAGTCCCAAAAGGGCGGCAGGATGACGGCGGCTACCATGACCGGACCTGCCGCAGGGCCGCGGCCGGCTTCGTCGATACCGGCTACACGGTACAGGCCCTGGCGGTAATACTGCCCTTCCGGATCATAGAGGTGAAGGACCCGTTCCCGTTCCGCTTCTTCCTTTATTTTCCGCTTCATGTAGGTGTCGGCCAGCTTTCGGACCGACACCCGGCCGTCGCCCTTCATGGCCGAGAGCAGCGCTTCGATGTCCCGGCCTTGGGCCAGCAGCCCTTTCAGGTCGGCTACCTTTAATTTGGCAATGTCCATGTCATTCATCCCCTTCAAATTCACCGAGGCGGTCGAGGGAAATGGCGCCGATGACGCCTTCGCGAAACTCCTTCAAGATGAGTTTATACGTCTTTTCCAGGTCGACGACGCCGCCGGAGACGATACAGCCCCGCTTGCGGCCGATGGCTTCAATCGTTTCCAGTGGCTTGTCACTGAGGGATTCCAATTTATATCGGCCTTTCAAGGCTTCCGGATACCGGTCGGTCAGCTCCTCGATGAGCCGGCAAATGACCGTTTCCATATCGAAGACGGTGTCGGAAATGGCCCCCGTTGCGGCCAGTCGGTAGGCACTGGTCTGATTTTCCAGTTTCGGCCACAAGACGCCCGGCGTATCGAGGAGGTCGAGCTGGTCGCCGATGTGGACCCACTGCTTGCCCTTCGTTTCCCCTGGCTTATCGGCCGTCTTGGCGGCGCTTCTGTGGGACAGCTTATTGATCAGCGTCGACTTGCCGACGTTGGGGATGCCCAGGATCATGGTCCGGACGGCGCGGTTCTTGAGGCCCCGGGCCTTCCAGCGTTCGAGCTTGGGCGCCGCTAAGGAGCGGATGAGGGACACGAGCTGTTTGACTCCCTTGCCGCCTTTGCTGTTGAGGGCCATGACCTTTCTCCCCTGCTGTTTATAGTAGGCCACCCATTCGTCGACGACGACAGGATCTGCCAAATCGGCCTTATTGAGGACGACGACGGACGGCTTGTCGCCGATGAGGGATTTTATCATGGGGTTGGTGCTGCTCAACGGGATTCGAGCGTCGACGAGTTCGATGACGACGTCGATGATTTTGAGATTTTCCTGAATCAGGCGCTTGGCCTTGGCCATATGGCCGGGATACCAGTTGATTATCATAGAAACTCCTTTATAGAAAAAAGAAAGGGGGCTGTTCCTAAAAACAGCCCCTTTTCACTGTCCTGAGACAGCTAATGACAGTATAAGCGATTTCGTCCTTCGAGGGCTTACCATAGGGCATGCTTTCGACAAAGGAGATTAGCCTTCTCTAGTTGCGCTCACATGAAGGATGTGTTCGATGACGTCATCGATCGGCTTGTCGCCTAAATCACCTTTCGAGCGGTCGCGCAGGCCGAAGGCACCGTTTTCCATTTCCTTATCGCCGACGACGGCCATGTAAGGAACTTTTTCCATCTGTGCCTTGCGGATCTTGTAACCCAGTTTTTCATTGCTTTCGTCCACTTCGACGCGGATGCCTTTGGCTTCCATCTTCTTGGCGACGTCCTGGCAGTAAGCCAAGTGTTTTTCAGAGATCGGCAGGATCTTGATCTGAACCGGAGCCAGCCAGGTCGGGAAAGCGCCGGCATAGTTTTCGGTCAAGATGCCGATGAAGCGTTCGATCGAACCGTAGACGACGCGGTGGATCATGACCGGACGGTGTTTCTGGCCGTCTTCCCCGGTGTAGGTCAGGTTGAATTTTTCCGGCAGGAGCATGTCGAGCTGGATCGTACCGCACTGCCAAGTACGGCCGATGGAGTCCTTCAGGTGGAAGTCGATCTTCGGACCGTAGAAGGCGCCGTCGCCTTCGTTGATGCTGTAGTCGAGGCCGAAGTCATCCATGGCCTTGCGCAGGGCATCGGTCGTCATTTCCCAGGTAGCGTCGTCGCCCATGGAGTTGTCCGGACGAGTCGACAGTTCAGCATGGTAGGTCAGGCCGAAGGTTGCATAGACTTCGTCGAAGAGGCGGATCGTTTCCTGGATGACGTCTTCGATCTGGCTGGGCATCATGAAGATGTGGGCATCGTCCTGAGTAAAGCAGCGGACACGGAACAGGCCGTGGAGGGCGCCGGACAATTCATGACGGTGAACGAGTCCCAGTTCGCCGATGCGCAGGGGCAGTTCCTTATAGGAATGAGGTTCGTTGGCATAGACCAACATGCCGCCCGGGCAGTTCATCGGTTTGATAGCGTAGTCTTCATCGTCGATCTTGGTGAAGTACATGTTTTCTTTGTAATGATCCCAGTGACCGGAAGTTTCCCAGAGTTCGCGGTTCATGATCATCGGAGTCATGACCTGCTGATAGCCGTAGCGGCGATGAACTTCGCGCCAGTAGTCGATGAGCAGGTTGCGGACGATCATGCCCTTCGGCAGGAAGAACGGGAAGCCCGGGCCGTATTCGCTGAGCATGAACAGGCCGAGCTGTTTGCCCAATTTACGATGGTCGCGCTTTTCAGCTTCTTCCATCATCTTCAAGTAGTCGTCGAGTTCGGATTTCTTTTCAAAAGCCGTCCCGTAAATACGCTGGAGCATCTTGTTCTTTTCATCGCCCCGCCAGTATGCACCGGCAACGGTCTGGATCTTAAAGGCTTTGACCCGGCCTGTCGATTCGCAGTGCGGGCCGGCACAGAGGTCGTAGAAGTCGCCTTGGCGATAGACGGAGATGACGGCATCTTCCGGAAGGTCCTGGATGAGTTCTACTTTATAATCCTGGCCGGCATCTTTGAACATCTTCAACGCGTCGGCACGGGAGAGAATTTCTTTGGTAATGGGAAGGTTTTCTTTTACGATCTTCGCCATTTCAGCTTCAATGGCACCGAAGTCGTCCTGAGTGAAGCGGTGTTCTGTATCGAGGTCATAGTAGAAACCGTTTTCAATGGACGGGCCAATGGCGAATTTGACGCCCGGATAGAGGTGCTGAATCGCCTGGGCCATGATATGAGAGGCTGTATGGCGAAGGGTATCCTTCCCTTCCTGATCGGCAAAGGTGAAGAATTCGACCGTCGAGCCGTCGACGATAGTTTCACGAAGGTCCGTGACTTCGCCGTTTACCCTTGCGACCAATACTTTTTTAGCAAGACTGTTGCTCAGTTCTTTTACGGCCTGGGCAAGAGAAATGCCATCGGAAAATTGTTTTTTGCTTCCATCTTTCAACAGTAATTCTGCCATACGAAACATCCTCCTTAATAAAAAAAGCCCTCGTCCTCAAGGGACGAGAGCATTACTCACGTGGTTCCACCCTAGTTCACCGGGAAAAATCCCAGCGTACTCAAGCGCCGTAACGGGGCGTCCGGAGTTCCCTACTCAATTCGGAAACTCAGCTCCAAGGCGGTAACTTTTCAGTCTTTATAAGGTACTCCCAGCAACGTACCTCTCTCTGTCATAAAGGAGCTGTAAAGTGTTGTCCTTTTCAAAGCTTTTCTCTTATATCTAAGGTATGCGTAAATTATACGGCACGTTTCGGGCCTTGTCAAGTGAGAGAAACCATCTTTCCACCCGGAATATTTCGCAAAAAAAAGCACTGCCTCACAAGAGACAGTGCTTTGATCATGCACAATCAGGTAACTTATGCAATGCCTTTCTTTTTCTTGATAGCTGCGGTGAGCATCGGAAGAACTTTGTAGACATCGCCTACGATACCGTAGTCGCAAACTTTGAAGATCGGAGCATCTTCGTCTTTGTTGATGGCGATGATGCAGTCAGAGCCGGACATACCAGCCAAGTGCTGAATAGCACCGGAGATAGCGCAGGCAATGTAGATCTTCGGAGCAACGGTTTTACCCGTCTGGCCGACCTGATGGAGAGCGCTGATCCAGCCAGCGTCAACTGCGGCACGGGAAGCACCGACAGCGCCGCCGAGAACGTCTGCGCATTCTTTCAGGATGCCCGTAGCGAACGGTTCTTCACCATTCATGCCGCGGCCGCCGGAAACGATGATGTCAGCGTCTTCGATCTTAACGCCTTCGCCGCCCATTTTAATGAGTTCGACGAAACGAGTCATCATGTCAGCATCGGAAACTTTAACTTCTTTTTCGATAACTTCACCCGTTGCATTGGGGTCAGCTTCCGGTTTTTTGAAAACGTGCGGACGAACCGTACCCATCTGCGGGCGGTTGTCTTTACAAATGATTTCAGCCATGATGTTGCCGCCGAGAGCCGGACGAGTCCAAACGATGGTCTTGCCGTCGTCGTCAACGCTGAGCTGCGTGCAGTCAGCCGTAAGGCCCGTTTTCAAGGTGTTGGCAACGCGAGGGCCGAGGTCACGGCCGATGTTGGTAGCACCGACGAGGAATACGTTAGCTTTTTCTTCTTCGAAGAAGTCGCAAAGAACTTTTGCATATGCCGTCGTATTGTAATGTTCGAGTTTCGGATCGTCATAGACGAAAACTTTATGAGCACCGTGAGCGATCAATTCCTGTGCCAACGGTTTTACATCTTTACCAATAAGAATAGCGCCGACTTCGTCGCCAATGGTGTCAGCCAAGATGCGGGCCTGACCCAACAATTCAAAAGATACATCACGTAATTTGCCTTCAAACTGTTCAGCAATTACATAAATGCCTTTGCATTCTGCTAAATCCATTTTCACTGTTCCTCCTTGAATTAAATGATTTTCTGGGCAGTCAGTTTTTCCATGAGCTGGTCGACGATTGCCTGTTCGTTGTCGTCTTCAACTTTGAGAACGAGACCGCCGGATCTCTGAGGCGGAGTGAAAGTTTTACGAACTTTTGTCGGAGAACCACTCAAACCGATAAGCGTTTCGTCAACGCCGATAGCAGCAGCGTCTAAGGTCGGGATTTCACGGCGTTTTGCCTTCATCGTGCCGCGAATGGTCGGGAAACGCGGTTCATTCAAGTCTTTTACTGCGGTGATGAGGACAGGGAAATTAGCTTCAGTTACGATGTAACCTTCTTCATTTTCCTGCTGGACAGTGACTTTGTCGCCTTCAACTTTGATGTCGCGAGCATACGTAATCTGCGGAATACCGAGTTCGCAAGCGATCTGCGGGCCAACCTGAGCGGTATCGCCGTCGATAGCCTGTTTGCCGCAAAGAACCAAATCAAATTTTTCGATGCCTTTGAGTTCAGCAACTTTTTTAACAGCCTGTGCCAAAGCATAGCCCGTGGCTAACGTATCGGAGCCGCCGAGTTTACGGTCAGATACGAGATAAGCATCGTCAGCACCCATAGCGAGACCTTCACGAAGGACATCTTTAGCCTGTTCAGGACCCATGGAGAGTAACGTGACTTTGACGTTATCCTTATCAGCGTCTTTCAACTGCAGAGCACCTTCCAGTGCGTTCTGGTCGAAGGGGTTGAAAATGTTAGGAACACCAGCACGGATGATGGTATTTTTTACGGGGTCAATCTTAACTTCTGCTGTGTCCGGAACCTGTTTGACACATACCAATATTTCCATTTACGTTTGCCTCCTAAAGTCTTTTTTTATGCAACAGGCTTGGCTGATGCCAAGCCTGCATCATAAACTTCAATTATCTTAACAGAGCACCAGCTGTAACCATGAGCTGAACTTCGTTCGTGCCTTCGTAGATCTGAGTGATCTTAGCATCGCGCATATGACGAGCAGCCGGATATTCTTCGCTGTAGCCATAGCCGCCGAAGATCTGGACAGCTTCAGTGGAAACACGCATAGCAACGTCGGAAGCAACGCGTTTTGCGATAGCAGCTTCAACCGTGAACGGTTTGCCTTCCTGTTTCAAGCAAGCAGCTTTGTAAACGAGGTTGCGGGCAGCTTCGATCTGCATCTTCATGTCAGCCAATTTGAAGGAAACGGACTGGAATTTGCAGAGCGGTTTGCCGAACTGTACACGCTGTTTGGAGTATTCAACAGCATCTGCCAAAGCAGCTTCTGCGATGCCGAGAGCCTGAGCGCCGACGCCGATACGGCCGCCGTCGAGGGTCATCATAGCGATCTTGAAGCCTTTGCCTTCTTCGCCGAGCATGTTTTCAGCCGGAACTTTGACGTCCTGGAATACGAGTTCCATCGTGACGGACGTATGGATGCCCATCTTGTCTTCTTTTTTACCATAAGTGAAGCCAGGCATGCCGTCTTCGAGGATGAAGGCCGTGATGCCGTGGTTGCCTTTGCTCTTGTCGGTCATAGCGAAGACAATGTAGATATCAGCATGGCCGCCATTGGTGATGAAGATTTTGGAGCCGTTCAGGGTGTACGTGCCGTCGTCGTTTTTAACAGCGACAGTCTGCTGGCCGGAAGCGTCCGTGCCGGCATTCGGTTCGGTCAAGCCGAAAGCGCCGAGTTTCGTGCCTTCAACCAAGGGAACCAAGAATTTTTCTTTCTGTTCTTCCGTGCCGAACTGCCAAATCGGGTTAGCACAGAGGGAAACCGTTGCAGACAAGGTGATGGAAACGCCGGCATCATACTTAGCTAATTCTTCAACAGCCAAGATGTAGCTCAAAACGTCGCCGCCGTCATCGCCGGCACCGCCGTACTTTTCTTCAAAGTAAGCGCCTGTGATGCCCAAGCTGAGCAGTTCAGCGATCAGTGCGTCATCATAAATGCCCTGATGGTCGCGTTCCATGATCGTAGGAGCTAATCTCTTTTCACCGAAATCTCTAGCGAGGTTCATGAAATCCTGTTGTACTTCTGTTAAGTTAAAATCCATGATGTGTCCACTCTCCTTAGTGTATAGTTAATTTACAGTAAAGCCTTAAGATAAAACCTGAAATCTGAGACAATACATTGTCCGGTCAATTCAAATCAGCCTGGATATATATTCACACGGTCTCAGTGCTTACAAGTGCATTGTACAACTTTTCACAAGTTAAATCAATAGCAAAAGTGCTATAAATCACAATATAACCATTCCATTTTCTCATCTTAAAGTATTAACAAGACTTTTTGGTACTAGCAAGGCAAAAAGGAGAAAATAGCCTTGACACGGTACGTCTCATTTTTACTGTCGGTTTTTATTCTTATACCTAACTATACTGGTTACAAATACTTAGGAAAGCTTACGGTTGTATTATAGCACGGATACCCCTAAAGTTGTCAAGGATATGTGCCGTAATTCCCCAAATTTTATAATCGCCGTACGTATAAATCTTTACCTGGTAGGTCCGGCGCGGCCGCCACCGGCCTCGCATGGGCATATCCAGGTCCTGCGGAAAGTCCGGTGCCGGCCGGGTTGCCAGCTCGATGTTGCCGATTTCCGGCTGATGGTCGTCGAACCATGCCAAGGGAACCGTAAAGGTGTGATCCACTTCACCGGTGCTCAAGGTGAAGTCCGTCGTATCCATATAGGCGGCAAAGGGCCAGACGGTGACGCCCACAGGCGATTCCAGGTAGTCCAGGGGCCCCCAGAGGTGGATGTGGTCGGCAGAAACGCCCAGTTCTTCCTTCGTTTCCCGCAGGGCTGCCGCCAAGGGGCTGTCGTCGGTCTTATCGATGCGGCCGCCGGGAAAGCAGATTTCTCCGGGCTGCCAGTCGAGCTTGGAACTGCGGACTTCAAAAACCAAATGTTCTTCTCCATCCTTGTGAATGACCGGCACCAAGACGGCGCAGGGAACGGTATTGAGGCAGTGGTTTTGACGGACAATGCGCTCGGGCCAAGGCGTAAAAGGCTTCATGTCAATCTCCTTTCAGGTACAGATTACGTTACAATAAGTACAATCTAAAGAAAAGGAGACTGCCTGACAGACAGTCCCCTCCTTTGTTAAGTATATTCACATTTCTCTATTTAACGACGATATTGATGATTTTCTTCGGTACGACGATAAATTTGACGACCTTTTTATCGCCGATAAATTCTTTAATATGCGGCAGGGCCAAGACCTGTGCTTCGAGGGCTTCCTTATCGGCATCGACGGCGACAGTCAGACGGTCGCGGACTTTGCCGTTGACCTGGATCGGCAGTTCGATTTCATCGACGACGAGGGCCGTCTTGTCGACTTCCGGCCAGGATTCCTGGTGGACGCTGCCTTCAAAGCCGCAGATCTGCCACAGTTCTTCCGTAATATGCGGCGTAAAGGGCGCCAGCATCTTCAGCAGGTTCTTATTGGCTTCAAGAGCTACGTCGTCATGGATCGTCGTGTTAGCGCCGGCATAGGCGTGCATGGCGTTGACGAATTCCATGATCGAGCTGACGGCTGTATTGAGGCCGTATTCGCCGTCTTTACCGAGGACGTCTTCCGTGACCTTGGAAATGGCCTTGAATTCTTCAAAGCGCAGTTCTTTTTCCCCTTCGGTATACGCCTTATGGGAGTCACCGGCTTTTTCCATGTCCCGGAACTGGTGGACGATGCGCCATACGCGGTTGAGGAAGCGGTACGAGCCTTCGACGCCCTGATCGGACCAAGCCAGATCGCGTTCGGGCGGAGCGGCAAAGAGGATGAATAAGCGGGCCGTATCGGCACCGTATTTGGCGATGATATCTTCCGGCGATACGATGTTGCCCTTAGATTTACTCATCTTGCTGCCGTCGAGGAGAACCATCCCCTGAGTCAGAAGGCGTTCAAAAGGTTCTTTCGCTTCGATGAGGCCGGCGTCATGGAAGACCTTCATGAAGAAGCGGGAGTACATGAGGTGCAGGATGGCGTGTTCGATGCCGCCGATGTACTGGTCGACGTTCATCCAGTGATTGCCCTTCTTCGGATCCCAGGCCTGTTCGTCGTTGCGGGCGTCGGTATAGCGCAGGAAGTACCACGACGAGCAGATGAAGGTGTCCATCGTATCCGTTTCCCGTTTAGCCGGGCCGCCGCATTTCGGGCAGGTGCAGTTGACAAAGCTATCGCTCGTCGCCAAGGGCGATACGGCACCGGCCGTGAATTCGACGTCTTCCGGCAGTTTGACCGGCAGCTGGTCTTCGGGAACGAGCTGTTCGCCACAGGTCGGGCAGTAGATGATGGGAATGGGAGCGCCCCAATAGCGCTGACGGGAAATGAGCCAGTCCCGGAGCTTATAGTTGACGGTCTTCTTGCCAAGGCCTTTGTCAGCCAGCCATTTCGTAATGGCTTTGCGGCCTTCTTCGTCAGTCAGACCGTCGAATTCACCGGAATTGACCAAGGTGCCCGGTTCATGGTAGGCCCCTTCCATGGTCGAGAGATCGAGGTTCTGTTCTTTATTCTGAACGACCAGGCGCAGGGGCAGGTCAAATTCTTTGGCAAATTCCCAGTCGCGCTGGTCGTGAGCCGGTACGCCCATGACGGCACCGGTGCCGTAGTCGGCCAAGACGTAGTTGGCGATCCAAATGGGGACCTTTTCGTTGTTGACCGGGTTTACGGCATAAGCCCCAGTAAACATGCCTTCTTTTTTAGCGTCCGTTGCCGTGCGGTCGATGTCGCTCATGTTCTTCATGCGCGTAATGAAGGCCCGGAGTTCGGCTTCATTTTCCTTGCCCTTGATGAGGTCGGCAACGTATTCGTGTTCCGGAGCCAGGACGATGTAGGTAACGCCGAAAATCGTATCGACACGGGTCGAGAACATGGGTACCTTTTTGCCGATTTCCGGGATGTCGAAGGAGAATTCGGCCCCTTCACTGCGGCCGATCCAGTTCTTCTGCATGGTCTTGACGCGTTCCGGCCAGCCCGGCAGTTCTTTGAGGTCGTCTAAGAGGCGGTCGGCATAGTCCGTAATCTTGAAGAACCACTGTTTGAGGTCCTTTTTGACGACGGGATTGTCGCAGCGCCAGCACTTGCCGTCAATGACCTGTTCGTTGGCAAGGACGGTGTTGCACGTATCGCACCAGTTGACCTTGGCTTCTTTGCGGTAAGCCAGGCCCCGTTTGTAGAACAGTTCAAAGATCCACTGCGTCCATTTATAATACTTTTCATGGCACGTCGCTACTTCGCGGTCCCAGTCGTAGGACAGGCCCAGGGCCTTTTGCTGGCGGGTCATGTTTTCAATGTTGCTGTACGTCCATTCTGCCGGCGGAATATTGTGTTTAATGGCTGCGTTTTCAGCAGGCATGCCGAAGGCATCGTAACCCATAGGATGGAGAACGTTGTAGCCGTTCATGCGGCGGTAGCGGGCGATGACGTCGCCGATGGTGTAGTTGCGGACGTGGCCCATATGAAGATTCCCCGACGGATACGGGAACATTTCCAATACGTAATACGGCGGCTTGCCGTTGTCTTCGCTGCAGCAGTCACAGTGGTGTTCTTCCCATACGTGCTGCCATTTCTTTTCGATTTCCTGTGGAATATATTTTTCCAATATAAGAGCCTCCTATCCTGCCCCAGTCAAAATAAAGACAGCCTGTCTTACAGCGTCTTGAATATTATTATAGTGGCCTCATGGCGTCAAGTCAATTCATGTTTTGCAAATCCCTGCCAAAAATGGGTCGGTTCAAATCCTTTTCGCCAAAAAGCGGCGCCCTTCAATCCATAAGTTTGGATGAGTTCAGCCTTAGCTTTTAAGGATTTTTCGTCTTCTATCCAAATTTTAACGGTACCCGTTTTTAGGGGCAGTTCCAAGTAATAGAGGCCCAGGTCGGGCTTCCAGACGACGTAGTTCTTATAGGCCTTGAGGACGGCTTCGCTGTCGGCCATGGTGAGGGTCCGGACGAAGAGCTTGGCCTTGCCGCCGGCAGCTGTCCGAGGTGCCGATGCCGCCGGTTTGGCAGCTTTTTTCGCAGGCGCTGCGGCAGCCCGTTTATACGTATCGCCGTCAAAGTCGATGGGAACGATGACGCCCTGTTTGTTTTCGGCAGCCTGACGGGCCGCTTCCTCGGCGGCCGTTTCAATTTCGATCCCCATCGGTTCGTTCACCTTGGCCTGATCTTCGTCCTTACGGACGTCAGCCTTGGCGGCTTTTACCGGCGGTGCCCCGACGACAGCCGGCCAGTCAGAAATGTTCTGCGGCAGGTCGCGGCCGTCTTTCGATTCATACCACAGCCGCATGTAAAGGGGCATGCCCAGGACGATCTTATCGGCAGGCGCCAATTTCAGCGTATTCTGAACGGCTCGTTCTACCCAGGGGTAGGTTGCCACGGGACCTGCGACGGGGCTGGTCCGGCCGACCTGATCGTAGGCCATGATCATCAGGTAGTCCAGGTGCGGTGCCAGGGCGGCCCGGTCGTAGACCATGGACCAGTTGGGGCTGTCCGACGGCGGCGTCACATCCATGGACAGTTTCAGGCCGTAAGCATGGGCGGCGTCGGAAATCTTGCGGACAAAGGCCGTCAATTTATCCTTGTCGCTGTAATTGATGTTTTCAAAGTCGATGTTGTAGCCCTTAAAATCGTAGAGGATGGCATAGCCTATGAGCTGGCGGACCATCGTATCCTGCAGGCGGCTGTCGGACAGGATTTCGTGGGTTAGCTTGGGATCAAAGTTATTGTCCACCAGAGGCCACATGGCGTAGCCCTTTTCGGCGTAGGTTTCGGCCAGCATGTCGAAGTCGGGGTTGCGCAGCTCGATACCGCTCTTGGTCAGGCGGAAGGCCGTCGGCGACATGATCGGCTGGTGAGTCCGCAGTTCCGGGAGATCAGGGTCTTCCTTCATGAGGGGATCCCAAAAGAGGACCAGACCCATCTTCCCTTCCTTAGAGGCGGCCGGCTGACGATCGCCTTCCCGGCGCAGTTCGGGAGCCGTGTTTACAGGCTGTTCCGGCGGCAAGAGGCTGTTCTTCTCGGTCGGATTTTCGGCCAGGACGTAGCTGATGCCCAGGGGACGACGGACGTTTTTGATATTGATCGTCCGGCCGCCGCTGACGGCCCGTCCCGGAAGGGTCAGCTGAACGGGAGCACCCTGCCAGGCCGTCGAGCCGTTGTCAGCTTTTGGCAGGCGGAACCAATAGGTCCCCTTACTCTTATCGGCCTCTTTGATGCCGTAGCGGCTGAGGGCCTTGTCCGATACGAGCCAGCGGCCCTGGTCTTCGACGATTTCAAGATCCTTTACGACTTCATCGGGAATGGGGTTGGCCACGGTCGGCACGTTAAAAGCCGGGTCTGTCGCTTTAGCGCTGTCGTCGCCGGGGACGGCAGCAAAGGAAAAAGCCGTCAGGGACAAGGTGATCAGTCCCGTCAGGCAGGAAGTTTTTATGACACGGTTATATTTCATCATTCTTTCCTCCTCGTGAGGATTGGAAAAAAAAGTTCAATCCTGTATAATTCTATGGTGAACGCGAACAAATTTCAAATCCCGTCCATATTTTTTCATTATACCACACCCAAAGGAGGTTTTATATTGCATCAGTATCTATTTTTTATCGGCTCCTTCCCCGTCCGGGCTTACGGACTGTTATTTATGCTGGGCATCATCTCGTCGGGCCTTACGGCGTACTACATCATGAAGCGCGACGGCCGCGGCTGGCACGTCCATATCTTCGACTTCACTATGTACTGCGGCCTGGCGGGCATCGTCGGCGGCCGCCTGTGGGACGTCTTCTTCTTCGACTGGGCCTACTACCAGCATCACCTGACGGAAATCCCCTACGTTTGGCAAGGCGGCATGGCCATCCAGGGCGGCCTCTTATTCGGCGCCATTGCCGGTTATCTCTACACCAAGCACTATCACATCGACACCTGGGCCTTCGGCGACCTTTTGGCACCGGCCATCATCCTGGGCCAGTCCATCGGCCGCATGGCGAACCTCATGAACGGCGACGCCTTCGGCCATCCGACAGGGGGCAACTTCGGCATCGTCTACCCTGAAACGACCCTGGCCTATCAAACCTACAGCAGCCAGCCCTTATGGCCGGCTGAAGTCTGGGAAGGCCAGATCGACGTCCTGGTCTTCGTCGCCCTCCTCTTTTACAGCTCCTTCCCCCACAAGAAGGGCCAGGTATTCAGTCTCTACGTCATGCTCTACGCCATCGAACGGTTCTTCCTGGAATTTCTCCGCGGCGACTACGTCGACCTGACGCTGGGCCTGAAATCGGCACAAATGACCAGCGTCATCGCCTTCGCCATCGCCTTCGTCGTCTTCGTCTACCTCCAATTCAAAGGCACGCAGGATGAAGACGACAAGGCTCAAGCCTAAAAAAATACGTTTCGATACAAAAAGGACAGCCCCGTCTGGGACTGTCCTTTTATCATGCCGTACAGAGGCACTTTGTTTTCAGGAAGATTTAGTTTTGACCTTTTTCCAAGGCAGCCTTTAAGGTATGCCATGCCAAAACGGCGCATTTGACGCGGGCCGGCATGTTGGAAATGTTCTTCAAGGCGATGGCATCTTCCAATTCTTCCAGCTCATCATCATCGGTGATTTCCCGCTTGATCATGTCCAGGAAGAGATCGACCAGACGAAGGGCTTCTTCGACGCTCTTGCCTTTGATGAGGTCGATCATGATATCGGCCGAGGCCTGGCTGATGGCACAGCCGTGACCCGTATAGGCAGCGTCTTTGACGACGCCGTCCTGAATGTCGGCCTGAAGGGTGATATCGTCGCCGCAGCTCGGATTATGGCCGTGTTCACTGATGTTGGCAACGTCCAAGAGGCGTTTATTGGCTTGCGATTGATTGTGTTCCAGAATGATGTCGGAATACAATTCGTTCATATTTTCCATAACTCGTTAAACACTCCTTAGTCTTTAAAACCCATCTGCTTGCGGACGAGAGGCAATTTTTCCAGGAAGTAGTCGACTTCTTCTTCCGTATTGTAAATATAGAAGCTGGCCCGGTTCGACGCTTCTACGCCTAAGTGAGCGCCGAGAGGCTGGGCGCAGTGGTGGCCCGAACGGATGGCGATGCCGAAGCTGTCGAGGATGGTCGCTGCGTCATGAGGATGGACGCCGTCGATGGTGAAGGTAATGACACCGGTCTTTTCCGACGGGTCGGTGCTGCCGATGATGTGGATGTGAGGAATCTTTTCCATCCCTTCCAGGCAGCGTTTGGTCAAGGCTTCTTCGTGGGCTTCGACCTTATCCATGCCGAGTTTTTCCAAGTAGTCGATGGCAGCGTGGAGGGCCACAGCGCCTTCGACGTTCTGCGATCCGGCTTCGAATTTGAAGGGCAGTTCGTTGAAGGTCGTCGACTGTTCCTGGACGTATTCGATCATGTCGCCGCCGAGGAGGAAGGGTTCCATCCCTTCGAGGATGGCCTTTTTCCCGTAGAGGACGCCCGTGCTGGCCGAGCCGCACATCTTGTGACCGGAGAAGACGAAGAAGTCGCAGTCGAGATCCTGAACGTCAGTCTTCATATGCGGTACGGACTGAGCGCCGTCGACGATGGCAACGGCACCGACGGAATGAGCTTTGGCGACGATGTCCTTGACGGGACGCTTCATGCCGAAGACGTTGCTGACGGCAGCGAAGGAAACGATTTTGGTCTTGTCGTCGATCTTGGCCAAATCTTCGTCCGTGAAGTGGCCTTCTTTATCGAGGTACATGAATTCCAGGACGGCACCGGTCTTTTCGCAGACCCGCTGCCAGGTGACCAGGTTGGAATGGTGTTCGGAAATGGGAATGACGATCTTGTCGCCCTTTTTCAGCTTCGGTTCGGCGTAGCTGCGGGCAATGAGGTTCAAGGCTTCCGTCGTATTGCGGACGAAGACGATTTCTTCCGTCGACGGAGCGTTGATGAAGCGGCGGACCGATTCACGAGCTTCGTCGTACAGTTCGCCGGCTTCGATGCTGAGGATGTGAGCGCCGCGGTGAGGATTGCCATTGTGATGTTCGAGGAGATCTACGATGGCGTCGATGACCTGACGCGGTTTCTGCGTCGTAGCGGCGTTATCAAAATAAACGATGGGATGTCCGTTATGGACCTTAGTCAAGATTGGGAAATCTTTGCGTACATTTAGCATGGCAATCACCTTTCTTGCGGCAGAACTGCATTTTTTCACGTACAGCTTGGAGCGCTTTATTTTCTAAATCCTTGTCACCGAGGGCGTCGATGACCGGGCGGATATTGGATTCGACGATGATCAGCTGGGCGCCGATTTCATTGAATCCGCGGCTCATGAGGTAGAACAGCTTGTCCTGGTCGATCTGGCCGGCGCTGGCGGCATGGTTGCCGACGACGTCGTCTTCCTTGCAGAGCAGGAGGGGTACGGAAATGGAGTGGACCTGGGGGCTGAGGAGGATGCAGATATCCGATTCAGACCCGACAGCCTTCTTGCTGCCCCGCAGAAAATCGATGGTCCCGCGGAAGTATTTCTTCGACGTATCGAGGAGAGCGCCCGTCGTCAAGATATCCGTATTGGTCTTGACGCCCTTGGTCGGGACCCAATAGGAGAAGTCGACGATCTGGTCGTCATCGCCGAGGTACATGGCCTGGCTGTTGAAATTGCTTTCATCGGTCATGAGGTCGGTCTTATAGTAGACGATGGCCGTCTTGCCGCCCAATTCGGCACTGACGTAGTCGATGGTGCTTTCCTTGCCGGCATCGCCGTAGCGGTGTTCGACGTGGCGCACGCTGCGTCCGTTGAGCTGGACCTTGCTGATTTTGACGCGGGCATGTTCGTCGGTCTTGACGTAGGTCAGGAAGTTGACCATGCCGTCGTCGGCGTCGCCGTCAAATTCGAGGAAGACCGTCACATCGCTGTACGGTGCCGCTTCGATTTTGAGCTGTGCCGAAATCTGGGGCAAGTCCGAGCTGACGCTGTATTTCAAGTGAACCGTGCCCTTCTGGTGTTCGCCGATGGTAACGGCGACGCCGGAATTAGCCTTGTGCAGTGCACTTTCAAGGGCTTCCTCATTGGAACCCTCGAAATCACCGAGGTCGGGAATGCCGTTGCCGTCATAGAAGTTCACCGAAACGTCGCCGTCGTGGCGTTCTTCCGGACGATAGGCCGAACCTTCCTTTTCAGGCAGGCGGTCCAATTCGAGGTAATTAACTTTCATCCAGCGAAAAGTCGGGCGCGGGAGTTGGTTATACTGGATTTTATCTGTATTAGCTGCCATAATATTCCTCCTCCCTATTTCAACGAACCTTTGAGTTCGAGGTTGATCAGGTTATTCATTTCTACGGCGTATTCAAGGGGCAAGGCCTTGGATACGGGTTCGACGAAGCCGCGGACGAGCATGGCCCGGGCGTCATCTTCACTGAGGCCGCGGCTCATGAGATAGAAGATGGCTTCATCGGAAATACGGCCGATGGAAGCTTCATGACCGAGGTCGATGTTGTCGTTCTTGACGATGATAGCCGGAATCGTATCGGACTGGGACTTTTCGTCGAGCATCAGCGATTCGCAGCTGACGTTGGCCTTGGCCCCGTCGGCCGGCGGATTGATGACGACGCTGCCGCGGTAAATGCTGACGCCGCCGCTCTTGCTGAGGGACTTGGAGTTGATGTTGCTCGTCGTATTGGGCGCGTTGTGGACGACTTTCGAGCCCGTATCGAGGAACTGGCCGGCCCCTGCAAAGGTGACGCCTGTAAATTCGCAGTGCGCGCCTTCGCCATTGAGGATACTCATGGGATAGAGGCACGACGTATGGGAACCGAAGGAGCCCGTGACCCAATTGATCCGGCCGTTTTTGCCGACGATGGCCCGCTTCGTATTGAGGTTGTACATGTTCTTGGACCAGTTTTCGATGGTCGAATAGGTCAGCTCTGCATCGTCGCCGATGAAGAGTTCGACGCAGCCGGCGTGAAGGTTGGCCACGTTGTACTTCGGAGCCGAACAGCCTTCGATGAAGTGGACCTTAGCCCCTTTTTCAACGATGATCATGGTGTGTTCGAACTGGCCTGCCCCCGGTGCATTGAGGCGGAAATAACTCTGGAGCGGAATCGATACGTCGACGCCGGCCGGCACATAGACGAAGGAGCCACCGGACCAAACTGCGCCGTGAAGGGCGGCAAACTTATGGTCCGTCGGCGGGACGAGCTTCATGAAGTGAGCCTTGACGATGTCTTCGTACTGATCGAGGGCCGTGTCGAAGTCGGTATAGACGACGCCCTGCTGGACGAGTTCGTCCTGGATGCTGTGATAGACGACTTCCGAGTCGTACTGAGCGCCGACACCGGCCAAAGACGTCTTTTCCGCTTCGGGGATGCCCAGGCGGTCAAAGGTATCCTTGATATCGTCCGGTACTTCGTCCCAATTACCTTTCATCTGGGAATTGGGGCGGACGTAGGTGACGATGTTGTCCATGTCGAGTTCGCTGATGTCAGGACCCCAGTTCGGATATTCCATGCGGTTGAACAGGTCCAGGGACTTGAGGCGGAAATCGAGCATCCACTGCGGTTCGTGCTTCTTTTCCGAGATTTCCCGAACGATGTCTTCCGTCAGACCGGCATCGGTCTTATAGGAATAGGTAAAATCTTTTTTAAAATTATACATATTGCCAAAGTCAGCAAAGGTGTCGATGGTCTTGCGTTCGTCAGCCATCTTCGCCTGCTGTGAGGCAAATTTTTCGTTGTTATCAGCCATAGCTGTACCTCCCACTAGCCTTTGTATGCGTCGTAACCGTTGGCTTCAATCGCCTGGATGAGGGATGCGTCGCCGGTCTTGACGATCTTGCCGTCGATCAGGATGTGAACGAAATCCGGTTTGAGCTGCTGCAGGATTTCGCTGTGGTGAGTAATGACCATAATCGAATTGTTTTCATTGTGGTACTGAGCGACCGTTTCCGATACGATACGGACAGCATCGACGTCGAGGCCCGAGTCGATTTCATCGAGCATGGTCAGCTTCGGTTCGAGCATGCACATCTGAAGGATTTCCGTCTTTTTCCGTTCCCCGCCGGAGAAGCCGTCGTTGACATAGCGTTCGGCGTAAGACTTGTCCATCTTCAGCTGATCCATTTGGGCGTGAAGCTTCTTGCGGAAAGGCATGATGCGCTGCTGGCCGGAAATGGTGCTCTTGGCGTTGCGGACGAAGTTTTCAACGGAAATGCCCTGGACGGCGATGGGCTGCTGAAAAGCCATGAAGATGCCGGCTTTGGCGCGTTCGTTGACCGGAGCTTCCGTAATGTCCTGGCCTTCGAAGAAGATTTTCCCGGCCGTGACGACGTACTTCGGATTGCCCATGATGGCATTGAACAGCGTCGATTTCCCGGCGCCGTTGGAACCCATGATGACATGCGTTTCGCCCGTATTGATCGTCAAATCGAGGCCCTTGAGGATTTCTTTGCCTTCGACGGCGATATGCAAGCCTTCTACTCTTAATAATTCACTCATCATTATCACTCCTACGTTAAGTTCTACGTTTTACGTCAATCTTGCACGGCGATGCAAAAACGTAATGATTTCCTATATTGATAAAGTATACCATTTAGATACACTTACTGTACTGTTCTTAATGTACTCCATAAACGCCACAAAGTCAACCTATTTAGTCGCTTTTTTGACTATTTTTTATGGCCTTTGTCCTTCATCCAGCGGGCCCGCAAATCACTGCGCAGCCAAAGCTGCATGCCGCAGACGACGACGGCTGCCGCCAGCAGGCCCAAAAGACCTGTTGACGGACCGTCGACGATGAGGGCATAGATCAAAAAGGCGTAGACGACGAGCCACAGAAACAGCTTGAGTTTCATCATCTTCGTCAGCTTAGCCACAGGCATTGCACCCTTTGCAGTCTTCCCCTTCTTCAGGGTCGCCGAAGAGACGGGCCTTCTGGCCGCGCAGGGCCAGCGTCGCCTGGATATACATAGCGCATTCGATGCGTTTCTTCTGGATCCGGCAGCTCAGGTCATAGGGCGTCTTGATGTCGCCGCCGTACTTGATGTTGTTGGCATGGCAGCCGCCGCTGCAGAAGAACTTGGCCCAGCAGTCACAGCAGATGGGCTTGTTGAGGACGTGCATATCACGGAACAAGGGCGGCAGGGTCGTATTGGTCACGCCGTCATAGACGTTGCCGATGACGTATTCGTCCTGGCCGACGAACTGGTGGCAGGGATAGATGTCGCCGTTGGGGACGACGCACATGTATTCGTGGCCGGCACCGCAGCCGCGGAGGCGTTTGGCGATACAGGGGCCGCGATAGAGATCCATGATGAAGTGATAATAGATGAAGGGACGGCCTTCGTCGAGGCGTTTCAAGTAGAATTCGGCTAAGTTGTCGTATTCGTCGAAGATGCGGGGCAGGTCCTTTTCGGTAATGGCGTAGGACAGGTCGTCGCCGACGACGGGTTCCATGGACAGGCCTTCAAAGCCGAGGTCGGCCATGTGTTCGACGTCTTTCGTAAAGTCCAGGTTGTACGTCGTGTACGTGCCGCGGACGTAATACTCTTCCCCGTTGCGGTGCTTGGCCGCATAGACCTGGTTGTCGGCACAGGTCTTATAGGAGCTGCGGCCGCCGGCGTCGGGACGCATGCGGTCGTGGACTTCGGGACGGCCGTCGAGGCTCAGGATGAGGCTGATATGGTTGTCCGTCAGGTACTTGACCTTAGCCGGGTCGAGGAGCATGCCGTTCGTCGTCAGGGACAGCTTGAAGACCTTGTCGTGGATCTTTTCCTGCTCCCGGATGTATTCAATGGTCTGCTTGACGACGCCGAAGTTCATCAGCGGTTCGCCGCCGAAGAAGTCGATTTCGCAGTGCTGGCGCTTGCCTTCGGTGCTGCGGATCAAGAGGTCGACGGCATTCTTGGCTACGTCGAAGCTCATCAGTTCCCGCTTGTGCGTGTCGTAGTCGCCTTGGGAAGCAAAGCAGTACTGACAGCGCAGGTTGCAGTCGTGGGCGATGTTGAGGCACAGGGATTTAATGACCGGTTCTTCTTCGGCGACGACTTTGAAGTTTTCCGTCATGGGCGCGAAGAGGAGTTCCTTCTTGATCAGTTCATCGAGCTCGCCGAGGATGTCGTCGAGGTCCTGTTTATCGTACGTACCGGCAAAGGCTTCGTAGACGGCGTCTTTGTTCGTGCCGTCGTAGACGTCGAGGACATCGTAGGTCATCTTATCGATGACGTTGATGATGCCGCTGTTGACGTCGAGGAGCATGTAGGTACCGTTTTGACAGTATTTATGAATCATTGGTTTAATTTCAGCCATGAATAATCTTTCCTCCATATAAAAAAGAACGGGGTGCCGCGTGAGCGACGCCCCTTTTCCTTGAATAACTTATTTTGTGCAGATCTGATTGCCAACGGTGCAAGAAGTCTTGCAGGCGGACTGGCAGGACGTCTGACATTCGCTGCAGCCAGCGTGCTGTGCCGTCTTCTGAATCGATTCCGTATTAATCGTAATGATGTGTTTTGCCATGATCTTCACCTCGCTATCAAAGATTATGCTTTATTTTACCACATTACAGACGATTCTACAACAGAAGTCAAAACTATAAGAGTTTAAAACCTTCAAAGAAGAAGTTCTTGCCGATGCTGATGACCAGCGATCTTTCTTCAAATACCGCGTTGGTGTCAAAGAAAACGTCAAAGCCTTCTTGATAGGTGGCATAAATCGAGGTAATGCGCTGCAGACACCCGATAATGTCCTCAGCAGTCACTTCCGGCTCACCCTCGGAACGCCATTTCTTATTTTTGAAGCCGGCGATGAGCGGTGCGTGGGAAACGACCTGAGACTGGTGTTCCAAGACCCAGTTCCAGATTTCCTCAGCATACTGCTGTGCCTGTGCCTCCCGGCCTTCAGGAAGTCCGTCGAGGGTAAACAAAACGGGGCGGCCGTCAACCATGATTTCATCCATGTAGCTGCCTTTGACATATTTTAAATTCACAGAAGCACCTCCTGCAAAATCATGTGGAGCATGAAGAATGGTTATGTCTAACGTATTAATTTTATCGTGCATTCAGGAGATTGTCAATAAAAAAAAGCTACCGCCGAAGCGACAGCTTTCATGGCTGCATTAGTCCATCTTCGTGAAGGAACCTTTGTCAGCACCGCAGGTCGGACATACCCAATCTTCCGGAAGATCAGCAAATTTCGTGCCAGCAGCGATACCGTTGTCAGCGTCGCCTTCAGCTTCATCATAAATGTAGCCGCAGATTGTGCATTCGTACTTATCCATAATCTTTCCCTCCTGATTGACGTATTAATAAATAATACTTATTAATTATTTTTACACATCCATAATATCATATTGTCTTAAAAAATGCAAGATTATTTTGCCTGTTTTCCCATATTAATATCGATGATGCCCGACGAGTATGGGGCTACTTCATATTGGCCGAAAATGAAGTGGATATTGCCTTTCTTATCGAGGTAAAAATTCTTGGGATCTTCCGTCAGGCCGTTGAAATAGGTCGACAAGACGTGGTCGCTCAAGGTCAGCTTGTTGGTAATCTTTTGCAGGGTGAAGGCCTTTTCATCGCCCGGTTTGACCAGTTCGCGCCAGTCCGTAATGCGCCGACCCGTTTCCATGTCGAAGACGACACCCGTCTTCCAGCTCGTCGGATGAGCGGCCCGGTCGAAATAGAGATAGCCTTCATCGAGGAACGACAGGTATTTCCCATTGTTCAAGGTAACCGTGTAATGCTTTTCTTCCGTCAGCTTGACGCCCTTCGTCCCCTGCTGGGCAAAAAACTCCTGAGCCTGAGCCTGTTCATCGGCAAAATAATTGGCGATGACGGCGGCCGCCGCGGCATTGCCTTCGACGGTGACCGACGGATACTGGATGGTCAGGACACTGCCATCATCATGGGTATAGACAGCCTTCGGTGCGTCTTCGATGACGGCCGGCGACGCTGCCATGGCAACAGCCCCCATGAGCCAGGCTCCGCACAAAAGGGTGAGCAATTTCTTGTTTATCATAAGGAATCCCTCCTCTTTATTTTCTCTATTTTCTTATTATACCATATTTATTGGACGATTTTCCGCTTTTCATCGCTCCCTAAACGGAAAAAGTCATAGATATTCTCAGCGGCCCGACGGTTCATTCCCGGCACGGCAGCCAGTTCTTCGACAGACGCCGCCTTCATATCGGCCAGGGTCTTGAAGGCCGTCCACAAGGCCTTGCGGCGCTTGGGGCCGATGCCTTCGACGTGGTCCAATACCGACACCAGGCTGCGCTTGCCGCGCAGATTTCGGTGATAGGTAATGGCAAAGCGGTGGGCTTCGTCGCGGATGGACTGGAGGAGCTGCAGTTCCGGCGTGTGATGGCTGAGGATGATGGACTCACTGCTGCCTTCGACGAAGACTTCTTCGATGCGCTTGGCCAAGCTGATGACCGGTGCTTCACAGCCGGCATCGCGAATGATGGGAAGGGCGGCGTGGAGCTGTCCCTTGCCGCCGTCGATGATGATGAGGTCCGGTACGGGCCAGTCTTTTTCGCCGTAGCGGCGGCCCATGATTTCCGCCATGGACTTGAAGTCGTCCGGTTTGCCCTGAACGGTCTTCAATTTAAAGCGGCGGTATTCCTTCTTGGCCGGCTGGCCGTGTTCGAAGACGACCATGGAGGCTACGGTCTCGATCCCCTGGGTATGGGAAATATCGAAGCACTCCATCCGTTCGGGAAGATAGGGCAGATTGAGGATCCGCGCCAAGCCTTCGACGGCCCCCGTCGTCTTGTCCACGTCGTGCTGCCATTGGAGGCGCTTCTGTTCCAAGAGGGCGGCGGCGTTTTCACAGGCCATGGTCAAGAGCTGTTTCTTCGTTCCCCGCTGAGGGACGATGACGCTGACTTTCTTGCCCTTCTGTTCGCTCAGGCGGCGTTCACAGCTTTCTCCGTCTTCCATGGCCGGGACGACGACTTCCGTCGGAACGAAGGTACCGTCGCTGTAATACTGGTCGAGGACGGCATTCATCAAGGCCCCTTCTTCTTCGTCACTGCTGTTGTCCAACGAGAAGGTTTCCCGGCCCATGAGTTTCCCCATGCGGACGGTGTAAATCTGGACGCAGGTCTGACCGGCCTGACGGGCCAGGCCGATGACGTCCATGTCGCCGCCGTCGGTGTTGACGATATTCTGCTGTTCCTGAATGACGGCGACGGCCTTCAATTGGTCGCGGTACATGGCGGCCTTTTCAAACTCCATGGCGTCTGCGGCAGCAGCCATCTTGTCCTGCAGGGTACGGACGATGCCGTTGTCCCGGCCTTCGAGGACGGCTACGGCCTGGTCGACATTGGCGTTGTAATCGGCCTTGGTAATGTAGTGGACACAGGGCGCATCGCAGTGGTGCAGATGGTACTGCAGGCAGGGCCGGTCACCGGGCATGACTCGGCACGAACGGATATGGTAAGCCCGCTGCATCAGCTTCAGGACCCGGTGGACCGCCGTCGAGTCGGCAAAGGGGCCGAAATATCGGGCGCCGTCACGGCTGACGCGGCGGGTCATGAAGATCCTCGGATAGTCCTCTTGGACGGTGACCTTGATATAGGGGTAGGTCTTGTCGTCGCGGAGCATGATGTTGTAGCGGGGATGATGCTTCTTGATGAGGTTGTTTTCTAAGATCAGGGCTTCCATCTCGGTAGCGACGACGATGGTCTCCAGGTCGGCGGCATGGCTGATCATGGCCGCGACCTTAGGCGAGCGGTTGACGTCGTGACGGATGTAGCTGGTCACGCGGTTGCGAAGGTTGACGGCTTTGCCGACGTAGATGATCTTCCCCTTCTCGTCCTTCCACAGATAGACCCCGGGCTGACCGGGCAGGTTCTGTACTTTCTTGCGTACGGCTTCACTGACAGCCATGACTTACCTCCCTTCTCCCTTTTCCATGAAGGCCCTCGTCCGTTCCAGGACCGGTTTCAAGAACCGGCCCGTATAGGAGGCCGGGACCTTGCAAATCTCTTCCGGTGTCCCCGTGGCCACGACGGTACCGCCGCCGTCGCCGCCTTCGGGGCCGAGGTCGACGAGGTAGTCCGCCGTCTTGATGACGTCTAAGTTGTGTTCGATGACGACGACCGTATCGCCGCCGTCGACGAGCATCTGCAGGACGTCCATCAATTTATGGATGTCGGCCGCGTGGAGGCCCGTCGTCGGTTCATCGAGGATGTACAGGGTCCGGCCGGTGCTGCGCTTAGACAGTTCCGTCGCCAGCTTGACCCGCTGAGCTTCGCCGCCGGACAGGGTCGTCGCCGGCTGGCCCAAGCGGATATAGCCCAGGCCGACCTGCCGGAGGGTCTTCATCTTATTGACGATGCGCGGCTGGTTTTCAAAGAACTTGCAGGCATCGTCGACGGTCATGTTGAGGACGTCGGAAATGGTCTTTCCCTTGTATTTTACTTCCAGCGTCTCCCGATTATAGCGGGCGCCGTGGCAGACTTCACAGGGCACGTAGACGTCGGGCAGGAAGTTCATTTCGATGCGGATGATGCCGTCGCCCTTGCAGGCTTCACAGCGGCCGCCCTTGATGTTGAAGCTGAAGCGGCCGGCCTTGTAGCCCCGGACCTTGGCTTCCGACGTCTGGCTGTAGAGCTGGCGGATGGCATCGAAGACGCCCGTATACGTCGCCGGGTTGGACCGCGGCGTCCGACCGATGGGCGACTGGTCGATGTTGATGATCTTATCGATGTGTTCGACCCCTTCGAGGGCCTTGAATTTCCCCGGCCGGTGGGGCGTGCCGTAGACGGCTTCGGCCATGGCCTTATAGAGGATTTCATTGACCAAGGTCGACTTGCCCGACCCGGAAACGCCGGTGACGACGGTCAGGGTCCCGAGGGGGATGGAAACGTCGATATTCTTCAAATTGTGTTCGGCTGCGCCGATGATCTTGATGGACGAACCGTTGCCTTTTCGCCGTTCTTCCGGGATGGGAATATATTTCGTCCCCTTCAAATATTGGCCGGTCAGGGACTCGGGGCAGGCCATGATGTCTTCGGCCGTCCCTTGGGCGACGACGGTGCCGCCGTGTTCCCCCGCTTCCGGGCCGATATCGATGATGTAGTCGGCAGCCCGCATGGTGTCGTCATCGTGTTCGACGACGATGAGGGTATTGCCCAGATCGCGCAGGTTGCGCAAGGCGTCGAGGAGGCGGTCATTGTCCCTTTGATGGAGGCCGATAGACGGTTCATCGAGGATGTAGAGGACGCCGACCAGGCCCGATCCGATCTGAGTGGCCAGGCGGATTCGCTGGGCTTCGCCGCCGGATAAGGTCCCTGCCGTCCGCGACAGGGTCAGATAATCGAGGCCGACGGTCTGAAGGAATGCCAGGCGAGCCTTGATTTCCTTAAAGACCTGCTGGCCGATGAGCTGCTGTTTTTCCGTCAGTTTCAGATTGTCAAAGAAAGGGATCATGTCGCGGATGGGCAAATCGGTCAGCTCGGCGATATTGAGGCCGCCGATCTTGATGGCCAGGGCTTCGTGACGAAGGCGCGTGCCGTGACAGGTCGAGCAGGGCTTGACCGTCATGAACTGGGCAAACTGGTCGCGCATCATGTCCGAAGAGGCTTCGCGGTAACGGCGGCGGACCATGGGCAGGACGCCTTCAAAAGGCAGGGAAAAGGTCTTCACTTCGCCCCGCAGGTTTTCATATTCAAAGACGCAGGTCTCGTCCGAGCCGTTCATCAATTTATCCTGAAGGTCTTTTGGCAAGTCGTCGTAACCATTGTCCAAGGTAAAGCCGTAGGGCTTCAAGAGGCCGCCGAGCTGACGCATGAACCACGAATCGGGATTGCTGCTCAGGGCGGCAATGGCCCCGTCGGCAAAGGACTTCTTCTTGTCCGGCAAGACGAGGTGCGCATCGACTTCCATCGTACTGCCGATACCCGAGCAGTCCGGGCAGGCGCCAAAAGGACTGTTGAAGGAAAAGAGATGGGGCTCGATTTCCGGCAGGCTGATATGGCAGTCCGGGCAGGCAAAGTGCTGGCTGAAGGTCAGTACCTCTTTCGTGGCCATGCGGAAGATGTGGACGATGCCGTCGGCCAGTTTGGCCGCCGTTTCCAAGGAATCGGTGAGACGCATGACGATGCTGTCCTTGATGACCAAGCGGTCGACGATGACGTCGATAGTATGCTTTTTATTCTTATCTAAGGGGATGTCGTCGGACAGGAGGTAGACCTCGCCGTCGACGCGGACCCGGGTATAACCGTCTTTAATCAGTCGGGCCAGGAGCTTTTGATGGGTCCCCTTGCGGCCGTCGACGACAGGGCCCATGACCATGACCTTCTCCCCTTCACCGAGGGCCATGACGGCGTCGGCCATCTGCTCGATGGTCTGCTGGCGAATGGGCTTGCCGCAGTGCGGGCAGAAAGCGTCGCCGACACGGGCATAGAGCAGGCGCAGGTAGTCGTAGATTTCGGTAACCGTCCCGACCGTCGACCGAGGGTTACGGCTGGTCGTCTTCTGGTCGATGGAAATGGCCGGCGACAGGCCTTCGATATAGTCGACGTCGGGCTTGTCCATCTGGCCCAAAAACTGGCGGGCATAGGCCGACAAGGATTCGACGTAGCGCCGCTGGCCTTCGGCATAGATGGTATCGAAGGCCAGGGACGACTTGCCCGATCCCGACAGGCCCGTAAAGACGACCAGTTTATCCCGGGGAATCTTGACGTCGATATTTTTTAAATTGTGCTGGCGGGCACCTTTGATGACAATATATTTATCTTGCAAGGTAAACTCCTTCCTCTATCTTCCTACCGCAGCGGCCTAGCGCTTCTTCTTGGCATCGGGCCGCTTGATCTTTCGCCGGTAGCGGCGGCTGGGCATGTCTTCCCCGCCCATTTCTTTCGGCAGGGTGTCGTCGTGGCTCATGTCGGCCAACTGTTGGCGCAGCTGCCCTAAGCGGTCGCGCAGTTCGGCAGCCCTTTCAAATTCCAGCCGCTTCGACGCTTCCTTCATTTGCAGGGTCATGGTCTTAATGACCTTGTTCAGGGCTTCCCGGGTCATGGCCCGTCCTTTGCCGCCCTTCTTGCCGCCGTAGGCCGCATCGTCTTCGGCGACCTTGGTCAGTTCAATGAGGTTGACCACGTCTTTTTTGACCGACTTCGGCGTAATATGGTGCTGTTTATTATAGGTATCCTGAATTTCCCGGCGGCGCTGGGTTTCGTCCATAGCGCGGGCCATGGAATCGGTAATCTTATCGGCATACATGATGACCGTCCCTTCGACGTTTCGCGCCGCCCGGCCCATGGTCTGGATGAGGGACGTATCGGAACGGAGGAAGCCTTCTTTATCGGCATCGAGGATGGCCACCAGAGAGACTTCCGGCATGTCCAGGCCTTCGCGCAAGAGGTTGATGCCGACCAGGACGTCGAATTCGCCGACCCGCAGGTCGCGGATGATTTCAGCCCGCTCGATGGTAGCAATATCCGAATGGAGGTAGCGGACGCGGACGCCCATTTCCTTCAGATAATCCGTCAAATCTTCGGCCATCTTCTTGGTCAAAGTCGTGACCAGGACTCGTTCGTCCTTGTCGGTCCGCTTGCGGATTTCCCCTAAGAGGTCATCCATCTGGCCTTCGATGGGACGGACTTCGACCTTGGGATCGAGGAGGCCTGTGGGCCGGATGATCTGCTGGGCCATATTCGTTTCGACATCCATTTCATACGGCCCGGGCGTGGCGCTGACGTAGACGATCTGATTGATGCGTTCGACAAATTCATCGAACTTCAGCGGCCGGTTGTCGAGGGCCGACGGCAGGCGGAAGCCGTATTCGATGAGGCTTTCCTTCCGCGACCGGTCGCCGGCATACATGGCCCGCAGCTGAGGCAGGGTGACGTGGGATTCGTCGACGAGAATCATGAAGTCGTCAGGGAAATAATCGAGGAGGGTGTACGGCGCCTGTCCGGCTTTACGGCCGGCCAAGTGGCGGGAATAGTTTTCGATGCCCGAGCAGTAGCCCATTTCTTCCATCATTTCCATGTCGTACCGCGTCCGCTGTTCCAGGCGCTGGGCTTCCAAGAGGTGTTCCCCGTCTTTGAGTACTTTCAATCGTTCGTCCAATTCCCGGCTAATGGTGCCCAAGGCCCGTTCCATCTTGTTCTTGGTCGTGACGTAATGGCTGGCCGGGTAAATGGCGACGTGCTTGCGCTCGGCAATGACTTCGCCGGTCAGGACGTCGACTTCGGTCAGGCGGTCGATTTCATCGCCGAACATTTCGATGCGGATGATGGACTTGTCGAAGGCCGCCGGAAAGACTTCGATCGTGTCGCCGTGGACGCGGAAGGTCCCGCGGTCGAGGTTCATGTCGTTGCGGTTGTACTGGATGTCGACCAGCTTCCTCAAGATTTCTTCCTGCGTCTTTTCCTGTCCCAGGCGCAGAGAGACGACGAGTTCGCTGTAGTCTTCAGGGTCACCGAGGCCGTAGATGCAGGACACGGAAGCGACGATGATGACGTCCCGCCGTTCAAAGAGGCTCATCGTCGCCGAGTGGCGCAGTTTATCGATTTCATCGTTGATGGACGCATCCTTTTCGATATACGTATCGGTCGAAGCGATGTAGGCTTCAGGCTGATAAAAATCGTAATAACTGACGAAATAGCCGACTTCGTTATCCGGGAAGAAGGCCTTGAATTCGCTGCACAGCTGGGCTGCCAGGGTCTTGTTGTGGGCGATGACCAAGGTCGGTTTCTGGACCTTTTCGATGAGCTTGGCCATGGTAAAGGTCTTGCCGGTCCCCGTCGCACCGAGGAGGACCTGGGCCCATTGGCCGGACTCGATGCCTTCGGCCAGGGATTCAATGGCTTCCGGCTGGTCCCCCATCGGTTCATAAGGGGCGACGACGCGGAAGGGATGGGACGTATCGTAATCTTTATTGTAATGAGACATATCCATAAGGGCCACCTCGCTGCAGCTGTCGGCTGCGGACAAAATAACTATTTATTGACGATCTTTCCGATGTTCTTCAACTCGATGGACAAAGTGCCGTCGGGATTGTTGATGAAGCGGATAAAATCGGTGTTTTCGATATATTCGGACGGGAAGGTGATTTCAATGCCCGTATCGGTCTTGATCTTATGGCTGCGGCCGGCCTTTTGGGCGTATTCCTTTTCGATAGCCACGACGTCGGGCAGTTTGGCTTCGGCCACTTGCTGCTGAAATTCCTGAGCCATGGCCGGCGAGCTGCCGAAGACGTCGGCCCCCATGTCCTGGGGCGAGAAGGAATCGGCGTTTTCTGCGTTTTCCACTAAATAGGTCTTGGCCTTGGACAAGGCTTCGACCGTGCTGGCACCGTGGTCTTCGGCGACTTTTTCAGCGATCTTGCTGACGACCTTGACGGCTTCCTTACTGGAAATGACCGACGTGCACTGGAGCAGGCGGTCCGGCAGGAGGTAGACGTCTTCGCCGTCCATCTTGCGCTTCTTGTCGACGAAGTGGATGGAAAAGTCACTGAGGCGGATGAGGGCATAGGCTTCGGCCTTCTGAGCCATCCCGGGCAGGATGGCATAATGCTTGATGAGCTTGTTGTAGACCGTCCCCTCGTCATCGAGGATCTGATGGGTATAGGCCGTCTTATTATCCAGCATGAGGACGGCCATGTTGCGGACGTCGTCGTCATCCTGAAAGTCGATGACCAAGAGGTCCGTCGATTCCGGTTCGTCGCAGTGAGCCACGAGCTGATAGAGTTCACGAGCCGTGTCCGCCGCCAGTTCGTCAAAAGTCATCGTGCCGTCAAGGAGGGCCTGTAGCTTTGGCTGAAAGGCACTGGTCGCATAGAAGACGCCCGTCTTTTGGGACGCATCGCCGACGATCCGGCTCAGCCTTTTATTGACGTATTCATAGACGACGTCGCTGCTGAAGTCGAGGGCCTTTTGCGACACGATGCAGACGTTGGTATTGAAATCAAAAATATGGAGCACTGCTGCGTTGATCATCATAATCTATATCATCCTCTACGCTTGTTTTCGTAATTCAAAGACACTGGCTTCGCGGGAACAAAGGACGCGGAAAGGCAGCCAGTGGCCGGTACCGCGGTTGACGTAACCCCGGCTTTCGCCCTTGCGGAACATGCCGCGGAGATATTTAAAGCCGACAGCCGCAACCAAGGGGCCGATGGGGGCAAACTGAGCCCCGTGGGTATGACCGCACAGGGTCAAGGGGATCTGCCGTTCAAAAGCTTCGTCGATAAAGGCCGAATGGTGGGCCAGCATGACGACGAAGGCATCTTCCGGCACGCCGTCCAAGGTCTGGCGGACATAGTCCTGCCGCTGTTTGGCAAAGGCTTCTTCCCCTTGGGCAAAGCTGTAGTCCGTACCGGCAATGTAGAAGGGCCGGCTGTCGCTGCCCCTCCTTCCCTTTAGGCCCCTTCCGTAACCGGGGCTGGCTTCAAAGGAGGCATTGCGCAGGATGCGGACCGGCGTATCTTCGAGCATGGCCGTAATGGCCGAAAAATTGCGGTAATATTCATGATTGCCGTAGCAAAAATCGATGCCGTCGGGAAAACGGCCGGCATTGGCATTGATAATCTCCCGGGCCTTGGGCAGAAGGACGATCTCATCGATGAGATCGCCCGTAATTTCCAGCCGGTTGACGCCCTTTTCGGCGACGGCGTCGATCGATTCCTGAAGGCGCTCGGGGCTGAAGAAGAGTCCCATATGCAGGTCCGAGAGCTGGCCGATTTTATAGCCGTCGAGGTAGTCCGGCAAATTTTTATACGTTAAGACATGATGGGTCGTATCTAAATCGCTTTCGCCGAGGACATTGCCGGCACCGCTGGTGGCAAAGGCTGCCGCCGGAATGAGGGCGGCCAGGCCCTTGATGAAGGTCCGACGGGTCATCCCCTGAGGAGCCGGTTTCTCCTTGCGGTGCCAAAAGCGATGGACCGCCGCAGCCAGGGCGACGACGACGAGGCAGGGCAAGGCCAGGAAAAAGGCCAAGAGCCAAACCAGGGCCGCCATGCTTCGGCCGTCATAGAGTCCGTCCCAACCGGAGAGGACCAGGCCGGGAAAGGCATCTTCATAGTAGCTGAAGGCGGCAACGGACAACAATGTCAGGCCCAGCGTCCCCAAGATCAAGGCCTTGCGGTGGCCTGAGCGGAAGGTGTAGTCCCATAAGAAGGACGCCAGGACGCAGACGCAGGACGTAAAAATCATGAACGTAATGAAAAAAGTTCCCTTCATGGCTTATACCATGGCTGTGATCTTACCGTGCGGCCCGGCCCAAGGCAGGGCATCGTAGTCACTGCGGTCAATCCACTGCCAATTCTCCTCCTCTTTGATATTTCCATCTGTCAGCTCGCCTTCATAAACGGTCAGCTGCCAGACTTTATGCGAAAAAATACTCTTCAAGGTCCCGGCCGGACTGTCGTCGACAGAAACTTGCAGGCCCTTTTCGGCCAGCATCCGGCGGACGGCGTCGATTCCGTCCTGTCCCGTTCCCGGGGCGTTGGGAAATTCCCACATGGAAGCCAACAGGCCCTTGGGCGGCCGGCGATGGACGAGCCACTTCGTCCCGTGACAAGGGACGACGACCGTAATCTTTTCGACAGGCGCCTTCTTCTTGACCTGACGCAGGGGCAGGTCGCCTTCCTTCCCTGCAGCACGGGCCAGGCAGATGTCCCCTAAGGGGCAGTCTTCACAGCGGGGATGCTTGGGAATGCAGATCGTGGCGCCCAAATCCATGAGGGCTTCATTGAAGGCCCCGGGGCGATCTTCGGGCATCTGTCCTTCGACCAGGGCGGCCACCTGTTTCTTGACGGCCGTCGTCAAAACGTTTTCTTCAATATCGTAGAGACGGGCAAAAATCCGCAGGACGTTGCCGTCGACGGCGGCTTCCTTCTTCCCGTAGGCTAAGCTTAAAATAGCGCCGGCAGTATAGTCACCAACGCCCTTCAAAGCCCGTACTTCCTTCTTCGTATCCGGTACGCGGCCGCCATATTTTGCCTGTACTTCCTGAACGGCGTCATGAAGATTGCGGGCCCGCGAATAGTAACCGAGGCCCTGCCACTGACGCAGCACATCGTCCTGTGACGCCGCCGCCAGGCTCTTTATATTGGGGAACCGTTCCATCCAGCTGTCGTAATAGGGACGGACCGTTTCGACCTTCGTCTGCTGGAGCATGATTTCCGACACCCAAACCTTGTAAGGATCCCGCGGCGATTCATCGCGCCAGGGCAGGTCCCTCCCATGGGCATCAAACCAGTCGAGCAGTAAGGAACTCCAATTGTCTTCTTTTATATTCATATGAAATAAGCCTCTTTCTTTCTACACTGTTATTTACTAGTATAGAAATCAAGAGGCCTTTTGTCAAACACGTGTTCTATTATTTTTTCTCATCCCTTCAGTCCTAAAAAGAAAGGATTTACGGCTTACAAAGGATGCAGATTTTTCAAGGATAAATCGAGGATGGGCGCCGAATGGGTCAGGGCTCCGCTGGAAATATAATCGACGCCGATATCGATCAGGGCGGCAATATTTTCCTTGGTGACGTTGCCCGAGCATTCCGTTTCGGCCCGGCCGTCGATGATAGCTACGGCTTCCTTCATCATGTCGTGGCTCATGTTGTCCAGCATGATGATGTCGGCCCCGGCTTCGACGGCTTCGCGGACCATGTCCAGGTTTTCCGTTTCGACTTCGATTTTGCGGACGAAGGGCGCATAGGCCTTGGCCATGGCAACGGCTCTCTTGACGCCGCCGGCAGCGCCGATGTGATTGTCCTTCAAGAGGACGCCGTCAGACAGGTTATACCGGTGGTTGCCCCCGCCGCCGACGGTGACGGCATACTTTTCAAAGACCCGCATATTGGGCGTCGTCTTGCGCGTATCGACCAGTTTAATGTGGCTTCCTTCCAACAGTTTCGCAATCTGCCGGGTATACGTAGCGATGCCGCTCATGCGCTGCAAATAGTTGAGGCCGACCCGTTCGGCCGACAAGATGGACCGCATGCTGCCGGTCACGTCAGCCAATTTCTGCCCCTTGCGGACGGTATCGCCGTCTTTTACGGTAAAGCGGACTTCTACGCCTTCATCCAAGAGGGTAAAGGCCCGGGCGAAGACAGCAAGGCCGGCAATGATGCCGTCGGCTTTAGCCAAGAGTTCCGCCTGTCCCCGGCTGTCTTCGGGCAAAATGGCGTTGGTCGTCACGTCCTCACCGGTAATATCTTCCTGCAGGGCCTGTAAGATCAAAGGATCAGCCTGCAATTTCATGGTTACGTTGTTCATGACTCTTCTTCTCCCTTTCCATTTCCCCTAAGATACTCTTGCGATATACCTCGGCAAGGCCCCCTTCATGACGGCTGACGTAGTCCGAAGCCTGAGCGCAGGCCAGGCTGAAATCGCCGTGACCGTCGCCCTTTTCAGCCAGATCCAAGGCCGCCCGCTTGCCGAAAACCAGGCTTTCCAAGAGGGAATTGCTGGCCAGGCGGTTGCGGCCGTGAACGCCGTTGCAGCTCGTTTCGCCGACGGCATAGAGGTGGTCCATCGTCGTCCGACTGTGGCCGTCGACGTGGATACCGCCCATGAAGTAGTGCTGGGCCGGCGTGACCGGGACCCAGTCGACGGTGGCATCGATGCCGTCTTCCAGGCAGCGTTCATAAATATTGGGGAAATGGCCCTTTATGACGTCCGTTCCCAGTCCGGTCATATCCAACCAGACGAAGGGCCGTTGGTCCTTTTCCATCTGTTTGCGAATGGCAGCCGTCATCAAATCGCGGGGCAGGACTTCATTGGCAAAGCGCCGGCCGTCTTTCCCGCGCAATTTAGCCCCTTCGCCGCGGACCGATTCGGAAATGAGGAAGCTCCGGCCCGGACGGGACGAATAGAGGGACGTCGGATGGATCTGGACGTAATCGATGTTTTCCAAAGCAATGCCGTGGCGCATGGCAATGGCCAAGGCGTCGCCCGTAAGGTGCGGGAAATTCGTCGAATGGTCGTAAAGGCCGCCGATGCCGCCGCTGGCCAAGATCGTATTGCCGGCTTCAATGGCCCGGTAGGCCCCGTCCTTTTCGCGGGCCAAGATGCCGAGACAGGTATTGCCGTCGGCAAGGATGTCGACCATGGTCGTGTAGTCGCAGATGGTTACGTTGGGCAGTTCCCGGACAGCCGCTAAGAGGCGGCTGGTGATTTCCTTGCCCGTAATATCTTTATGAAAGAGGATCCGCGGCCGGGAGTGGCAGCCTTCGCGGGTATAGTCGAAGGAGCCGTCAGCCTTTCGGGCAAAGTCGACGCCGTAGCCGACGAGTTCGTCGATGATGCGCCGCGACGAGCGAATCATGATATCCACCGATTCGCGGCGGTTTTCGTAATGGCCGGCTTTCAACGTATCTTCCATGAAGCTGTCGTAATCGTTTTCATCGTGAAGGACGCAGATTCCCCCCTGAGCCAGGAAAGAATCGCTGTTTTCCACGTCATCCTTCGTAATCATGAGCACTTTCTTATCGCGCGGTACGTGGAGGGCGGCAAAGAGGCCGCTGGCACCGGTGCCGACGATGACAACATCTGTTTTTTCTGTTTCCATGACATCTACCTTCTTCTATTTGGCTAACTCCAGCATCCGTTCCAAAGCCTGAACGGCCTTCCCTGCCATCTTGGCATCGACAAAGACTTCGTTCGTTTCGTCGCGCAGGCAGTCACGGACCTTTTCCAAGGTGACCTTCTTCATATTGATGCAGTATGCATCTTCCATGGCCGGATAAAAGACCTTATCGGGATTGCGCGTTTCCAGCTCATAAAAGACGCCGCCTTCGGTTCCGATGATGAATTCCTTGGCATCCGACGAACCGGCATAGTCGATGATGCCCGACGTGCTGCCGACGTAATCGGCCAGGGCCAGGACTTCCTTGCGGCATTCGGGATGGGCCAGGAACAGGGCCCGGGGATGAGCGGCCTGCACCTTCTTTACGTAGTCCGGATCGACCGTATCGTGACGGGGACAAAAGCCCTGATTGAGGATAAAATGCTTATCCGGCACCTGGGTCGAAACGTAGTGCCCCAGGTTTTTATCAGGCGTAAAGAAAATATTCTTCTGGGGCAGCTTCTTGACAATCTTGACGGCATTGGACGACGTGACGCAGACGTCGGACGCAGCTTTTACGGCTGCCGTCGAATTGACGTAACAGACGACGGCCAAGTCGTCATACTCGGCTCGGGCCTTTTCGATCGTCGCCGTATCGGCCATGTGGGCCATAGGACAGGACGCCGTCCGGTCAGGCATGAGGACCTTCTTTTTGGGATTGAGCATCTTGGCGCTCTCACCCATAAAATCGACGCCGGCAAAGACGATGATTTTAGCATCCGTTTCAACAGCCTTTTTGGCCAGGCCAAAAGAGTCGCCGACGTAGTCAGCATAGGCCTGTACCTCATCGGGCACGTAATAGTGAGCGAGGATAATGGCCTCTTTTTCTTTTTTCAGGGCAGCGATCTCATCTTCAATATACACAGGTTTCCATCCTTTCAGGGAAACGGGACCGCCCTTTGGACAAGTCCCGTTCAAACCGCCAGTCCCTAAGGCTGACGACAATTTTTATTTACACCAATTATACCCTATTGACCGATTTTTGACAATACTACTGTCATGACAATAAAAACCGGACCGGCAGGCAGCATCCGTTCTGCCAAAGACGAACAAAAGCCGTCCTTCAAGACAAAGGTCTCAAAAGACGGCTCATGATCATCATAAAGTTAGTGGCCGTTGACCGATTCCGACACGGCGCGGAATTTGGCAATCGTTTCGGCTGCTTCCCGGCGGATGTCTTCGGGATCGCGAGTAATACGGGCGACACCGCTGTCCATGGCCGCTTTGGCAACGGCTGCAGCGACGGCCGGAGCTACCCGTTCGTCAAAGGCATTGGGGATGACGTGGTCTTCAGCCAGTTCGTCGTCCGAAACGAGGGAGGCGATGGCATAGGCTGCGGCCAACTTCATATCCTCGTTGATGCTGCGGGCCCGGACGGCCATAGCTCCGCGGAAGATGCCCGGGAATACCATGACGTTGTTGATCTGGTTGGGCGCATCGGACCGACCCGTACCGACGACTTTGGCACCGGCTTCTTTCGCCGAAGCGTAGTCCGTTTCGGGAATGGGGTTGGCCATGGCAAAGACGATGGCGTCGGAAGCCATGGATCCGATGAGCTCTTTCGTGAAAATATGCGGTGCCGAAACACCGAGGAGGAGGTCGGCGCCTTTTACGGCATCGGCCAGGGTCCCCTGTTTCTTCGCCTTGTTGGTCACGTCTGCCAGCGCAGCCTGGACGCGATTGAGGCCTTCCATGCCGGCATAGAGGATGCCCGGACGGTCGACCATGGTGACGTCCCCGGCCCCGGCCCGAACCAAGAGGCGGCCGATGGAGGCTCCGGCAGCACCGGCACCGTTGATGACGATGCGGGCCGTCTTGAGGTCCTTTTTGACGAAGCGCAGGGCTCCGATGACGCCGGCTAAGGCGGCGATGGCCGTACCGTGCTGATCGTCGTGGAAGACGGGGATGTCCATTTCGCGCTTCAGCGTTTCTTCGATATCATAGCATTTCGGCGAAGAAATGTCTTCCAAGTTGATGCCGGCAAAAGACGGCTGCAGGCGCTTGACCGTTTCGATGAACTCCTTCGGGTCCTTCGTGTCCAAGCAGATGGGAACGGCATTGACGCCGCCGAATACCTTGAACAGGATGGATTTCCCTTCCATGACCGGCATGGCCGCTTCCGGGCCGATGTCGCCCAAACCGAGGACGCGGGTCCCGTCGGATACGACGGCAATCATATTTCCCCGGCAGGTCAGGTCAAAGGACAGATCCGGATCTTTGGTGATTTCCCGGCACGGCTGGGCAACGCCCGGCGTGTAGAGTACACTCAAATCGTCGTTGGTCTGTAAGACGGCCCGAGGGAAGGTTTCGAGAATCCCTTGTTTGCCTCGGCGGATCTTCATGGCTTGTTCATCAAAATTCATGTCAAAAAACTCCTCTACAATAGTTTATGCGTTAAAAATAGCTTGCGGTTCTGTAAATTCGAGCATCCCGTCTTTGCCGCCTTCACGGCCGAGACCGCTGTCCTTAAAGCCGCCAAAAGGCGCTGTGACGTCGCGCGGGCTGCCGTTGACGTAGACGTTGCCCGACAAGATGCCTTCGGCAACCTTCGTCGCTTCTTCCTTATCGGGACCCCAGACGGCACCGTTGAGGCCGTACTTGGTGTCATTGGCAATGGCCAGAGCCTGGTCGACACCGTCATAGGTGATGACGCAGAGGACGGGCCCGAAGATTTCTTCTTGGGCAATGGTCATGTCGTTGGTCACATCGGTGAAGACCGTCGGATTGATGAAGTACCCCTTTTCAGGCGCTTCCGGACGGCCGCCGGCCAGGACCGTCGCCCCTTCTTCGATGCCTTTGGCAATGTACGAATCGACGATCTTCCACTGTTCTGCCGAAGCGACAGCGCCGACTTTCGTCGTTTCCAAGGTCGGGTCGCCGACCTTATATTCCGGCAGGACCTTGAGGATGATGTCTTCGATTTCTTTTTTCGCTTCCTTCGGGATGATCAGCCGCGACAAGGCCGTGCAGGTCTGGCCGCTGTTGAGCAGGAGCGAATTGAAGCACATGCGGACGGCCTTTTCATAGTCGGCCCCGGGCAGGATGATAAAGGGTGATTTACCGCCCAGTTCCATGCTGATGCGCTTCATAGAAGCCAAGGCCCGCTGAGAAACTTTGATGCCGGCTTTTGTCGAACCCGTAAAGGAAATCATCGAGATATTGGGATCGTCGCAGATGGCGTTTCCGATTTCACCACTGCGGCCGGGGATGAAGTTGAAGACGCCCTTCGGGAAGCCGGCCCGATCAAAGGCTTCGGCCAAATAATAAGCCGTTACCGGCGTAGACTGGCTGGGCTTCAAGACGACGGTGGCGCCGACTAAAATAGCCGGGATGACTTTCTGGATAACCTGGCCCAAAGGATAGTTCCACGGCGTGATGCAGCCGATGACCCCTAAGGGACGGCGATAGACGACGGACTGGGGCAGTTTTTCAACCAAGGGCAGGTCCGGGGCCAAGTCGATATAAGACTGGGTCCGTACGAACTGGTAGGCGATGTGGTTGGTCTTAACGAAGGAAACGGGGATGCCCAATTCCTTGACGGTGGCATCGACCATCTGCGGTTCAAACTGAATGAGCTCTTTAAGCAATTTCCTCATAAAATCAATTCGTTCTTCCATCGGCCTTGCCGCCCACGCAGGAAAGGCCTTGGCTGCAGCAGCTGAAGCCGCGGCGACATCCTGTTCACCGGCAGCGGCAACGGTCTTGAAAACTTCCTTCGTCGCCGGATTTTCAACGTCGATGTATTGGCCGGATAAGGGAGCTACCCACTGGCCATCGATATACAATTTTTTAAAGTCCATGAAAAAACCTCCTTTGCGCTGATTTATGCTACCATTATAGATAGAAATTCTCCATTGTGCAACAAAAAAGGCATCGTACTCTGAAAAATTTAAGTACAATGCCTTTACCATTATTTTGCCTCGACTTCCAAGGCCTCCGATTCCGACGCGAAATGCCCCAGAACAGACCCGCCGACAAGGCCGACGACAAAGGGCACGATCCAGCCGAAGCCGTAGGCCGACAAGGGAACGGCAGCGACGATGGCTTTGGCAGCGGCCAGGCCGCTAAGGCCCGGCAGGGATTCCAAGCAGGCGAAGACCGTGACCAAGTAGACCGAACCTTTATAGGCCCACTGATTGGGCAGCAAGGGACCGACGATGCCTAACACCAGCAAAGCCAGGCACGGCGGATACGCGACGCCGAAGATCCAGCCGATGTAGGTGACGATGCCGTCGACGCCGAGGAAGGCCGTCAGGGCCGAGAGGATCGAGCAGGCGACAGCCGCCTGTTTATAACTGATGCGGCCACCAACGGTCGTACTGGTGAATTCCGCAACGGCAGCGATCTGACCGATGGCTGTCGTCAGGCAGGCCAAGACGACGGCGATGCCCATGGGAATCATGACCCACGTTCCGATGCGGTGGATGATGGCTACCAAGAGCTCAGCCCGGCCGATGGACTGGGGATAATAGGAACTGACGCTGGCCCCCATGTAGAGCAGGCTTCCGTAGATGATGAGCAGCAGGACGAAGGAGACGATGCCGCAGTAGATGAGGACCTTATTGCGCTGGCCGACGCCCGTATAGCCCTTGCCGTGAATGGAGCTGAGGAAGACGGCGGCCATGATGAAGCTGACCAGGACGTCGCCCGTATTGTAGCCGCCGAGGAAGGCATTGACGAAGGGATTGTCTGCGGCAGGTTCCGCCGGCGTCCCCAAGGGGAAGAAAATCCCGGCAATGGCGATGGCCACCAAAATGAAGGCCAAGGCCGGCGTCAAATACTTGCCCATGCGGTCCATGACGTTATGCGGGTCGGCGACGAAGAAATAGCAGAGCAGGAAATAGACGATGACTAAGGGAATCATGGGCGCTGCCGGAAAATTCCCCTGCACGCCGAGCTGGATGGCCGTCGCTGCCGTCCGCGGAATGGACACGAAGGTACAGACCAGCATCAAAGCCGCCAAGAGAATCCGGTACGTATATTTTCCGACCTTGTCCGTAATCGTATGGACGTCGCCGTTGAGGCCGATGACGATGAGCGTAAAAATAGGCAGGAAAATCCCCGACAAGGTCAAGCCGGCCAGGCCCGACAAGAAATCACTGCCGCTGTTGAGCCCCAAGTGCGGCGGAAAAATAAGATTGCCGGCCCCGAAATAGGTGGCAAAAAAAGCAAAGCCCAGGATGATGACATCCCGTTTCCGAATCGACTGTCTGCTGCAAGAATCATTCATAAGAAAAGTCCCCCCAACCCCATAATAAAGAATAAGTGCATCATACAAAAAAAGAGGCGCTGCCTTCAAGCTGCGCCTCAATTCACATCATATCTTTCAGGAATAGCCTGTAGGAATTGGCACCTTACCATTGGCAGGTTGCCGCAGCGTCATCGGGCCCATCCCTCAGCTGCTCTGGATATTGCGGTATGAAATTTTGTATGTATTGCTAGTATTTTATAAAACTTTTCGCTGTTTGTCAATAACTTTTTAATAAAATTACTTCTTCGGCGACTTATTTTGACTTCCCGGGCATAAATCAGAGAGGAAGCATTCGTCGCACAAGGGCTTTCGGGCCTTGCAGACCCGGCGTCCGTGCCAGATGAGCCAATGATGGGCCCGGCTCCACCATTCCTTGGGAATGGCCTTCTGCAGTCCCTTTTCGACTTCAAGGGGCGTCTTGCCCTTGGCCAGCTGAAGCCGATTGGATACGCGAAAGACGTGGGTATCGACGGCAATGGCCGGGATGTCGAACAAGACACTGACCAGGACATTGGCTGTCTTGCGGCCGACGCCGGGCAGTTTCACCAATTCGTCAAAGGTCTGCGGTACTTCGCCGCCATAGTCTTCGCAGAGGATGGCGCAGTTGGCCAGAATATTCTTGGCCTTGCTGTGATAAAGGCCGCAGGTGCGAATCTTTTCTTCGAGGCCGTCGAGGCCGAGGGACAGCATCTTTTCCGCCGTATTATATTCCGGGAAGAGACCGGCCGTCACGATATTGACCCGTTCGTCCGTGCACTGAGCCGACAAGATGACGGCAATCATCAGTTCAAAGGGCGAATTGTAGTGCAGGGCCGGCTTCATGATGCCGTATTGATCCTGGAAACGCTGGAGCATTTCATCTTTTACTTTCTTCGTAACAGCCATATCACTTTACTTCCTCATCGGTATCGATGACATCATTGAGACTTCCCATTTCATAGCCGCCAAGGTCGAGGGTGACGTAGGAGAACCCCGTATCCTTAATGGCCCGGACGATTTCCTGGCGATGGGCCAACACCGACGGGATCTCGTCCAATCCCACTTCGATACGGGCTACGTCGCCGTGATAGCGGACCCGCAGCGACCCTTGAACGTAAGGGGCCACGGCGGCTTCGGCGGCATCGATCTGAGCCAGCAGATGAGGCGTCAGGCGGACGCCGTAAGGAACGCGGCTGGCAAGACAAGCGGCACTCTGCTTATTCCAGGTCTGGAGACCGAATTCCTTCGATAGGGCCCGGATATCGGCCTTGTTCAGCCCGGCTTCGATCATGGGACTGCGGACGGAATCGGACAGCTCTTTAAGGGCCTTCATCCCCGGCCGGTAATCGCCGAGATCGTCGACATTGCCGCCGTCGATGACCCACTGATAGCCTTCGGACCTGGCCAGGTTCACCAAGGCCTTGAAGCGGATCTTCTTACAGTAATAGCAGCGTTCCGGCGGATTTTCCACAAACGTCGGATCGTCGAACTCCGTCGAATTGACTAACCGGTGTTCGACGCCGATAAATTCCGCCATGGCCTTGGCATCGGCAGCTTCACTCCCCGGAAGGGTGGCCGATACGGCCGTAATGGCCAGGACCTTATCCCCCAGAGCTTCATGGGCGGCATAGGTCAAAAACGTACTGTCCACGCCGCCGGAAAAGCCGACGACGACGCTTCCCATGGAGGTCAAAATAGCTTGCAGTTTTTCATATTTCTTGCGCGTATCTGTTGAAACCATAAGGATTCCCCCTTATACAATAGTGCAGAAAAGGCGCCTTCTCCCCTCTTCCCGAGAGGGCCCCAAAGAGCCGCCGCGGAAAGGAAAGCAGAAAGAGCCTCCCTGTTCGGCCATCGTCCCCTCAATGGCCGGCTTAGAAGAAATGAGCCGATTCTTCCTTCAACACGGCATCCCGCAGGGCCGACAGCTTGCTGCTGCGCTGGACCCACATTTCTTCCGGATTGACCAAGCGCAGGTATTCAGGCCACAAGGTCTGAATCTGTTCATCGGCATAGGTCATGATATCCTTGAGATTCGGTTTTTTATATACTAATTCACCCTTTTTAAAGATAGGGATGAGCATTTCCTGAACGCGGTAGGTCCCGGCCGGAATCGTCCGGAAACGCCAGGGAGCCTTGTCGCTCTTTAAGAGCAGATCCTTCGATTCATCGATGCTTTCCCCTTCGAGGATGATGATGTCGGCCTTCATCTTGCCGGTCTTCTTGTCATAGACGCGAAGGACGTTCTTGAGGCCCGGATTGGAAATTTTTTCGGCATTGTCGCTCATCTTGATCTTCGGTACGAACTTGCCGTCGTCGTACTGGCCGACAAGCTTGAAGACGCCGCCCAACGACGGGCTGTCCTTGGCCGTGATGAGGTTGGTGCCGACGCCCCAGGAATTGATGGCGCAGCCCTGGGCTTTTAATTCGGAAATGAGGTTTTCATCGAGGTCGTTCGACGCAGCAATGATGGCATCGGGGAAACCGGCAGCGGTAAACATCTTATGGGCTTCCTTCGAAAGATAAGCCAAGTCGCCGCTGTCGAGGCGGATGCCGTAGACCTTGGGCAGGGTGCCGGCAGCCTTCATTTCCTTAAAGATGGTAATGGCGTCGGGAACGCCCTGCTTCAACGTATTATACGTATCGGCCAACAAGATGAGGTTGTTGGGATACTGTTTGGCATAGTGACGGAAAGCTTCCAATTCCGACGAGAAGCTCATGACCCAGCTGTGCGCCATGGTGCCCAGGACAGGCATGCCGAATCTGGCCCCGGCCAGGACGTTGCTGGTCCCATTGAAACCGCCGATCATGGCCGAACGGGCGCCATAGACACCGGCCGACTTCCCCTGAGCGCGGCGCAGGCCGAATTCCATGAGATTGTCATTGCCGGCAACAGTCCGAACGCGGCGAGCTTTCGTGGCAATGAGGCTTTCATGGTTCATGATCATGGACATGCACGTTTCCAAGAGCAGGGCTTCGTCCTTCTTGGTCTGGACGCGAAGGAGGACTTCCTGCGGAAAGGCGACGGTGCCTTCGGGCATGGCATAAATATCGCCGGTAAAGCGCAGTTCCTTCAAATAATCGAGGAATTCCTGACGGAAAAAGCCGGTACTCTTCAAGTACGCCAAATCATCGTCGCTGAAATGGATGTTTTCCACATAGTCGATGAGGTGTTCCAAGCCGGCGACGACCGTATAGCCTCCCTTAAAAGGATTACTGCGGTAATAGCGGTCAAACACGCACTGCTGCTCGTGCTTGCCTTCAAAAAATAAGCCCTGCATCATCGTCAACTGATACAGGTCTGTCAACAACGCTTTCGTGTACAAAATAACTCGCCTCCAAAAAGATGTTATACCTATTATACATCAGTTAGTCCAAAAGAGATAATCAATTACCGATTTTGCATGCTTTTCAAAATGTTATACAAACTTAGCATGACACTCCTTTATGTATGCCGGATATGAAACAAGCTGCTCTTCCGATTCATACAGGATGAGCAGCTTGGTCATTATTTTCTTTTCATAACCTTACGGGCAGCGGCGACGACGTCTTCGGCCGATAAATTATAGGCCTTCAATAAATCATCGGGCTTCCCCGATTCGCCGAAGCGGTCCCGGATCCCGACCAGTTCGACGGGAATAGGATGATGCTGGGCCAAGGCTTCGCAGATGGCACCGCCCAGGCCGCCCATGATCTGATGTTCCTCACAGACGACGGCCGCTCCCGTTTCAGCAGCACAGGTGCAGATCGTATCGAGATCGAGAGGCTTTACGATGCGGACGTTTACGACGCGGGCCGAAATCCCTTCCTTTTCAAGAATGTCTGCCGCCGTCAAGGCTTCATGGACCATGAGGCCGTTGGCAAAGAGGGTCACATCGGTACCATCGCGGAAAATCGCCGCCTTATAGAGGTCAAAAGGCGTGTCTTCCGACGTGATGACCGGTGCCGGATTGCGGCCGAAGCGAACGTACGACGGGCCCTGTATATCATAGACGGCCAGCGTCGCCTTGTACGTTTCCCACCAGTCGCAGGGCGTGATGACCGTCATGTTGGGAATGGCCCGCATGAGGGCGATGTCCTCGAGAGCCTGATGGGTCGCCCCGTCGGGACCGACAGAAATACCGGCATGAGCCCCGCCGAGCTTGACGTTTAATTTATTGTAGCAGACCGTGTTGCGGATCTGTCCCCAGCCGCGGCCGGTCAAAAAGACACCGTACGTCGACACAAAGGGGACGAAGCCCGTCAAAGACAGGCCGGCTGCCGTGCCGACGAGATCTTGTTCCGAAATGCCGACATTGATGTATTTATCCGGGAATTCCTTACGAATCCATTCGGTCCGCGTCGACTTGGCCACGTCGGCGTCGAGGACCATCACGTCATCGTGAAGGCGGCATAATTCTAAGAGGGCCTTGCCATAGCCGTCACGCATCGGTACTCGGTTCATGCCTTCACCTCCGTCGTAAGCTCTTTCATAGCCTGTTCGTACTGGGCTTCATCGGGCGCAGCACCGTGCCATTCGGCTTGGTTTTCCATATAAGAAACGCCCTTGCCCTTGACCGTCTTGGCCAGGATGACCGTCGGTTTATCCGTGCGGGCCTTGGCCGATCCATAGGCATCATAGAGGGCGTCCGTATCATGGCCGTCGACGTGGAGCACATGCCAGCCGAAGCTGTCCCACTTGGCGTCCATAGGCTCCATATCTTTGATGATGGCCATGGAGTCGACGAGCTGCAGACCGTTGCAGTCGACGATGAGACAGACATTGTCCAAATGGTGCTGACCGGCAAAGGCCGCCGCTTCCCAAACCTGTCCCTCCTGCTGCTCACCGTCGCCGATGAGGCAGAATACCTGCTGCGTCTGACCCTTTCGCTTCAAGCCCAAAGCCATGCCGTTGGCAATGGACAGGCCCTGCCCCAAAGAACCGACGGCACAGTCGAGACAGGGGAGCTTCTGCAGGTTGGGATGGCCCTGAAGGGGACTTCCTACGGTCCGCAGCGTATCGAGCCATTCCAAGGGGAAATAGCCCTTATGGGCCAGGGTGCTGTAAAAAGCCGGCGCCGCATGGCCCTTCGACAAGACGAAACGATCCCGTTCCGGCGCATGAGGCCGGTCGGGAAAACACGTAAATATATCGGTAAAATAGAGCGTGGCCATAATTTCGACAGCCGATAAGGAGCTGCCCGGGTGGCCCGACCCGGCACGGTAAATAGACCGCACGGTATCCCGCCGTATCTGCATACAGACGTCGCGTAAATCATGCCTCATGAACGCATAGCCTCCTAATAATATACAGGTCGATTAAGAAAAAAACGCCGCAGTACTCCCCTTTCATCGGGCAGGCGGTACGCGTGCGTTCGGACAAACGACCTCTGTTATTCGCTTCCGTTTCTTCAATTAATTGTACAATGATTAGATACGCAAGTCAATCGCAATAGGCTCCCCAAAGCCGCTTTATGCAAGTATCGCAAGGGCCTCTCCCCCATCTCCAAAACGCAAAAAAAGCCCTGTCAGAAAAGACAAGGCTTTCTCAGCAATTGTAAAATCGACTACTCCTTCATCGCTTTGACGACTTCCGGATCGACAGCAAAACTATATTCCTCATTGGGGAAACTCCGATCCTGTACCTCTTTGATGTACTGACCGACGGCATCGACGATGGTCTGATGGAGGTCGGCATAGGTCTTGACGAACTTCGGACGGAAACCGCCGCTCATGCCGAGGAGGTCCGTGCAGACCAAGACCTGACCGTCGCAGACATTGCCGGCACCGATCCCGATAGTGGCTGCCTGTTTCAAGGCCTTCGTAATTTCCGCTGCAATATCCGTCGGGACGCATTCCAAAACGATGGCAAAGGCACCGGCTTCTTCCAAGGCCAAAGCTTCCCGGATCAGGCGTTTCGCCGTTTCGGCATTTTTCCCCTGCACGCGGTAGCCGCCGAGCTGATGGACCGACTGAGGCGTAAGGCCGATATGGCCGACGACGGGAATGCCTGCCGTGGTCATGGCCTTGACAGCTTCACAGACACTGGCGCCGCCTTCTAATTTTACGGCATCACAGCCCGTTTCCTTCATCAACCGTCCGGCATTGTGAAGGGCCTGGCAGACACTTTCCTGATAGCTCATAAAAGGCATGTCGGCGACGACCAAAGCCCGCTTCGTCCCGCGGACGACGGCTGCCGTATGATGGACCATATCATCCATGGTAACCGGCAGTGTCGACGTATGACCCATGACGACGTTGCCCAAAGAATCACCGACGAGGATCATATCGATCCCGGCTTCGTCGACATTCTGCGCCATGACATAGTCATAAGCCGTAATCATGGAAATGGGCGTCCCTTCCCCTTTCATTTTCTTGATGGTCAGATTCGTTACTTTCTTGTTCATTCGTGAACTCCTTCCGCCATCGCAAGGATTTCTTTCAGTACTGCATACTGGTTTTCCGTAATCGTTCCGTTTTCTAAAGAGAGTTCCCCCGCAGCCCGGCTAAAGGCACAATAAGGCCCCACCAAATCTTCCGGCATAGCTTCCAGGTGTTTTGCCACCGTCCCCGTATCACCGCGGGAAACAGGCCCGGTCAACGCCTTCTGCCAGCGATCGGTGCCTTCGAGGTTTCCCACCGTTCCCATAAGGAGGGGCATCAGCGACTGCGCAGCTTCCCCGTCCGTCTCCGTCCAGCGCCGCATGAGCCGCTGCCCGAGCGCAACAGCCGTCACGACGTAATTGGAGCAAAAACAAGCAGCTGCGTGGTAGAGGACCCGTTCTTCCGGCGGCACAAAAAGAGGCTTGCTGTCAAGAGACTTCACCAGCGAAAGGGCAGCTTCCTTAGCCCGGTCATCGCCGTCGACGGCCATATAAATATGGCGCAGCAAATCTCCCGACGGTGCGGCAAAGCTCTGCAGCGGATGAAGACTGCCCACAGAAAATCCCAAGGCCGCCAACGGCGCAAGAGAAGACAAATCCATGGCCCCGCTGCAGTGAAGGATAACCGTATCACAAGCCCCGTCATCACCGGAAAGAGCCGCTGCCAGCGCCCCGGCAACGCTCCCGATCACATCGTCACGTACCGTCAGCAGCAGGACATCACAGTGCCGAAGAAGATCGGCCCCGTCGGAATAGGCCTTGACCTGAAGGGACTGCGCCCGCTGCGTCGTATGTTCTTTTGTGGAACAAAGAATACCTTCAACGGCCGAAGGCATGGCTAAAACAAAAGAAGTGCCGACTCTGCCGGCACCGATAATCCCTAAACGCATGATGTACTCCCTCAAAAAAAGCGCATTCCACCCGGGAATGCGCACAAAAAGCCTACGTTTACAAATTTCGTCCCAGTCTTTCGATCCAAGCGACATGCTATGAAATTAAAATGCGTAACAGAGACAATATACGGTACGGATCCCACGGATTCCGTCCAATCCCAGTTACAACTACAGAATACACTATTTGTGAAAACTTTACCAATATCATTTAGGAATAGACATTCATCTTCGCCCGGCGTAATCGAGATAATAGAACTATCTGAACATCCTTCAAATAGAGATTTTCTTATTGGCAATTAAAGCCAGCAATCGACGCGACGGACCGGACGGCTTATTCCTGCCCGACTCCCAAGCTTCCACCGTCTTTAAAGATACGCCAAAGAACTCGGCAAATAACGCCTGCGTATACCCCATCCCTTGCCGAATCGCCTTAATGTCCTGAGAAGAATACGATGCCAACGGTTCAATCACAATCCTTCGAGTACGCCGCGGCAACGCTTTAGTTCGAGTATCAGCTATAGCTTCTTCTAATGCCCCGGACAAGATGTCAAAAGCTTCACTCATATCAATCACCTCTATCCCCATCATACCCTATTCAGTAGGGTATAATCAAGAAAAGAACCGTCTGCCTCTTAAACAAATAGCTAGCGCCCTACGCCGCACGTCGTTACAGATACGCCATAATTAGGGCAAAAAAAATAAACATATCCGAACCGGCATTTCTGCCATGTTCGGATATGTTTGCTGTGGTGGGCGGTAATGGATTCGAACCATCGACCCCCTCGATGTCAACGAGATACTCTAACCAACTGAGCTAACCGCCCTCAATATGAATTTATCATGCGACTTTATTATTATAACGCATCTTCGATGTCTTGGCAAGTCCTTTTGATTATTTTTATTTTAAGGGTTGATTGTATAATGAATTCGGACATATAAAAAGAGGCATAAACGAAAATCCCTATTATGATAGATTCACCATAAAAAACATTAGGAGATCCCCGCCATGAATCATGATCATTCTATCATTTAGCAATGGCATCTTCCCAAAATATTGCGACGATTGAACACCGAATTAACTAATGGTCTCGAAAAATTTTTGCTTATAAAGATGCTGAATCAAAATTTCAGACCGAATTATCTCCAGGTCCTAATTGACATTGCAATTAACTATAAACTTTCAATTCTATTTAAGTACTTATATTAGCTGCATGCATGCTTATATCAGGCATCCCTTCCAGCAATAATCGCTTCATAAAGCGACTTTAAATTTTTTTCTGATACCTTTTTCTTCAACTGACACTCCCAGATTACAAGAACTTTCCACCCATCATTTTCAAGAAGTATTTTTTCCTCTTGATCACGTTGAACATTTCTGTCAATTTTAGCTTTCCAATACTCAATATTTGTAGACGGCCATTTGAACCTAGGACAATCATGATGATGCCAAAAACAGCCGTTTACAAATACTACGGTATGATACCTCTTCAAAACGATATCGGGCTTGCCTGGCAAATCTTTCACATTTTTTCGATACCTCAGGCCTTTTGAAAACAAATACTTTCTAACTGTTTCCTCAGGCTTAGAGTTTGTACTTCTAATGTGAGACATATTCATATGCCGAACCTCTTTGGTATGATTGTCAGCCATTCTGCATCACTTCTTCAATATATATGTAAGTATCTTCTCTGCAATTATTCGTGCCAGCATTGGCGGGACAGCATTCCCGACCTGCTGATACTGGGAATCTTTGGTCCCGTAAAAACGAAAAGTATCGGGAAAGGTCTGCAGACGAGCGGCTTCCCTTATAGATACAGCTCGATCTTTACGAGGATGGATCCACATCGATTTTCTTACATTGACTACGGTCCCCGAAGGCTCATCATATTTGAGTCTCAGGTAAATCGTATTTTGAGTCCGTTCGGCATCCGTATAGGTATCCTCAATCAATGCCGGATCTAAAGAATGAAAATTTTCTCCTTCTTTTATTGCTCTAAAACGCTCCAGTGCCCGATCTGTAGTCCTTGTAGCTATATGATTATAAACAATGCCGTTATTGTCTCTTAAATGCCTCAATCTATCTGATATATTTCGACAAAATTTAGGAAGTTTGCACCCACTCGCCGCATCATCTTCTTGTACAGTATAATATACGGGTACATCTTCGAGATCACCAATTGCGTCTCGCACCGTAGCAGGTTGTATTTCTCCCATCGGTTCCGGCATATCAACACTATTTGTATATTCTTTTTGAATGCCAATCAGGACAAAACGCTTTCTCTTTTGAGGGACCCCAAACTGAACGGCAGCTAAAATATTATGATTAATGGCATATCCATGTTGATTAGATCCAAGAATTTTTGTCAAATACTCATAAACTGCGCAGGAAGAGGTCTTAGCAACAACATTTTCATTTATTGTAAAATCAGCCTCGATATGATTTTCATGAATTTCGCCTGCCCGATTAAGCATCCTTTGAATTTCCATAGCTTCACATGCATGAGTAATAAATGAGGCATCGAATTCACTCTCTTCAATTTCTTTTCCCATATATGCAGAAAACAGCCCGAAAAGCTGTTGGCTTATTTCATTAATATGCCTATCTTCTAATACCTGCTGCTTAGAAATTAATCTAAAAATAGACTTACAGTGTCGCGCCAAAGCTTTATTCAGCTTATTAGTATTTTTCATACTTTTATACAAAATATTTATATTTTTATATAGATCCGGATGCCATCGGTTTTGCTTTATTCTAACAAGATCATTTAAAATGTCGATAACCCCATCAAAACTATATTTTTTTGAAAGCAGAAAAATTTCTGAATCATCTGTATCAATTCCATATTTATTCACAAAATCAATATCAGATGTTTCTATATAGAACCGATGTGTATTAGACTTAAGCATACCCACGTTTTCCATCACAAACGCTTTTGGCTTAAGCGTAAGTATTGCCTTTATATATTCCTTAACAAGTTTATTATTTTGATTAATTGCATGATTGTGCTGTCTGTTAGCATTACTAAACCCCTGACAAGGGGGGCCGCCAATAACAACATCAATATTTTTATACTTCCCTAAAATTTGATCAAACTGAACATCTCTAATATCTGAATGAAGTTCCACTCCCTTAAAATTATGCTTATAAGTATTTTGTGCATTCACATCTTTTTCAACAGCTGCAACAATATTAAACATCCCTGTGTCTCGGAAGCCCAGGCTTAATCCTCCCGCACCAGCAAAAAGATCTACTACCTTCAATTTATTCATTTCGTCTAATTCACCTACAACTCATTATTTTCATATCGGGACTGCAGAAGATCCCAACATTCTTGCTTTTTGCACCATTGACTAATATTGACCCCAGGAACAAGCGGATGTTGAAAATGCTGCCATACTTTCGAAGCTAACTGTTCAATGATAGCCTCCATATCTGGAGAAAGCATTTGATGTCTCCAAATATACTCTGCATCAAATTTACTCGGGTAATATTTTCCAATCAAAGCCATTACGTAATAATTAATCTGAGCCTTATACCCGCCAAAATTCAACGCATTAACGAGATTGTCGCACTGCTGGAACATTATGACCTTTGTAATCATGTCAATATATACTTCTTTTGTTGGCTGGGGAATTTCTCCACTCTTTATCTTGTCTGAAAAAATAATGAAATTCGATTCCAAACCCTTGCTTACATAGTAGGGATATCCCATATATGTCATAAGGCATTTTGCCGCTACCGTTTTTGAAATACGACGTTTCTTTGGTATTCGCATTTTAAATTCTCTTTTGGCTTTTGGAGTTAGTTGTCTATTTAACTCAACCAGATACTGGCCTCTAGCCCGTTCATAAAACCACTGCTCCGTTTCCTTTCCTTTGTCTACAGGAATAAATGTTCTCCTCGAAATTTGTTCCATTTTTATATGGTATTCATCGTTTGCATTGAAGTCGGACATATTAATTTTATTTTGGCTGTTTGCATATTTTGAAATATTAGCCGCTATCTCCCCTGCTTTTTCTGTATGTTTTATGACAGAAAGTTTAACTTGGACACTGACATCCTCAAGAGGCAGTTTATTTTGCATCGCATTATAAATGGATGCAGTAGTTTGCCCGCCATTAACAATCTGCCAACCGGTGATTTCTTTTATCACAACAATTCCCTTTACAGAGTTTTTTTCATCTATTTCGATGGAATCGGCAATGGTTGAGATCCCATTGTTATAAGCCATAAACATCTCCGGCTCTTTAGCAAGAGAATTTTTTATCCCTTTATTAACTTTCCCGGTTGCCTGAAGATAGGATCGTACATTTTTTTGTATAAGATTCTGGCCTTCATCTTTATAAATATTCGCCAAAAGTTTTCCTGGAATAATTCCAACATAGCAATCATAAATCGGATTATCATTGAGAACCTTAATCATGGAAAGTTCTTGATGATATTTATTTTTTAATCGTACTACCAATGGTTTATATTCAATATCTCCCGATATAATTAAGTGATATATTCTTTCAATATCATAAACATCAAAATTAATAGTTCCCTTTCGGAATTTCATATCATCCGGAACATAGTTTTTGGCAATATCGTTAGTAACAAAAACAACATTCACCGTATCGATACTCCTAGTAATATCTTTAATTGCTCGGTATGCATCATATCCATCACTTGTTGGCTCAAGATTCTCGAAATAGTCACTATCACATGTTTTAAGGAATTTAACAGCTTTTTTCACATACTTATCTATATCTTTTTTCCAAAGCATCTCCGGCGCTAATCCTGAGTTATATTTACATACCAACAAAGTCAAGGAACGAAAATATTCATTATAGGAATATCCATCAAGACGCATATTTTCTGAATCTTTTTTATACTCGACAAAATTCATATCAGCAAGAACAGTCACACCATGTTCATTCAAGTACGACAAAAATACGTCTTTAAAAGCTGCATTCTGGGTAATACGATATTCAGTCATGTACTGCTTGACTTCATCATTCACTTCTTGATAGAATTCCTGCATTTTTTGTTCCATTACAGCTCCTCTAATTTTCTAAAAATTTCATTAGCCTCAACAGCATATTTCAATCCTTCGCTTATGGAGACATCATATTCTATGTGGTAAATTCCATCCGGAAGATCCGCTTTAATCAATCTCGGAAAACCCGGCTTCACATCAAATAAATATGTATCACGTATCGTATACCCATCTTTATAATAATCTTCTGCCGCATCCAGATATCCAGCAGCCTTTAGCTTTTTATTAAACATCGCCAAGGCAGCACTGTCAGAATTCAGTAAATTTCTAATATCATTTATTATTTCTGGAAGTCTTTGTCCTCCACATTCATCAATTCGCAGTGCATACATTTTCAAGTACAGACTTCCGTTAACATCACTGTCGTCCAGTTGATATTCACTGTTAATATGTGCATAGTAAGGGGCTTGTTTAGCAGAAGTCTTCACCTCAACAGCATGCTGTCCTATATAAAAATCATGTGTATTATGTCCACTATACCAATTATTAACTGAATTAAATCCCAAGTGATGCACAAGTTCCCTTAAAAACAACAGTTCTCCATAAAGGCCCTGAGATTCACGCTTTGTCAATATAGGCATCTGCCCCTTACTGAAAAAAATTTTCCACTTTTTCAATACATTCAAAACAGTGTCCACCATTTTGTCATAGGATGGAAGCATTTCCATTGTGCGCCTAAGATCCTCGATCACGATTTCAAAAATATAGGCCTCTGTCTCCGGCATCTGCTGCAGTGTAATGTATTGTTGAGACGGATCATCGTATTCCGGAAGGGTTACAAACGCGATACGTATTCCTTTCCATAGTGGAAAATACTCTTCATCAATTATTTTATCAGCAGGAATGGCCAATGCTCTCATTCGCTCACGGAAAGAAATCGAATAGATTAATCCAATTCCATTAGTACAGGTATATTTTCTGCAAATCACTTCATCTAAGCCAAAATGTTTGGTCTGTATATCCTGCAGTAAAGAATAATATATTTCACTAGTCCTGTTCATCATCAATCATCTCCAAAGCGACTTCATTCAATCGATATGAACGAAGATTTCCTTTTCCCCTACGATCAGGAAAAACTGCAGCAAATGCATACGGAGCCTTATTGTTTTCTGTCTTTAAATCACTTGCCGCATATTCAATGGGATACAGGATAAGAAAGCCATGCTTAAAGTCCCTAACATATTCCCTAACCTGCTTAGCGATTGCTGCCGAGTTTGACTGGCTGCTTTTCAGTTCTTCTCTCTTCTTAACTGCTTTTTCCAAGTCCTCTTTCGAATAATCGAGTTCTTCATCACCGGCAGAAGTCAAAACATGCAGATCCCTAGTGACCTTATCAACAAAGGAATCATCGTCATTCCTGTTCTTATTTCGTCTAATTCCATGAATAGAAATCGGGTATGCTGATTTCGAAGCAATAACAGAGGTTTTCGTCGCTTCATTTGTCCCTGCGAGACAAATTGTCCAATCGATCAAGCCACCACATTTTATCATTTCATCAATATAGTCCGCAATATGACTGCTGCTGGTTTTTGCCGCCATCTTTGAAGTATGGTATTGTTTAAAAAACTGATATATCACTTTGCCATTAACGCCAACCCAAAAAGTTTTCCCATCCGCTTTTCTAGCTCGGCCAGTATACTCTGTATAAGACGGCCTTTCTGGAATATCCAAACGATTCTGATCCAGCGAAGACAGCAAATTATCCACAGCTTCATAGTTGGAAGCAATAATATCTGGATCTGAATCGAGGAGTCTCGTTTGTGTTAAAACGCCTGAAAAATCTGATTTATAATCCAGGCCAGTTCTCATTTTGTTCTTAGCAGAAATCAAAATGCTGGGATTCGTCGCGATTTTAAGTCCAAAATGTTCTGGATCTGATTTCAAAAGATTCATATCTTCAAACTGTGTAATTAAATTATCCACAGAATACGAGATGATTTCAAACTTGTTAAAAAGTTCATCAGTTGTAAAAAGGCGGCATAAATCTAAATAACCATGGCGATAGCCAAACCATCTTCCCATCTGCATGAGAGTATCCATTGCCCCAGCAGCTCTTGTAAAATAACTTATTGTCAGCCCTTCAAGAGTCAGCCCTCTTGAAAGTTTATCACCGCCAACGGCAATGACATTAAAAGGTTCATTTTGATGGTTTTTATAAATCAAACCGTCTTTAGATTTTGAATTAACAGACCAAACTTTAAGTTCTTTATTTTCAACAATTCGAATAATTTCATTCCAAACAGCCTCAAAGTCCACTTCAATACAGCCATCCATATATTTTTTAAATTGAATTCTAAGTTTTTTTGCCGTTTCAATATAATCATTTTCATAAAGAGACTCCAGCTCCGAACGAGTTTCGCTGTCACCGTATTTAATTAAATCAAAAAGGTAAGATTTATAATCTGTCAATTTCTTTTTAATTAAGTCTTGCTGATCAATACTGCGAATAATATGCACTAACATAGTATTGGGCTTATTTCGCTGACCGCGAAGATTTCTAACTGCAGTAGAAATAAGGAAACATTTAACAGCATGCATCAACTCATGCGGTAGATTTTCAGTCGGCACAATATCATCTGTTCCTTTATTAAAAAAATCTTGTCCTTTGTCAATTACTCGTCTCAAAGGCATTGGCTTAGCATCAGCATCATCCCCCAATCCAAAAAATTCTTTTGCACCTATATACAATTCAGGCCTTGGTGCACATGCAATAAAATCTTTTGGGAAAAGATCCTGCCCATAGACATCATCTTTAGTTCTATGAGGAATAAAAATATTAGCAAATGGTGTCGCAGTATAACCAATATAAGATTTACATTTAAATAAATTGATAATTTGTCTAATGAGTCCGTTGATAGTAGTCGGATCTCGGTCTTCATCTTTTGTATTTATTGAAGCTTGATCAGCTTCATCATCAATAATCAAAGCAGGGTAATCGACAGGTATTACGTTTTTCCCGTTTTCTAATAGAGTAATCGTACTCGATGATAGAAAGCCAAGAATATGCTGCAGCGGAGCCTTTACTTTTTTAGTAACTATAACATACGGAGGCATAAAGGCTCCAGCTCTCAAGGCCTTATTAAAGTCTCCTTTCTCATCACGATTAGTAAGAGATTGAAGAATGGCGCCAACATCTGAATTAGAAATAACCTTAGCAACACCAAGTGAGTTTTGAACCGCTTCTTCAGTTCCATTATTCATAAATTGGCTGATAATACTTGGACTCGTCTCATATCCCAACACTTCTTCGTCTATACGTGATTGAGTCTGACTTCGCAGACTGTTCTGCATGCCAGTAAGAATAATGATAATTTTATATCCAGCGCTGTATGCCTTATTAATTATGCCAATATAGTGAGCCGTTTTCCCGGACTGGACATCGCCATATACAAGACCTCTTCGTTCATCAGACTTTTTAATTATTGGATTTGCAAGAGCATTCATAACCTCATCGGTTGATAAATCAAGTGCTCTTACAGAAGCACTGCTCCATCCCGGTTTGTTCGATAGATAATCATAATATCGTGTCCAATAGTTTTTATTTATAGAGTCGCCAGAATTAAGTTCAGCCCACCAATTGCGACTGCCCGCTTCTTTTGATTTAATTATATTCGGCTGACTGATTGATTGTGATACTTCTTGATACAAAACTTTTCTTAGTCTATCTGGATCGGAAATGCACGAAAACTGCTTAGCTGCAGATATAAGTTTTTCAATTGCCTCTTTGATGGGTACATTCTGTTCATGGACCAGTGTGTTGCACCAACTCACAGTTGCAACATAGTATTGTCGCTCAGCATTGCTAAGATCACTAAGGTTACTAATCATAAAAACTCCTCCAGCAAACGCATTATTTCATCTTTTAAATAGGCATATGAAGGCATCTTCAGCAGAGTTTCTTGTATTTCTTTTTTCGAAAAACCCTGATTCATAAATACGGTAATACAGGATTTAATCTCTGCAATATGCTGTACCCTTTGAACCTCACCAGGTTTTGCCGTACCGGTATTGACCGTATTAATAAGACCATTATGCATAAATGGGACAAAATTCTCTATGAGTGTCAGATATGTTTTCAGTTGAGCTCTTCCTGCATCATTTAACTGCTCACGAACAGCATTTAAAAGTAAGTGCTGTTTATTAATTTTAAAGGTATAGTTTCCATTATTTCGCACTTGTTCCCACACAAAATCAAGATTAGGAGCAAAAGGGCTTTGTTTAGTATAGGCACCTCTAGAATTAAATACTTTAGAGGATCTCTTCGTACAGTCCGTAATAATCGATAAAATGCGATCGCGTAAATAAACAGGAGGCGCCGCACTAGATTTTTTTATGTCAATTTTCCAATCAGTGTCCGCTCCCGAAGAGATATCGATGCGAATGCGAGCAAGATTGAAAGCCGGTTCTTTTCGAATTAATTCAAACCACGTACCATAGATGATAAGACGCCTATTTCGATACAAATAGATCCCCTGATGACGATTCCACCCTTTATACCCCCCAGCAGCTTCGTATCCTTCATCTGAACTAAATTTTGTCTTATGTGGAAGAACATATGGCTGAATATAGGTAATATTCTGATTTTCTGAGTCCCAGATTTCTTCATCCGCTAATTCCTGAGTTGCCGGATTATCAACTATAAATGGATTCCATCCGTTTATAGGCACATCGCCATTGATAAATATCTTTAGACCATCTTCATTTATAAATCGATGGAATACTAAACTAAGATGATTTTCTACTTTCCGTATTACTCTAAAAAAGTATTCTTTTGATTTTTTCGAATCTGCATCATCAATTAATTTATCCAGAGTACTGATGATTACTGCAGTCCCATGATTTTCAAATCCACAAAGAAACGAATCATACGCATGATCGTCGTTAACCAGCAGATGCCACCCAATATCATCGACTCTGTTAAGGTCCCAAGACGCATTGCTAATATAACCATTTTTACATGTGACAACAGTAACTTTCTTACCTAAAGAAAAAGCTGCTGTCTTCATCCCCATTCCAAAACGACCTAAGTCACGTTCTGAACGAACTCCATTAGGATTCGATGAACCAATCTGCATATTTTTATACAGTTCATCTTGATTCATCCCTTTCCCATTATCTACAATAGAGATAATTTTTTTGTCCCAGCTAAACGTTATATGTATTTCAGATGCTCCTGCAGCTATGGAATTATCCACAATATCAGCAATTGCGGCTTCTTCTGTATATCCGACTGACCTCAGCGATGCAAGCAGCATCCCCGCCTGTGGTATAGATGGAATCTTTCTCATACGCTTCTCCTAAAAATCTAAAAATAGATAGTCTATGTTATACAGGCTCTGCATCGCTTCTTGTCTTCTTTCAACAAAAGGTTTTCTTTTCTCATCCTATACAGCATATTATCAGTTTAAGCAACATTGTGAAGTAAATTACTTTTATTATAATAAGCCACTACATCTTCGTCAATGAGCCTAAAAGTTACGCATCATATAATTACAAAGTTTTCGTATAAATTATATCCATAAAAAATATCTATAAACAGTTTTTCCATATATTCCTAATATACAGATAACTTATCTATACACTTTTATTTTACCTGGTATAATTTAACTATATAAAGATAAATGATAAAGAGGTGTCCGCCTATGGATCGGCGCAACTGGACTGAAAAGGAAACTTGTATTGCCCTTGTTCTCTATTACGAAATACCCTTCGCAAAAATAAACAAGAACCATCCCTTAATTATAAATGTTGCCCAGAAATTAGGCAGAACTCCGTCAGCGTTATCAATGAAAATGTGCAATCTGGCGCGTTTTGACCCTACCTTACAGAAAGAAAACATAAGCGGATTGACTCACGGTAGCCGAATGGATGAATATGTCTGGACGAATTATGCAAACAATTTCATAGCCCTGTCCGAGATACTCGGTGAAATAAAAGACTATTTCCCCAACAGCACCCCATCGACAATCTCAGAAGTACACGAAGGGCATGTAAAAAAAGCCCTGTTGAATTATCGTCAGGGACAAAATTTTTTCCGCGATGCAGTTCTCAGTGCATACAATTATACCTGCTGCATAACAGGTATAACAATTCATGACCTATTAATCGCCAGTCACATCAAGCCTTGGTCCCAAAGTGATGACAAGACAGAAAAAGCAAATCCACGAAATGGTTTATGTTTAAATGCTCTTCATGACAAGGCTTTTGATAAAGGCCTAATCACATTGGATAAGCATTATTCCATTATTGTTTCGGATAAATTGAAAAAAGACCGTCATCTTGACGAAAGAACTAAAGACTGGATTTGTGCCTTCGAGGGCAGGCAAATCCAGTTGCCGCACCGCAGCCTCCCTGATCTGCAATTTATAGAATATCATAATGACATGATTTTTAAAAAATAACTATCTACCACAAATGAGCCACCCGTAAAACAGGTGGCTCATTTTACACCTAAGATGAGATTCAGATGTGCTCTCATCTCTAAGGAGATTTCTCATAATATCTCAGATTTCCCGAATGTATCCCTTAACAGTTAGTCCCAGACACCTCAACAGAAATATTTTTGTTCTACGCAGCAACATGAAAAAAACCGTATCTACTGAAATACACCAGACAAAATTTTCTTGCATCGCCTCGCACAGCATTTGATGAGAAATCCTATAAATCGCTTCAGTTCTTCAAGACCCTTGTAGTATGTATCCCCATAGTATATTTCCTCCTTCACAAACAAAAGATGTTTTTCATGACGCTGTTGTCCAAACAATTTTCTTTTCGCGACATGTTCTGAAAAAATATCTCTTCCACTAATCGCTTGATATAACGTCCCATCGGGCAAATCCAGGATAGATAGCTTTGTTCAACACAGCGGAGGGAATGTGATACTTATTTACTAAAGACTCACCTCCAATTTTTTTAATATCTAAGAACAATTTTGATCTTACATTCGTAATCATATTTTGCCATAATCTCCTAAAATTAAATTTTTAGTCCAACTTTAGGGAGATCTATTTACTTCTGAGCCGTACCTAAATATGGCAACCCTTTGAACGCTTCAGCGACATCTACATAAGGCAAGGTTCCAAATAAAGTAGGAGTCTCACTGTGTGTTGGATGAGGTATATCTACCTGCCCTATGCGCTTATCCGTCCCAATAAAAATTGCTCGATTCCGTTTTTGAGGAGCGCCATAATCTGCAGCACATAAAATTTTCTCTGAAACATTATATCCCAATTCGTCCATCTTATTTAAAATGGATTTATACAACATCCCTTTATTTACGGATTTTATATTCGAAACATTTTCCATCACAAAATATTTTGGATGTATTTCCTCTATAAATCTCAAAAACTGAAAAATTAATAGTCCTCTCGGATCTTCAATCGATTTTTGCTTACCAGCTTGTGAAAAAGCTTGACAAGGCGGTCCACCATATATCAAATCTGGTTTATCAGGTAACCCGGTATTCTCTTTCCAATATTTCAAAGAATTGCTAATCTTACAAACATCTTGAACTAATATTTTAGTTTTACTTCCCAGGTACCCTTCCAAAGTATCGCAAGCATCCTGCCAACTATCAATAGCCAATCTAGTGTGAATTACAGTCTCATCATATTTAGCTTGATAGGCACCTATATCCATACCTCCAGCTCCACAAAACAGAGAAAAAGCCGTCACAGGCTTCTTTGAGCGATTATTCTCAAACCGGCAGATATGATTAAATATAGACTTTGCGAGTTGTACTGGAACAGCATTTCCAACCTGTTGCTGAGTACTTGTCAAGGTCCCCTTAAATTCTACGTCATCAGGGAATCCCTGCAATCGAGCCGCCTCTCGAACAGTAATATATCGGTTTTCATATGGATGCTCAAATTTATTAAAAATAAACCCAGTAACAGTTAAAGACGGTTTATTAGGATCAAGCCGTATTAACCGCATATTAGGGCCACCTTTTCTATTCTTATCTTCTTTAACATAATATTTAAAACTATCATGCCAGAGTTCTTCAGGTAAATCCTGCATTTTTTGCCCAATTTTTAAAGCATCCAGTCTTTTCTGCACAATGCAGCTAACTCGTCGTGCAACGTGATTATATACCATGTATTGCTCCTCAAAAATCAAACAGATCCTTCATCCAAGAATCTCTTATATCTGACTTAGTAAATGATAAAATGCCGTCAAAAAGATTATAAATTGGAGTTTCAGGATCGAGTTGTCCTGCTTTTATAATACTATGGGAAGAATTCAATGTCCATATTACATCTCGGACGGTAAATAAATATTCATCATAATGCCTTACGGCATGAATATTAGAAATAACTGCCGTCTTGATATTTGAATCATTAGGCTTATATTTACTTCCCAGTTTCAGCACTTGATAAATGGCTTTCTTTATGTCATCAGTTCTATCCATACCTACGCTTGTTTTACCATCAGAAACCGATTCAAATCCTTTGCCTCTACGGTTGGGCCAATCCATTGGCCGTCGCTCATCCGGTTGTCCGCAACCATTGGTAAGCCAAAACAACGATATATTCTTGTCTTTATTAGAGTATGCAACAAACGCTTTTTCCCAATATTTATAATATATATCAAAAAATCCAGTTTCTTTATTCAAAAGTCTTAACAAAGCCTTATAAAAAGGTTTATTCTCTGTTTCCCATTGAATTTCAAGAGGAAAGAATTGTTCTGGCAGTTCCTCACTTACGGCTGGAATAAAAATTCCGATCTCGGATTTTTTTAAAGATGGGTTATCCGCTAATGAATGGTTGACGTAAGCCAAATCTCCATCCACATTATTTGTAAGACGATCACATTCCATTGCTAAAGGCAGTGTAAGCATGGGGGCCGATTTTACCTCAGCTATAACCACTTTTTGGCTATCTTTATCATATATAACAGCATCAATAGGTTCTGACGCTTTAGAGATTTCAACATTTCGTCCATTTCTCTTTAAAACATATTCTAACATATGGCAAAGTAATTCTGATGTAATCATACCAATATGGCCAGATTTAGGCTTATTAGCCTTCGTATACTTAAATTCATTATGACCTATACAACGAGGACACGTATTAGTATAAGGATAAATCAGCATTTGAGGAGTCTCATCACAGTACGTCCATCCTTTATTAGCAACTGAATTATAGTATTCAGTAGATGCCAATAAATCGAAAGCCGCTGCTAATCTATATCCTCTCTCATTTTGTTGTAAAGTATCTAGTGCCATCTCTGTAACAGTATCTATTACTCGAATAAATTCCTGCGACAATCCACTAAGCCTTCTCGAATTCAAAATATCCATAAGATTTACCGACCCTTCTGTTTTCAAAAAATATCAGGAGATAGATTGATTATTCTCTACTCCTACAGCCATTTTATCATTTATTTAATTGGCTAACGTTCATGATCATGATTCACCCATTTCCCTTGGCAATTACTGGTAAGCAACTAATACACCAACTAGAGAGACCGCTGTCTCCTTGTTCCTTCTTAGCAGCAATAATTTGTCTATCCAAACAAATTAAACCCACTAAAAGGGATAATCGTTTCTCCACATACGCATCAACCATCGTTATTTTGAAGAAAAATTTTCCATTTAAAAAGCTCCGCCCCGTGTTGAAGCACAGGTCTGGAGCTCGCCAAATAATACTTTTATTATATCAAATTTTTATAGAAAAGTATATTTTATGCTAGGTATGGATAGTGTCAAGAAGTTGTGGGCTTTTTTGAAGAAGTTCTTTGAAGGCGTTTTTACATAAGATGATGATACCCACTATTTTCTATCAGGCGCATCCATCCGCCGGTCAATGTCGATTCACGACCTGGCATACGGGCTGTTTCGGATGGAATATCAGTATAGTAAGGTAGTTGATGGCGTTTTCCGACGCCTTGTAAGGGGCGGATTTCTATATCTTGGCACATGCGTTCGGTTTTCGGCGTGTGATGCAACAGGAAATAGGCCATCAAATCGCCACCATTGGCCACATAGGTACGCATCCTTGCCATTTGTTCCGCTCCGGTAAGGCTCCAGCTCATCCTCCGGGAACTCATTCGTTCGGACAACATATGGCTCACATGGCCTTCGGTACTGCTGGCGGCATCTGGCCTCGTCAAGGTTTCATGAACGCCATCCCAATTGCTCCGGATGTATCGATAGCCTGCTTTTATGGTCTTCCGGTGGGACGGACAATGCTTATATTTTTGTTGGACTTCCTGAATAAAGCGTTCCCGACCATTGTCTCGCAACGCCTGATACAAGCGGATGCTATCCCCATTTCCTGCGATTTTTCGTACGTATTGGCTGATGTGATAACCATCGATAACATGATGGCTGTATCCTACGTAATTTGACCCGGCCTGAATCCAGTTGGCAGCATCTCCTTTTATGATGACTTAGGGCTTCGTTTTTCCGCCACCATACATGGCTGCAATATACCGATCGATCTCCGGCCATAGGACCGACGGCGGTTCAAAGCCGGAAAAGGTTCGCCTGCCACGCAAGACTCTACGCCCTTTCCCTACGACTTTTTTGTCTTCGTAGACGTTGATAAGCTTCATCTGTTTACTCCGGCTATGCTACATCGCTACATGGTCTTCATCGGCTTCTACATATACCTTCTGCAGACCGGGTTTCGCTTCCGGCATGGCGGCCGCCTCATTCGGGATAGTCCCCATTTTGCGAATAAAATTCATGACACTTTGCGCACTCAGCCTTTTGGGGGTCGTCAGGGAAACGGATTTGCTATAACTGACATCCGCGGCATGAGCTACCAAGCCCGCCTGACACAGCGGATCGATATGGGTGTACTTTTCTAAATCGATCCATTCATCCAACAGATAATGATAGGTGCCGTCTTTCTTATCCTGATAATATCTTCGCGAAAAGGACACATCGCCCCAAAGGGTGATTAATGTCCGGGTACGCTTCGCTTTCACCTGATACTGGTGGCTCAGCTTTACGGATTCATAGATGGCAACATCGATTTCTTCTAAGAGGTTTTCCATCAGTAAAACACCACTCATCTGCAGGAACTGATTTAAATTTTGGCCCAATTGAGCCAAGGATAAGTTATGCCCCAGTACCTTTTGAAGCGAATCGTTAAAAAAGTCTACACAAACGTTGGGGAATTGATGTATACTAACCATACGAAGGACTCCTTTCCAGTGTGCTTATTGGGTTTAAACACATTATACTCCAAGGAGCTCCTTCTTTTTTTGTTTCCGCTTTACTGCATTAAAATTTCCCCACAACTATTTTACACTAACGTCGCGTTAACTCCATACAATCAAAACCACCAGTTTAACTGGTGGTTTGCTCAGGCCCTATAAGGGCCTATCTCTTGTGGTTGCACTCTAAAGAG
>PPYF01660227.1_pt1 | contig 105059 bp, 105 predicted proteins | sample 1559871 | NCBI WGS metagenome assembly PPYF01 (sample SAMN08240021, study PRJNA423297) | Human gut metagenome, whole genome shotgun sequencing project.
TGTCGTGATATCATTTAAGTGCGTCATTGTACGTATCTCCTCATTTTGGTTTGGTCACTTAAAATGATACACGATACGTTACAATGACGTTTTTTATTTTGCCAATGACTGGCTAACCTCATTCTACAATTCGCCTCACTTTTTATTTCTTAAAGTGACAACTTTTAAAGCTATTGTACGGCTATTGTACGGCCAATGATTTTCATTTTTCGTCAGCTAGCCACTATGCTGCTACGTTTAAAAAATATTGTCACCAAACCCCAAGCTCATACCGTAATCAATATGGTCAAATCTGAATCACGAGATTTAATATTAAAATAATGACAACTTGATTAATATAGTGGTATTGGTAACGCTCTCAAAAAGATAAACTTGAATTAAAGAAAACCATAATGTTTCAAGAAGGGAGAAGCCAATGTCTGTTTTTATTGATCCAAAACAAGTTGTCGGTAAGATTAATCCAAAGTTGCATGGGCAGTTTATTGAGTTTTTGGGTAAGTGCATTGATGAAGGACTTTGGGTGGGGGAGAATTCCACAATTCCTAATACTAAGGGGATTAGAAATGATGTCTTAGCCCTTTTAAAGCAGTTAGAACCTCCTGTTTTAAGGTGGCCTGGAGGGTGTTATGCTGAGCCTGGAGGGTGTTATGCTGACACTTACCACTGGCGAGATGGGATTGGACCTCGTGATCAGTGCCTCGTTAGCTTCAATGAAAACTTTGGAACTTACGAATCGGACCAGCACCAGTTTGGGACTGATGAGTTTATGCAACTGTGTGAAGAACTAGGGGCTCAGCCTTGGACTAACGTAAACCTCCTTTCTGGAACGGTTGCTGAAATGCGAGACTGGATGGAATACGTTAACCGAAGCGAGGAAACGACCTTGTCTAAGGAACGGGCGCAAAATGGTCATCCCCAACCCTACAATGCTTGGATGTGGGGCTTGGGAAATGAGGTGTGGGGCGGTGGTGGAACAATGGATCCAGCTACCTATATGTCTGAATACCGACGTTTTGCATCGGCCATGCCAAGTTTTACTCACTCGGTGTTTGAGAAAACAAAGATGTACGCGATTGTATCCGGCCCCGATTCAAATAAACCACGAGAAGCGGTGAAATGGACGGAAGATTTCTTCAAAGAACTGGCTAAGTATCGTCAGCCTAAAATTGATGGTTATGACATGCACTTTTATAACTGGAACATTGATGATCAAGATGACACCCCAACTGACTTCACTAAGGAAGGCTGGCAACGAGTGATTGATGGGTGCTTTGAACTGGAGGACTTGATTAAGGCGCAAGCAAGCTTACTTAGGAATGGGCTAGCATTAATTAATGAGCCGGAGGGAAAGCTTGATCAAAAGCTAACGGATGTTGATCTAATTGTTGGAGAATGGGGTAATTGGCATTACAGTGCCTTTACTGCTCGTCCAGCTTTACAACAACAAGTATCAATGCGTGATGTGATTACGACGGCATTGACGTTGGATATTTTACAACGAAATTGCGATAAGGTTACGATGGCATGCAACGCTCAAACCATTAACGTATTAAATTCGTTGGCCCTTACTAAGGGGGACAAAATAGTTGCAACGCCAAACTTTGACGTCTTTATGATGTATAAAGATCATAGGGATGCGCAGGCGTTAGCAGTTCCAAGACAAGATTCTGAATCGCAAGTAGATACCTTTGCTTCCCTAAAGGGGGCAAAGGTGTGTGTTAACCTTGTTAATGCCTCTTATGATGAAGAACGTTTGATTAATTTGGTCTTCCCTAGTCAGGTTAAGCCAGAGTTTGTCACTCAACTGACAGCGGATGATCCTCATGCATGCAATACCTTTGAGGAGCCCAATTTAGTTCGAGCTAAGCCCGTTAAGGCTAATTCGAAGGTTGCTAAGCAACATGAATTTGAGTTACCCACTGCTTCAGTAACGACGGTAACTTTCAGTTTATGTTAAAAAGCGAAGCGGGTAAGGACAGTATAAAAATAGAGCTCAGTATACCTGGAGGTGGACAACTGGGCTCTTAATTATTTAGGAAGGTTTAATCGTGTTCATCCGCCAATAACCCCCAAAGTTCCTGACCATAGGGTGACAGTAGCCGGTTGGCCCGGGTAGCAACCGAAATGATAAATTCGGGGGCGCCCAGATCGAGTAGTGGCAGTGTAACAAGGTGATCTTGGGGTTCTAGAGCTAGGGTGGTGAGAAAGGAAATCCCGGAGTTTTTCGCCACCAGGGTTTTTAAAACGTGAACGTCGTGGGTTTTAAAAACAACTTTGGGACGCACCCCAGCCGCCCGGGAAACCTGGTGGAAGGCCTGGGCGTGAACGTACTCGTTGGCCAGGGTAATGAAGGGCTCTTTTTTGAGGTCCTGAAAGGAAACGCCGGTGGTTCGGGTGGCTAAGGGGTGGTCGGGTGCCACGATAATTTGGATGGGGGCGCGCGTAATTACTTGCGTCGAAAAAGAATCTTGTTGTAGGGGGGCTAAGGACCCTAGGAGGGCCATGTCGATGATGCCGTGGGCCAGCATTTTCGTTAGCTCCCGGGACCCGTGGTCTTCAACCTCTAAGCGTTGTAACAATCCCGCCGCTAGCAGGGCGGGGGTGTAGGCGGGGAAAAAGTAGTTACCGATGATCGGCGGTAGGCCAAAGCGGATTCGTTCCTGTTTGGCCCGGGAAAGCTCTTGGTGAGCGACCTCCAATTCGCGCAGGATGGTTTGGACGTGCTGGTCAAACTGCAGACCGCTGGCGGTTACGGTCAGGTCGTGGTGGGATTGGCTCCGAATAAAGAGCGGCGCCCCTAATTCCCGTTCTAAACGTTGGATGGCCATCGTGATGGTGGGTTGGGCAACGCCAAAGTGGGTGGCGACTTTGGAAAAATTTTTTTGAATTACGAGGTCATGATAATAGCGAAGTTCCTTAATGTTCATCTTTACCCCCCCTAAGTAACGGCGTTTCTGTTTATCATATCAATAAAATTGATTGGCTTCCATCGGTTTGACTATCACCTAAGGGACTACTTATGATCAACCACGATGAGAGAGAAAGTTGTGCAGATGGATTGAAAGGACCGATCAAAATGATTAGTGGATACGAACTGTTAAACAACCCCTTTTTAAACCGGGGCACCGCCTTTACAACTGAGGAACGTAAGCAACACGGCCTGCTAGGGCTCTTACCACCACGGGTTAAGACGATTGACGAACAAGCCGATGAAATTTACGCCCTCTACCAAAAGAAGGGCACCCTGATTGAAAAACGCCACTTCCTGATGGAAATCTTTAACAACAACCGGACGCTGTTCTTTAACTTAATGGGCAAGCACATCAACGAATTCATGCCGATCGTGTACGACCCGGTAATTGCCGAGTCGATTGAAGAGTACAACGAACGCTTCGTTAAGCCGCAAAATGCCGCCTACCTAACCGTTGATCACCCAGAAAACAACCGTGAGATCTTAAAGAACGCCGCCGAGGGGCGGGATATCCGTCTGATCGTGGTGACCGATGCCGAGGGGATCCTCGGGATTGGTGACTGGGGAGTTAATGGGGTCGACATCGCCGTTGGTAAGTTAATGGTTTACACGGCCGCCGCTGGGATCAACCCGGCCCAAGTGTTACCAGTTTCGATTGACGCCGGGACCAACAACCAAGAACTACTGGACGACAAGAACTACCTGGGTAAGCGCCACGCCCGGATTGAAGGCCAACGCTACTTTGACTTCATTGACCAATTTGTCGGCGACGTCGAAAGCCTCTTCCCTAAGAGCCTGTTGCACTTTGAAGACTTCGGCCGTGGGACGGCCGCCAAGATTTTGGATAAGTACCAAGACAAGATTTTGACCTTTAACGACGATATCCAAGGGACCGGGGTAATCGTTTTGGCCGGGGTACTGGGGGCCTTAAACATCACCAAAGAAAAGCTAACCGACCAAACCTTCCTAACCTTTGGTGCTGGGACCGCCGGGATGGGGATCGTAAAAATGCTCTTCGAAGAACTGGTGCGCCAAGGCCTCAGCGAACAAGAAGCCAAGCAGCACTTCTACTTGTTCGATCGCCAGGGGTTGTTGTTTGATGATACGGAGGGCCTAACGCCGGAACAAGCCCGCTTCACCCGGTCGCGGGGTGAATTCGACAACGCCGCTCAATTAACCGACTTAACGGCAGCTATCAAGGCGGTGCAACCAACGGTGATGGTCGGAACGTCGACCGTTCACAACGCCTTCACCGAAGCCGCCATCCGCGAAATGGCGGCCCACGCTAAGCACCCGATCATCTTCCCAATCTCCAACCCGACCAAGAAGATTGAAGCCATGCCAGACGACGTTATGAACTGGTCTGACGGGCGGGCCCTAGTCGCCACTGGGATTCCGACCCCGGCGGTTGACTACCAAGGGGTTCAGTACGAAATTGGCCAAGCTAACAACGCCCTGATTTACCCGGGGGTGGGCCTTGGGGCCTTAGCCGTCCAAGCCAAGGTAATTAACGACGACATGCTGGCGGCGGCCGCCCACGCCTTAGGGGGCCTCGTTGACGCTGATCAACCGGGCGCCGCCGTCTTACCACCGGTCTCCAAGCTAGCCGACTTCTCCAAGAAGGTGGCTGAGGCGGTGGCTCAATCCGCCATCGACCAGGGCTTAGCCGCAGCGGGAATCACGGATGCCAAGCAGGCGGTGGCCGACTTTACTTGGCAAGCGGAATACAAGCCGCTGGACCAGGAACTGGCTAGATTTGAATAAGAGGAAGTGCTCACCAACCTCCCTTGCTTAAACGACAATGAAAAGACCCCTAACGCACGAGGTGAGCGTTAGGGGTCTTATTGTAGGGTGTAGGGATGCACTTCCGCAGATAACGTGCTCCCAACCGCAGGCCTAGTGTCTAAGTACGGGTAAAGAACACCGCTAAAGCGGTAACCATTTGCCCTAGCTTAGCCATACGGCCTGCCGAACGGGTTGGGCGCACTTCCGTTATTTACTTGCACTGGCGTCAGCGTCGACTTCCGGTTGTGCTGGTGCGTCTTCTTCTGAGGCACTGGCGTCGGCGTCAACGGCCGGTGCTTGAGTAGCTGGTGCCGGTGCCGGTTGGCTTTCCGTTTCGCTTTCGGAAGCACTGGCGCTAGCGTCAACGGCGGGAGCCTCGGTGGCGGCTTCTTCCTTGGTAGAAGCACTGGCGTTAGCGTCCACCTTGCTGTTCGGGTCGTCAACCAGGGTTTGCCCGGTCATTTCCAGGTACTTCTTGACGATTGGCCAGAAGTCGATCACGATTTCGTTAATCCCACGGTAAATGTTGTCTTCGTCGTGAATGGCTTGGTAGTTGTTAACCACCCACTTAACGTTCTTCTTGTCCACTGGTTCGGCCAGTTGGAACATGTCGGTCTTACCGGTCCGCAGGGTGTGGATGACTTGCTTAACGTGGTCGTGGACATTCCGCTTGTCCGGGTGAACGGCCGACATCGGGGAACCCGGTTGTTGCGGGGTCCGGGAGGCAAACATCTTTTCAGCCGGGGCCTTGTGGTTGTAGTAGAGGAACTGGTTGTTGTCGTCGACGTAGGTCAGTTCGGCCGGGATCGACTTTAAGAACCAGTTAAGTTGGTCAACGGTCAGGATCCCAGCGTCGAGCTTAACGTAGTCCTTGCCGGAAGCGGCGTTGGTCAACTTAGCGGCCTTTTCAATCCAGTCTGGGTCACCGGGCTTCACCCCTTCGATAGTGGTGTCAGTCTTCCCGGAGGCAGTCAGGTCTTCGTTCTTGTAGGCGTCGGCCGGTTCTGGGCCCTTTAAGGCCTTCAAGACGTTGACCCACTTGGAGAACTTGATCAACAAGTTGCTCAAACGGTTAATCGTGCCGCCGTCCTTTAAGTTGCCATTGTCGTCAAAGGCGTCGCGAACGTTCCCCAACAAGAATTCGTTCCCCGGCATCACGAGGGCGTTAACCCCTGGGGCTTCCAAGATTTCGCGCAGGTCCAATTGGGCCCGGGAAGAACCCTGGGTGAAGTAAGAGGCCCCTACGATCAGGACCGGCTTGTCTTCTAACGGGTGGATCTTATAGGACAGCCATTCGATCGTCGACTTCAAAGCGGCGGTCGTGGTGTGGTTGTGTTCAGGGGTGACCATGATCACCCCGTCGGCGTTTTCAATTCGGTGCTTCAAGTATTGAACGGCCATCCCGTTGGTTTGGTCGTCGTCTTCGGAAAACATCGGTACGTCCTTGATTGAAACGACTTCAATGTCGGCGATGTTATTGAAACGGTTGGCCATAAAGGTCATTAATTTGCGGTTGTATGAATCTTCGGCGATGGAGCCGACAATCCCAACTAACTTCATACGTAGGTTCCTCCTTGGTTTATAAGTCGTTCTTCAGGTCGGAAATGCGGATGTCTTGCATCACGTGTTCACGGTCATAGACCAGGTTCTTGTTGACGTCGACAAAGGTGTCGAAGTCGGCGAATAAGCCGTCCAAGCGGTTGACGAGGGCCCCTTCCTTGAGGTTCCCTTCGTCGTCAAAGGCTTGTAAGGAGTGGCCCACCATGTATTCGGATGATGGCATGATCCGGGCGGACAGTTCCGGGGAGTCCAGCATCTGGCGTAGCATCAGTTGGGCCCGGGAAGTCCCAAGCATCCCGTATGACGCCCCGGTAATCATTACCGGCTTGTCAGCAAAGGGGTGCACACCGTAAGAAAGCCATTCCAAGGCGTTCATCAAAACGGCCGGGACCCCGTGGTCGTATTCAGGGGTGGAAATAATGACCCCGTCGGATGCTTCGATCTTCTTGGCCATTTCAGTTACCCGTTCCGGAACTGAGCGGTCCGGGGTCTTGTAGAAGACCGGCAGGCCACCAATGTCCATCAATTCAATTTCGGCCTTGTCGGCGAAGTGTTCCTTGATGAACTGCAACAAGCGGCGGTTGGTGGAGCCTTGACGGTTGGTTCCAGCAATCCCAATGTAGTGCTTCATATGATCAAATCCTCTCATTTCTGTGTTTGTCACCTTGTTAAGGGGCTAACAATCGTCCCCATTTTGACATAGTTTTTGAATAAAATCAATCAGGGATCCTGATTTAGAAAGTTACGGGTGGCTCGCCGTCACTATTTGGCAAGCAATTACGGATATTAGACAAAATTTAAATAAATGAAGGCGCTAACAATCCCGCTAAAAATAGGCCGATTAAAGATGATGAATATCAATTAAGCGGGGTGCAGGACCGTTAATAATAATCAATCCTTATAATAACTAGCGAGTTTGACTATAAGAGAGCGGGGGGATTATCGTATAATCGTTAAGTAATGTGTAACTTTTCACAAATGCAATCGGATTAATCACTTGGAGGTTGAAGAATATGTCACAATTTCGGACGGAAGAAGATACTTTAGGACCAGTTCAAATCCCACAAGAAGCCCTCTGGGGACCACAAACGGAACGGAGCCGCCACAATTTCCCAACCGGCCAGTTCATGCCGTTGGCCATCATCCGCGCCCTGCTCAACATTAAGAAGGCCGCTGCCCAAGCCAACCTGGAATTAAACCAGATTGATGAGGCTAAGGGGAAGTTGATCATCGAGGCGATTGACCAACTCTTAGTCCTGCCCGATGACGACTTGCGCAAGGACTTCCCACTTAAGGTTTACCAAACCGGTTCCGGGACCCAAACCAACATGAACACCAACGAAGTCGTGGCCAACCTGGCTAAGCGCTTGAATCCAGACGTCACCGTATTGCCAAACGATGACGTTAACAAGGGTCAATCCTCCAACGACGTCTACCCAACGGCGATGAACATCGTGGCCGTGGAAGCCTTGGATCAGCTGCTGCCGGCCGTCCAGCACCTAATTGACGAATTAAAGGCCAAACAAGAACAATACTGGCACGTCGTTAAGGTTGGCCGGACCCACCTGCAAGACGCCACCCCGTTAACCTTTGGCCAAGAAGTCTCTGGTTACGTGGCCGCTTTAGAACACGACCGGGACTACTTAAAGCAACTCCAACCGACCCTATTGGAACTGGCGATCGGGGGAACGGCCGTGGGGACCGGTTTAAACGCGGCCCCGGGGATGCCGGAAAAGATCGCCGAAAAGGTTTCCGTCGTTTACGGACACGAATTTACGGTTAAGACCAACAAGTTCTTTGGCTTGGCCAATCACTCCGGCTTAAACGTGGTCCACGGGGCCCTGAAGACCCTGGCCGCCGACATGTTTAAGATTGCCCAAGACGTCCGCTTCTTGGCCTCCGGTCCGCGGGCTGGTTACGGCGAATTAAACATCCCGGCCAACGAACCGGGTTCCTCAATCATGCCGGGGAAGGTTAACCCAACCCAAGCCGAAGCAGTAACGATGGCGTCACTACGGGTCTTTGGTAACGACACGGTCGTTTCAATGGCCGCTAGCCAGGGGAATTTTGAAATGAACGTCTACAAGCCGGTGATGATCGACGCCTTCTTGGAATCAGCCGACCTCCTAACCGGGACGATCACCGGCTTTGCCGACAAGATGATTGCAGGCTTGACGGTCAACGACGCCCGGATGAAGGAACTTTTGGACAACTCCTTGATGACGGTAACCGCCCTGTCGCCATATATCGGCTACCACGACGCCGCTAAGATTGCCCAAGCCGCCGATAAGGCCGGCTCCACTTTAAAAGAAGCCGCTTTGAAGTCCGGCAAGGTGACCGAAGAACAATACGACGAATGGATGGACATGTTAAAGATGACCAACGTCGACAAACAAGATTAGGAGGAAATTATGGGAGAAAAATATCAACCACGCCCGGCCAGTGAGTTAAAGGACCGCTACGACACGGTGATCATTGGTTCCGGGGGGGCCGGCTTGACGGCCGCCATCCAAGCCCATGAACTAGGGCTTTCAGCCGTCGTCCTTGAAAAAGAAGAAGGCTTAGGTGGGAACACTAACCGGGCCTCATCCGGGATGAACGCCGCCGAAACCAACGTCCAATTAAAGCACGGGGTGATCGATAACGTCGGCTCCTTTTACCGGGAAACCTACCAAGACGGCGGTCGTTTAAACGATAAGGACCTCTTGGGTTACTTCGTTCACCACTCCGCCCTGGCGATTGACTGGCTGGCCGATCACGACATCAAGTTAGAAGACGTCACGATCACCGGGGGGATGTCGGTGATGCGGACCCACCGCCCGGCTAGCTTAGCCCCGATCGGTGGATTCTTGGTCAACGAGTTGTTGCGGGTGGTTGGCCAACAAGGAATCCCGGTCTTCAACCAGACCAAGGTCACTAAGTTGTTAAAAGACGATCAGGGGACCGTTAACGGGGTCGAAGTCCAAACCACGGCCGGCACCAAGACGATCGCGGCCAACAGTGTTATCCTAGCGACCGGTGGTTTCGGCGCTTCTAAGGAATACATGAAGCGCTACCGCCCAGACCTGGTTGATTACAAGACGACTAACCAACCAGGGGCCACCGGCGACGGCCTGAAACTCGGCGAAGACGTCGGGGCGCAGCTAGTTCAAATGGACTTGATTCAAGTCCACCCGACCGTTCAACAAGATAACCCGCACGTTTATTTGATTGGTGAAGTCGTCCGGGGCGAAGGGGCAATCCTGGTTAACGCCAAGGGGCAACGCTTCGTCAACGAGTTAAACACCCGCAAGATCGTCTCCAACGCCATCACCGCTTTGCCGGAGCACTCCGCTTACCTGATCTTTGACCAGGGGATCCGCGACCGGGCCAAGGCCGTCGACTTCTACGACAAGGTGGGGCTAGTGGTTTCCGGCAACACCATCGAAGAGCTCGCCCAAAAACTCTCCATGGAGCCAGCCACCCTGAAAAAGACGGTGGCGACCTGGAACCAAGCGGTCAAGGACCATGATGACCAGGAATTTAGCCGGACGACCGGGATGGACCGCGACATCGCCAAGCCAGGCTTCTTCGCCATCCACATTGCCCCAGCGATCCACTACACGATGGGTGGTTTACACATCAACACCCATACAGAGGTCTTGGATGGCAACGGGAACGTGATTCCGGGACTGTTTGCCGCCGGTGAAGTTGCCGGGGGCCTACACGGGAATAACCGGGTCGGGGGTAACTCGATCGCCGAAATCGTGATCTTTGGGCGCCAAGCCGGTCAACAAGTCGCCTTGTACCAAAGTCAGAAATAGTAAGAAACAAGAGAACTGATTAGGAAGAAATCAATATGAAGAATTTAGAAAAAGTCAATTACCGGGGCTTTATCTGGCCGGTAATCGTGGGGGTCATTTTGTGGCTGCTCACGCCAATGAAGCCAGCGGCCGTTCCCGTGGCCGGCTGGCACATGTTCGCCCTCTTTGTCGGGACGATCATTGCCTGCATCACCCGGCCCCTACCAATCGGGGGTGTCTCAATTCTCGCCTTTGCCCTGACCGTTTTAACCGGCACCTTGCCGATGGATAAGGCGATCTTAGGCTTTGGGAACAGCTCAATTTGGATGATTGCCATGGCCTTCTTTATCGCCCGGGGCTTTATCAAGACCGGGTTGGGACGGCGAATCGCCCTTAACTTCGTCCGCCTCTTCGGTAAGAAAACGCTGGGGCTGGCCTATTCCTTAATTGGGGTCGACTTGATCATGGCCCCGGCCACCCCGTCCAACACCGCCCGGGCCGGTGGGGTCTTGTACCCAATCATTAAGTCCTTGGCCCAATCCTTTGGCTCCGACCCCAAGGACGGGACGGAACGCAAGATCGGCTCCTTCTTGGTCTTTGCCGAATATCACGGGGACATGATCACCGCCGCCATGTTTATGACGGCGATGGCCGCTAACCCCCTGGTCCAAACCCTAGCCAAGTCAAGCGGAGTGAACATCAGCTGGGGAGGCTGGTTCTTAGCCGCCCTGGTTCCGGGAATTATTTCCTTGATCGTCGTTCCCTGGTTGATCTACAAGATGTACCCGCCGGAGATTAAGGAAACGCCCAACGCTAAGCAGTGGGCGGAAAAGGAACTGGATCAAATGGGGAAGATGACCCTACCAGAAAAGCTAATGGCCGTTATCTTCATCATTGCTCTGGTCCTCTGGATGACCGGGAGCCTGACCAAGATCGACACCAGCCTAGCTGCCTTCTTAACCTTAGGCCTGCTCTTGGTCGTTGGGGTCCTGAGCTGGACCGACGTTTTGCACGAAACCGGGGCTTGGAACACCCTGACCTGGTTCTCCGTCTTGGTTATGATGGCTGGTTCCTTGACCACCCTGGGCTTTATTCCGTGGCTTTCTTCAAGCATCGGTAGTATGTTGCACGGGATGAGTTGGTTCTTGGTCTTGGCGATCTTGATTGTCTTCTTCTTCTACAGTCACTACCTCTTCGCTAGTTCAACGGCCCACGTAACGGCGATGTATTCGGCCCTGTTAGCCGTAGCCATCTCTGCTCACGTACCGCCAATGCTGGCGGCCTTATTGCTCGGGTTCTTTGGGAACTTAAACGCCTCAACCACCCACTACGCTTCTGGCCCGGCTCCGGTTTTGTTTGGGTCTGGTTACGTCCCGCAAAACAAGTGGTGGTCCTTGAACCTGGTTCTGGGGGTCTTCTACCTGGTCGTTTGGATCGGGATTGGGAGCCTCTGGATGAAGGTGATTGGGATGTGGTGATCAGGAAGTGTGATCCAACCATTAAGCAGGCCGTTGGACTAAGGATAGGGCACAGGTTAGCGCGCCAGCGGTGTTCTGTGGCCAGACTTAGGCACTAGGCCTGCGGTTGGGAGCACGTTATCCGTAAATGAAATTACTAATTAAAAAGGACCCCTGGGGCACGGCCGTGGGGGCCCTTTTGTGTTAAAATCTGGAGGAAAAAGGGGGAACGCCAGAATGAATACGCGTGACTTACAGTACTTTACGGCCGTTGTTGAAACGAAAAACTACACCCAAGTGGCCGGGCAATTTGGCGTCACCCAGCCAACCGTTACTCAGGCCATCCAACGCCTGGAACGTGAATTTGACGTCCAATTGGTCGACGTTGCCCGTGGCCGGCGGGGGATGAAGATCACCCGGGCTGGTCAGTTACTTTACCAAGCGGCGGACCGGATCAATCACCAGTTAGCCTTGGCGCAAAAGTCAATTAGCCAGGCTAAGCGGGGCAGCATTCGCTTCGGCTTACCCCCGATCATCGGTAAAATATACATCAGTGGGTTAGTTAAATCCTGTCCGCCGGATTTGTTGTCGTGCCTGCGGATCACCGACCAGGGGTCCCACGAGCTGTTAAAACGGCTCAAGGATGGTCAAATTGACATCGCCATTTTGGGGTCGATGGCGCCGATTAATGAGGAGGGGATATTTGTCGACCTGGTGGCCAAGCGCCCCTTCACCGTGGCGGTCAGCGAACAACACCCGTTGGCTAAAAAACGGCGGGTGGCCTTTGGCGATTTGGCTAACGAACGCTTCATTAATTACAGTGACCAATACATCCACCGGGCGGCCTTTAACGCTTATTGCGATGCGGCCCGTGTCCGCCCGGAAAGCACCCTCTACCCGCTACCCAATATTTCTTGGGTCAAGGAGCTGGTCCGTCAAAACCTCGGCGTCAGCCTGATCGTTTTGGATGCGATCAAAGACGAGCCGGGGATCGTACCGCTAGAATTGACGGACCCGACCCCGGCCAGTTTTTACATTTCGGTGGCGACTCGGGAAGGTTACGTGTTAAGCGAAGACGAGCAGACCCTAGTGACGACTCTAAAGCACCTGGAACTCTTTTCACCCGCTTAATTGTCCCTACACAAACGTCGGCAACCCTCCTATAATAGGACGTAATTTAGTGTCTAAAGTGGGGAGAGAAAAAGATGGATAAGGAACAAGCGGTGGGTGAAGATTACCACCACCACATGCAGATTCCGTGGCAGGATTTTGTAGAAGATGACAACGTTACCCCGGCTAAGGAGGCCCCCTTAGTGGAACGGTCAATGATCGTTGGGCGGGTTGGTCTAATGATTTTGGCCTGCGGAACCGGGTCCTGGCGGGTGCGCGACTCGATGAACGTGGTTGCCCGCAACCTTGGAATGACCTGTTCGGCCGATATTGGCTTGGTATCGATTGAATACACCTGCATTGATGATAACCACAGTTACACCCAGGCGATCTCGTTACCGACGACCGGGGTGAACACAACCCGGCTAAACGCCCTGGAGAAGTTCGTTAAGGAAATTGAGCGGGGCAAGCGGGAGTGGACGATTGCAGAAATTGACCACCGTTTAACCGAGATTGAACGGATGAAGGGTAATTACCGCCCTTACCAAGTGGGGTTAGCGGCGGCCTTAGCCTGTTCAGCCTTCGTCTTCTTGCTCGGCGGGGGCCCGGTAGAAATGTTGTGTTCCTTTGTGGGAGCGGGGTGCGGGAACTTTGTGCGGCGTAAGATGATTGACCGTCACATTACCCTGCTTGCTTGCGTGGCCGTTTCCGTGGCCGTGGCTTGTTTGTTATACCTGGTCCCGTTTATGGCCCTGCAAAACTTCTGGGGAATCAACGAACGTCACGAGGCCGGCTACATCGGGGCAATGCTCTTTATCATCCCTGGTTTTCCCTTCATCACCTCGGGGCTGGACCTAGCCAAATTAGACATGCGGTCCGGCTTGGAGCGGGCCGCCTACGCCTTGTTAATCATTACCGTGGCGACCTTGGTTGGCTGGCTGGTGGCCCTGATGGTCCACTTAAGGCCAGCCAACTTCGCCGCCTTGCCGTTAAATGAATGGCAGCTCTTATTGTTGCGGTTGCCGGCCTCTTTTTGCGGGGTCTTTGGCTTTTCAATTATGTTTAATTCGACGCCGAAAATGGCGGCGATGGCCGGGGTAATCGGGGCGCTTGGTAATACCTTACGGCTGGAATTAGTCGACTTTGGGATGGCGGCTGGCCCGGCTGCCTTCTTGGGGGCGCTAGCTTGTGGCCTGTTGGCGGCGATTGTCCGTAACCGGGTTGGTTACCCGCGGATTGCGATCACGATTCCCTCGGTGGTAATCATGGTGCCCGGGCTGTACATGTACCGGGCCGTCTATAACTTAGGGTTACAGTCGGTCAACACCGGGGCCGAGTGGTTAACCCGGGCGATGTTAATCGTCCTCTTTTTACCCCTGGGTCAAGTAGCGGCCCGGGTACTAACCGATACCAAGTGGCGTCATAACGGATAGGAAGATGGGTGATCAGCGTGCAAATTGAGTATCCTCAGCAGTTAGTTGACCAAGTAGAGGCAGCGATCAAGGATCGTCCCCTAATGGGCTTTGTACCGGGGGCTGGACCAAACCATCCGGCGGTAATGCTGGTGGGTGAGGCTCCCGGGCGCAGTGAGACCGATAGCCGGGTGCCCTTTAGTGGGACTTCGGGTAAGGAATTAATCAAGTTGCTAGAAGAAATTGGTTTGTCGCGGGCGACCGTCCACATCACCTCGGTGGTCCGCAAGCGGCCGTACTCGGTTAAGGTGGTCACCGATAAGAAAACTGGGCAGCGGGTCACCAAGTACCCCAACCGCACCCCCACCAAAAAGGAGGTCCTAGCCTTTGGGCCCCTCTTTGACTGGGAATTAAAGACAGTCACCCCTCAGGTGGTTGTGCCCCTAGGCAACACCAGCCTCCAACGCTTGCTGGGACCAGAGGCCAAGATTGGTGACTTGCACGGTCAGGTCTTGCACCAGTCGGTCTTAGAAACCCGGCCGGATCACCAGGGTTATCAAATGGGGACGACCCCTTACTACATTGTGCCAATGTATCACCCGGCCGCCTTTTTGTACGCTCGGCGCCTAGAACCGACCGTGCGTGCCGACTGGCAGGCCTTCGGGAAGTGGCTAAAAGAACAGCATTTGATGCCGCAATAAGGGGTGGTGGAAAATGACCACAGACCTAGTGCCTAAGTACGGACGAAGAACGGTGCCAAGGCACCAACCTTCCCCCTAGCTTAGTCATACGGTCTGTCGAGAAGGTCATTTCCCACTTCCCTTCTTTTACCAAAACTTAACGGGAAATCGCTAACGACCGGGGCGTGGACCGTGTTAGGATTTTAACTAGAGAGAAACGAGGAATGCACACAAAATTTTGATAAGGGGAACGCAGATGATGAGGAACGTAAAGCGGCGTCACTTTGACCGCCAAATAGCCCGCGGAATTGTGACAAGCATTAAGAGCAGTCTAAAGGAGGTCACCAAGTGTGGCCACCACCGTTCCCAGCGGGCCACCCTAACTGAAATGGCGATCCGGGTGTCTGGTTTTAAAAAGACACTCTCCACCCCGACTAAACTGGCTGATGCATTGCAAAGGGCGGCGGTGGAAAGTGAACGCCCCCTTCAATTACCCAGTGACGTTAAGTTCACCGTCCCGGTTAAGGAGAGCGAAGTGGCCGGTAGCCAGTGCTTTACGCTCAACGCGGACTTGCAGGAACACCCGGTCATTATTTACCTAACCGGGGGCGCCTTTTTTGAGCGGCCGCTAAAGGAGCACTGGCAGTTTTTGAACCGGTTGGCGGACAGGACCGCTTCAAAAGTGGTGGTGCCCATTTACCCGACCTTGCCAGCCCACACGGTTGAGGACGCCTTTGCCGTGCTTAAACAGATCTATAACGAGGTCTACACCCAGGTGCCGGTCAGCCAGGTGACCGTAATGGGGGACTCGGCTGGCGCCGGGTTGGCGGCTAGTTTTTGCGAGTACCTGGGTGAACGGGGGCTTCCGCAACCCGGTCACCTAATCATGATTTCACCGTGGTTAGACATCGATTTAACTAATCCCCAGGTCGCTGACTACGAGGAAAAAGACGTTACCTTAAACGCCGCCGGTCTTCGGCAGTTAGGGGCGATATGGGCTGCTAAGTTGGACCACCGTAACTGGCAGGTGAGCCCGCTGTACGGAACCCTGTCGCCCTTACGCGACGTGACGATTTTTGTGGGGACCGAAGAGTTGATGTACCCGGACGCCATGGACTTTGCGGAGCGGCTCCGTCAGCAACACGTCCCGGTAACCACCCACATCGGGCGGAACCTGTATCACATTTACCCGGTTTACCAAAGCCCGGAGAGTGAGCAGGCGGTTGAAGAGATCAAACGGGTTGTGAACAGCTAGAAAGAGGGATTCAAAATGACAAAAGTAGCGGTAATGATTGCCCCAGGTTGTGAAGAAATCGAGGCCCTGACGCCGGTAGATGTTTTTCGCCGGTTGGGGATTGAAACGACGATGGTGGGCCTAGATGATCGCCAAGTGATGGGGGCCCACCAGATTGCCTTAACTTGCGATACTAGCCTAGCCGAAGTAGGCGAGGGGCTCTTGGGGTTCGATTGCGTGGTCTTTCCCGGCGGCTCGGGTGGCGCAAAGGCATTGCGCGATGATGATCGCTTGATGCAATTGATGCAGCGGCGCCAACAAGCGGGGGAGTGGAACGCCGCCATGTGCGCCGCCCCAATTGCCTTTGCCCGCTACGGACTCTTGGATGGTCACGACTACACTTGTTTTCCGGGGATTGAGCAAACGACCACGCAGGTCGCTCCCAGCGGTCGTTTCCACGAAGACATTACCGTGGTCGATGAAAAGGGAAAGTTGATCACTAGCCGGGGACCGGCAACGGCCCTGGCCTTTGCCTATTGCATTGCGGACGCCTTAGGGGTGGATGCTGCCGAGGTTCGTCGTCAAATGCTCTACCCTTACCTATTAGAGAACAACCACTAGACAATAAAACGCCCTCGCACCTGGGTTTCGAAGTGGGAACCAACCTGTATGGCAGGGCGTATAGCTAAGCTAGGCAGAAGGTTGCTGTGTTAAGCAGCGTTCTTCGGCCGTACTTAGATACTAGGCCTGCGGTTGGTGACCACGTTATCTGTGTAATAGTGAAAATGAAATAGAGATTGTCAAACTTCTTTCCAAGTAAAAAAACCGGTCAACTCGCAAATAATTGCGAATTGATCGGTTTTTATTTGATGGTATATAGAAGGTTGGGTCACACTCCTATTTCTTCCACCACATCATTAGTGGGTGGCGGTCAACCTTTTGATCGGCACGTTGGTTAACGACCGATACTAGGGCGATCATGGTGGCCAACAGGGAGTTTTTCTTGCGGTAGACGGTGTAGCGGGAGTGCCACTCGCTAGCGTACTTATCCTTGTAGCGGCGCAGGCCTTGGAAGCCGTAGAGATGGGTCCCGTATTCGTAGATGAAGTGGGCAGCTCGCTCTTCGGTAAAGGAGTACCGCGATTCACCAACGTTGGCTAGTGGGGCCATCCCAAGGTCGAAGTAGGTGTAGCCCTTTTCCTGACCATACAAGAACATTGAAACAAAGATCATATCCATGATTCCGGACGGGGCGGCGTGGGAGTGACGCATCAAGTCGATCGTCAGGATCTCCTTACCCCCGGTCGGCATCAGAGTGGCAAAGGCCACCAACTTGCCGTCCTTGTCATCTACCAGGGCCACCGGGGCGGTGTTGATGTAGTCGGGATCAAAGAAGCCTAAGGAAAAGCCCTTTTCAACTTGGTCACCCAACCAGTCGTCGGAAACGGCCCGCATTTCTTGCATCAGCTCATCGGAAAAGGGTGGTTCAACGATGGTGAATTGGTAACCTTCCCGCTCAAACTTGTGCATTAAGGCCCGTTGGGAGCGTTGTTTCTTACCGGCCAAGGTAAAGTCGGCAAGTTTGACCAATCCGTCTTCACCGGTCTTTAGGAAGTCAAACCCAAATTCGTGCAGGAGCATAGTTAGTTGGCTATTGACCTCGTAAAAGACCAGTTGGTAACCGTATAAGTTGGCTTCGCGTAGAAATTCTAGGCTCGCCTCGCGGACGACGGTTTGGTCTCCGACCGGATTCCCCATCACGATCAACTTGTCGTACTTGCGCCGGTACATGAAAAAGAGGCGGTCGTGGCCGTCAACCTGGTAGAAGTAGAGGTTCTTGTCCTTTAAAAAGGCCAGGTGGGAGGTTTCGTTGCCCCCAAATTCTTCAATCAGGGCGTTGACCCGGTCAACCGGTAGCTTTTGTTCGCCAGCGAAGGGGTCGGGCCCCGAGGTGAAGTAGTGGATGATCAAAAGCATGATCGACAGACCGATCAGGATGCCAATAAAGCCCGACAGCCACACCTTTTCGCCGGGGAAGAGCAGGAAACTCGGGATCGGGTGCTTGGCCATGTAGGTGGGGTTGTTAACGAGACCAACGATGACGTATAAGATCACCGCCCCGGCGTAGATAACGGCGTCGAGGGTGAACTTACCTAGCGAGTACTGGAGTTTTTTACGGTATAAGACGTGGCGCATCGCCAGGGTCAAGAAAAATAGGACCGCTAAGAAGATCGCTAAGCTAAGGGTGCCTAGGTACCACAGGGTGTTGGCAATTCCGATCACGAGCAGGGCTAGCGAGGGCCAGTAGGCTTTAGCAACCTTGGCCTGGATCCCGCGGGCACAAGCCAGCAGGGCGATTGCAAAGGCCACCGTCGTTAGCTGATGCAAGAAGAAAAAGGTGAAGGGGTAGACCTGTTGCAAGAGCTTGTTGTTATCGGCCAGGTCGGGAACCGAAGCGGCTAAAAGCATCAAGATCCCCGAGCCGTACATGAAGGTCGTCACCACCCAGTGAGCGACTTGGCGACCGGCCGCTTGCGGGAGGTGGTCCAAGAAGTTATCGAGCTGGAGCCAGAGGTGGTGAACAAAGAAGATCCCGGCCAGGGCCAGTGGAATCAAGTAGTAAAAGACCCGGAACAAGACCAACCAGACGACAGTGGTGGCGTGGGGAACCCCCAGCATGACCAACTCGACCATCATCATTAGGTCAAAGGAACCCAGCGCCCCCGGTAGCATGGAAACGACCCCGAGCAGTTGGGCGACCACGTAAAGCGGGAAAACGGCGACCAGATTAACGTGGACGCCCATCATTGCCCCAACGAAGACGAAGAAGAGGGCGACCCCTAGCCATTCGAGCGTCGAGGAAATGATGATTAATAATTCCAGGCGCCACGACAGGTCGGCAAAGAGGCTCTTGGACTTCCAGCGGGTGAAGAAAAAGACGGCCGGGAAGTATAGTCCACCGCCGACCAGCCAGATGGCGTAACGGTTAAAGTGGCCCCCCTGGTGAAAACCAAACATGAGGACCAAGGCGACCCAACACATCACCGATAGACCGGCCACCAAGAAGATAGCAATTTTGGCAATTGCGTTTAGGATTTCCTTTTTGCTGGCCTGCTGGCCGTAAAAAGTCGCCCGCAGAGACGCCCCGAGCAGGCCACCGAAGCCGGCGACGTTGGTCAGGGTGTTGGTGACCCAGCCGCTCCTGATGATGTGGCCGACGGTAAACTTGCCAGGCAAGAGGTGGGTGATGGCGACGTCATAACCCAGCATCGGGATGACAGAGACAATCCCGGCGATGGTGAGCAGGGCGATCGTTAAGGGCGAAAGCGAGCTCAGCCCGTCGCCGACCCGGTCCCAGTTAACGTCGCGCAGGAACCCGGTCAAAGAAGTAATCACAAACAGGATTACCGAAATGATAAAGATAACCTTTAAGTAGCGTGAATAATGTCCCCAAAGGGTCTTGAGTTGACTAATCAGGTGACTCATTTTTTCTCCTCCTATTCGCCATTCATTATACCGGGGAATGGGAAAGGGCGCTCCTGTTTTGAACAAAAAAGCAAAAAATGGTTGACGGTGAATTCACTCTCCCGTATACTATTATTTGTTGTTAAATGGTCCGTTGGTCTAGCTGGTTAGGACGCATCCCTGTCACGGATGAGATCACGAGTTCGAGTCTCGTACGGACCGTATAATTTTTCAAAAACTGGGTCTTCGGATCCGGTTTTTTTACATTCAACAGAAAAAAGGAGCCAAGCCGAGATGGAAAACACGTGGGTCTACCGGGGCCAAGAACCAATTAAGATTAAAACCTTTCTTCATTCGCTAGGGATGGGGCACCGTCTTTTCAACGACATCAAAAACGGGGCTGGCGAGTTCCAAGTCGACCACCGGCGGGTACGGCCAACCACCAAAATTTTGCCGAACCAACCGCTGACCCTGACCGTCCAACCTGAGCCGGGTGACGCCACCGTAGCGACTTCCGAAGAGCCACTGACGATTGTCTACGAGGATGACAACTGGTTGGTCGTGAACAAACCAGTGGGGGTAGCCTCGGTTCCCGGCCCCCACGTGGTCAACGGGACGATCCTAAACCGGGTGAAGGGCTACCTAGTGGCCAAGGACGCGCCGGATCTGCGCCCCCACTTAATTACCCGCTTGGACCGCGATACGGCCGGACTACTATTGGTAGCTAAGCACAACGTCGCCTCCAGCATGATCAGCCCCCAAGTTGAGGGGCACACGATGCAAAAAGAGTACCGGGCGATTGTGGCCGGAACCTTTGCTACGGACCACGGATTCATTGACGCTCCGATCGCTCGCATCAAGGGACAAATCGAACGTGAGGTTAACCCAGCTGGCCAACCGGCGAAGACCGAGTACTGGGCCGAAGAAAGTCGGGGGGATTGGACCTTGGTGCGCTTACGCTTACACTCCGGGCGGACCCACCAGATTCGGGTGCACATGGCTAGCGTGGGTCACCCACTTTTAGGCGACCACTTGTACGGCGGTGACCTAAGCATGACCGACCACCAAGCCCTCTACGCTAGCCACTTGGCCTTCACCGATCCGTTTACCCAAACGAACCTGGCCTTTGAAGTTGAAATGCCAGTTGCCTTCAAGACCCTGTGGGATGGGTTAAATTAGTGGGGAGTGGGAGATAACTTCCGGTGGACGGTTGGTTCCCGTGTTTGTTATCCAAGGTTTGAAAAGACAGTAAGAGGTTGAGAGAAAAATAGCTCTCAACCTTTTTTTATTGCCTAAAAATGAAAACGGTTTATTAAAATGCGGAGATCTGATTGATTTATACGGACAAAAAATATAAAATAAAATCGTTTAGAGGATCAATTCATAATAAATCAAAGGAGTCACCGCTCATGGATCAACAATTGATTGCCGAAAAAATCACCGCCGCTAAAACGGCGCTTGGAATTGAACTGGGTTCAACCCGCATCAAGGCCGTTTTGGTTACTGACGACTTCCAAACCGTCGCCAGTGGGGATTACGTTTGGGAAAATGAACTGGATCACCACATCTGGACCTACCCAATGGAAAAGGTTTGGGAAGGAATCCAAACTAGCTACGCAAAATTGGCGGCGGAAGTGCAGGAACAATACGGCTTGAAGCTAGAAAAAATCGGGTCGATTGGCATTAGCGCCATGATGCACGGTTACATGGCCTTTAACAAGGACGACGAGTTAATGGTACCGTTCCGAACTTGGCGCAACAACATCACCGGTGAGGCGGCCGAAAAGCTAACTAAGTTGTTTGACTTCAACATCCCGGAACGTTGGAGTATTGCCCACCTCTACCAGGCCATCCTCAATCAAGAAGACCACGTCAAGGATCTGGACTTTATGACGACCTTGGATGGTTACGTGACCTGGAAGCTGACTGGCGAAAAGACGACCGGGATTGGGGACGCCTCCGGGATGTTCCCGATTGATGAAGCCACCCATGATTACAACCAAGCGATGCTACAAAAGTTCAGCGCCCTGCCGGAAGTGGCTGCCTTTGACTGGAAGATTGAAGACGTCTTGCCAAAGGTTTTGCTAGCCGGACAGAGCGCCGGTCACCTGACTAAGGAAGGGGCGCAATTGTTAGACCCATCTGGGCAACTTCAAGCGGGTTCCTTACTAGCACCGTCAGAAGGGGATGCCGGAACTGGGATGGTGGCTACTAACGCGGTTGCCAAGCGGACCGGGAACATCTCCGTGGGGACGTCGGCCTTTTCAATGGTGGTCTTGGACCAAGAAATGAACCAGGTTCACCGCGACATTGACATGGTCACCACGCCAGACGGTGCGCCAGTCGCCATGGTCCACACTAACAATTGTTCATCTGACATCAACGCCTGGGTCAGCTTGTTCGACCAATTTGCTCGCACCCTAGGGGTCACCCTGAAGCCAAACGAACTCTACGAAAAGCTCTTTGACGCCTCCTTACGGGGGGAACAAGACGGGGGTGGCTTAGTTAACTTTGCCTACCTCTCCGGGGAAAACATCACCCGGGTCCAAGATGGGCGCCCGATGCTAGTACGTAAGCCAGACAGCCACTTCACCCTCGCCAACCTCTTTAAGGTTCAGCTCTATGCCGCCTTTGCTCCACTCAAGATTGGGATGGACATTTTGCTACGCGAAGAACACATTAAGACCGACGTTTTGATTGCCCAAGGGGGCCTCTTTAAGACGCCGGTGGTGGCTCAACAGGCCCTGGCCGATGCTTTGGACACCCCGATCACTGTGATGGAAAACGCCGGTGAAGGTGGCCCATGGGGGATGGCCGTCTTGGCCCTGTACGCTTTAGACCACCGCAATAAGGGTTTGGCTGATTATTTAGACCAAGAAGTCTTTGTGGATACCGAAAGTGCCACCCTGTATCCGGAACCGGAAAGTGTTCGTGGCTACGAGAAGTTTATTGATAACTACAAGCAAGCCATGCCAGCCGAATTAGCCGCTGGTGAGGCGATGAAATTAGATTAGGAGCACCGCTATGTTAGAAGAATTAAAGCAAGAAGTTTACGAGGCCAACATGCAACTGCCAGAACTGGACCTGGTGACCTTTACCTGGGGGAACGTTTCCGGAATCGACCGCGAAAAGGGCCTCTACGTCATCAAGCCGTCCGGGGTACCGTATGACGAATTGAAGCCTAGCGACATGGTGGTCGTGAACCTAAAGGGGGAAGTTGTCGAAGGTGACTACAACCCGTCCTCTGACACGCCAACCCACACCTACCTTTACAACCACTTCCCGAAGATCGGTGGGATCGTGCACACCCACTCCCCGTGGGCAGTTTCCTTTGCCGCTGCTAAGCTCGACATCCCGGCCATGAACACCACCCACGCCGACACCTTCTTTACTGACATTCCAGCGGCCGACGCCCTGACCAAGGAAGAAATTGAAGCAGATTACGAGGGCAACACCGGGAAGACGATCGTCAAGACCTTTGAAGAACGGGGCCTGGACTACGAAGCAACGCCGGGGACTTTGGTATCCCAACACGGTCCGTTCACCTGGGGGCCAACGCCAGCTAAGGCCGTTTACAACGCCAAGGTCTTAGAAGTGGTGGCCGAAGAGGACTTCCACACGATGCAAATGACGATGGATAACACTCAGCTGCCACAATACCTGTTGGACAAGCACTACTACCGCAAGCACGGCGTTAACGCCTACTACGGCCAAGATAACGCTAAGTCCAAGGAACACGCACAGCACGCATAATGACCGGGTAACATAAAAAACGGGCGCCCCACTCAGGAGGGGTACCCGTTTTTTATGTTACTTTTAATTGATAATTAACGTAAAATTAGACATGGAAAACCAAATTTCGTAAAATAGGAAGCATTATTACTAAGGGAAAGGGCGTCAAGGGGGAAACCAATGGCAGAAAACAAGTACGAAATCGTGAAGCGCGGCCTACAAACGGTCATTGAGAGTGGGGAATATAGCGTCGGTGATAAACTCCCAACTGAATCCGAGCTAATGGACCAATACGGGGTTAGCCGCTACACGGTTCGCCGGGCAATTAGTGACCTCCAAAACGAACATTACGTTTATCGGATTCAAGGTGGCGGGATGTACGTTGACGACTGGCAGGGGAACCAACGCCAACAAGCCATTAATAACAAGATGATTGGGGTCGTCACCACCCATCTGGCTGATTACATCTTCCCGAGCATCATCAGTGGGATTGACCGGGCAATCTCGGCCCAGGGCTACTCGTTAATTGTCAGCAATACCCATAATAACCGGGATAAGGAGCGTCAAAGCCTCCGGCAAATGATCGACAACAAGGTCGCTGGCTTAATCATTGAACCAACCCAAAGCGCGCTGCCGGATCCCAACATTGACCTGTACCAAGAAGTTGCCAAGCAACAAATTCCCTGCATCTTCATTAACGCTCACTACCCACAGCTTGATGCCCCGTACTTAGAGGTTAAGGATCGCGAAGCCGAACGGGAAATGGTTGAGCATCTGATGGGGATGGGGCACCAACGGATTTTGGGGATCTTCCAGGTTGATGACATGCAAGGCTTGCACCGGATGCAAGGCTTTATTAACGCCTACATGGCCCACCCGGAAATTTCTTACCTCAGTGAAACGGTGATGTACCAGTCTGGCCAAGATATGACCAGGGTCTTGGAACAGGTTGCCCGAATCTTGGATAAACCGGAGCGCCCAACGGCGGTGGTTTGTTATAACGATGAGTTAGCAATTCAAATCATGGATGTTATTCGTTCCTTGGACCTGACGATTCCTGAGGACGTTAGTATTGTGGGCTTTGATGATTTCGTCTTGTCCCGTTACTTAGAACCGCGCTTAACGACGATTGAGCATCCAAAGGAAAAGATGGGGTTAGATGCGGGAAAGATGATTATGGCCAGAATTAATGGAGAAGAGGTTGCGCCGATTTTGTATGATTTGAAGATGGTATACACCGAATCAATTACGCCCCCAATAAAATAATTATCCTGACTTTCACAAGCCGGTCCTCGTTATGGGGACCGGCTCTTTTGTTGCTTTTGGTCGATATTGTTCAGTATAATTTATCGTTTTACTCCAAAATATGTATTGTATTTATATGGTAAGCGTTTTATAATATTTTCGTGAAATCGCTTACGGTAATAAGACGCTACAATCGCTTTGATAGTCAAATCAAGAAAAGTGGAGTGTTAAACCAATATGGACAAGAAAATTTCGAACAAGTTTATCTATTTCTTCGGTTCGTTCGGGGGAATTCTCTTCGGTTATGACATTGGGGTTATGACCGGGGCGTTGCCGTTTTTGCAAACGGACTGGAGCCTTTCTAGTAGCTCAAGCTTAGTTGGTTGGATTACGTCAGCCGTTATGTTTGGGGCCATCTTTGGGGGTGCATTGGCTGGTCAATTATCTGACCGTTTGGGACGCCGGAAGGTTATTCTTTACTCAGCAATTATCTTTACCTTGGGATCTGTTCTCTCGAGTATGGCTCCGTATAAAGGGGCGATCTTCTTGATTGTCGTCCGGATCTTTTTAGGGTTAGCCGTTGGGGCTGCCTCAGCTTTGGTGCCTGCCTATATGTCTGAAATGGCACCAGCTAAAATGCGGGGACGTTTATCCGGATTAAACCAAACGATGATCGTGTCCGGGATGCTTCTTTCTTACATCATGGACTACTTGCTCAAGGATTTGCCTGGTGATTGGTCATGGCGGTCAATGTTATTCTGCGCTGCCATTCCAGCTGTTATCCTCTTCTTTGGAGTGTCACGCCTACCAGAATCACCACGGTTCTTACTGCACAACGGTGATGAGAAGGCAGCCCGCAATGTCTTATCAATGATCCGTTCTTCACAAGAAGAGATTGACGGTGAAATTAGTCAAATCAAGGAAACTGCCAAGGAAGAAAGCCAAGCGGCTAAGAATATCAACTTTGCAACGCTCTTTAGCAAGAAGTACCGCTACCTGGTAATTGCTGGGGTTGGGGTGGCCACCTTCCAGCAGTTCCAGGGTGCCAACGCCATTTTCTACTACATCCCGCTAATCGTTGAAAAGGCTACTGGTAGTGCCGCTAGTTCAGCTTTGATGTGGCCAATTATCCAGGGGGTAATCCTCGTCTTAGGGTCACTGCTCTTTATCGCAATTGCCGACAAGATTAAGCGACGGACGTTAATCATGACCGGGGGAACGGTCATGGCGCTGTCCTTCTTCTTGCCATCAATCATCAAGTGGTTAGTACCGAATGCTAGCCCAATGATGATCGTTCTCTTCTTGAGCATTTACGTGGCCTTTTACTCCTTCACTTGGGCACCTTTAACCTGGGTGATTGTCGGGGAAATCTTCCCGCTTTCCATTCGGGGGCGGGCCTCTGGGATTGCTTCATCCATGAACTGGGTTGGTTCTTGGTTAGTTGGTCTGATCTTCCCGGTGATGACCGGGGCGATGTCGCAAGAAGCCGTCTTCGCCATCTTTGGGGTGATCTGTGTGCTGGGGGTTATCTTTGTTAAGACTCGGGTTCCAGAAACCCAAGGGAAGACCCTGGAACAAATTGAGGAACAAGGCCTCAACCGATAAAAAGATAATAAATTTATATTACACCTTGAATTGTACGGACAAATATAATACAATCCAAAATGTAAGCGATTAATCCACATTTAGTAACAAGCGACGAACTCGTCGTTGATCAAAACAAAGGGGATCTAAACATGCGTAAGATGCAAGATTACAAGTTCTGGTTTGTTGTTGGTAGCCAACCGCTTTACGGCCCGGAAGCGCTGGCAGAGGTTGAAAAGGACGCTCGCAAGCTAGTTGATGGCTTAAACGAAGGCGGTAAGCTTGACTACCCGGTTGAATTTAAGCTGGTTGCTACGACGGCCGACAGCATCACGAAGTTCATGAAGGAAGCCAACTACAATGATAATGTAGCTGGGGTAATTACTTGGATGCACACCTTCTCACCGGCCAAGAACTGGATCCGGGGGACGGAACTCCTGCAAAAGCCGCTTCTGCACTTGGCAACCCAATTCTTAAACAACATTCCGTTTGACTCCATCGATATGGACTATATGAACTTGCACCAAAGTGCCCACGGGGACCGCGAGTACGCCTACATTAACTCCCGGCTCAATGTTCCGGCAGCTAGCGTTTACGGCTGGTGGGGCGATGCAGACGTTCAAGAACAAATTGCGGACTGGCAACACGTTGCGGTTGCTTACAACGAATCCTTCCACATTAAGATCGCCCGTTTTGGAGACACGATGCGTGACGTGGCCGTTACGGAAGGTGACAAGGTGGCCGCTCAAATCAAGCTTGGTTGGACAGTTGATTACTACCCGACCAACGAATTGGTAGCGGTGGTAAACGGAATCGCCGAAGACGAAATCGACGCCGCTTACAAGGACTTGGAAGCTAACTATGACTTGGTTGAAGGTGACAACGACCACGAAAAGTACGTTCACAACGTTCGCTACCAACTCCGTGAATACCTGGGGATCAAGAAGTTCTTGGATGACAATGGCTACGATGCCTTCACCGACAACTTCCAAGACCTGGAAGGCTTAGAACAACTGCCAGGGCTGGCCGTTCAACTGTTGATGATTGATGGTTACGGCTTTGGTCCTGAAGGGGACTTCAAGATGGCCGGCTTAACCCGCTTGCTTAAGATTGCCGCCGACAACAAGCAAACCGCCCTGATGGAAGACTACACGCTGGACCTTCGTCACGGTCACGAAGCCATCATGGGTTCGCACATGCTAGAAGTTGACCCAACCCTGGCCTCCGACAAGCCGCGCGTGGAAGTTCACCCACTGGGGATTGGTGGCAAGGACGACCCGGCGCGCCTGGTCTTCACTGGGGCCGAAGGGAAGGGTTACGACATTACCCTGTCTTACTTCGATGATGGCTACAAGTTCATTGGCTACCCGGTTGACTGCAAGACGCCAGAAGCCGAAATGCCGAAGTTGCCGGTCGCTAAGCAAATGTGGACGCCAGAAATTGGGTTGGCTGAGGGTGCTAAGCAATGGATGAAGTACGGTGGTGGTCACCACACCGTCTTGACCCTAGCCCTAAGCGAAGAACAATTAGAACAATTGGCACGTTTGTTCAAGGTCGACTTTATCAACATCAAGTAGTTATTTACCCCACACTCTTTAGCTAACAATTCCTCTAACCACAAAAAAGGGGCTCCCCAATTCGGAGAGTCCCTTTTAGTGTGGCATTAATTACTTTAACATTTGGCCGATAACGGTTGCCTCAGCGCTCTTTAAAGCGGCAGCCTGGAGCGCGGCTTGGTCAGTGGCGCTCATCGTTGGGTTAGCCTTGAGTTTGGCGGCCACTTCCTCCTGGACTAGGGCAGCGACCTTGGACTTCATCGCTGCTTGAGCGGTGACGTCCTTCATCAGGGCTTGTAACTTAGCGGCTTGGGTGCTAGAAAGAACCAGCCACTGGTCGTTGATGTTGAAGGTGTAGGTTACTTGGTCGACTTCGTTATCGTCGCCTAAGATGCCAAACATCAGCTTGGAAAAACCATTCTTGTAAACCCAACGCTTGGTGTGCTTAACCACCGTGGCGTTGGTTGACGTGGTGGTCTTCACCGTTGACTTAGTGTTGGCGGCTAGGCGCGTTGTAGTGGTTTTCTTGGCGTTGGGGTCGGTCTTGTAGACGTATACCTTTTCACTCCCAGATCCTAGCTGCTTGTACACTAAGACGTTGAGGTTCTTGTTGGGAGACACCAAGCTAGAAGTGGTGTTGGTCGTTTCTAGTTTCATTCCCATGTGGTGGTTATCGTGTAAAACAAAGGACACGATCGAAAGCACCAAGACGACTAGACTTACAAACGACCAGAGCGTTCGGCCGGGCATTTTTTGCCAAACGGCGGTGAAGAGGTAAAAGGCAATTGTTGATAGTAATACTAAGACGATGATCATTGCTTATTCCCCCTTCTGTTGTTGCAAGGCGATTTCGCGGGCCCGGTTACCGTTCTTCAGGAAGAAGGCGAGGATCAAGGAGATCACGGCAAAGAGGGCGGCCACCAAGAAGGCGGCGTGGAAACCGGCCAGAGTAGCGTTGATGTAGTGGTCCTTGTAGGAAAGGGGCGCCTTTTCTAGTAGGGCGTGGGTTGGTTTTTGCATGTTGGTGACGTTGGTCAAGACGGTCGTCATAATGGCGGTCCCAATGGAACTCATCGTCTGGCGGAAGGTGTTGTTAACAGCCGTCCCGTGCGCCATTTCCGTGATTGGCAAGACGTTCATCCCCGAGGTCGTTACCGGCATGAAGACCATTGAGACCCCAAATAACCGAATGGCGTAGAAGACCACGATTGAAATAACGGGGGTGTTTTTAGTCAGGGTTAAAAACGGCACCGTTCCGATGATCAAGAGGGTCAACCCGGTGATCGAAAGGAACCGGGCCCCGTAACGGTCGAATAAGCGTCCAGTTACTGGAGACATTAACCCCAGCATCAAAGCCCCCGGCAACAGCATTAACCCGGAGTGGAAGGCCGATTCACCACGGATATTTTGGATGTATAACGGCAACAGCATTTCCACCCCGACCATGGCCAAGTTAACGGCACTGGATAAAACGGCCGCCAGGGTAAATTCACCGTACTTGAAGACGGTTAGGTCCAAGAAGGGGTCGTCCAAGTGGAGTTGCCGGTGGGCGAAAAGGGCGATAAAGATGATCCCGATCACGATGCAAGACAGGACTAAGGCGTCACCCCAGCCACGGTTGGATGCTTCTGAAACCCCGTACAAGAGGCCCCCGAACCCAACCGTAGAAGTGATGATTGACCAAAGATCCATTGGTTGTTGGTGCACCTTTAGCACTGGCTTCATGTAAACCAGGGCTAGGGCAATCACGATCACGATGGCTGGAATCATGATCCCGAAGAGGTCCCGCCAGGACCAATTGTCGACGATCAAACCGGACATGGTTGGACCAACGGCAGGGGCTAACCCCATGGCGACCCCCACCACCCCCATGGCGGCGCCCCGCTTTTCCGGCGGGAAGATCGATAACATGACGGTCTGGTTTAGCGGCATCGAAACCCCTACCCCGATTGATTGGATCACCCGGCCGGTTAAGAGGAGGCCGAAGTTCGGGGCGGTAAAGGCGATGATCGTTCCGATTAAGAACGTCGCCATCGCCGAAATGTACATCACCCGGGAGTTCAGCTTGTTGATTAACCAAGCTGAGATCGGGATCATGATCCCGGTCACCAGCATGAAACTAGTCGTCAACCACTGAACGGTCGAAGTGGAAATGTCAAAGGAACGCATGATGGCGGGGTAAGCGGTCGCCAAGAAGGTCCCGGTCAACATCGTAAAGAAGGAACCAACGGTCAGCACGGCAACCAGAATCGCCCGGTTGTATGGCTTGCCGTTGATGTCCATTGGTCGTTGATTGGACTGCAAGATAAAGCCTTCTTTCTTACTTTTTGTAAAATTTAAACAGGAATTAATATATTACTCTTGGAGATCTTTGTCAAATTATTTGACAAAGATTACGCAAAATTAGATAATAACCCTGTTTTATTTCGTAAATTAAGAGGAGGAATAGGCGTGTCGCTAGCATCGATCTACCGGAAACGATTTATCAAGGCGAACCTGCGGCTAAGTATGCGAGAACTAGCCGAAGCCGCGGAAGTCTCACCCAGTCAGCTCCGCTATTGGGAGCGCAAGGGCTACATCCACTCGGAGCAAACCCAAGAAAATTCCAGCCATAAATACCAGTTAGCAACCCTCTTTCAGGTAATGGGGATTAAGTACTACTTAGATGAGGGTTACACCCTACCAGTGGCGGTTGCAAAAGAAGACGAACGGCGCAGTCAAATGAAGGACTTTCAGCGCTTTATTATTGACCGGGTCTTTGAAATAGAGGCGACCAAGGAGGGAACCCGCATTGATTTAGGGCCCTTAGCAGACGACCCCAAGAAGTCGGTGGAGGCGATCGTCAAAGAAGATGACCACGTGGAGTTACGCCTGTTTGATACTAAATAATTGGTGACTCTTCTATGCCGAACCCGCTAAAAAGTGCTAGGCTATATTTATATAGTAGAAACAGGTTGTCTTGGTTGTGAAAGGAAGGCAAAAAATGCCAGAACAATACCAATTTAATCAGTTAAATGACGAAGCACAGACCGTGGCGGTAATGGAATTTGCTCCTTTTTACGTAGCACACTTCAAGCACGATGATTTGGAGATCATTGTGGCCCTGGCCGATGACCGCTTGGTGGCTGAAATTAATCACGTTTTAGGTGAGAACCGGCAGGGGACGATTGAACACGACACCGCCGTTAGCCTCCGGATGACGGTAGCGGCTTACCGGGGGGTCTTAGCGGCCCTCGACATGACCTATGATCAACGGGGGCATACCACTACTACTTGGCAACAGTGGTACGCCGATAAGCACGCCGGCCTAATTAAAGAAAACTAATTTGTGCTTAGGGGACTAAAACCGAACTATCTTTAAAGATTTAAACGGGGTTGAGGGAAATTCGCTTTCTCTTGGCCCCGTTTTAGTTACTCAGGTGATCCAACTATGATTCACCCCCCGCATGTGGTAAACTATTCATAGTTTATTACGGACGAAAAAATAACGAAAAACTGAATTAAACGTCAGGGCGGCAACAACTGGAGAAGCCCTCCTTTTGGTGTATCCAGAAGTTCCGATCGTTATCGCAACTAAAGATAAAGGAAAGGTACTTATGCGTAAGTTACAAATTAAGAATAATGAAGTGGCCTTCTTTGCTGTCGGGGGCCTAGGGGAAATTGGGAAGAACATGTACTGTGTTCAGTTCCAAGATGAAATTGTGATCATTGACTGTGGGGTACTCTTCCCGGAAGACGAACTACTCGGGGTCAATTACGTCATTCAAAATTACGATTACCTAGTTGAAAATAAGGAAAAGATTAAAGGGATTTTCATTACCCACGGTCACGAAGACCACATTGGAGGCTTGCCCTTCTTCTTGCAAAAGGTTAACGTGCCGATCTATGCCGGTCCGTTTGCCACCTCGTTGATTAAGGGGAAGTTAGACGAAAAGCACCTCTTGCGGAGCACGGAACTGCACGAGATTGATGAATTCTCCGAGGTTCACTTTAAGAAGCTGTGGGTTTCCTTCTTCCGGACTACCCACTCGATTCCGGATACGGTGGGGGTAGCGGTTCACACCCCGCAAGGGACGATCATTCAAACCGGGGACTTCAAGTTTGATTTAACCCCGGTTGGCAACTTGCCGGCGCCCAACTTCCAACAAATGGCCAAGCTGGGTGAAGAAGGGGTGCTCTTGTTGACCTCGGACTCCACCAACGCCGAACGGCCGGAGTTCACTAAGTCCGAACGCTGGGTTGACATCCATATTCGGCGGGTCTTCGAACGAATTAAGGGGCGGATCATCTTTGCCTCCTTTGCCTCCAACGTTTACCGGTTGCGGGAAGCCTCTGACGCCGCCATGCGCCAGGGCCGCAAGATCGCCATTTTTGGTCGGTCAATGGAAAACGCCATTGCGGCGGGTCAGGCACTGGGTTACCTAAAGATCCCGGAAGACTCCTTGATCGACCCCAACGAGTTAAACTCCTACCCACCGGAAAAGGTCATGATCATGTGTACTGGTTCGCAGGGGGAACCGATGGCCGCCCTGTCACGGATCGCTAACGGGACCCACCGTCAGATCACGATCCAACCTGAAGATACGGTAGTCTTCTCCTCCAACCCAATTCCGGGGAACACGACTTCGGTCAACGCCCTGATTAACAAGTTGGAAGAAAGCGGCGCTACCGTTATCCATGGTTACGTTAACAACATCCACACGTCCGGGCACGGGGGCCAAATTGACGAAGAACTAATGCTGCGCTTGATGAAGCCGAAGTTCTTCGCCCCGGTCCACGGTGAATACCGGATGCAAAAGATCCACACTAAGCTGGCCCAATTGACCGGGGTGCCAAAGGAAAACACCTTCATCCTGGAAAACGGGGACGTTCTGGCCTTGACCAAGGACACCTGTCGCTTAGCCGACCACATCGAATCGATGGGGGACGTTTACATTGACGGACGCGACGTCAGCGATTCAGTTGGTGATCCGGAAATTCGCGAACGGCGGATGCTCTCCGAAGAAGGGGTTGTAACGGCGGTGGCCGTGGTCGACTTAAAGGACTACCAGATCGTGGCGGGGCCAGATATTGTTTCCCGGGGCTTTGTTTACATGCACGAATCCCAGGAACTGATCAAGGCGGCCAATCACGAAGTCTTCTGGGCGATCCTAAACACCTTCAAGAACCACAAGCGGGTTGATCGCCGGGCCATTAACCGGATGATCGTCTTACGTTTGCAACGGCTCTTGTACGACCGGACCGGCCGGCGCCCAGTCATTATTCCGATGGTGACGATCCTAAACGCCGATGCTCAGGAACGGGCACCAAAGAAAAACCAAGCCGAAGATGGTAAGGAAGGATCTGGGGCAACCCGGCGTAACAACCGTAAGTGTCGTCCGAACGCCAAGAAAACGGCTGCGAAGGAAACGGCTACGGTCACCGAATAGTTAAATCAGGTTTCGTAAGCAATTAGGGTTCCGGTAGGTTCGGTTAACGAACTTGGCAGGGCCCTTTTTGATTGTGCGAACATTAAAATTTTGCTTTTCCCTTTTGCTTGACCCGGGACTTTGTTACCATCATAGTTATAGGAAATGAAAGTTTGATTGGAGGTAATAAGATGTCAGGAAGAGATTACCTGCACATCTGGTATGAGACCCAATTGGTCGCCGCACTCTTTTTCCTGCTCGTTATTAGTGGGTGGGAAATGTACGTTGGCATCCATCAGGGCTACCTGATGATTTTTTTAGGCGTAATTACGGCAATTGGGCTAATCGTTGCCTCCCTGCCGGCGGTCCCTACATGGCTAGCGGCCACCAACCGTTGGCTACAAGCCATCTTTCAGCCCCTGGCCTTGCTCATGGTCTGGGGAACGGTGACCCGCCAAATTATCGTTCGGCTCCAGCTTCCGGCCCGGGGCGTCGTCGTTTTGGCCCTAATCTACTATCTGATCATGTTCGCCCCCCTTGCTAGCGAAATTGGGGGTGCTTTTAAGTGGGGGCTTTCCCGGCTTTGCTACAGCTTTTACTGGTTCTTGTTGATTATTTTAGGAATGACAATTTCCCTACCGGTGAAGTTCGCTGGGCCGCCGATCATGCAAACCATCGTTAGCTCTCACGTGGTGGGGGCGTTGGCCTTTTTAATCACCGCTACTACCCTCATGCGGGCCTGGGAGCTGGCTTGGCCTGGCCTCCTGCCTAAATTTGGTTGGGGCTGGAGCTGGCTGACCTTCGCCTTCCTGGTGGCCGTGGACCTGGTCGTGACCGGAGTTAACATAGGTGGGGTTAGCCTAACGACCCTGCGCCAGGGCCTAACTAGTAGCAGTAACTTTTTGGTGGCCCTGTGTGCCGGAATTGGGGAAGAAACCCTTTGCCGCTTTGTTATCTTGGCGGTCCTTTTGGTGGCCTTAAAAAACACCCGCTGGCCCCTTGGTGGCCCCTTGGCCGTTTCGGCGCTACTGTTTGGGTTCGCCCACCTCTTGAACGCGGCTGGTCAACCCTTAGCAGATACCGTCCTGCAGATCACGGGGACCGTGGGATTTGGCCTTTTTTACCTGGTGGTCTTTTTGTACACCGGCCAGCTTTGGTTAACGATTTTGATGCACTTTTTATTTGATTGGCTAGCCTTTGCGGCTGATGGAACTGGGGGGGTTACCCTCTTAACTGGAACGCCAACCACCTCTAGCTGGGTGTTGACGTTAGTGGAACTGGTCTTCTTCATCCTTCTAATGGTGTGGATGATGCACGGTAAGCGGCGGACGGTGCTAGAACGGCACGCCCAACGCTTGATGGGGAGTGACCAAAGCTTTGGCTACCGCCTTGATTTTCGCTTCTAATTAAAAACCTCCACCCTGACTAAGTTGATGGTCGGGGTGGAGGTTTGTTTATATGGCGGGGTGGGTCATTTTAACGTGTGGGGTTTGGGCGAGAATAAACGGCGCCCCTTCGCTTTGGAAGCCCCACTGGTGGTAGAAACGTTCTACCTGTTCTTGGGCGTGGATATGGATGGGATTTCCCGGGAAATATTTCCGGATGCAGTCCATTACGCCATCCATTAATTCCCGGCCCAGTCCTTGGCCGCGATGGCTGGCCGCGGTGACGACCCGCCCAAAGGAAACGCCGCCGTCCGTAGGGTACACCCGGGCGTATGCGACGATTGCGTCTCCGTCCTTGATGAAAATATGGCGAGCGATGAGGTCGACGTCGTCGGGGTCTTGGACGACCCGGGACTGGGCCACGATGAAGACGGCCGCCCGGAGCCGGTAAATTTGAAAGAGTTCAGTGGTGGTTAATTGCAAAAATGTCTTATCAAACAGCATCGAAGGTCCCCCTAAAAAGATGATTGACTAAGTATAGCACGGATCAGGGCTGCGACAATGGGATGAATTTCTAGGGTTAGAAAATAAAATTAGGGAAGGCTAAAAAATCTGATTTACAATCGGTGCTAATAGTGCAATACTAATTTATGAACACAATTAGGGGGACGATCCGGGTTGCCGGCCCCCGAAAGAGAGGAGAAATTTCATGTTTGAAATTAAGCCAAAAACGTTCCATAAGATTCTCGTCGGGGTCGATGACGCACCCGATGCCCGGGCAGCTTTTGCCTACGCCGTGGGGAAGGCCAAGCGTGACGGTAGTGAATTAGGGATTGTATCCATTCACGAAACCAACACGGTTAACGTCTTCCAAGCCCTCGACAAGGATTACGTTCACACCAGCCGCCAGGACCTCGAAAAACGGATCGATGAATACGTTCAGGCCGCCATTGATTACGGGATTGACCCCAAAAAGATCACGGCGATCGTAGACGAGGGGGACCGTCCCGCTGAACGGATTTGTAACCACGTCATTCCAGAGTTCCAACCGGACTTGCTGATTGTAGGCTCGATTAGTAAGCCGGGAAATCGCAAGGTGGTGGGCTCCCAAGCCTCTTACATGACTAAGCACGCCGGAACCTCAGTCTTTGTGATTCGCACGGAAGAGATCCGGGATTATCAATAGCATCCCGCCCGAGACGGACAACGCCGATTAAGGTGTGTCCGTTTTTTAGAATTCTTCTAAATTTTAAGCTATAAATTTGATAAACCATTTGCTTTTATATTCAGTTATATTATAATGGTTCTAAAGTAAAAGACGAAGGGGTGGCGTAATGGCGAAGAAAAAAACATCGTTAGCGTGGCGGATTAACATTTTGCGGGCTAGCGTGATGGGCGCCAACGATGGCATTATTTCGGTGGCGGGGATCGTCATTGGGGTGGCAGCGGCCACTAGCAATGGTTATGCAATTTTAATTGCCGGTTTATCGGGGGCCCTGGCCGGGACGATCTCAATGGCAATGGGGGAATACGTTTCGGTTTCTACCCAAAAGGACTCGCAACGAATGGCCCTGATTGAAGAAAAGGAGCGCCTAGACGAAGACTACCAAAGCGAGTATGACTTCGTGAAGAAAAAGTACCTGGATCAGGGGATTGCCCCCGCGCTAGCCACCCAGGCGACCAACGAGTTGATGGCTAAAGATGCGTTAGGGACGGTTGTCCTGGAACGCCATGGCTTTAACCCCCATGAATTCACCAGCCCTTATGCGGCGGCGATCGCTTCTATGATCTCGTTTCCGCTTGGTTCGATCCTGCCAATGGTGGCGGTGATGATTACTCCGGCGGCCACCCGGATTTGGGCCACCGTGGTCGCCGTTTTGATCGCCCTATGCATCACCGGGTACGCGGCAGCGGTGTTGGGGGACGCTGAACGCGGAAAGTCGGTGGTTCGTAACGTAGTGGCCGGCCTGTTAACGATGGCGGTAACCTTCGTCATTGGGCAGCTCTTTGCCCGTTAAGCTAAAGGGGGATTAAAATGCAAAAAGTTAAGGTTAAAAACCTCCATAAGCAAACGATGGAAGAGCGCCTGAATACCTTGCGGGCCGGTGTCTTAGGCTCTAACGACGGAATTTTGACCGTAGTCGGGGTCTTGGTATCCGTGGCTGCGGCCACCACCGATCAATTCACGATCTTAATTGCGGGATTATCGGACCTTTTGGCCTGTGCCTTTTCAATGGCCTCCGGTGAGTACGCCTCCGTCTCCACCCAAAAGGATACCGAACGGGCCGCCGTTGCCAAAGAAGAAGGCCTGTTGAAAACGGACTGGGACGGGGAAGTGAGCGCCGTGCGGGCCTACTACCAAGAAAAGGGGCTCAGTGAAAAAACGGCCCAGTCAATCGCTGAGGATTTGATGGCCAAGGCGCCCTTGAAAACAATTGTGCGAGTTAAATATGATATTGAACTTGGCCACTACCTCAACCCGTGGGACGCCGCCTTTGCCTCGCTATTTGCGGCTGCTCTAGGGGGGATCTTACCTCTAATGGCGATGATTTTGGCCCCGGCGGGCTTGAAGTGGTACGCGACAATCTTAGCAGTGATCTTATCGTCTGCTTTGACCGGTTACATTTCCTCGAAGTTGGGGAATGGGTTGGTTAAGGTCGCCGTAATTAGAAACATCGTGATTGGTTTAATCACGATCACCATTCACTACGGCGTTGGACGGTTATTTTAAAGAGAGTGGCAATTAGTTGCAGGTCGGATGACTAGGCCCATAGTTGTTGGCCACGCTTTCTCTCTAACATTCTGATATACAGTAAGAGGCAGGGAGAAATCCGTTTTTCTCCCTGCCTCACTTTTATAATTTTAAATGTTATACGAAGCGCATATTATTCGTAAATGCTTTGACGGTCCGGTGGGGTGTCGAAGAGCTCCTCGTCTTGGCCCCGTAAGCACTCGGCTTGAATGGTGACGTGGCAAATGCCGTACTTGGTTTCGAGGATTTGTTCGGCCTGGTGGTAGACTTCTTCAACCTGGCTCAAGAGCATGTCTTGGCAATTCAAGTGGGCAGAAAAGATGATCCGGTGTTCATCGATCGACCAGGCGTGGACGTGGTGGACGTTGACGACCCCGTCAATTCCGAGCAGGTCCTGTTTGATTTGGTCGTAGTCGAGGCGGGGGGCCGATTGCATTAGAATGCTCAAAGTCTGGTGAATGATGGGGATGGCTTCATAGCCAATGTAAAGGGCAACGGCAATCGTTAAAACCGGGTCCAACCAGGGGAGGTTGACGAAGGTTAGAACTAGCCCGCCGAGGATCACGGCGACCGAAGATAGGGCATCAGATAAGACGTGTAAGTAGGTAGCTCTGACGTTTAGGCTGTGGTGACTCCCTCCTTGTAAGAGGCCGGCCGAGATCAGGTTGGCCAGTAAACCGACAATGGCAACGGTGAGCATGATTGGTCCGTTAACGTGTTCGGGATGGTGGAGGTGTTTAATGGCCTCAATGATTAAAAAGACGGACACCACGATTAAAAAGAGGGCGTTTAGCATGGCGGCTAGAATTTCCGCCCGCCGGTAACCATAGGTGCGCCGGTGGTTTTCCGGTCGTCCGGCAATTGATTGGGCAAAGTAGCCCAGCACAATTGAAAGTGAGTCACCAAGGTTATGAAAGGCGTCGGAAAGTAGGGCGAGGCTCCCGGATAAGAGCCCCCCGATGATTTCAACAATGGTAATGGCGACGTTTAAGATGGTGACGGCTAGAAAACGGCCGCCACTCACCTGGTTGTTATGCATTGGTCTCCCCCCTTGGTACAGGAAAAATTAATTCTTTAAAAACAAAAGTTTAGGTTATCCAAATCGTTAAATTAATGATATGCTATAATCATTCTGGATTCAACCGGGACAAAGTGATCCGAACAAAAAGAAAGAAGGTTTGAGGCGATACAATGACGCCAATGAAAGAAGATTATTTGAAGATTATCTTTGAGCTAGGAGGGGGCCGCAAAAAGGTTTCCAACAAGGAAATTTCCCTGGGGCTAGGAATCGCCGCCGGGTCCGTGACCGAAATGATCACCAAGTTGGCCGATGAAGGACTCGTAGAGCATGAACCTTACGCTGGCATCGCTCTAACCGAAAAGGGGGGACGCTACGCAGCGGAATTGGTTCGTAAGCACCGCCTGTGGGAAACCTTCTTAGTTGATAAGCTTCACTATAACATGACTGACGTCCACCCCGAGGCCGAGATCTTGGAGCACAAGACTAGCGACCACTTGGCAACCGCCTTGGATGATTTCTTGGGGCACCCGGCCTACTGCCCGCATGGGGGCGTGATCCCTAGTGCCAACGGCCGCTTCACCAATATTAGCCACCGCTTACTGGCGGAGGGGGAAGATGGCGAAGAGGTAATCATTGAGCGCTTCTTGGATAATCACGACCTTTTGACCTACCTTAGTGAGATTGGCTTACGGTTGCGCGATCACATTAAGATTGTTAAGCACGAACCCTTTGAGGGGCCGGTCGTGGTTGAGCGACTAACGGATGGTCAAACGCTCAACATCTCTTACAAGGCGGCGCACAACGTTTTTATTACGCCGAAAGATAAATAAGTAGCTTTATAGTGGGGCGCATGCTATACTTATAAAAGTAGTTTGACTCGGGTACGAAGTGGTAAATTGTTTCATTGAAGGAATCTCCCAGTTTGCTCAGGTAGAATTACCAAGTTTGATACATTTGTTTTAACAGGAGGATTCATCCATGGAAAAAGGAACTATTAAGTGGTTTAATGACGAAAAGGGTTACGGGTTTATTTCCCGCGAAGCTGGTGACGACGTGTTCGTTCACTTCTCCGCCATCCAAGGCGACGGCTTCAAGACTTTAGAAGAAGGTCAATCGGTAACGTTCGACGTTGAAACCGGCGACCGTGGGCTCCAAGCAGCCAACGTTTCTAAGGCGTAATCATTTTTAAAAAGCGGGTGGTGACTTATGTCGCCACCCGTTTTTTGTTTGCTTGGAAAGCCGGGAAATCTCTCGTTGGCTTGATTGATGATAAGTTTTTGTCCGAAAAGGCTTGTCAATCATGACGGCGCCCTTGCATAATGTTGCTATTGAATAAGGGGGTGGCTAGCCATGACACAAGAAGAAACCGACCTGGCAATCAGTACCTGCCTACTGGCGGGGCAGATCCTAATTGAAAACGGGTCAAACATGGAGCGGGTTAATGACACGATGTACCGAATCGCGGCCAACGCCGGTCTGCAGTCGTTTCAAGCCTTTACTACGGTGACCGGGGTCGTTGCCTCATCGAATCACCGCTCCAACGCCCAGGTAGTTGACGTCCGGATCCGCCGCAACGACTTAACTAGGATTGCCCAGGTCAACGCCATTTCGCGGGATTTTGCCGACCGTAAGATTGACTTGCGGGCGGCCTACCAGCGCCTAAGCCTCGTCGATCAAATTTCCACTAAGCAGCCGGCCTTGTTACAGTGCTTAGCAGCAGCGGTGATGAGTTGTGTCTTGATGGTTGTCTTTACGGGCGATACCAAGGATACGCTGGTGGCCTTTTTGGTCGGCGGCTTTTCCTACTGGGTCTACCTGTGGTTGGTTAGTACCTTCAAGGTTCGTTACCTGGGGGAATTTTGCACGGCCTTAGTGATTGGGGCCCTAGCCAGCACGGCGGTCCACCTTGGCTTTGCCCACCGGGTGGACGACATCATCATTGGTGCCATCATGTCTCTGGTACCCGGGGTGCCAATTACCAATGCGGCGCGCGATATTGTGTCTGGTAACGTAATTTCTGGGATCGCCCGGGCGCTGGAAGCCGTTCTGACGGCGGCTTCCATTGGGTGTGCAATTGTCCTTGTCTTGCGGTACTTATAGGGGGTGACCATGATTGAACGACTCTTGCTCCACTTTGTTTTTGCCTTTGTGGCTACGGTTTGCTTTGCCATTTTACTTAATGTCCCCCGGCGCGCTTACTTAGCTGGGGGCGTAATCGGGGGGGCGACCTGGGTGATTTACGTGGTAATGTACTTTCACCTGCACGTTGGCTTAGCCCTTTCAAACTTGAGCGCCGCGATTTTAATCGGGATTCTCGCGATGATGGCGGCCAAGGTTCAGCACCAGCCAATGATTTTGTATAACGTTCCGGCCCTGGTCCCCTTTGTGCCCGGTGGCCAGGCGTACAAGGTGGTGCGTTACTTTGTTTTGGGCGATTACGGGCTGTCCTTATCCTACCTTTATCAGGTGGTCGTGATTGCCGGGGCGATTACCCTGGGCTTTGGGCTCGGTGACCTAATCAACACCGCTTTGTACGGTCGTCATCGCAAAGAGGCCCGGCCCTTTAGCCAACTCAAGGGCTGGAAAAAACGTGATTGAGATTCGGCAACGTGGTATACTCAGCACATACTTTGCAAATGGAGATTTATTAAAATGCTAATTGAACGAGATCGCAAGCGTCCCATGCGCTTGATCGTGACAACCGTCATTTTTTTGGTGGTGGCTGCGATGATTTACAAGAATTCGATGCTGATCACAACGGTAGACACGGTCTGCCAGGCCCTCTTTACCTCCAGCAAGACGACCGGTTTTGTCCACACCCTAATGGTGTTGACCGCCTTTTTGGCTAGCCCAAAAATGGATATCCTCTGGGGCTTAATTATTGCCTTTTTCCTCTGGGGCTTTAAGGGGAAAATTCCCGCGGTTTGGGCCCTCTTGACCCTATTTGGGGGTGACGTTTTAGGGACCATCGTCAAACACGTTATTAAGCGGGACCGCCCGGCCCAACACCCGGTGTCTGACACCGGCTACTCCTTCCCGAGTGGTCACGTTTTGGGCTTCTTCTTGATTGCGGCGATCATTAGCCTGGTCGTGGTACCGTTGATTCGGAGTGGGGCCACCCGGGTAATTATTCAACTGGTGTTGATCTTTGCGGTGGTCCTCGTGGCAATCTCACGGGTATACTTGCAGGCCCACTACCCATCTGACACCTTTGGCGCCATGCTGTTGGCTTACGCCTGGCTACAATTTTCCGAAGGGGTGTACGTTCGGTACGCCCCACGGCTGCGGCGGTGGAAGATGACCCATAACTCTTGGTATTAAACATGCGAAAAAACAACAAGAGGCTGTGAGAAAAGCGCATTTCTCATAGCCTCTTACTGTATTCACGAATGTTAGATAGAAAATGCGGGGAATAACCACAGGCCTAGTGACTAAGCAGGCCGCAGAATGGTGTGTGCCGCATCAAACGTTCGGCCGATTTTACGTACGACCCACAGCGGATGTTATTTCTCACCCACCCCTTGTTTAATTTTCCGCCGTTATAGGGAGAGTGTTTGGGTGAGCCACTCATCGGCAAGGGTGACCCAGTGGTGAACGTGGGGTTTGTGAGGTTCTACCGTGGGTCCAACCAGATCGGTTGCCACGTCCATGGCGTGGGGACCGCCGTCAAAGAGGTGGAGTTCCTGGGAAATATTTTCCCGTTGCAGGGCTTGGACGTAATTAAGGGAGTTTTGCACCGTAATCAAGGGGTCGGTAACCGTAGCCCAAGTGAAGGTGGGGCGGTTTGCTTGGTTGACGTGGTGACTAGCGTTATATTTGGCCGGGGCGTCGGTCCACTTGGTAAGGGTGGCTTCGTCTGGAAAGCCCAGGTCGAGGTCAATAACCGGGTAGCCGAGGACGGCGGCGTCGAAGTGACGCTCGGCCTCTGTTAAACCACTCTCTTCCCCTAACCAGGTTGATTGCCAGTAGTCGTTGTAGAGTGCCACTACTTGACCCCCGGCGGAAAAACCCATTACGGCAACCTTGCCGTTCAGGTGCCAAGAATCTTCGTGATGGTGAACCAAGCTCACAGCCTGGGCCAAATCAAGGAGCGGGGCGGGGTAGAGGGGCGTGGCCTCGCCGACAAAGCTGTAGCGCAGGATGAAGACCTGGTAGCCTAAGGCAGCAAAGGTCAGGGCCGTTTTTTCCGATTCTTCTTCTGGGATGTGGGTCATTGACCCGCCCGGGACAAAGATCAGGGCCGGGAATGCTTGAACGGGGGCCTTGGGGGTGGGGGTCTGCAGGTAAGCGGTCAGGCTCGCTTGGGTTGTTTGCTTGCCGTTGGTCAGTGAAAGTGTTTTAATTTCCATAACAAACTTCCTTTCTGTAATCATAAATCTATGGGGTAATTATAGTGCAAGCAGATCCACAAAAACAGTTAGACATCCGCTTGGTGACCGAAGCGGACATGGGCTTTGTTAACCAATGTTTTTCCGACCCCCAGCTAGTCAAAGAGGTGGGTCTTACCCTAAGTGATAATCCAAGTGCCCGCCAATGGGCCTTTGCCATGTGGCGCCAGTCGGGTGACTTCTGGGTAATTACCCTAGGTGATAGTCGGGTTGGCTTAGCGACTAGTTTCGTGATTGAAAAAGGGGTTCGTGAAGTGGGCTACTTGATCTTGAGACCCTGGCAGGGCCAAGGGCTGATGACTAGGGCGTTGCAAATATTAATTTCTAACTTACGGGCCGGGGGGCAAACGAAACGGGTTGAGGCGCAAACTCGGGGCGATAATTACGCTTCGGCAACGGTCTTGGCTAGAAATGGATTTATAAGGACGGCTGAAAATGAGGTGGTCGTTAACTGGTACTTAGAATTTTCTTAGAAAAGGGGTTGCCATCACCCAATCCCCGTTATAAAATACTTATGTTTATCACACAAGAAGAGGTCGCACGACTCATCAGTATGGCGGGTTAGGCAAGCAAATGCCCCAGCCCGTTTGAAAGGGTGTCGTGCCGAAACATCGGTAATTTTGCTGTTGCCTTTGTTGGGACGTGGCTTAAGAGGCCACGGACTGTCGCAGTTTGCGGAGTGCTTCCAGATACTAATTCAAATCATGAGTTGGGTCTTCTAGCACTTGCTAGGGGGCCCTTTAATTTTGCCCCACCTCTTTAGCCATATAGGAGGAAAAATCATGGATGAGCAACAATCATCTGGCACACAAGGCGGCCACATTGAACGGACGCTAAAGACGCGCCACTTAACAATGATCGCGCTCGGGGGATCAATTGGGACCGGGCTTTTCATCGCATCCGGGTCGGCAATTACCACGGCCGGACCAGGGGGCGCCCTGATTGCCTACGCGGTCATGGGGGTAATGGTCTACTTCTTGATGACCAGTTTGGCTGAAATGGCGACTTACATCCCGCTGACCGGGTCCTTTGCCGCCTACGCAAGTAAGTTCGTCTCGCCGGCAACCGGGTTTGCCCTCGGGTGGAACTACTGGTTTAACGCCGCTATCACGGTGCCGGTGGAAATCACCACGGTCGGGTTAGTGATGAACTTCTGGCTTCCCCACGTACCGGCCTGGGTCTTTTCCGGGGTCGCCTTTATCTTGATCTTCATTATTAATTACCTGTCGGTTCGTTCTTACGGGGAAACGGAATTCTGGTTAGCCTTGATCAAGGTGGTCACCGTTATCATCTTTATCATCGTGGGGGTCTTAGTGATCCTCGGGATCATGGGCGGCCAAGGACCAACCGATTTGACTAACTTTACCTACAAGAAGGCGCCGTTTGTTAACGGGGTACCCGGCATCATCACCGTCTTCTTGGTGGCTGGATTCTCCTTTCAGGGGACCGAAATGATCGGGATCACCGCCGGGGAATCGGAAAACCCGGAAAAGGCGGTTCCAGAAGCGATCAAGTCCACCTTCTGGCGGATCCTCTTGTTCTACATTTTGACGATCTTCGTGATTGCTTGCATCTTACCGTACACCGATCCGCACCTGCTGTCGTCTGACGTGCAAGACATCGTGACCTCACCGTTTACCCTGATCTTTAAGCGGGCCGGTTTAGCCGCCGCTGCGTCGGTTATGAACGCCGTCATCCTGGTGGCCGTCCTTTCTTCGGCCAACTCCTGGATGTACGCATCAACGCGGATGTTGTACTCCCAGGCCCGGGAAGGTTACGCTTGGAAGATGTTTGGTTACGTTAACAAGCACGGGATTCCGATTTACGGTCTGTTAGGGACGACGGTGGTCGGCATCCTGGTGTGGGCAACCCAATTCATTGGCCCTAACGCCTACAACTACTTAATCAGTGCTTCCGGGCTCTGTGGGTTTATCGCCTGGTTGGGGATCGCTATTTCACACTACTGCTTCCGGAAGGCCTTCTTGGCCCAGGGACACCAACTGTCCGAACTCAAGTATCACGCTAAGTGGTTCCCGTTTGGTCCTATTTTCGCCTTCGTATTATGTATCGTCGTAATCGTGGCCCAGAACCTGAGTGCCTTTGCCAAGTTGGATTGGTCCAACATTGCCATCACTTACATGGCGGTGCCGATCTACATTGTTTTGTACCTGTACTACAAGCTTCGTTACGGCTCTAAGATGATTAAGCCGACTGACGCCGATCTTTCCCGGTCGACCAAGGGGGAAAGCTACGAGCCAACCGAAGATAAGTAAGTTAAGACCGAAAACCAAGGGGCGTTGTATTTTCAACCACCCTTGGTTTTTTCTTTTCAAAAATGACCGCGGGGGTGTTAGAATAGTCCTTGTGTCTTTTGAAACGGAACGAATAAGTGAGGTTTAACGGATGATTGTATTAGCCGGAACGATTGGGGCGGGGAAGACGAGCCTGACGCAGATGCTCGCCGACCACCTGGGAAGTAAGCCGTTTTTTGAATCGGTCGATGACAACCCGATCTTGCCCCTCTTTTACAAAGACCCGCAAAAGTACGGGTTCTTGTTGCAGATTTACTTTTTAAACAGGCGCCTAGACGAAATCAAGGATTCCTTTGATAACGATTTGAACGTGTTGGACCGGTCAATCTTTGAAGACGCCCTGATGTTTAAGATGAACGCTGACTTGGGACGGGCTACCCACACGGAAGCTGATATCTACACCTCCTTGTTGGGGAACATGATGGAAGAGTTACCAGATCAGGCCCACCAAAAGGCGCCCAACCTTTTGATCCACATCCGGGTCTCCTTTGAAACGATGCTCAACCGGATCAAGCAACGCGGGCGGTCCTTTGAACAAATCGAAAACGACCCGAGCCTCTACCAGTACTACAAGACGCTCAACCAGCGTTACCAATCCTGGTACGAGGCATACGATAAGAGCCCGAAGATGATGATCGATGGCGACCAGTACGACTTTGTGGCGGATCCGCAGGCGGCCAAGGTCGTCTTGGAACAAATCGATTCAAAACTTTCTGCATTAAATTTAAAGTAATGATTGACAGTTTGACTGACATCGCCTATACTATAGAAGTTGTCAGTTAACATGGAGGATTAGCTCAGTTGGGAGAGCGTCTGCCTTACAAGCAGAGGGTCACAGGTTCGAGCCCTGTATCCTCCATTTTATTAGGGCGTCCGAGGGGATCGTCCTTTTATTTTCGACGTTTGTCATGCGGATATGGCGGAACTGGCAGACGCGCAAGATTTAGGTTCTTGTGTCTTTATGACGTGGAGGTTCGAGTCCTCTTATCCGCATTGACCAACCAACTTAATTATTTTAAAAAAGTAATTGACAAAGTTGGTCTAGAAGAGTAACATATATAAACGTTGAAAGGCAAGTAATTGCCAATCACCCCGAAAATTGCGGAAGTAGTTCAGTGGTAGAACATCACCTTGCCATGGTGGGGGTCGCGGGTTCGAATCCCGTCTTCCGCTTTTTCTTACGCACCCATAGCGCAATTGGATAGAGTGTCTGACTACGAATCAGAAGGTTGAAGGTTCGACTCCTTCTGGGTGCATACCTCGGGAATTAGCTCAGCTTGGTAGAGCGCTTCGTTCGGGACGAAGAGGTCGCAGGTTCGAATCCTGTATTCCCGATCGTTATTCCCAAAAGGCGCCGTTGAGGTTATCCTCAGCGGCGTCTTTTTGTGTTGAAATTAGTGGTTAACCCAAAACGTCATGATTATAATAGCGGTAACGCTTACATTAATTGAAAACGAAAGGATGGTGCCATTATGACGGGACGTTTAACGGGTAAGGTCGCTATTGTAACCGGGGCTGGTTCCGGAATGGGGAAGGCGATCAGCCAACTCTTCGCTAAGGAAGGGGCCAAGGTGTTCTTAGCAGACATCAACGCCCAAGGGATCGAAGAAGTTAAGCAAGCGATTGAACAGGCGGGTGGCTAAGCCGCTGCTAAGGTGACCAACGTTGTGAAGCAAGAAGACGTTGACGGGGTGATTGACTTTGCCACCCAGACCTTTGGCCAATTGGACATCTTGGTCAACAACGCGGGGATCATGGATAATTTCACCCCAGTCGGGAACCTAACCGACGCAGAATATGAGCGGGTAATGGCCATTAACTTGACTGGCCCTGTTAAGCTATGTCAGGCGGCCATTCAGGTGATGGAAAACAAGAAACCGGCGGGGTCATCATTAATAACGCCTCAGTCGGTGGCCTCTTCGGGACCCGGGGTGGGGCGGCTTACACCATGGCTAAACACGCTTTGGTGGGGTTGACTAAAAACATCGTCGGGACGTACGGACGCTTTGGTAAGGTGCGGGCCAACGCCATTGCGCCAGGTGGGGTGGCTACCAACATCCAAACCACGATTACAGCACCGGACCCACTGGGGATGCAAGCCCTGCAGGCCACTGGTGAGCCCCCAATTGGTCAACCGGGACAAATTGCCAACTTAGCCCTCTTCTTGGCCTCAGACGAAGCAAGTTTTATCAACGGCGACATCGTCAAGGCCGATGGGGTTGGACGGTTAACTAACTGCATCAAAAAAGACCGGCTGGTAATCACAGCCGGTCTTTTTGATGCAGTTAACGGATTAGTGGGCTAACAGGGCGAAGTAGGCAATCACGATCACCCCGAGGATGATCCGGTACCACCCAAAGGCCTTGAAGTCCTTGGTCTTGATGTAATTTAACAAGAAACGGATCGAGGCGTAGGCTACCACGAAGGAAACGATCACCCCAACGGCCAAGATGAGGCCTTGGTTGCCGGCCAGGGTCCCGCCGTGGGCGAAGAACTTGTACAACTTCAACAGGGAGGCCCCGAACATGGTCGGGATCGCCAAGAAGAAGGAGAATTCGGCGGCCACGTAGCGTGAAGTCCCAATGAGGATCGCCCCTAGGATCGTAGCTCCCGACCGCGACGTTCCGGGGATCAAGGAGAGGATCTGGAAGCACCCGATCAGAATGGCCACCTTGTAAGGTAGGGTGTTGAGGCTGTCAAAGCGGGGCCGTAGGTTTTGGTTGTGGTTTTCGATTACGATGAACAAGACCCCGTAAACGATCAGGGCGATCGAAACCACCAGCCAGTTCATGAGGTGGGCGTCCATCCAGTCGTTGAGCGGTAAGCCGATGATCACCGAAGGAATCACGGCGATGATCACCTTTTTCCACAGGGTCCAGGTTTGGGACCGTTCAAAGCGGGACTTTTCCGGTGACCAGGGGTTGAGTTTGTGGAAGTACAAGACCACCACCGCCATGATGGCCCCAAGTTGGATCACGACGTTGAACATGTCGATAAACTTCTTGGGTTCGTTGAGCTTAATAAACTCATCGACAAGGACCAGGTGACCGGTCGAACTGATCGGTAAAAATTCGGTGATCCCTTCAACGATTCCTAAGATCACGGCTTTCAGTATTTCAAGCACAGCATATCCTCCTTGCGCCCCGACTACTTTAAAGGGGCGCCGCAAATTTATTCAGCTACCATTATAGCAAGGGGAAGAGGAGCTATGGTCAGTCTTTGGTAAAGTTCTTGTAAATTTTGGTCCCCGGTAATTCAAACTGCCCCTTTTCTTTTGGGCGGAAGTGTGGTTGACTTAGGGTAACGTAAATATCAGAATCTGTCTGGGGTGCTATTGACTTAGCTGAGAAATACCCATTGAACCTGATCTAGTTAATACTAGCGGAGGAAGACAGTTGAATCAACGGGATTTCCCCGCCATTCCAGCTCTTCTGCCCCCGGATAGAAGGGCTTTTTTTGGAGGGAAAACCATGAAGCATCTCACACTCAAAGACATTATCTTCATCATGTTGATCGCCCTAATATTTGGGGCGCTCTTTGTCGGAACAGACGTCATTTACGCCCCGCTTTACCTCGTGATCGGTCCCTTTGCCAACGAGGTCTTATTTGGCCTTTGGATCATGGCCGGACCACTAGCAATTGCCATTCTCCGGCTCCCGGGGACGGCCGTGATTGGGGAGGTGTTAGCCGCCGTGGCCGGGAGTGAACTGGGCTTTTTAACCCTGCACTACAAGAACTGGGGCTGGCCGGCGCTGATTTCATCGGCCTTTTGGGTCACGGTGGTGTCCTTTGCCTACGAAATCTTTAAGCAGGGTTACATTCACTTAGCTCTACCGATGATTCTCGCCCTGTTTTGCACCCGGCTCGTTTCCGACCTTTTGTTTGGGGCCGTCTTAGTCCACTACGTTGTCCGCCTCTTGGTCAGGGCGCACGCCATTCAACCAGCCTAACTAAAGGGGGAGCAACTAATGGAGCCAAAGCAAACGCAGATTAAAAAGTTGGTGTTGACCGCCCTGTTTGTCGCCATTGCTACCTACGGGGGGAGTCTCTTTTCCTTGGGTGACGATTGGTGATAACGTGGTGGTGGCCGCGGGTGCGGTGGTGACTAAAGACGTCCCCGCTAACACAATTGTGGCCGGGGTGCCGGCCCGGGTGATCAAAGAGCTTCCAGAATAGTGGTATCATAGATCCAAAAAGGAGTGCCTAAAATGGACCTAACTGCTAAGTACCAAGCAATTAATCAACGGGGTACGGAACTATTGCTGGCGGGGGGCGACATTGATCCCTGGTTAAGTGACCGGGCAGCCGATCGCCGGCGGGGGTTAAGCCTAATCTTTACCCTGCCGGCTCACGTTAGCCGTAACATTAGTTTCGCCCTGGGGAAGTTGCGTGAGGTTGAGCCCGGGCAATACTACTATCCTGCTCAAGACATGCACGTAACCGTGATTGATTTGATCCGGGCGACGCCAGACTTTGCCCTGACTCCAGAAGAAGAGGCTGCCTACGTTTCCGCCGTCAAGTTAGCGGTGGAAGGGGGGCACCCCTTTGAAGTGGCCTTCCGGGGGCTGGTTGCGAGCGGCAGCGCGGTCATGGCGGCTGGCTTTTACCAACCGGGGCTAGCGGACTTGCGCCAAGCGGTCCGCCACCACTTAGGGGTGCACAAGCTTCAATTAAAGGAGCGCTACCAGCAGACGACTGCTCACGTGACCGTCGTCCGCCAACAAGCGCCCCTGATTGATCCGCACCAGGACCTCGCTACCTTGGCAACTTTAGCGAACCTCAACTTTGGGACGCTGGTGGTCGACCAGGTGGAACTAGTGGTTCACGATTGGTACAACAGCCGAAAACGGGTGTTGGCAAAACTAAGCCTATAAAAAAACCGGCCAGTTCGCAAAATCGCGAACTGGTCGGTTTTTAATTTGCCAGCTACTTGCTTTAATCCACCGTCACTTCGGGGTGATCCTTAGTTAAAATGAACTGTTCGCTGGGGGTAACCTTAAAGAAGTCGGCCACCAGTTTACTCAGTTCGGCCATTGCTTCGGTTGCCCGGACGGCTTGTTCGGCGTTAACGGATTCCATTACCGCTACCCCGTTAGTCGTGGCCTCGGTCAGCATGGTCCGTTCCGCTTCCCGCCAGTTGAGCGAGCGGCAAACGGCCCCGCCGTTGTCGTAGTAGATAACTTCGCCTTCGCGGGCCGGGTCGTCTTCTTCAGCCCCCAACGGGAAGAAGCCTTCGCCACCCTTAGCAAGTCCCAAGTGGAGATCGCCTTCGATCTTATCAAGGTCTTCAATCCCAACCGGAACCCCGTAGCTCAGGGAAACGCTGTTGTAAAGGTCAACCAAAGGGATGGTTGGTTCAAAAACGTGGCCTTGGTTCGCCCGCTTCAACAGGGCTTCGATGGATGCGCGGGCACCCTTACGCTTCTTGAATTGGGAGTACGCATCCCGCCACTGCGCGATGACCGGGTTGTCACGGAACGGGTCGGCGGCGGTGAACTTAGCGGATTCCTTGACCGCTTGGGCTAACAGATCGGCCCGTTGCTGGTGGGTTTCGGGGGTGTCGTGGTTATCAAACCCCTTGATCGTCATGATGTTAATTTGTGCTTCTGGAAATAGCTCCCAAAAGCCCGGATCGATGATTACTTTCTTCATAAAAACAGACCTCCTAAAAAGCTTGAATGCATTTATTTATCCATTGTAGCCGGTCCAACGACATGGTTGCAAGTTTGTATTATTAGACGCTTTGTGAAATAAAGTCTAAAAGCGCTTACATTGATTAAATCCTTTTTGCCTGGGCATTTACATTATTAATTTATTATGAATAAAAACTTAATTTTCAATCCTGTGCTAAATTTCACCTTTAAAAGTCACATCTTTTTTGATAAAATGAGAGCCGTAAATGAAAAGTTATACGGAATTAGCAAAGGAGATAGACTTTATGAAGGCAGCTGTTATTAATGATCCCGTAGATGGATTTGTTACGGTCAAAGATGTCCAACTTCGCGACCTCAAGCCGGGTGAAGCCCTCGTTGACGTTGAATACTGTGGCCTTTGCCACACTGACTTACACGTCGCAGCCGGCGACTTTGGAGAAAAGCCAGGCACGATTATCGGTCACGAAGGTGTTGGCCGCGTAAGCAAGGTTGCTCCTGGTGTTACCTCCCTGAAGGTGGGCGACCGGGTTTCGATCGCTTGGTTCTTCAAGGGCTGTGGCCACTGTGAATACTGCTTAACTGGTCGGGAAACCTTCTGTCGCGAAGTCATCAACGCCGGTTACACCGCCGATGGGGCCATGGCACAACAATGTATCGTTCCTGCTGATTACGCAGTTAAGGTTCCGGAAGGCCTGGACCCAGTCGAAGCTACTTCGCTGACTTGTGCCGGGGTTACCATGTACAAGGCCCTCAAGGTTGCTGGCATCAAGCCAGGCCAATGGGTATCAATCGTTGGTGCCGGTGGTCTCGGGAACTTGGGGATCCAATTTGCTCACAACGTCTTTGGTGCTCACGTGGTTGCCGTTGACGGGAACGAAGACAAGCTTCAAGCTGCCAAGGAAAACGGTGCTGAAGTCTTGATCAACCGTCATGATGGTGACGTTGACAAGCAAATCCAAGAAAAGGTTGGTGGGGTTCACGCTGCCGTTGTTACGGCCGTTAACGCTTCCGCCTTTGACCAAGCCGTTGACTCCCTGCGCCCAGACGGGAAGTTGGTTGCCGTTGCCTTACCACAAGGTGACATGCAATTAAACATCGCTAAGACGGTGCTAGACGGGATTATCGTGGCTGGTTCCTTGGTTGGGACTCGTCAAGACCTGGCTGAATGCTTCCAATTTGGGGCTGAAGGAAAGGTTAAGCCGATCGTTAAGACGCGGAAGTTGGATGAAATCAACGACATGATCCAAGAATTAAAGGACAATAAGGTCGTTGGTCGGAACGTGGTTGACTTCGTTCACGAATAAGCTTGTTTGCTAACTTTAAAAAAGGTCGCCCTGCGGGGAGGCCTTTTTTATATCTAAAGAGCTTTGTGGGGGTTTCTCAACCAAAAGAATGGTATAATTAAGGTCAAAATTAGTCAGGGATGAGGTGAACACTCTTGGAAGAAAAAAGTATCTCGGACGTGATTGAGGATTACTTAAAGCAAATCCTCGGTAACTCCGCTCAAATTGAAATTCGGCGCGCAGAAATTGCCAACCACTTCGATGTGGTTCCCTCACAGATTAATTACGTGATTAAAACCCGCTTCACCCCTAAAAATGGCTACCTAGTTCGTAGCAAGCGGGGCGGTGGTGGCTACATCCGCATTGAGCGGGTCAGCCTACTTGATAACGTCGACGTGATTGAGATGATGATGGATGTGGTCGGGGCGGCCATTAATGAACGTGACGCCTTTGCCATCATCCAGACTCTGTACAAGGAGAAGTTGATTAGCCGTCGGGAAGGGGATCTCATGCTAGCGGCCACCGCTAAGTCAACCTTGGCTCCCCATGGAACCCGGGGGGAGGAAAACGGCCTGCGGGCTCAGATCCTTATGTCGCTCTTGAATCGGTTACGCTATGAAAGCTAACCAGAAAGCGAGCTTTAAATGGATAACGAAAATCTATACACACCAAGCGCCAATAACGTCTTGCGGATTGCCCAGGAACAGGCGCGCTTTTTTAAACACCAAGCCGTCGGGACGGAACACCTCCTCTTGGCCTTGAGCCTCGAAAAGGTGGGGGTGGCTGCGACGGTTTTGCACCAGTTTAACGTCACTAGTGACGACCTGCGTGAAGAGATTGAACGCTACACCGGGTACGGAACCATGCAAAACACCGCTAGCGATGCGTACCTGCCTAATTCGCCAAAGTTACGCGAAATTTTGGCCCTGGCGGCCCGCTTGGCCCAACAAATGGGGGCAAGACGTGTGGGTACTGAGCACCTATTGTTGGCCCTGTTGTCAGATGAGACCATCCTTTCCTCGCGGATCCTTTTGAACTTGGACGTGGAACCAAAGCAAGCCCGCCGGATGTTGTTACGGCGTTTGGGGGTTTCTCAAGAGGGACGGCGCAACCGCCGGCAAAACCAATCCAATACCCAACCGGAGGAGGGGGAAGGGACTACGCCAACCCTCGATAAGTACGGCCGTGATTTGACAAAGGTGGCCAGGGAAGAAGGGCTTGACCCCGTAATTGGACGGGAAAAAGAAATCAAGCGGGCGATTCAGATCCTCGCCCGGCGGGCCAAGAATAACCCGGTCCTGTTAGGGGAACCGGGGGTCGGAAAGACGGCGATTGTCGAGGGCCTTGCCCAACGGATAGTTAACGGTGAAGTTCCTGATGAACTAGCCGAAAAGCGCTTGGTGGTCCTGGATATGGGGACCTTAGTTGCCGGTACCAAATTCAGGGGTGAATTCGAGGGGCGGATCAAAAACGTCATCGATGAAGTTTACCGGGACGGCAAAATTATCTTATTTATCGACGAAATCCACACCATGATTGGTGCCGGGGGAGCAGAGGGGGCGATTGACGCCTCCAACATTCTCAAACCGGCCCTGGCCCGGGGGGAACTCCAGTTGATTGGGGCGACTACCCTGGACGAGTACCAAAAGTACGTTGAAACCGATGCGGCCTTAGAACGGCGTTTTGCGACGATCATGGTTGAAGAGCCAACTAAGGAGCAGACCCGCCAAATCCTCGAGGGAATTCGGCCCCGCTATGAAAAACACCACCACGCCAAGATTACTGATGAAGCGCTGATGGCGGCGGTTAACTTGTCGAGTCGTTACATTACCAACCGTTTCTTACCGGATAAGGCGATTGACCTGATCGATGAGGCCGGGGCAATGGTCCGCATCGATGGTGAAGAAAAGGGGAACCAAAAGAATGGCTTGACGGTCAAGTTAGAGGAACTCCGGGCACAAAAAGAGGACGCAATTGCCGAGCAAGACTTTGACCGGGCGGCCGACTTACGCCACGAAGAGCTAACGGTTAAGCGACAAATCGAAGAACAGCGGGAACGAGACGCCCAGTTGGTTGCCGATGGCAAGTTCCTGTACACCGTGACGGCTGAAGACATTGCCAAGGTAGTTAACGAATGGACCGGGGTGCCGTTAACCCAACTCCAAAAGAAGGAAAGCGATCGCTTGGTTAACCTGGAGAGGGTGCTTCACAAACGAGTGATCGGCCAAGACGAAGCCGTTTCGGCGATTGCCCGGGCAATTCGCCGGGCCCGCAGCGGCTTAAAGGACCCGAACCGGCCGATTGGTTCCTTCATGTTCTTAGGACCAACCGGGGTTGGGAAGACCGAGCTGGCTAAGGCGTTAGCCGAAGCGATGTTTGGCCAAGAAGACAACATGATCCGGATTGATATGTCCGAGTACATGGAACGCTATTCGACCAGCCGGTTAGTCGGGGCGGCGCCAGGTTACGTCGGCTACGACGAAGGTGGACAGTTGACCGAACAGGTTCGCCAACACCCGTACTCCGTCGTCTTATTAGATGAGGTGGAAAAGGCCCACCCAGATGTCTTTAACCTCCTGTTACAGGTCTTAGATGATGGGGTTTTGACCGATTCCAAGGGACGTAAGGTTGACTTCCGGAACACGATTTTGATCATGACCTCCAACTTGGGGGCGACCCAGTTGGCCGATGAAAAGACGGTCGGCTTCGGGGCGACTGGCGTTCAAAATAATTACCAAGCGATGTCGGCGGCCATCAAGCAACAGATGCGCTTGCACTTCCGGCCGGAGTTCTTGAACCGGATTGATGAGACCGTGATCTTCCACTCGTTGACCAAGGAAAATATTCACCAAGTGGTTAAGCTCTTGAGCGCCCAGTTGGTAAAGCGGGTGGCGGAACAAAAGATCAGCCTGAAACTGACCCCGGCTGCCATTGAGTTAGTAGCGGCGAAGGGGTACAACCCTGAATACGGGGCGCGGCCATTACGGCGGGCCTTACAAACGATGGTGGAAGACCCGCTCTCCTTATCGATGATTGATGGCCAAGTTGCGGCCGGTGATCAAGTGACGATTGGTGCCCAAGGGGGGAAATTGAGCTTCAAAGTCAAAACTTCTGACAACGCTTCCCGGAACCTAGTTCTCCAAAATTAACAAGTTGATTATGCAATTAAGCCGCTAGCTGACGGGGGAAGGGCGTCCCCGCCGGGCGGCTTTTATTGCGAAATAAATAAAAGATAAGTTAAACTAATTATTGATAATTAAGCGGAACAATGTACAATTAGTTATTGGTGAACACATAATGATAAGGAACTAAGCAGTTTAAGAAGGGAAAACTAATGAAGCGAGCGGAACAATTAGCTAAAACCCGAAAAGCGATCTTGCGAACGGCCACCAAGTTATTCTTGGAGAATGGCTTCAACGGAACGTCAACCCGGGACATTGCCAAACACATCGGAATTACTCAACCAGCCCTTTATCACCACTTCAGTGATAAAGAGGTCTTGTACTTAGACGTCTTGACGGCCTTATGCGGAAAGGTACGCCAAGACATCAACAAGGTGATGAGAAAAGAAGACATGGACCCAGAGGAGCGACTCTGGGAAATTGCCAAGGTCATCTTGAAGTACCACCCGTTGAGTGTCTACAGCCAATATCAATTTGCCCGCCGGTCGCTTACGGCCAGCTCCCAATTGAAGTTGGACATGATCTTTATGATGGACTACGTGGAACCCCTGTCGGAATACTTCAAGCTGCCAGAGGTCAACTTACGTCCAGACCTGTTGCCAAAAGAAGCGGCAGAACTCTTTATTGCCAGCTTGACGCCACTGTTTGGAACCTTCCAACAGGTCGGTGGTCGGGCCATCAACGAAGAACAACGGCAACGAATCATCTTGAGCTGCATTCTGCACGGCTTTGTTAAGCAAGCATAGCCGTTGACATTCAAACCGAAAGCTTGTATGATACAAGAGTATGTAATTGTGAGTTCAGTGAGCCTCATGATCTCTTGTCCATCAGGCTCTTTATAAAAAACCAAAGGCACCGATCTGGTTGCTTTTGGTTTTCTTTTGCCCAAAAATGGACTTTTGGTTAAATTGTAACCGAAATGTAACATTGCGCTCCTGGACCCGTTTATCAAACTAGAGAGGTGAATAGTTTGGCTGGACACTTAGTTAAGTACGGTAAGCACCGTACCCGTCGTTCTTACTCCCGAATCAAGGAAGTCTTGGACCTGCCTAACTTGATCGAGATTCAAACCGATTCTTACAATTGGTTTATGGACAAGGGTTTGCGGGAAATGTTTGACGATATTATGCCGATCGATGATTTCCAGGGGAAGCTATCCTTGGAATTCGTTGACTACCAATTGTTGGAACCAAAGTACACGGTCGCTGAAGCGCGTGAACATGACGCAAACTACTCAGCACCACTGCACGTAACGTTACGCCTGACCAACCACGAAACGGGCGAAATCAAGTCCCAAGACGTCTTCTTTGGTGACTTCCCACTGATGACGGACCAAGGGACCTTCATCATCAACGGGGCCGAACGGGTTATCGTATCCCAATTAGTTCGTTCCCCAGGGGTTTACTACAACGAAGAAGCCGACAAGAATGGGCGCCCAAGCTACGGTGCCAACTTTATCCCGAACCGGGGGGCTTGGCTAGAATACGAAACCGACGCTAAGGGAATTTCCTACGTCCGTATCGACCGGACCCGTAAGCTACCAATTACGGAATTAGTTCGGGCCCTTGGTTTTGGTTCCGATGACGAAATTTGGGACATGTTGGGGAGCGAATCAGAATCCCTGAACGCCACCATTGAAAAGGACCTACACAAGGAACCGGAAGACTCCCGGGTTGAAGAATCCTTAAAGGATATCTACGAACGGCTCCGTCCAGGTGAACCGAAGACGGCCGACTCCGCACGGTCCCTTTTGACGACCCGCTTCTTTGATCCAAAGCGCTACGACATGGCGCCAGTTGGTCGTTACAAGACTAACAAGAAGCTGCAAATGAAGTACCGTTTGTTAGGTCTGACCCTGGCTGAAACCTTGGCCGACCCAGAAACCGGTGAAATTATCGCCAAGGACGGGGACGTCATTACTAAGGAAGTCTTAAAGGAACTCGAACCGGTTCTGGAACAAGACGACTTTAAGATGATCACCTACACGCCATCCGATGAAGCAGTGGTAACCGCGCCGGTTCAACTGCAAAAGATTATGGTTTACTCCAAGAACGACCCTGAACGCAAGGTGCCGGTGGTATCTAACGGTCACATCTCCTTGGACTTAAAGCACATCCAACCAGCCGACATCCTGGCTTCGATCAACTACTTCTTGAACTTACAAGAAGGGATCGGGACTACCGATGACATCGACCACTTGGGTAACCGGCGGATTCGTTCCGTTGGGGAACTGTTGCAAAACCAATTCCGGATCGGGCTCGCCCGGATGGAACGGGTGGTTCGCGAACGGATGTCAATCCAAGACATCAACACCGTAACGCCACAACAACTGATCAACATTCGCCCAGTCGTGGCTTCAATTAAGGAATTCTTTGGTTCCTCCCAACTTTCCCAGTTCATGGACCAGACCAACCCACTGGGTGAATTGACCCACAAGCGGCGTCTGTCCGCCCTGGGACCGGGTGGTTTGACGCGTGACCGGGCCGGTTATGAAGTCCGGGACGTTCACTATACCCACTACGGCCGGATGTGCCCAATCGAAACGCCGGAAGGACCGAACATCGGGTTGATCAACTCGCTGTCCTCTTACGCCCGGGTGAACGCATACGGCTTTATCGAAACGCCGTACCGTCGTGTCTCATGGGCCGACCACAAGGTAACCGACCGGATCGACTACCTGACGGCCGACGAAGAAGATAACTTCATCATCGCCCAGGCCAACACGCCACTGAACGAAGATGGTTCCTTTGTTCACGACGAAATCATGTGCCGTGATAAGGAAGACTACATCGAAACGGCGCCAGAAAACGTCGACTACATGGACGTTTCGCCAAAGCAAGTGGTTTCCGTTGCCTCCGCATGTATTCCGTTCTTGGAAAACGACGACTCCAACCGGGCCTTGATGGGTGCCAACATGCAACGGCAAGCCGTTCCGTTGATTAACCCACACGCTCCGTTGATCGGGACCGGGATTGAATACAAGGCCGCCCACGACTCCGGGGTCGCTTTGATCGCTAAGAACAGTGGGACCGTTGAATACGTTGACGCCCGCGAAGTACGGGTACGCCAAGAAGACGGAACGTTAGACACTTACAAGCTGATGAAGTTCCGCCGCTCTAACGGTGGTAAGAACTACAACCAACGGCCAATTGTTAAGGTTGGCGAATGGGTTGACGCTGATGACGTCTTAGCCGACGGACCATCAATGGAACAAGGGGAATTAGCCCTTGGTCAAAACCCACTGATCGCCTTCATGACTTGGCAAGGTTACAACTTCGAAGATGCCATCGCCATTAACGAACGCCTAGTTAAAGACGACGTTTACACTTCGATCCACATCGAATCTTACGAATCCGAAGCCCGCGAAACTAAGCTCGGACCAGAAGAAATGACGCGCGAAATTCCAAACGTCAGTGAAGACGCCCGCAAGGACCTTGATGAATCCGGGGTGATCCGGGTAGGGGCCGAAGTCCACGATGGTGACATTTTGGTTGGTAAGGTAACGCCAAAGGGGGTTACCGAACTATCCGCCGAAGAACGGCTCTTACACGCCATCTTTGGTGAAAAGTCACGCGAAGTCCGTGATACCTCCCTCAGGGTGCCACACGGCGGTGGCGGGATCATCCAAGACGTGAAGGTCTTTACCCGCGAAAACGGTGACGAATTAGCCCCAGGGGTTAACAAGATGGTCCGTGTTTACATCGCCCAGAAGCGGAAGATCCAAGTCGGGGACAAGATGTCCGGTCGTCACGGGAACAAGGGGACGGTTTCGATCGTCGTTCCAGAAGAAGACATGCCGTACATGCCAGATGGGACCCCAATTGACATTATGCTGTCACCAATGGGTGTGCCGTCGCGTATGAACATCGGTCAGGTGATCGAACTTCACTTGGGGATGGCTGCTCGCGAGCTGGGGATCCACATTGCCACGCCAGTCTTTGATGGTGCCAACGACCAAGACGTTTGGGATGCCGTTAAGGAAGCCGGCTTACCGTCCGATGGGAAGACGATCCTTTACGATGGTCGGACCGGGGAACCATTTGAACAACGGGTTGCCGTTGGGGTCATGCACTACCTGAAGCTGGCCCACATGGTTGACGACAAGATCCACGCCCGTTCGACTGGTCCATACTCACTGGTTACCCAACAACCACTTGGGGGGAAGGCCCAATTCGGGGGACAGCGGTTCGGTGAAATGGAAGTTTGGGCCCTGGAAGCATACGGGGCTGCTTACACCCTGCAAGAAATCTTGACTTACAAGTCTGACGATACGGTCGGCCGGGTAAATACTTACCAAGCCATCATTGACGGGGACCAAATTCCAAAGCCAGGGGTACCGGAATCCTTCCGTGTGCTGGTTAAGGAATTGCAATCCCTTGGGTTAGACATGAAGGTCTTAGATGACAAGCACGAAGAAATCCAGCTTAAGAGCATGGATGAAGACGTTGCTGACGTTCGGAAACTGGCCCGCCGTGGCCACGAAACGCTGGAAGAACAACCAGCGCAAGCGACGAGCGCCCAAGACGAAGCCAAGCAAGATTAGGTTCGCCACTTAGGGATTAAATAAGGAGGATTATCCTTTGATTGACGTCAATAATTTTGAAAGTATGGAGATCGGTCTGGCTTCCCCAATGAAGATCCGGAGTTGGTCTTACGGTGAGGTTACCAAGCCGGAAACGATCAACTACCGAACTTTAAAGCCAGAAAAAGACGGTCTCTTTGATGAACGAATCTTCGGCCCGACCAAGGACTTTGAATGTGCCTGTGGTCGCTACAAGCGGGCGCGTTACAACAAGCGGGTCTGTGAGCGTTGTGGGGTTGAAGTAACCTCTGCCAAGGTCCGCCGGGAACGGATGGGTCACATTGAACTGGCTGCTCCTGCTTCTCACATCTGGTACTTCAAGGGGATTCCGAGCCGGATGGGGTTGGTCTTGGACATGAGCCCACGGGAACTGGAAGAAGTAATCTACTTTGCTTCTTACGTCGTTTTAGACGCCGGGGACACGGGACTGGAAAAGAAGCAATTGCTTTCCGAACCACGTTACCGGGAACTCAAGGAAGAATATGGCAACCGTTTCACCGCTGAGATGGGGGCCGAGGCGATCCAAAAGCTACTGGCCGACGTAGACCTGGCCAAGGAAGCAACCGAATTAAAGGCGGTCTTAAAGGAAGCAACTGGGCAAAAGCGGACCCGCGCGGTTCGGCGCCTGGATATCTTGGAAGCCTTTCTCAAGTCCGGGAACAAGCCTGAATGGATGGTGATGGACGTAATTCCGGTTATGCCACCTGACTTACGGCCGATGGTTCAACTGGAAGGTGGCCGCTTTGCCACTTCCGACTTGAACGACTTGTACCGGCGGGTCATTAACCGGAACAACCGGTTGAAGCGCCTGTTAGAATTAAACGCTCCGGGCATCATCGTTCAAAACGAAAAGCGGATGCTCCAAGAAGCCGTTGACGCCCTGATTGATAACGGTCGCCGTGGCCGTCCGGTTGCCGGTCCTGGTAACCGTCCGCTCAAGTCCTTGTCCCACTTACTTAAGGGGAAGCAAGGACGGTTCCGTCAAAACCTGCTCGGGAAGCGGGTCGACTACTCTGGTCGTTCCGTTATCGATGTTGGTCCATCCATGAAGATGAACCAAATGGGGTTGCCGGTTCCAATGGCGATGGAACTCTTCAAGCCATTTATCATTCACGAACTGACCAAGCGGAACCTGGCTACCAACGTTAAGGCAGCCAAGCGGATGATCGACAAGCGTGACGAAAAGGTCTTCGATGTCTTAGAAGACGTGATCAAGGAACACCCTGTTCTCTTGAACCGCGCCCCTACCCTGCACCGGTTAGGGATCCAAGCCTTCGAACCAATCCTGGTTTCCGGGAAGGCCATGCGTTTGCACCCACTGGTTTGTGCCGCTTACAACGCCGACTTCGACGGGGACCAGATGGCCATCCACGTACCACTGTCCGATGAAGCCCAGGCCGAAGCGCGTCTGTTAATGTTAGCCGCTCACCACATCCTTTCACCTCGTGACGGGGAACCAATCGTGGCCCCATCCCAGGATATGGTTATCGGTAACTACTACATGACGACTGAAGACAAGGCCCGTGAAGGGGAAGGCATGATCTTTAAGGACACCAACGAAGCCCGGATGGCCTACCGTAACGGTTACGTGGCCTTACAAACCCGGGTTGGGGTGCTGACTTCTTCCTTTGACAAGAAGCCGTTCACCGCTGAACAACGCCAAAAGATCATGGTGACCTCGGTTGGGAAGTTGCTCTTCAACAACATCATGCCTGAAGATTACACTTACATTAACGAACCGACCGTCGACAACCTGCAAAACGGGGTTCCGGACAAGTACTTCTTGGAACCTGGTGAAGACATTCACGCCTACTTAGAAAACGCGCCGCTGGTGCCGCCGTTTAAGAAGGGCTTCTTGTCGGACATCATTGCCGATGTTTACAAGATCTACAAGGTGACCGTCACCTCCCAACTTCTTGACCGGATCAAGGACCTTGGTTACTACGAATCCACGATTTCCGGGTTAACCGTCGGGATCGCCGACGTGACCGACTTAAAGGAAAAGCCGGAAATCATCGAAAAGGCGCACAAGCAAGTGGCCTTGGTTACGAAGCAATTCCGCCGTGGTTTGATCACCGATAACGAACGTTACGAACGGGTCATTGGGATCTGGAACGATGCCAAGGATGAAGTTCAAAACAAGCTGATCGAACACATGGATATCCACAACCCAATCAACATGATGTCCGACTCTGGGGCCCGGGGGAACATCTCCAACTTTACCCAGCTGGCCGGAATGCGTGGGTTGATGGCTTCCCCATCCGGGAAGATCATGGAACTGCCGATCCTTTCTAACTTCCGGGAAGGCCTTTCCGTCTTGGAAATGTTTATCTCTTCCCACGGGGCACGGAAGGGGATGACCGACACGGCCTTGAAGACTGCCAACTCTGGTTACTTGACCCGGCGGCTGGTTGACGTGGCCCAAGATGTGATCGTTCGCGAAAAGGACTGTGGCACCGACCGTGGTCTGGAAGTGACCGCCATCACTAACGGGAACGAAATGATCGAACCGTTATACGACCGGATTTTGGGTCGTTACACGATGAAGTCCGTCTTTAATCCGGAAACCGGGGAAAAGATCGTCGGTAAAAACGTCCTCTTGAACGAAGAGATGGCGCAAAAGATTATCGATGCGGGCGTTCAAAAGGTAACGATTCGCTCCGCCTTCACTTGCAACACCGAACACGGGGTTTGTGAACGTTGTTACGGACGCAACGCCGCTACCGGGGACCAAGTGGAAGCCGGGGAAGCAATCGGGACGGTGGCCGCACAGTCAATCGGTGAACCAGGGACCCAGCTGACGCTGCGGAACTTCCACACCGGTGGGGTGGCCGGTAACGACGACATCACCCAAGGGCTTCCGCGTATCCAAGAAATTGTGGAATCACGGAACCCGAAAGGGAAGGCCACGATCTCCGAAGTTACTGGTCAGGTGGTTTCCATCGAAGAAAACCCAGCTGAACAAACTAAGGATGTTACGATCAAGGGTGAAACCGACACGCGGACTTACACCCTGCCGATCACGGCCCGGATGCGGGTGGCCGAAGGTGATGATATTCACCGTGGTCGCGCCATCAACGAAGGGTCAATTGATCCAAAGGAAATGATTCGGGTTCGCGACGTCTTGTCCACGGAAACCTACCTGCTCTCCGAAGTGCAAAATGTTTACCGTATGCAGGGGATTGACCTGCTCGACAAGCACGTTGAAATCATGATTCGCCAAATGATGCGTAAGGTGCGGGTGATGGATCCTGGTGATACTGATGTTTTACCGGGTGAACTGTTGGACATCAGCCAATTCCGCGATGCTAACTACCAAACCTTGATTTCCGGGGGAATTCCGGCCACTGCCCGGCCAGTTATCCTCGGGATCACTAAGGCGGCCCTTGAAACTAACAGTTTCCTTTCGGCCGCTTCCTTCCAAGAAACGACGCGTGTCCTTACCGACGCCGCCATCCGGGGCAAGAACGACCCGCTGGTGGGGCTCAAGGAAAACGTTATTATCGGGAAGATCATTCCAGCCGGAACGGGGATGGGTGCTTACCGCAACATCAAGCCCAAGGAAGTCAGTGTCAACACTGGCGCAACCGATGGGGCCATTACCTCCATCCGCGAAATGGAAGAACAACTAAAGGATCAAGACTAAGCGCTTGATTGAATAAAAAGGACCCGTCAAACCAAGCTGGTTTGGCGGGTCCTTTTTGATGTTGAATTTAGATTTGTTGGCTAGCGCGGTCAATCAGGTCCTTGAAAATGACTTGTGATTCCGGTGTGTGTTTAAACATGTTTTCGGGGTGCCACTGAACGGCGAGAATTTGATTAGAATCGATGGATTCGACCGCTTCGATCACCCCGTCGTCAGCGCGGGCAACGACTTTGAGTCCCGGCGCCACCTCATGAATTGACTGGTGGTGGCGGGAGTTGATGTAGATTCGATTACCAACCAGTTTTTGAAGCTGGGAGCCCTCGTGGACATTAACGTGGTGGGTGGGGAGGTTTCCTGGGGCTAACTGGTGGTGCTTAAGGCGGGCGGTCGGGTCTTCAGAAAGATCTTGATAAAGGGTGCCGCCGAGCCCAGCGTTAATCAATTGCAACCCCCGGCAGATTCCCATGATCGGTTTGCCGGCCTCAATGGTCGCCTTAAGCAGGGCGATTTCAAAGAGGTCCCGTTTACGGAAGGTTTCCCCTAATTCAAAGTGGGGCTCCTGACCGTAAAAGGTGGGGTCAACGTCAAAACCGCCGAGCAACAAGAGCCCGTCGAACAGGTCAACGTAAGAGGCGGCGTTTTCGGCGGCCACGGTTGGCAAGACGATCGGAAGCCCTCCCGACTTGGTGATCGCTTTAATGGCCGGATCGGGCGCAAAAGCGGCGTTTCGTAAGTTGATGATGCTAGTTGCCTCGGTATAGGTATCGGCTGGTAAAGCAATCATTGGTTTTCTCATCGTGAGTCCCCCCGTAGTTTAAGTGTATTGCCCTAGTCTAGGGGAGGGAGTGGCGCATGTCAAACTTTATAATTAAATTTTAGTGAGAGTGTGGTAGTGGTCTAAATTGATGATAATCTAGTAAGTATAAAATCAGTTAACAAGGAGAAGTGGATTGAAGAATTATCGCGTGGAAGTTCCCAAGGTCGCCCGAGACCAGTTAGAAATTAAAGATGGCGAGCCCTTAGCAATGTGGGTGGAAGGCAACCAGTTGGTGATTCGCCCACTGCGGTTGGCTGACAGTTTACCCCAAATCAAGCTCCGGTGGTACTTTGGCCCCGCCTTAGTACTGACGTTGTTGTTTTACGCCGATATGATTAACCAAGGCTACCACCTCTTGCCGCTGGTGGGGGGTGATTCGGTAGCGTCGGCTAGCCTGTACCTTGCTACTTTAAGCGGGTTATTGGCCTTTGCCAGCACCTTCATTAGCCAAAAACGTCACCATCGTGGCCGGGCGCAGGAATTTTCTTGGCGGGCTATGATCAGCATTATGGTTGCTTGCGGGACGATTACCGCCTTTTCGTTGGTGGCGGGAGCCTGGTTGGTGGGGTCGCTTTTTCACGGGGCCGTTTTTGACATTTACACGGCCGGCGCCCTGATTTTTTTGGTGATTGCCATGGTTACTTACATCATGATCAACCTGGCCATGACGATTTCTCCCGGGGTGATTACTAACCTAATGACATTCATGATTATTGGGGGGGTGTTCTTCTCGATGTTAACTAATTCCAATAAGGATTGGTGGCGTCATAATTTTAGCTTCCTGGGGACGGCAAACTCGTCGAATAGCTGGCAGTTTAATATTACCCTGATCTTTTCGGCAATGCTGATGTTGACCTTGATTGACTATTTGTTTGTCAACCTGTCCAAGAAGTACCCCGGCTGGCGGGTTCAAGTGACCCGCTGGCTACTTAACTTAATGGCAGCTTGCCTAGGTGGGGTCGGGCTGTTTCCAAATGACCCACGTTTTCACCTTCTTCACGATCGCATCGCCATGTGGATGGTTTACACCATGTTAATTTTGGTGGTAGTGGTTCGGTGGACGATGCCAATGATGACTAAGACCTTCTTGACCCTTTCTTACGTAATCGGTGGCGTGTTGGCCGTTAGTTACATCGCTTTTAAGTTCGTCCGCTACCTTTCTTTAACCGCTTTTGAAATGCTGGCCTTTGGGATCGCGTTTTCGTGGATTTTGTTACTTTTCCAGTTAATTGAAGCCGTCGTGCAAAGGGACGTCCGCCTCTTTACCGTCGAATTGGTGGCCGAAGAAAATGACGGGGTTAGTCATTAATTATAACTAGGGGGCTGAGAAAACGTGTTTTTCTAGTCCCCTTTTGAATTCCCGGAGAATTTATAAAAACATACCCAAAGAAAACAAAAGACCCGGTGGTTAAGTACGGCTAAAGAACGCCACGGACCAACTACCCTACTGCTAAATTTAGTCATTCCCGTTGGAAACTTAATTTCCACTCGTTTTCTAGATCAACAATGAAACGAGCAGCCCGGTAGAAAGGTAGGGCAAAAAGGGGAGTGGTTGGCGGTGCCATAACTTAGGGGAGGTTAAGGCTAGGCCGCAGCCAATTAGCAGGGTTTGCCAATAGCACTGCCACCCAGCTAAGAGTAAGACGACTAAGAGCCATTCAAGATCACCTAGGCCCAGTCCGTGGCTAAGTAAGGTGATCAATGAGAGTAATCCCGCCACTAATAAGAAGAGGGCGGGTTGTTCTATCCCCAGGGGAGACAACGCAATTAAGGGGAGGGGGAGTAGGCTAGTCAGGGCGAGGGGGTTCATCCACCCGGCGTACCAGTCGGTAGTGGCCATGGCTGACAGGCCAGTTAACAGGACTAGGCTTGCTAACCACTCGGTTAAGTCAAGGGGGGTGTATAGGGCTAACCACGTTCCGCAAGTTAGTTCGCACACACTGGACCAGGGGGCGATGGTTTTTTTGCACCACCGGCACCGCCCCAACTGAAGGGCGAAGCCGACGAGGGGAATCAATTGCCACCAGGCTAGGGGGTGGGCACAGTGATCACAAAGCGAACGGGGGGAAGAAGGTCCCATTTCTAGAAGGTGCCGCTGGGTCATGGTGACGATGAACGATGCTAGGCAAGAGCCGGTTAAAAAGGCGATTAGTTGTTCCATAATTAGTTCCTCCTGCCCATTAAGTACGGCAAAACCACTCAATGTTACGAATTTGATCAGAGTTGTCGTTGACTTTAGTCGGAGAGCGTGTTAATTTAATAAAGGTGCTTTTTTGAGCAACGGATTGGTCTGTCGTTGGGCAGACGGCATGCGCAGCGATAGCACAAAACTAAATAACATCCAGCGCTCTTTTTTTATTCCAAAAAAAGAACCGCCTGGATGTGTGGACTTAAATTAAGGAAGGGGAAAAATTATGCCTACCATTAACCAATTGGTTCGTAAGGGCCGCAAGAGCCACAAGGGTAAGTCAAAGTCACCTGCCCTGGGCTTTGTATACAACAGTTTTAAGAAGGAAGAAATCAAGAACCCATCACCGCAAAAGCGTGGGGTTGCTACCCGTGTTGGGACGATGACGCCAAAGAAGCCTAACTCCGCCCTGCGGAAGTACGCTCGTGTGCGTTTGTCTAACCTGATCGAAGTGACGGCTTACATTCCAGGGATTGGCCACAACCTTCAGGAACACTCCGTTGTCCTGATCCGTGGGGGCCGTGTTAAGGACCTTCCTGGGGTTCGTTACCACATCATCCGTGGGACGCTTGATACTGCCGGTGTTGACGGCCGGATGCAAAGCCGTTCCAAGTACGGTGCTAAGAAGCCGAAGAAGTAATCTTTATATAGGAGGGATTAAGCAATGCCACGTAAGGGACATGTAGCAAAGCCGGAAGTTTTACCGGATCCAATTTACAACTCAAAGCTGGTTACCAGCCTGATCAACCACTTGATGCTTGATGGTAAGCGCGGGACCGCTTCTAAGATCCTCTACCAAGCCCTTGACCAAATCAAGGAACAAACTGGTAACGACCCGATCGAAGTGTTTGAACAAGCAATGGAAAACATCAAGCCGGCCCTTGAAGTTAAGGCGCGCCGGATTGGTGGTTCTAACTACCAAGTGCCGATCGAAGTTCGCCCAGACCGTCAACGGACGTTGGCACTTCGTTGGCTCGTGCAATACGCACGTCTTCGTGGGGAACACACGATGGTGGAACGTCTTTCTGGCGAAATCATCGATGCTTCCAACAACACTGGTGCTTCCATCAAGAAGAAGGAAGACACCCTGCGGATGGCCGAAGCTAACCGGGCCTTCGCACACTACCGCTGGTAAGATTGCGGTTTGAAACTAGCCCTTAAACTAGTTACAATCAGGAGGGGTGACGGCGGAAACTCCACTCGTCACCCCTTTTTCTAAAAATAACAACACAAACACGGAAGGAGATCACTTTTAAGATGGCTAACAAGCGTGAATACCCTCTTGAAAAGACCCGTAACATTGGGATCATGGCCCACATCGATGCCGGGAAGACGACCGCCACTGAACGGATTTTGTACTACACCGGTAAGATTCACAAGATTGGTGAAACCCACGATGGGGCTTCCCAAATGGACTGGATGGAAGAAGAAAAGGAACGTGGGATCACGATCACTTCTGCCGCTACTACGGCCGTTTGGAAGGATACCCGGATCAACATCATCGACACCCCAGGACACGTGGACTTCACTGTCGAAGTTGAACGTGCCCTCCGGGTGCTCGACGGTGCCGTAACCGTTCTTGACGCCCAAGCCGGTGTTGAACCACAAACTGAAACCGTTTGGCGTCAAGCCGACGACTTCAACGTTCCGCGGCTGGTCTTCGCTAACAAGATGGACAAGATGGGGGCCAACTTCGACTATTCCGTTAAGACCATCAAGGAACGCCTGAACGTTACGCCGCTTCCAATCCAAATGCCAATTGGTGCCGAAGACGAATTCGCCGGTGTGATCGACCTGGTTAAGATGGTTGCTTACATCTACGACGAAGACAAGCTCGGCGAAAACTGGGACACCGTTGAAATCCCAGCCGACATGAAGGATGAAGCCGAAAGCCGTCACGACGCAATGATCGAAACGCTGGCTGACGTAAACGACGACATCATGGAAAAGTACCTTGAAGGTGCCGAAATCTCCGTTGATGAAATCAAGGCTGCCATCCGTCAAGCAACCCTGGACCAAGAACTCTTCCCGGTAATGGCAGGTTCTGCCTACAAGGATAAGGGGATCCAAATGATGCTTGATGCCGTCTTGGATTACCTGCCATCCCCAGTTGATGTTAAGCCATTCGTTGCTCACGACGAGGAAGGTAACGCCATTGAACTGACTGCCGGCGATGACAAGCCATTCGCCGCTTTGGCCTTCAAGATCGCAACTGACCCATTCGTTGGTCGTCTGACTTTCCTGCGGGTTTACACTGGTTCCCTTAAATCTGGTTCTTACGTTCTGAACGCAACCAAGGGCAAGCGTGAACGGATTGGTCGTCTGCTTCAAATGCACTCCAACCAACAAAACGAAATCTCAGAAGTCTTCTCTGGTGATATCGCCGCTGCCATCGGTCTGAAGAACACCACCACTGGTGACTCCTTGACCGACCCAGACCACCCACTGCAACTTGAATCCATGGACTTCCCAGAACCAGTTATCCAGGTTTCTGTTGAACCGAAGTCCAAGGCTGACCAAGACAAGATGGACAAGGGTCTGCAAAAGTTGGCTGAAGAAGACCCAACTTTCAAGGCTGAAACGAACCCTGAAACTGGTGAAACTCTGATCGCCGGGATGGGTGAACTGCACTTGGACATCATCGTTGAACGTCTTCGCCGTGAATTCAACGCCGAAGTTACGGTTGGTAAGCCACAAGTTTCCTACCGTGAAGCCTTCACTAAGCAAGTTTCCGCCCAAGGGAAGTTTGTTCGTCAATCTGGTGGTAAGGGTCAATACGGGGATGTATGGATCGAATTTACGCCGCTGGAAGAAGGGGCCGGCTTCGAATTCGAAGACGCCATTGTCGGTGGGGTTGTTCCGCGTGAATACATCCCAGCCGTTGAACAAGGGTTGAAGGAAGCGATGGAAAACGGTGTTCTGGCCGGTTACCCATTGGTCGACCTTCACGCTAAGCTTTACGACGGTTCCTACCACGAAGTCGACTCCTCTGAAGCTGCCTTCAAGGTTGCCGCTTCCTTAGCATTACGTAACGCCGCTCCTAAGGGTGGAGCCGTTATCCTTGAACCAATCATGAAGGTTGACATCGTCGCCCCAGAAGATAACCTGGGTGACGTGATGGGTCACGTTACCGCTCGTCGTGGTTCGATCGACGGGATGGAAGAACGTGGGAACGCCCAATTAGTTCACTCCTTCGTTCCGCTGTCCGAAATGTTCGGTTACGCAACGACCCTTCGTTCCGCAACCCAAGGACGTGGTACCTTCACGATGACCTTCGACCACTACTCAGCTGTGCCGAAGTCCATCCAAGAAGAAATCATCGAAAAGAACGGTGGTAAGTAATTAACTTGACCCGTAAAAAAACAGGTGCTAGCAGCTGCTGGCACCTGTTTTTTGTATGGAATGCTAGGGAGTGTTTCGATCAAGGAAGGGGAGAAGAGCGCCGTCGAAAAAAATTAAGCGTCTTTTTTCATGGTCGAAGGACAAAGAAAAACGACGAAACCACTTTCTTGAAATTAATCCCAGAAAATCCTTGCTACACCAGGCTTTTTCTTGTATTATAGAAAAAGTGCTTGAACAAAAGAGGAGCAGAGAGTGGCCCTCGCTAGGATTTCAGCACGCAGGCGATGAAGTGGAAGGTTGCGACACACCCGGCCGCTTTGCCACAGGATGTGGCGGTAATTTCCATGGAGCTAGTCATAATTTCAAATTTGACGAAGGAGGGAACACAATGGCAAACCAAAAGATTCGTATTCGTTTAAAGGCTTACGAACACCGCGTTTTGGATGAATCAGCAGATAAGATTGTTGAAAGTGCAAAGCGGACCGGTGCTCAAGTATCAGGCCCAATTCCGTTACCTACTGAACGGACTCTTTACACGGTGATTCGTTCACCGCACAAGTTCAAGAAGTCACGGGAACAATTCGAAATGCGCACTCACAAGCGTCTGATCGACATCATCGAACCAACCCCTAAGACGGTTGACGCCCTGATGAAGCTCGATCTGCCAAGTGGTGTTGACATCGAAATCAAGCTTTAATTCAAAATCTAAAAACAAACAAAAATCAAATTAAATTGGAGGTGTACTCATGACCAAAGGAATCTTAGGCAAGAAGGTCGGGATGACTCAAGTCTTCACTGACAACGGTGAATTGGTTCCAGTTACTGTTATTGACGTAACGCCAAACGTTGTTATGCAAGTTAAGACCCTTGAAAATGACGGTTACAGTGCCGTTCAACTCGGGTTCGACGACAAGCGCGAAGTTCTGAGCAACAAGCCCGAACAAGGTCATGCAGCAAAGGCTAACACGACTCCTAAGCGCTTCATCGGTGAAATCCGCGACGCTGAATTAGGAGACGACATCAAAGTTGGGGATAAGGTAGCAGCCGACATTTTCGCAGAAGGCGAAACGGTCGACGTTACTGGTACCACCAAGGGTCATGGTTACCAAGGTAACATCCACAAGGATGGTCAACGGCGTGGGCCAATGGCGCACGGTTCTCGTTACCACCGTCGCCCAGGTTCACTTGGTGCCATCATCAACCACGTGTTCAAGGGTAAGAAGCTGCCAGGTCGGATGGGTAACAACACCCGGACTGTGCAACACCTGCGGATCGTTAAGGTCGACACTGAAAACAACGTTCTCTTAATCAAGGGTAACGTTCCTGGTGCCAACAAGTCCTTTGTTACGATCAAGAACTCCGTTAAGGCTAACACTAAGAAGAGCCTTAGCAAGCAATCCAACAAGTAAGAAAGGAGGAAGTAATCAATGACTAGTGTTGCATTATTCAAGCAAGACGGTAGCCAAAACGGCACTGTTGAACTGAACGACAGCGTATTTGCTGTTGAAGCAAACGAATCCGCTGAATTCGATGCGATTCTTCGCCAACGTGCTTCCCTGCGTCAAGGGACTCACGCAGTTAAGAACCGTTCCGCAGTTCGCGGTGGTGGGAAGAAGCCTTGGCGTCAAAAGGGTACTGGTCGTGCCCGTCAAGGTTCCATCCGCGCACCTCAATTCCGTGGCGGTGGGATCGTCTTTGGCCCAACCCCTCGTTCCTACAACTACGCATTACCACGTAAGGTTCGTCAATTAGCCATCAAGTCAGCCCTTTCCCAAAAGGTTGCCAACGACAAGTTCGTTGTTGTTGATGGTTTGAACTTTGACGCACCAAAGACGAAGGAATTCGCTGGCGTAATGAACAACCTCAAGGTTAGCGAAAAGGTCTTAGTTGTGGTTACTGACGAAGACAAGAACGCTCAATTATCAGCACGCAACCTGCCGAAGACGACGGTTGTGACGCCAGCTGGTGTGAACATCTTGAACGTCGTTAACGCCCAAAAGATCATCATTACCCAGTCAGCTCTTTCTCAAGTAGAGGAGGTGCTCGCATAATGGAAGCACGCGATATCATTTTACGTCCTGTAATTACGGAAGCCTCCACGGCTGCCATGGACAACAAGCGTTACACGTTCGACGTTGATTTACGAGCAACTAAGACGCAAGTCAAGAACGCCGTTGAAGAAATCTTCGACGTTAAGGTTGTGAAGGTTAACATCATGAACGTTAAGGGAAAGCAAAAGCGCCAAGGCCGTTACGTCGGCTACACGAAGCGCCGTCGTAAGGCGATCGTTCAGCTTTCTGCTGACTCCAACGAAATCAAGTTATTCGGCGACGATAACGAATAAATCTAACGGATAGGAGGAAAACACAGTGGGAATTCGCAAATACAAAGGCACCACTAACGGACGCCGTAACATGAACGGTTACGACTTCGCGGAAATCACGAAGACGACGCCGGAAAAGTCGTTATTGGCTCCGCTCAAGCACACCGCTGGTCGTAACAACGCTGGTAAGATGACCGTTCGTCACCGTGGTGGTGGTACGAAGCGTCAATACCGGATTATCGACTTCAAGCGGATCAAGGATGATGTTCCAGCAACTGTTAAGGCCATTGAATATGACCCGAACCGAACTGCTAACATCGCATTGCTTGGTTACGCTGACGGGACTAAGTCTTACATCCTTGCACCGAAGGGTCTCAAGGTTGGGATGACTGTTCAATCTGGTCCGGATGCAGATATCAAGGTTGGTAACACGTTACCGCTGAAGAACATTCCAGTTGGTACTGTTATTCACAACATCGAACTTAAGCCGGGTAAGGGTGGTCAATTGACCCGTTCTGCCGGTACTTCTGCTCAACTTCTTGGTAAGGAAGAAAAGTACGTTCTGGTACGTCTTTCTTCTGGTGAAGTTCGGATGATCCTGGCTGCTTGCCGGGCAACGATTGGTTCGATCGGTAACGATGAACACGGTCTGCTCGTTAAGGGTAAGGCTGGTCGTTCCCGTTACGCTGGTCAACGTCCTCACGTTCGTGGTTCTGTTATGAACCCTAACGATCACCCACATGGTGGTGGTGAAGGTAAGGCTCCAGTTGGTTTACCATCTCCACTCTCCCCATGGGGTAAGAAGACTGTTGGTAAGAAGACTCGTTCACACAAGGCTCGTTCCAACAAGTTCATTGTTCGTGGGCGTAAGCGTGGTCCACACACGCGTTAATCACTCATAAATCGTCAAATACCCGAGAGGAGGTACAAAAATGGGTCGTAGTTTAAAGAAGGGACCTTTTGCAGATGCTTCTTTATTAAAGAAGGTTGAAGCTCAAGCAGATAGCGACAAGAAGACCGTCATTAAGACCTGGTCACGTCGGTCCACGATCTTCCCGAGCTTTATCGGATACACGTTCGCAGTATATGATGGTCGGAAGCACGTGCCAGTTTACGTACAAGAAGACATGGTAGGTCATAAGCTTGGTGAATTCGTACCAACGCGGACTTTCCGTGGTCACGCTGCCGATGACAAGAAGACTGGTCGTAAGTAAAGGAGGGAATTGATTAATGGCTGAAAACGTTACTTCAGCTAAGGCAACTGCTAAGATGGTCCGTGTATCATCTCGCAAGGTACGCCTGGTGCTTGACACCATCCGTAACAAGTCCGTTGCCGAAGCATTTGCTATTCTGAAGTTCACTCCAAACGGGGCTGCTTCAGACGTCGAAAAAGTTTTGAAATCTGCTGTTGCAAACGCTGAAAACAACTTTGACCTGGACCAAGCATCCTTGGTTGTAAGCGAAGCCTTTGCTAACGAAGGACCAACCTTAAAGCGGTTCCGTCCACGCGCCAAGGGTTCTGCTTCTCCAATTAACAAGCGGACCAGTCACATCACAGTGGTTGTTGCAGAAAAGTAGGAGGAATGAATAGTGGGTCAAAAGATTAATCCTAATGGTTTCCGTGTTGGGGTCATTCGCGACTGGACTGCTAAGTGGTACGCAGATAAGAACTACGCCGCTTACCTGAACGAAGACCTTCGGATCCGTAAATACATCGAAAAGCGACTTGCTGACGCCTCTGTATCAACCGTGGAAATTGAACGTGCTGCTAACCGCGTAAACGTATCAATTCACACTGCCAAGCCAGGGATGGTTATTGGTAAGGGTGGTTCAGAAGTTGAAGCACTTCGCAAGGAACTTAACAACCTGACCAACAAGCGGGTTCACATCAACGTGGTTGAAATTAAGAAGCCAGACCTTGATGCACACCTGGTTGGTGAAAGTGTTGCTGAACAACTTGAAAACCGGATTGCATTCCGTCGTGCGATGCGTGGTGCTATGCAACGTACTATGCGTGCCGGTGCCAAGGGGATCAAGATTCAAGTTGCCGGCCGTTTGAACGGTGCCGACATGTCTCGGATCGAATCCTACTCTGATGGGACTGTTCCTTTGCACACGCTTCGCGCAGATATCGACTACTCCTGGGACGAAGCTCACACTACCTACGGGGTTCTGGGGATCAAGACCTGGATCTACCGTGGTGAAGTTCTCCCAGCTAAGAAGAACAACGAAGCTAAGGGAGGGAACTAAAACATGCTAGTACCAAAGCGAGTAAAGCACCGTAAGGTTCAACGCGGTAAGATGCGTGGGGAAGCCAAGGGTGGTAAGACCGTTACTTTTGGTGAATTCGGTCTGCAAGCTCTCGATTCTCACTGGATTTCTAACCGGCAGATCGAAGCCGCTCGTATTGCCATGACGCGTTACATGAAGCGTGGTGGTAAGGTTTGGATCAAGATCTTCCCACACCTTTCTTACACTAGTAAGGGTGTTGGTACCCGGATGGGTAACGGTAAGGGTGCTCCTGAAGGTTGGGTAGCCCCTGTTAAGCGTATGAAGGTAATGTTCGAAGTTGCTGGGGTTCCTGAAGAAGTTGCCCGTGAAGCCCTTCGTCTTGCCGGAAACAAGTTGCCAGTTCGCACTAAGATCGTTAAGCGTGAGGAAGTAGGTGGACAATCTAATGAAGACTAAAGATTACGTACAAGAACTGAATGGATTAACCACTGAGCAATTGCTGAACCGTGAGAAGGAATTGAAGGAACAATTGTTTAACTTACGTTTCCAATTAGCAACCGGCCAGTTGGAAAACACTGCAAGCCTTAAGACTGTTCGCAAGAACATCGCACGGGTTAAGACGGTTCTTCGCCAACAAGAATTAAACAACTAGAATACGAAAAGGAGGATTACGCATGAGTGACGAACGTAATGCACGTAAGGTGTACCAAGGTCGCGTTGTTTCTGACAAGATGGACAAGACGATCACGGTCGTAATTGACACCTACAAGAGCGCGCCGATCTACGGCAAGCGGGTTAAGTACTCCAAGAAGTACTACGCTCACGACGCTAACAACGAAGCCCACGTTGGTGATACTGTTCAAATCATGGAAACGCGGCCGCTGTCTGCTAAGAAGCGTTTCCGGCTTGTTAAGGTCGTAGAAAAGGCCGTTATCTTATAATCAACAAACCTTAAATTCGTATTCTAATTCTTACTTATAGACGGAAGGAGGACACTAACCGTGATTCAACAAGAAAGTCGGTTGAAGGTCGCAGATAACTCCGGTGCCCGCGAAATCCTGGTCATCAAGATTTTGGGTGGTTCCCGTGTTAAGACCGGTAATATTGGTGACATTATTGTTGCTACTGTAAAACAAGCAACACCAGGTGGCGTTGTCAAAAAGGGTGACGTTGTGAAGGCCGTTGTCGTACGGACTAAGCATGGTCTGCACCGTAAGGATGGTTCCTACATCAAGTTTGATGAAAACGCAGCCGTTTTGATCAACAACGACAAGAGCCCAAAGGGTACCCGTATTTTTGGCCCAATCGCTCGTGAGTTACGTGACGATGACTACATGAAGATCATCTCACTGGCCCCAGAAGTTCTGTAAAGATTACCCAAAAATAAGGAGGTGCACTACCACATGTTTTTAAAGACAGGTGACAAAGTTCGCGTCATCACCGGTAAGGACAAGGGTCAAGAAGGTACGATCAAGAAGACCTTCGCCAAGGAAAACCGGGTGATCGTTGAAGGTGTTAACAAGATCAAGAAACACCAAAAGCCAAGTAACATGAACCCTAACGGCGGGATCATCGACACTGAAGCACCGATTAACGCTTCAAACGTGATGCTGCTTGACCCATCAACGAACGAACCAACTCGGGTTGGCTTTGAAGTCGTTGACGGCAAGAAGGTTCGGGTTGCCAAGAAGTCTGGCAAGCAAATCGACTAATCATTAGCGAAAGGAGGAACAATCTTCTTATGGAAAACCGTTTAAAAGCTAAGTACGAAAACGAAGTTCGCCCATCTTTGATTGAAAAGTTTGATTACTCTTCAGTTATGGCTGCTCCCAAGCTCGAAAAGATCGTCTTGAACATGGGGGTTGGGGACGCAACGCAAAACTCCAAGAACCTTGACGAAGCCGTTGAAGAACTTGGGCTTATCTCCGGTCAAAAGCCACTGATCACTAAGGCCAAGAAGTCCATCGCCGGCTTCCGTCTTCGTGAAGGGATGGCTATCGGTGCCAAGGTTACTCTGCGGGGCACGCGGATGTACGACTTCTTGGACAAGTTAGTTAACGTTTCCTTGCCACGGGTTCGTGACTTCCGTGGGGTTTCCAACAAGGCCTTTGATGGTCGTGGTAACTACACGTTGGGTGTTCGGGAACAACTGATCTTCCCAGAAATCGATTACGATAACGTTAACCGTGTTCGTGGTTTGGACATCGTCATCGTTACGACTGCTAACAGTGACGAAGAAGCTCACGAATTACTGGCCCAATTAGGGATGCCATTTGCTAAGTAATTAGGAGGTTACAAAATTGGCTAAAAAATCAATGATCGCTAAGAGCGAACGTCCGGCCAAGTTCTCAACGCAAGAATACACGCGTTGCGAACGTTGTGGCCGCCCACACTCCGTTTACCGTAAGTTCCACCTCTGCCGGATTTGCTTACGTGACCTTGCCCACAAGGGACAGATTCCTGGTATGAAGAAGGCTAGTTGGTAAACAAATCACCGACAAAAGGAGGAAAAACATCGATGTCTATGAGTGATCCAATCGCAGATTTCTTAACTCGGATCCGCAATGCCAACATGGCACACCACGATTCAGTTGAAGCACCTGCATCCAAGATGAAGAAGGACATCGCCGAAATCTTGAAGCAAGAAGGTTTCATCCGCGATGTTGAATACGTTGAAGACAACAAGCAAGGCATCATCCGCGTATTCTTGAAGTACGGCCAAGACGGCGAACGCGTTATTTCCGGTTTAAAGCGGATTTCCAAGCCGGGTCTTCGCTCCTACGTTAAGGCAGACGCTGTGCCGAAGGTCTTAAACGGCTTAGGGATTGCCATCATTTCTACGTCCAACGGCGTGGTTACTGATAAGGTTGCCCGTGCTAAGAAGGTCGGCGGCGAAGTCGTTGCCTACATTTGGTAATAAATAAACTAACAAAGGAGGTGTACGCATGAGTCGTATTGGTTACAAGGAAATTGATTTGCCAGCAGGCGTTGAAGTTTCTCAAGAAGGTAACGTGGTTACTGTTAAGGGACCAAAGGGGACCCTTTCTCGTGAAATTTCTCCGCTGATCACGATGTCCGTTGAAGGCAACGTGGTTAAGTTCGAACGTTCTGGCGAAGATAACAAGGTCCGTGCCCTGCACGGGACTACCCGCGCCAACGTTAACAACATGGTTGAAGGGGTCGTTAATGGATTCAAGAAGACCTTGAAGCTCGTCGGGGTTGGGTACCGTGCCCAATTCAAGGGTGACAAGTTGATCTTGACTGTTGGTTACTCTAACCCAGTTGAAATGACGAAGCCTGCTGAAGTGGAAATTGCTGTTCCAGACAACACCACGATTGAAATCAGTGGGATTGACAAGCAAGAAGTCGGTGACTTCGCTGCTGAAGTTCGTGCCGTTCGTTCACCTGAACCATACAAGGGTAAGGGTATTCGTTACGAAAACGAACACATCGTCCGCAAGGAAGGTAAGACTGGTAAGTAATTATAGGTTACAACCAGCAAGTTAAACTAATCTAAAAATAAGAGGTGACAGTTGTGATTTCTAAACCAGACAAGAACAAGATCCGTCAACGCCGTCACATGCGCGTTCGCGGTAAGATCTCTGGTACTGCAGAGCGCCCACGTTTAAGTGTTTACCGTTCTAACAAAAACATTTACGCTCAATTAATTGATGACGTAAAGGGTGTGACGCTCGCAAGTGCCTCAACCCAAGATACTGAAGTAAGTGGTAAGACTAAGACCGAACAAGCTGCCGGTGTTGGTGCCCTGATCGCTAAGCGTGGGGTTGAAAAGAACGTTACCACTGTTGTGTTTGACCGTGGGGGTTACCTTTACCATGGTCGGGTACAAGCTTTAGCAGAAGCCGCTCGTGAAAACGGGCTTCAATTCTAAGGAAAGGGAGGAATTACCCGTAATGGCATCATCATCATACATTGATCCAGCTAAGTTGGATCTTGACGATCAAGTTGTTTCCATCAACCGGATTACCAAGGTTGTTAAGGGTGGTCGTCGTCTCCGCTTTGCAGCCCTCGTGGTTGTCGGTGACCACAATGGCCACGTCGGCTTCGGTACTGGGAAGGCCCAAGAAGTTCCGGAAGCAATCCGCAAGGCTTCTGCAGCCGCTCAAAAGAACCTGATCAAGGTTCCAACCGTTGGAACGACCATTCCGCACGAAGTTATCGGTACTTACGGCGGTGGGAAGATCATGTTAAAGCCAGCCGTTGAAGGTTCCGGGGTTACCGCCGGTGGGGCCGTTCGTAACGTGATGGAACTTGCAGGGGTTAACGACGTTACCTCAAAGCGGTTAGGTTCCAACACGCCGATCAACGTTGTTCGTGCTACTTTTGAAGGTCTCAAGGCCTTGAAGAGTGCCGAAGAAGTTTCCAAGCTGCGCGGCACATCCGTTGACCACCTGGCAGAATAGGAGGACACCAAACATGGCTAAAGTTAAAGTTACTTTAATCCGCAGTGTTACCCACCGTCAGCCGACTCAACGCCGGACCGTTAAGGCTCTGGGGCTGGGCAAGCTTCACAGCTCCGTTATCCTCCCAGATAACGCGGCTACTCGTGGTGCAATCTTTAAGGTTGCGCACTTAGTTTCCATCGAGGAAGTTAAGTAAAAAACAAAATCAAATAAGGAGGTGCCAACTAATGCAATTAAACGAATTAAAGCCTGTTGCTGGCTCACGTTTCAAGCGGCTTCGTAAGGGTCGTGGCCTTTCTTCCGGTCACGGTTTCACTTCTGGTCGTGGGACGAAGGGTCAAAAGGCGCACGGTAAGACCCGTCTTGGGTTTGAAGGGGGCCAAATGCCTCTCTACCGGCAAAAGCCAAAGCGTGGTTTCACCAGCATGGACCACAAAGACTTCGCCCTTGTTTCCCTGACGACGCTTAACCAATTCGAAGACGGCGCTGAAGTTACGCCAGAAGTTCTGGTTGCAAACGGCGTGATCAAGAACGTTAAGAGTGGCGTTAAGGTTTTGGCAACTGGGAAGCTTGAAAAGAAGCTGACCGTTAAGGCTAACAAGTTCTCTGCTTCAGCCGTTAAGGCAATTGAAGCTGCCGGTGGTACGACTGAGGTGATCTAAATGTTCACAACCGTCAAAAACGCGTTCCGGGTCAAAGAAATTCGACACCGGATCTTCTTTACCCTGTTCGTGTTGATTGTTTACCGGTTGGGAGCTTCGATCACCGTTCCGGGAGTTAACGCTGCGGCCTTGCAGCAACTCTCGTCATCGGGATTAGCATCTATTCTTAATACCTTTAGTGGTGGGGGTTTGGAAAACTACTCCCTCTTTGCGATGGGGGTTTCGCCGTACATTACGGCCCAAATTGTCGTTCAACTGCTACAAATGGACATCGTGCCGAAGTTCGTTGAATGGTCAAAACAGGGTGAAGTTGGACGGCGGAAATTAAACCAGGCGACTAGGTGGTTAACGATTGTGTTGGGCTTTGTCCAGTCGATCGGGATCACCGCCGGGTTCAACGCCCTCTCCACCATTAAACTGGTGAATAATCCGGGGATGAAGACCTACCTCACGATTGGTCTCATCCTGACGGCTGGAACAATGTTTGCGACCTGGATGGGGGACATGATTACCGAGCGGGGACTTGGGAACGGGGTTTCCATGTTGATCTTTGCCGGGATCATCGCCCAGATGCCAAGCGCAATCCAGCAGTTGTGGACGGATCAAATCACTGGCGAATCCGGGAGTGCCCTTTGGATGGGCATCGGGTTCATTGCGCTGGTTGTGGTGGCTTTGCTGATCATCGTTGCCTTTGTAACGTGGGTTCAGCAAGCTGAACGGCGTTTGCCGATTCAGTACACCCGGCGGACGACCGTCTCGCCGGCCAATAGCTACCTGCCATTAAAGATTAACGTTTCCGGGGTGATCCCGGTTATCTTTGCCGGTTCGGTTATTTCGACGCCGCAAACGATCTTAATGGCCTTTCAGCAAAATCATTCCGGGGATACTTGGTACCAAGTTATGACCAGTATCTTTAACCTTCAATCGGGTCCCGGGATAACCCTGTACATCTTCTTGATCGTTGTGTTTACCTTCTTCTACGCCTTCGTTCAGGTTAACCCGGAAAAATTAGCCGAAAACTTGCAAAAGCAAGGCTCCTACATTTCGGGGGTTTGGCCGGGGAAGGGGACTCAAGACTTTGTCTCGGGGCTCCTGATGCGGCTATCGACCGTTGGGTCCCTTTTCTTGGGCCTGATTTCTCTGATTCCATTGATTGCTTCCAACGTTTGGAACTTAAGCCAATCAATCGGGCTTGGGGGAACGAGTTTACTGATCGTCGTCCAAATCGCCTTGGACGTCGTCCGGCAACTAAACGGGTTGACGATGAAGCGTGAATACATTGGGTTTATCCATGAATAGTAGCCATAAGGAGGCACAACAATGAGCACAATGAACCTTGTGTTAATGGGGCTGCCGGGTGCCGGTAAGGGAACCCAGGCCCAATTAATCGTTAAGGACTTTGATATCCCGCACATTTCAACCGGGGATATCTTCCGGGCTGCCATCAAGAACCAAACGCCGATGGGTGTTGAAGCAAAGAAGTTCATCGATAAGGGTGAACTGGTTCCTGATGAGGTTACCAACGGGATCGTTCAAGAGCGCCTAGCGCAAGACGATACCAAGGATGGATTTATGTTGGACGGGTTCCCCCGGAACCTCGCCCAAGCTGATGCACTAAACGCAATGCTTGTGGACAGTGATCGCCAACTGGACGCCGTGATCAACATTCACGTTCGTCCGGAAGTTTTAGTTGAACGACTTAGTGGTCGGTTTATCTGCCGGAACTGTGGGACAACATACCACCGTCTCTACAACCCGACGAAGGTTGAAGGCACTTGCGATGTCTGCGGGGGCCACGACTTCTACCAGCGGGACGACGATAAGCCGGAAACTGTCAAGAACCGGTTAGACGTCAACATTAAACTGAATACGCCACTGATTGACTTCTACAAGAAGCAAGGTGTGTTATACACCATCGATGGCGAACAAGATATCGATAAGGTTTACCAAGCCGTTAAGGAAGTTCTGACGAACCTGTAAGCGAGGTTTACCTTGCGCATTCACCCTTACCGTGGTAGAATACACAAGGTTTATCTAGTTTTCGTGGGAGACGGTTGTCTTCCACCCTTTTTACGTAAGTAATAGTAATATTAAATCGAGACGGCGAGGAGGAATCATTCAGTGGCAAAGGCCGATGTTATCGAAGTCGAGGGTAAGGTTACTGAAACCTTACCGAACGCAATGTTTAAAGTTGAATTGGAAAATGGGGTTGAAATTCTGGCCCACGTTTCCGGTAAGATTCGGATGCACTACATCAAGATTTTACCTGGGGACCGGGTTCGGGTGGAAATGTCTCCATATGATCTGACCAAGGGCCGGATTACTTTCCGCTTCAAATAAGACTTAGTCTAAAGATCTTTTAGGAGGATTATTTACAATGAAAGTACGACCATCAGTAAAACGGATGTGCGATAGCTGCAAGATTGTTAAGCGTCGCGGCCGGGTTATGGTTATCTGCATTAACCCAAAGCACAAGCAACGCCAAGGCAAGTAATTTAGAATAGGACGGAGGTGTCAAAATGGCTCGTATCGCAGGTGTCGATTTACCTCGTGACAAGCGAATCGTAATCGGCTTAACTTACATTTTTGGGATTGGGAACACGACTGCACAAAAGATCCTGGCTAACGCTGGGGTTTCCGAAGACATTCGGGTTCGCGACTTAACGCCGGATCAAGAAGAAAAGATCCGTGCAGAAGTTGACCAAATCAAGGTTGAAGGTGACCTTCGCCGTGAAGTATCCCTCAACATCAAGCGTCTTCAAGAAATCGGCTCTTACCGTGGCATGCGTCACCGTCATGGGTTACCAGTTCGTGGTCAACACACGAAGAACAACGCCCGGACTCGTAAGGGGAAGGCCGTTGCCATTGCCGGCAAGAAGAAGTAATCATTATTTAGAAAAGGAGGTTAGTTAATCTATGGCAACCAAAAAGGGTACGCGTAAGCGTCGGGTAAAGAAGAACATTGAAACTGGTGTTGCCCACATCCACTCAACGTTCAACAACACTCTGATTATGATTACCGATGTTCAAGGGAACGCAGTTGCTTGGTCCTCTGCCGGGGTCCTTGGCTTCAAGGGTAGTCGTAAGTCAACTCCATTTGCTGCACAAATGGCTTCTGAAGCCGCTGCTAAGCAAGCAATGGAACACGGTATGAAGACCGTCGAAGTTGAAGTTAAGGGGCCAGGTTCCGGTCGTGAATCTGCCATCCGGGCACTTCAAACAACTGGTCTTGAAGTTACTGCCATTCGGGACGTAACTCCAGTACCACACAACGGTTCTCGTCCTCCAAAGCGTCGTCGTGTTTAATGTGCATCTACGGCGATGTTTTAATCGGCCAGGTGCCTTTTACAGAATACGATTCACGTTTTGAAAGGGGTAACAGAGTAGAATGATCGAATTTGAAAAACCAAACATCCACAAAGTTGAAGAAACAGACAACTACGGTAAGTTTGTCGTAGAACCGTTGGAACGCGGTTACGGGACGACTCTGGGTAACTCTCTTCGGCGTGTTATGCTGGCATCCCTGCCAGGGGCAGCCATCACCAGCATTCAAATTGATGGTGTTCTGCATGAATTCAGCACGGTTCAAGGGGTTACGGAAGACGTTACGCAGATTATCTTGAACTTAAAGCAAGTTGCTTTAAAGATTGATTCTGAGGACGCTAAGGACCTTGAAATTGACGTTAAGGGTCCGGCCGAAGTAACGGCTGCCGACATCCAAGGTGACGGCGATGTTACTATCCTGAACTCTGACCTTCACATTGCGACGGTTTCCGACGGTGCCGAATTGCACGTTAAGATGACCGCTGATAAGGGTCGTGGTTACTCATCTGCTGATGATAACAAGACTCGTATGGAGGGCTTGGCAATTGGTGTCTTACCAATTGATTCCATCTACACCCCGATCGAACGTGTTAACTACACGGTGGAAAACACCCGGGTGGGGCAAAGCAACGACTACGATAAGCTGACCCTTGACGTTTGGACTAATGGTTCCTTAACGCCAACCGAAGCAATCAGTCTTGCTGCTAAGATCCTCACTGAACACCTGACGATGTTCGTCAACCTCACCGAAGAAGCACAAGTAACTCAAGTGATGGTTGAACGGGAAGAAACCCACCAAGAAAAGGTGCTTGACAAGACCATCGAAGAACTTGACCTGTCTGTACGTTCATACAACTGTTTGAAGCGTGCTGACATCCAAACCGTAAAGGACTTAACTGAACGGACCGAAGCCGACATGATGAAGGTTCGGAACCTTGGGACGAAGTCATTGGATGAAATCAAGCTCAAGTTGGCTGAACTTGGCGTTGGTTTTCGCCAAGAAGATTAATTAATTATTTAAATTAAAGGAGGGAACACTTCATGAGTTACCGTAAATTGGGACGGACCAGTTCACAACGGAAGGCTTTATTACGTGATTTGACGACGAGCCTCATCGTTAATGGTTCTATCACCACCACTGAACCACGCGCGAAGGAAGTTCGCAAGACCATGGATCAAATGATCACCCTGGCCAAGAAGGGCGACCTTGCTTCCCGCCGGAAGGCTGCTGCCTTTGTCCGGAACGTCGTTGCTGACGTTAAGGAAGATGGCGATGACATCAAGATCCAATCCGCTTTGCAAAACCTGTTTGAGGACATTGCACCGAAGTACGCTGACCGTAACGGTGGTTACACTCGGATCCTCAAGACCATGCCGCGGCGTGGGGACGGTGCCAAGATGGTTATCTTGGAACTTGTCTAAGCGAGATTAAGTTAAATACGTAATAAAGAATCACTACGTTTGGTGGTATAGAGCGCTACGATGGTGAAGCATTGCTTCTAGTCTAGCTTGAAGGTCGAAAACGGCGCGCCTCATTCGTAAGTGATTTTTTATTTACGCGAAAATTTGCTAGAATGGTTAAGATACTGAAAGCCAGAGGAGGAAAATACGCTTGGCGATGATTGAAGTAAAAAACGCCACCTTTACCTACCCCGGTAGTGAGGCGCCGGCGCTAGAGGGGGTTAGCTTCTCGGTTCCGGCTGGGCGGTGGTTAGCGATCGTGGGGCACAACGGCTCCGGCAAGTCCACCTTGGCCCGCTTAATTGATGGCTTGTTGCCGTTGGCGGCCGGGGAGATTACCGTCGATGGGCTACCGGTAACGGTGGATAACTTAACTGCCGTTCACCAACGGGTGGCTTTTGTCTTTCAAAACCCAGATAATCAATTTGTTGGGACCACCGTAGCCGATGACGTTGCCTTTGGACTTGAAAACCAGCGTCTTCCCCGGGCTGAAATGCAAGAACGGGTTGATCAGGCCCTAGCGCAAGTCGAGATGACAGCCTTTGCTGACCGGGAGCCCGCCCAGTTATCGGGGGGACAAAAGCAGCGGGTGGCCCTGGCCGGCGCCTTGGCCCTGCACCCGAAGGTCTTAATCGTTGATGAAGTAACGGCAATGCTTGATCCGGAAGGAAAAGAGCAGATCATGACCCTGCTAAAACGACTGCACCAAACCGGAAACCTAACCATTCTTTCAATTACTCACGACACCGAAGAGGCCCGCTTGGCTGACCAGATGATTATGATCGACGGGGGACAGTTAGTGGTCGATGGCGACCCCAAAGAATTGATGCAGGATCGTCAGTTGATGGAAACCCATCAACTGGCCCCCACCTTTTTAGTGACCCTCAAGGAGGCGTTGGCGACCCGGGGGATCGCCATTCCAAGGGAGATTAGTACGGAAGACGAAATGGTGAAGTGGATATGGCAGAAGTTAAGTTCAAGCAAGTAGGCTACCGGTACCAGGGGGCTGATGAGCAGGAAACTCAGGCGGTGGTTGATCTGAGTGCCACCATCCCCAGCGGGACAACGGCCGCCATTATTGGTCACACCGGGAGCGGTAAGTCGACGCTGATGCAGATGGTGGACGCCCTGATCTTACCCACCAGCGGGTCGATCCAGGTTGGTGACTTGACCATTGATTCCCAGACCGCTAAAAAGGATCTGATTAACGTCCACCGCCGGGTAGGGTATGTTTTTCAATTTCCGGAAAAACAGCTCTTCGCCCCGACCGTAATCGAAGACGTCGCCTTTGGCCCCCAGAACCTGGGGAAGGATGCCGAGGAGGCCAAGCAAGCGGCTAACCGTGCCTTAACCGCCCTTAACTTCCCCGCAGACCGTTTGCAACACAGCCCCTTGGAGCTTTCGGGGGGGCAGATGCGGCGGGTCGCCTTAGCGGGGGTCTTAGCGATGGAACCCGACGTCTTGATCCTCGATGAGCCGACCGCGGGGCTTGATCCGGCTGGTCAAGAGGAGCTCTTAACCCTAGTGGAAAAGCTGCACCAACAGGGGGTGACGGTTCTGATGATCACCCACCAAATGGACCAGGTAGCTCGTTTGGCTCAACAGGTGTTGGTGTTAAACCAAGGGAGTCTAGTCTTTGATGGACGCCCGGCTGACCTGTTTGCCGACCCTGACTTGCTTCAAAAAAACCACCTTCAGGCTCCCCAGTCGGTTCGGTTTGCCCATCGGCTGAAGCAAGCGGGGGTTGAAGTAGGGGCGCCGCTCTCGTTAAACCAACTAGCCGATCGACTGGCCACGCAGTTAGGGGGTGCTGACAATGATGAATAGCCGCGTCTTGTTTGGGAGCTTTGTCCCCGTCGACTCCGTCTTGCACCGCTTGGATCCGCGCTTAAAGTTAGTGACCTGTTTTTGGTACGTGGTCATTATTTTCTTTGCGAAGGGCCCGTTAACTTACCTACTCTTGGTGGCGATGCTAGGCGCCATGATTGGGCTTTCAAAGGTTCCACTGAAAATGTATTGGGCGGGGCTTAAACCGCTGCTGTGGGTAATCGGGCTGACAATTGCTATCCAGGTCCTCTTTTCATCGGGGGGCCACGTTTACTGGCACTGGGGCTTGATGGCGATCACTAGTGGGGGGATCAACCAGGCCCTCGTGATTCTCGCCCGGTTTATTTTGATTGTCTTAGCCTCAACGGTTCTAACCGCGACCACGCCACCGTTACGGCTAGCCGATGCCATTGAGTCGTTAATGAAGCCACTTAAGAAAATCAAAGTGCCGGTCAATCAGATTGCAATGATGATTTCAATTGCCCTGCGCTTTATTCCGACGATCATGGATGAAGTTAACACGATTGTTAAGGCCCAGCAGGCCCGGGGGGTGGATTTCACCTCCGGGAGTGTCTACACTCGGGTCAAGCGCATGGTGCCAATCATGGTGCCCCTGTTTGTCGGGGCCTTCCGGCGAGCCGAGGATCTGGCGGTGGCCATGGAGGCCCGCGGCTACGATCCAGATCAGGAGCGGACCCGCTACCGTCAATTAACCTGGCGGCGCCCCGACAGCATTGCGCTGGCGGTGGTGGTGATAGTGTCAGTGCTCTTCTTTGTTGCCCGGATTTTGCTTTAAGAAAGGACGGTTCTTGTGCACCGTTATAAGATAACCTTTGCCTACGACGGCAGTAACTTTGCTGGCTTTCAGGTTCAGCCCGGTGAGCGAACCGTTCAGCAGGTCCTCGAACGGGCCGTTAATAAGATCGCTAAAAAACCACAACCGCCGCTAATGGTCTTCGGTTCCGGACGTACCGACGCTGGCGTTCACGCCCTCGGTCAGGTCGCCCACTTCGACTTACCATACCAAATTCCGGGGCCGTCCTTGGTGCGGGCCCTGAATTCAAGCCTCCCCCTCGACGTCTTGGTGAAGGAGGCAACAGAAGTGGCGCCGGACTTTCACGCCCGCTTTGATGCCCACCATAAGCGCTACCGCTACCGGGTGGTGGGGGGTGAGTTCACCGACCCCTTTAAGCGTAATTACACCGGCCATTACAAGTACCCGGTCGACGTTGAACGGATGCAAACAGCGGCCCAGGACTTCGTTGGTGAACACGACTTCACCTCCTTTGTTGCCTCTGGGTCGCAAGCGACCAGCAACGTTCGCCGCATCGATGAGGTAACCGTGGTTCGGGATGAAGAAAACGACGAGGTGGTCTTTGACTTCGTTGGTAATGGTTTTTTGTATAACCAGGTCCGGATTATGGTGGCCTTCTTACTGGAGATTGGTAACGGCCGCCGCCCCGTCGATGACGTTATGCGGGTAATGAAGGCCAAGAACCGCGATCTCGCCCGGGGAACGGCGCCGGCCAGTGGCTTATACCTGGTGGAAGTGACCTATGATTCCCCGGCGAATTCACAAAATGATTGACGCCAACGGGTTTAACGAGTAAACTACTAAATGGTATTTCTTTTCCATAAATTACTCGGTACACAATTTATTGTAAAAGAAAGACAAATATTGGAGGAACTTAATCGTGAGAACGACATACATGGCAAAACCTGGTCAAGTTGACCGTAAGTGGTACGTTGTTGATGCTAAGGGCATTTCCCTTGGTCGTTTGGCTTCTACTGTCGCATCTATTTTACGCGGTAAGAACAAGCCAACCTTCACTCCGCACGTTGACACCGGTGACTACGTGATCGTTATCAACGCCGCAGAAGTTAAGTTAACTGGTAAGAAGGCAACTGGGAAGATCTACTACCGTCACTCCAACCACCCGGGTGGTTTGAAGCAACGCACGGCCGGTGACTTCTTAGCTAAGGATCCTGAAAAGATGGTTGAACAAACTATCAAGGGGATGCTTCCTCACACCTCGCTTGGTCGGAAGATGGGGATGAAGCTGCACGTTTACGCTGGTGAAAGCCACAACCAAGCAGCTCAAAAGCCTGAAGTACTCGACATTACTAACTTAATCTAAGGAGGGAACGGAATTGGCTCAACAAGTACAATACAGTGGTACTGGACGTCGTAAGGATGCAACCGCACGCGTTCGCTTGGTACCTGGTTCTGGTAACATTACTATGAACGGCAAGGCAATCGAAGACTACATTCCGTTTGCCAACTTACGCGCCATCGTGAACCAACCATTTGCCGCTACTAAGACGGAAGGTCAATACGACGTCTTGGTAAACGTAAACGGTGGGGGCTTCTCTGGTCAAGCCGGTGCAACCCGTCACGGGATCGCCCGCGCTCTTTTGACCGTTGACCCTGACTTCCGCGATGCCCTGAAGAAGGCTGGTCTCTTAACCCGGGACCCACGGATGAAGGAACGTCGCAAGCCAGGTCTCAAGAAGGCCCGTAAGGCTTCTCAATTCAGCAAGCGTTAATCTACGGGTTACGCTTATCAAAACACCGGCTTGCCGGTGTTTTTTATAAATGAAAAACCGCGCCCACCTAAGAAACGGTGGGTGCGGTTTTTGCTTACTTGAGGATAAAAGTTAACTTGACCGGGTTGTGGTCGGCGTAGTCAAAGTTGGTGTTGATGTTAGTGGCGGTTGCCGTGACGTTGTTAGAAACCAAGAAGCCGTCACAAACGGTCAGGTAGTTGACGCCGGAGCGATAGGCAAGGTCGGTGGAACGAACGGTCGGCACCGTTTCGCGGTTTTGGGCCTTGACCATGGTGAAGCCCTTGGCGACCATGCTTTGGTCCAAGACGGAGACCCAGTCGGGCACTTTTTCTTGGCTGGCGAAGTGGGTTAGCATGTCCTTGCCCAGGGCGTGATTGTAGTCACCGCCGACGATCACGTAGTTGCCGGCTAAGTATGCCCGTTCAATGACGGCGTTTAAAAGTTTCATCTGGGCCTTACGCATCTTACCGCCCTTGTCGTAGGCGGACATGTGGCTGTTGATTAAAAGTAGTTGCTTGCCGTTAGTGACCGGGATGGTGGTGACGGCAAAACAGCGATCCAGGTCGGTAAACTTGGAGATAAAGCTGTTGGTGACTGGGTACTGGCGCCGGGTAGCACTGCCAATGTGGTAACGACTCAGCGTTAAAAGGCCCGATTGAACGCTACCGTGTGGGTCGGTGAGTGGCCACATTAAAAAGGCCGAGTGGAAGTTATTGGCAAAGACGTGACCGTAACCGTGGAACTTATTTTCAACCATCCTGACCTGGTTGACGTGCTTGGAGCGGGTCGAATTGGTGTCAATCTCTTGAAAGAGCATGAAGTCGGCTTGTTGGGCTTGCATGACCTTTTCAACGCCCTTAGTATCGGTTAAAACTACCGCCTTGGAGCGGGCGGTCCCGTACTTGCCCCGTGTCTTGGTGCCGCTTTTAAGCTCGCCGGCGTCCATGAAGAAACTAAACTGGTGGTTGTAGGCCCCAAAACCGACGTTGTAAGTAGTGGCGGTGTAGACCTTACCGGTCGTTAGGGTGGCTGCTTGATTGTTGCCGATCGTTAGTTTCTGGTGGTCGGGAATCCGGTAGTATTGGTGTTGCATGTATAAAACGTAGCCCCCGACCACTAGTGCTAGGGTGGTGATTACCGCCAGCAAGGTCAGGGCGCTCCTCTTTAAAATCCGCATTGATCTTTCCTCTCTCATTGATTTTATTAGCATACCACAGGTGAAAAGGGTTACTAAATAAGCAACGCCCTTCTTGGGATCACGTGATTATTACTAATAAAATAGGGGCGCCGCTCTGTTAATTAAACAACGTACGGGAACGAGGGGGAAGTTGATTGATTTAACGTTAAATCGAAGCTTAGGGTTGGAAAAGTCAAAAGGGGGATAGCTATTCTTTGTGAAGTCTGTTACAATTAAAGCCGTGATTAAGTTTTCACAAACTAAACAGATTGAGAGAAAGCGGGGAACCCCACATGTCAAAGAAAGTTGCTTTAGTTACTGGTGCCGGCCAAGGGATCGGGGAAGCCATTGCCAAGCGTTTAGCCAAGGACGGTTTTGCCGTTGCCTTAGTGGCTCGCCACGCCGACGCCTTAGAAAAGGTGAAGCAAGAAATTGAAGCCGAGGGTGGTCAAGCCCTGGTGGTAACTGCCGACGTTGCCAAGCGTGACGAAGTCTTTGCAGCCGTTGAGAAGACTGTGGCAGAATTAGGTGACTTCAACGTGATCGTTAACAATGCCGGGGTAGCCCCGACCACGCCGATCGACACGGTGACGCCAGAAGACCTTGATTACGTCTACTCAATTAACGTTGGGGGCGTGATTTGGGGGACCCAAGCGGCCCACGCCGCCTTCAAGAAGTTGGGGCACCCGGGTAAGATCATCAACGCCACTTCCCAAGCCGGGGTGGTGGGGAACCCGAACCTGACCGTTTACTCCAGTTCTAAGTTTGCCATCCGCGGGATTACCCAAGTAACCGCCCGTGAACTAGCCGAAGAAGGCACGACCGTCAACGCCTTTGCCCCGGGGATCGTGAAGACCCCAATGATGTACGACATCGCTCACAAGGTTGGCCAAAACGCCGGTAAGGACGATGAATGGGGGATGCAAACCTTCGCTAAGGATATCGCCTTAAAGCGCCTGTCTGAAGCGTCTGACGTTGCTAACGCCGTCGCCTTCTTGGCTGGTCCAGATTCTGATTACATCACCGGTCAAACCCTAGAAGTCGACGGTGGGATGCAATTCCACTAACATTTAGGTGAGTGGTTACCAACCTCCTCGACAGGTTAAGGGCCACGTTAACTAATCGTAAAATTAAAATATTAAACGGGCTGGGGAAACACGATTTTTCCCGGCCTTTTTCTATTCCTTGAAGTTTAACGATAACCGCGGGCTTAGTGGCTAAGTCTGCTAGATTGAGTCGCACTTCCAGATAGCGTGCTCCCCAATCACAGGCTTAGTGGCTAAGTACGGACGGAGAACGATGCGTACCGCATCAACCCCGTCCTAGCTTAGCCCACGACCTGTTTGATAGATTGGGTCGCACTTCCAGTTTAAATCTTCCACAAAAATTAGTAATCTTCCCCGCCTAAATGCGGTAAGATGAAAGTACAATTATCTGAAAAATCTGAGGAGGATATTTTTTGTGGCTAAGCGAAGGAGACGGACAAAGAAGGGGGCTAAAAAGTCCCTCTGGCTGGTCGCCGTCCTGATTATTTTAATTGGGTTAATGGGGAGTTACGTGGGCTATCACTTGTACCAGCGCCACGTCCAGGAACAAATCATTGAAAAGCAGCAAAACGCCAAGAAGTTGTTCATTAAAGAAATTGCCCCCGAGGCCCAGGCGATGCAAAAGCAGTACCACGTGATGGCCTCGATTACGATGGCCCAAGCAATCTTGGAGTCGGACTGGGGGACGTCGGAACTCTCCGCTAAGTACCATAACCTATTTGGGATTAAGGGAACCGGGGCAAACTCCAAGTTGCTCTCAACCAAGGAATACGTTAATGGACAGTGGGTAGTGATCAAGGGACGCTTTAAGGTCTACAGTTCCTGGAACGATTCAATTGCCGACCACACTAAATTGATGCTTAACGGGACCGACACCAATCAGCAAAACTACCAAAACGTGATTAACGCCACCACCTATCAACAGGCCGCCGTGGCCCTTCAGGATGCGGGGTACGCAACTGATCCCGATTACGCTTCCAAGTTAATCAACGTCATTAAGTCTTATAACCTCCACAAGTATGATGAGTAAGGAGCCTCACCACTAATGAAAGAGCTAGAAGAAAAAATTCGTCAATTTGGAACTGTGTTACCCGGCAACGTCTTAAAGGTGGACGCCTTTTTGAACCACCAAGTCGACCCGGTTTTGATGCAACACATTGGCCAGGAATTCGCAGCCCGCTTTAAGGACGCTAAGATCACCAAGGTTTGGACGGTTGAATCCTCCGGGATTGCCCCCGCCGTGATGACCGGGTTAGCCCTGGGGGTACCAGTGATCTTTGCTAGAAAGCACAAGAGCTTAACCCTAAATTCCAGCATGTACACGGCCGATGTCTACTCGTACACCAAGAAGACGACCAACCAGATCTCGATTTCCAAGCGCTACGTGGATAAAACGGACCGGGTCTTGTTGATTGATGACTTCCTCGCCAACGGGCAAGCGGTAGAAGGGATGTTGCAAATCGCTGACCAAGCCGGGGTGGAAGTTGTTGGTGCCGGCATCGTGATCGAAAAGTGTTTCCAACCGGGGTCCGCTGAACTCGCTGCTAAGGGCGTTCGGGTTGAATCGCTAGCGAAGGTTTCGTCACTTGCGGATGGTCAGGTAAGCTTAAAACAAACGGAAGGGGAAGATTAAGATGGCGGGACAAAACCTTTTGTCCCAGGGGAAGACCCTGGGCATCATCGGCCTAACCCAAAAGGACTGGCCGCTGTTGGTGGCGGCCAAAAAACTGGGGTTAAACGTGGGCGCTTACGTTGATCACTCCCAACCCCAACTAACCAAGCTGGCCGATTTTACGATTGTTGGCAACTACCGTGACCGTGACAAGCTGACCGAATTTGGCCAAAACAGCGACCTGGTCATTTACGCCAGCTCCCTAATTGCCCCGGTTGCCATCAACTACCTGACCAACTTTACCCAGGTTCCCCAAGGGGTTGCGGCCTTGGAAATCGTCCAGGATCGCTTGATGGAGCGGGCCTTTTTGGATGAAATTAACGTCAACGTGTCCCCTTACGTCACGGTGATTTCACTTGACGACGTTTACCAATCGATTGACTCGATTGGCTACCCGGCGGTACTCAAACCCATCCAACGGGGGTTGGGCGAACAGAGCCTGCGGATCAATCACCAATCAGACATTGCCTATGGTGACGACTACATTCAAGGTGGGGCTTACCTACTGGAATCCTGGATTGACCACAATACCGAGTACAGTCTGACGGTGGCCACGGACGGGGAAACGGTGGTTGCTTACCCGCTGGTTGAAGAGTTTTTCAACGAGGACCGGGAGCTAATTGAGGCCACCACCCCAACCGAAGTTCCGGATGCTATGCGCGACGAAATGGTCCGGATCGCCACCGAAATTGCCAAGAAGCTGGGCTACCGTGGTGTGATCACCGTCCGTTTTTACGCAACGGCTGCCGGAGCGTTGTACGTGAATTCCTTTGACCTGGAGCCAACCATCTCCGGGAACATCTTTGACGAGGTGGCCGGGGTAAACCAATACGAACAAATGCTGCGGGTGATCGGGGGAATGGCGATCCACGAACTCCACCAGCTGCAGCCGGCCGTGTTAGTGCCACTCTACGATAACCAATTAGCCTCCGCTACTAGGCAGCAGGTCCTAAAGGAAAACTGGAAGTTCCGCTTCTTCCCGGCCGACACGACTAGGACGAAGGGCGTGAAGGGGTTAGTTTGGGTGACTGGTGGCCCAGACGCCTTACTCAGCGACCTGTTAAATCAGGTTGACACAACCGAAATCTTGCGGCCGAAAACGTCGCCAACGCAACCAGCACCGGAAGAAGAATAGTTAAGGGGCGGGTGGTTTACGCTTACCCGCTGAACTTAAAATGGGGCTCCAGTAACCTTCGGCATGGCCGATCGCCTGGGGCCTTCTTAGTGTAGTTAGGGAAGGGCATCAGCCAGGTATTTCCCGGGAAATTTGGTATAATGAAGGTTACGATTTAAAGAGAGGATGGTATTAGGCGTGCAGAACCAATCGATGTTAGAGGGAATGAACGATAAGCAAAGCGAGGCCGTGTTGACGACGGAAGGCCCCCTACTAGTAATGGCGGGGGCTGGTTCCGGTAAAACCCGGGTCCTGACCCACCGGATCGCTTACTTGATTGAGGAGCGTCACGTCTTGCCGTGGCACATCCTAGCAATCACCTTCACTAACAAGGCCGCCCGGGAAATGAAGGAGCGGGTCGCTAAGCTCCTAGGTGAGGCCGGCAACGACGTCTGGGTGTCGACCTTCCACGCCCTGTGCGTACGGATTTTACGTCGTGACATTGAACAGCTAGGCTACAACCGGGCCTTTACGATTGCCGACACCAGCGAACAACGGACGCTGATTAAGCGGATCTGCGAGGAACAAAACATCGACACCAAGAAGTTTGAACCCCGGCAACTGCTGTCGGCGATTTCAAACGCCAAGAATGCGATGGAGGATCCGGCCACCTTTTCCAAGAACCATCAACGCCCCTTTGACCGGATCGTGGCGCGCGTTTACGAAACCTACCAAAAGGAACTGGAACGCAACCAGACCCTGGATTTTGACGACTTGATCATGAAGACGATCGAGCTCTTCAAAAAGGCGCCGGAAACTTTGACCTACTACCAAGATAAGTTCCACTACATCCACGTTGACGAGTACCAGGACACCAACGACGCCCAGTACGAATTGGTGCACATGCTGGCCGAAAAGTACGAAAACATCTGCGTGGTGGGGGATGCCGACCAGTCAATTTACGGCTGGCGGGGGGCCAACATGAACAACATCTTAAACTTTGAGCATGACTACCCTAACGCCCATTCCGTGATGTTGGAACAAAACTACCGCTCAACCCAAACGATCTTAAAGGCGGCCAACGAAGTGATCGCCAACAACTTGGAACGTAAGGACAAGAACCTCTGGACCGAAAACGGCGCCGGGGAAAAAATCTCCTATTACCGGGCCCAAAACGAGCACGATGAAGCGCAGTTCATTGTCAAAAAGATCAAAGAAGAACGGGCCAAGCACAACTACCAATACCAAGACTTCGCCATCCTTTACCGGACCAACGCCCAGTCGCGGGTGATTGAAGAAACTTTCCTAAAGTCGACGGTTCCTTACACGATGGTTGGTGGCCACCGCTTCTACGACCGGATGGAAATCCGCGACCTCTTGGCCTACCTGACCTTGATTGTCAACCCGTTGGACTCGATGTCCTTTGAACGGGTGGTCAACACCCCCAAGCGCGGGATTGGGATGACCTCCGTCGAACGGTTACGGGAGTTTGCTCAGGAGTCCAACTTGCCACTGCTGGCGGCGGCCCAAAACGTTCAAAACGCCAACGCCATCTCGGCACGGACCCGCAATAAGATCGAAGAATTTGGCCAGTTAATCGCCGCCTTACAAGACGAGGCCAAGGTGCTTTCGATCACCGATTTGACCGACCAGGTGCTGGAACGGACCGGCTACCTAGCCGAATTGCAGAAGGATAAAACCCTCCAGGGGCAAACCCGGCGGGAAAACCTGGAGGAATTTAAGTCGGTGACCGCCGAATACGACCGCCAACACGAAGACGATGAGGGAATGGACCACCTACAAAAGCTAACCGACTTCCTGGCCGGTTTAGCCCTGGTGTCCGACCAAGACGACGTCGATGAAGCGGAACCCGCCGTTACTTTGATGACCCTCCACGCCGCTAAGGGGTTGGAATTCCCGGTTATCTTCTTGATCGGGATGGAAGAAGGGGTCTTCCCGTTGTCCCGGGCCATGACCGACAACAAGGAATTAGAAGAAGAACGGCGCTTGGCTTACGTGGGGATCACCCGGGCTAAGAAGAAGCTTTACATCACCAACGCCTTTTCGCGGATGCTGTATGGTCACATCCAACGCAACCGGCCGTCGGAGTTTGTCGAGGAAATTACCCCCGAACTGATGCAATCAGAGAACCAAAATCAGGGTGAACGCTCGTTAAGCGGTCGTATCGCCGGGGGCAACTCCTACGCCTTTAAGGCCGCCACGGCCACCACTTACCGGCGCCCTTCTGATGCGGGGAAGCGGGTCGCCCCGAAGACCAACACCGGGACCGGGGCCGAAAAGAAGTCTTGGAACACCGGCGACAAGGTTAACCATAAGAAGTGGGGGCAAGGGACCGTGGTCTCCGTTAACGGAACCGGAGAAAACATGGAACTAGACATTGCCTTTCCACAGCAGGGGGTTAAGCGCCTCTTAGCAAGTTTTGCCCCAATCACCAAGGTGGAGGATTAAGATGAGTAAGCAAGAAGCCGTAAGTGAGCTAACCAAGCAACAGGCTCAAGCGGAGTTAACGCCTTTAAGAGAGCAGCTCAAGAAGTGGGGAGCGGAGTATTACGAACAGGACAACCCGAGCGTGGAGGATTACGTTTACGACCGGGCTTACCAACGCCTAGTGGAAATTGAGCAACGCTTCCCGGACTTGGTGGTACCTGATTCACCAACGCAACGGGTAGGGGGGGCCGCGGAAAGCCAACTCAACAAGGTGATCCACGAGATCCCGATGCTTTCGATGGGGGACGTCTTCTCGCCCGCAGAATTGGCGGACTTTAACCGCCGCCAACAAGACAACAGTGACGTCAAAGTTGATTTTGACTACAACCTGGAACTTAAGATCGACGGGTTATCGTTATCGTTAGTCTACGAAAATGGCCGTTTGGTGCAGGGTTCGACCCGGGGGAACGGGACGATCGGTGAAGACGTGACCGAAAACGTTAAGACGATTAAGTCCATCCCGCAGGTCCTGCCCGAACCCCTCTCGCTAGAATTTCGTGGCGAGTGCTATATGCCCAAGGAGGCCTTCGTTAAGCTCAATGAACGCCGTGAAGCGGAGGGACAGCCGGTCTTTGCCAACCCGCGTAACGCCGCCGCCGGTTCCTTGCGCCAGCTAGATCCGAAGGTGACGGCCGCCCGCCAGTTGGATACCTTTATGTACTACGTGCCCGACTACCAAGCACTAGGGGTGACCACCCAGGCGCAAGCGCTCGAAAAGATGCGGGCGCTGGGCTTTGCCGTCAACCCCAACTACCGGGTTGTTCACAGCCAAGCAGAACTGACCGCCTACATTGAGGAGTACACTGAAAAACGGGATCAGCTCCCCTACGGAATTGACGGGATCGTCGAAAAGGTTAACGACCTAGCAACGCAGGTGGCGCTGGGGAATACGGTTAAGGTGCCACGCTGGGAAATTGCCTACAAGTTCCCACCGGAGGAACAGGCGACCGTCGTTAGAGACATTGAGTGGACTGTGGGGCGGACCGGTAACGTCACCCCTACCGCCGTAATGGATCCGGTACAGCTGGCGGGGACGACCGTTTCCCGGGCCTCCTTACACAATCCCGATTACCTTGCCGAAAAAGACATTCGCCTGGGCGATACCGTCTTGTTACACAAGGCCGGTGATATCATCCCGGAAATTTCCCGGGTAATAATTGAGAAGCGCCCGGCTGATAGTAAGCCCTACGAAGTGCCGACTACCTGTCCGGAGTGCGGGGCCGACCTAGTGCACCTCGATAACGAAGTGGCGCTGCGCTGCGTTAACCCAATGTGTCCGGCCCAAATTAAGGAGGGCCTGGCCCACTTTGCCTCTCGCAACGCCATGAACATCGACGGTTTGGGGCCTAAGATCATTGAACAACTCTGGGATAAGGGGATGGTTAAAGACGTTGCCGACCTTTACCGCCTGGAAGCCGCGCAATTGTTAACTTTGCCTAAATTTGGCGAGAAATCGATCAGCAACCTATTGACAGCCATTGCTAATAGTCGTCATAATTCATGCGAACGCCTTTTGTTTGGCTTAGGGATTCGGCACGTGGGCGCCAAGGTCGCCCAGCTACTAGCCGCCGAATTTAAGTCGGTGGACGCCCTGATGGCAGCTGACGCCGCAACCATTTCGGCGGTTGATTCGATCGGCCCGATCATCGGTGACGCGGTGGCGACCTACTTTCAAAACGAACAGGTCCACCAGTTGATTGCCGAACTAAAAGAGGTTGGCGTCAACATGGACTACCTGGCCCCCACCACCAGCGCAACGGAAAGTGCCGAGTGGGCCGGAAAACGGGTGGTCCTAACCGGAAAACTAACCAAGATGACCCGCGGCCAAGCCCAGGAGTGGCTGAGTGCCCGGGGCGCTTCGGTAACCGGGAGCGTTTCTAAGAAAACGGATCTCTTAATTGCCGGTGAAAAGGCCGGTAGCAAACTGGAAAAGGCGCAAACGCTGGGCATCGAGGTCTGGGATGAAGACCGCTTTGACCAAGCGATGAAGGAGGAAAACTAGACGTGCGAGTAAAGAAAATCGTCTTGGCCGCCGCCATCACCATGGTGGCCGCCGTGACGCTTGCCGGTTGTGGCAAGAAGAGCTCCAGTAGCTCGAGTGTGACAACCACCGGGTCGACCAGTGGTTATTACCAAGGGGTGATCGAAAACGGTCGCTACAAGACCAGCAAGGCCCGTGGGGTGAACACGGCGCAAAACGCTAACGTGTACAACTTGAAGGCCTTTGAATCTGGGTTGACCAACGTTTCTAAGCTGGTTTTCTCCACCAAGAGCTACATCTTCCAGGAAGGACAGTACCTGTCTTCTAGCACCCTGGATAACTGGTTAGGGCGCAAGACGTCCAGCAACCCAACCGGTTTAAACCCAGCTAAGGGTAAGAGCAGCGACCCGAACCCAGAATACATTCAACAAATTGAAGAACAAGATTACATGCAGCAAAGCGGTAACTCTTTGAAGCTTAAGGGGATCGTAATCGGGATCGGGGTCAACAGCGAATACACCTACCAAAAGACCACCGATGGGCCGGATTACACGAAAAACATCTCCGACGCCGAGGTACAAAAACAGGGTAAGTTAGCCGCCGCCAAGATTTTAAAGCGGCTCCGGGCCCGTAAGGACTTAAAGAACGTGCCGATCGTGATCGCCCTCTTTAAGCAGGCCTCCGATGATTCACTGGTGGGGGGGACCTTCTTTGCCTACAGCAAGAATAACGGCTCCACGATCTCATCTTGGAAGACCTTGAACTACAAGGCGGTCGTCTTACCAAAGGCGAGCGATTCGACCTCTAGTAATTCCAGTGATCAGTCCGATAACTCTAACTTCACGAACTTCAAGACCCAGATTCAATCCTTCTTCCCGAACTTAAGCGGGGTAACGGCCCAGGCCCAGTACTACAACAACTCCCTGTCCGGGATGAACATTACGGTCACGACCCAGTTCTATAGTGAAACCGAAATCCAATCCTTCACGGAATATATCGTTCAGGCCGCCAAGAAGTACTTACCAAACGGGATCCCAATTGAAATCAAGATCCAATCTTCGAACTCAATTCAAGCGGTCGTCTACCGCAACTCCGGGTCCAGCAGTTACCAATCGCACATCTTTAGCTCCTATTAAAACCAAACTTTGAACAGAGCCCGTGGGCCCGCGCAATCGGCATGCCGAAACTGCGCGGGTCCCTTGTTGTTAGCGGCGCGAATTTTAGCCGCTTGAGTTAATAAGTCGCCCTAACTGTGATAAAATAAGGAATTGTATAAATCATCAATGCACAAAGGAAAAGAGGTTGAGAGAATGGCTGAGCAATTAGACCGGCAACAGGTCGAACACGTTGCGGACCTGGCCAAGCTGGCGTTTACCGATGTGGAGTTGGACAAGTTCACCCCCCAACTCGAAGAAATCATTGACCTGTTCAAGGAACTGGAAGAGGTCGATACGACCGGCGTGGAACCAATGAGTACGCCAACGACGGAAGTCAACGTGATGCGAGAAGACGTGGCGGTTAAGAGCAGCGACCAAGAACGCCAAGCCCTGTTGGATAACGCTCCGGAAACGGCTAACGGCTTAATCAAGGTGCCAGCGATCATCGACGAAAGCGAGGACGGAGAAGAGTAATGACTTTTTACGGTAAAGACATTTCGGGTCTGCACGCCGACCTAGTTGCTAAGAAGGTGAGTGCCACCGAACTGACCAAGGCCGCCTTTGACCGGATCAAGGCCACCGATGACCAAGTCGGCGCCTTTTTGGCCCTAAACGAGGAAGCGGCCCTCAAGCAAGCCGCTGAATTAGACCAAGCGGGAATCGCAGAAGACCAACTGCTGGCCGGAATCCCGCTGGCCGTTAAGGATAACATTGTTACCAAGGGCTTGACGACGACGGCGGCTTCCAAGATCTTGGAAAACTTCAAGCCCGTTTACGATGCCACGGTCGTTGAAAAACTCAACGCCGCCGGGGCAATCAACGTCGGGAAGGTCAACCTAGATGAATTCGCCATGGGGTCGTCAACGGAAAACTCCGCCTTTAAGACGACCAAGAACCCGTGGGACCTAATTCGGGTACCGGGGGGCTCTTCTGGTGGTTCCGCGGCCGCTGTGGCTGCCGGGGACGTTTTAGGGGCCTTGGGGTCCGATACCGGTGGTTCGATTCGGATGCCCGCTTCCTTTACCGGGACGGTGGGGATGAAGCCAACTTACGGGCGGGTTTCTCGTTGGGGGCTGATCGCCTTTGGTTCTTCCTTTGACCAAATCGGTTGGCTGACCCAATCCGTTAAGGACAACGCCATCTTGATGAGCGCCATCGCCGGTAAGGATGACCGCGACATGACTAGCGCTAACCAACCGGTACCGGATTTTGCCGCCGGCTTAAACGACCAGGCCGACATCAAGGGAATGAAGATCGCCGTTCCGCGCGAATACATGGAATGCCTCGATGACGACGTTCAAGAAGTGATCGAAGCGAGCCTGAAGCACCTCGAATCCTTGGGTGCCACGATCGATGAGGTTTCCTTACCACACACCAAGTACGGGGTACCGGCTTACTACATCCTGGCCTCTTCGGAAGCTTCTTCTAATTTGCAACGCTTCGACGGGATCCGTTACGGTTTCCGCGCTGATGACGTTAAGAACCTGGAAGACGTCTACGTTAAGACCCGTTCGCAAGGCTTTGGGGACGAAGTGAAGCTCCGGATCATGCTGGGGACCTTCTCCTTGTCCGCCGGGTTCTACGACGCCTACTTCAACAAGGCCGCTAAGGTACGCCGCCTGATCGCCCAGGACTTCGATGACGTCTTAAAGGACCACGATTTGATCGTTGGGCCAACCGGAACCAGCACCGCCTTTAAGATCGGCGCCGAAATTGCCGATCCAAAGCAAATGTACTTCAATGACGTCTTGACCGTGACCTTAAACATGGCCGGGCTACCGGGGATGGCGATCCCTGCCGGCTTCTCCAAGGACAACGGGATGCCAATTGGCCTGCAGATGATCGGTAAGCGCTTTGATGAAGCCACGATTTACAAGGCCGGTTACGTCTTTGAACAGACGACCGACTTCCACAAGCAAACGCCAGAATTAGGATAGGGGGGAACCATTTATGAACTTTGAAACTACGATTGGGCTAGAAGTCCACGTTGAATTAAAGACCAACTCGAAGATCTTCTCCCCGTCCCCGGTTAACTTTGGGGCGGCGCCAAACGCCAACACCAACGTGATCGACTGGGGGTACCCAGGGGTCTTACCGTCGATTAACAAGGGTGTGGTCCGCGACGGGATCATGGCCGCATTAGCCTTGCACGCCGAAGTGACCAAGAAGATGCACTTTGACCGTAAGAACTACTTCTACCCGGATAACCCAAAGGCCTACCAGATCACCCAATCTGAAACGCCGATCGCCCACGATGGTTGGGTGGAAATAGAAGTTGACGGTAAGAAGAAAAAGATCGGGATCAAGGAAATGCACATCGAAGAAGACGCCGGGAAGAACACCCACACCGGCAGTCACTCCTACGTGGACTTGAACCGGCAGGGGACGCCGTTGATCGAAATTGTTTCCAAGGCCGACATCGCTTCGCCAGAAGAAGCCGTTGCCTACCTGGAAGCCCTGCGCCAACGGATCCAATTTACCGGGATCTCCGACGTGAAGATGGAAGAGGGGTCGATGCGGGTCGACACCAACATTTCCGTGCGCCCATACGGCTCCGACCAGTATGGGACCAAGACGGAAATGAAGAACATCAACTCCTTTAACTTCGTCAAGAACGCCCTGAACTTTGAAGCCGACCGCCACCAAAAGGTCTTGATGGCCGGTGGTGAAATCGTTCAAGAAACCCGCCGTTACGACGAAGCGACGAAGGGGACGGTGGCGATGCGGACCAAGGAAGGTTCTGACGACTACCGTTACTTCCCGGAACCGGACCTACCGCCGCTGGAAGTTGATGACGCCTGGATTGAAGAAATTCGGTCCCAAATGCCAGAAATGCCGGGCGAACGCCGGCGCCGTTACGTTAACGACCTCGGCCTGACTGATTACGACGCCATGGTTTTGACCCAGACCAAGGAAATGGCCGACTTCTTTGAAGAGGCCGTCAAGGATGGTGGCGACGCCAAGAAGGTGGCTAACTACCTGATGAACGACGTTAACTCCTACTTGAACAACCAACACGTTGACCTGGACGACACTAAGCTGACGCCGGCCAACCTGGCGGGGATGATCAAGTTGATCGACGACGGGACGATCTCCTCGAAGATGGCCAAGAAGGTCTTCCAAGGGATCTTGGATGGTCAAGAACCGGCCGCCTTCGCTAAGGCTAACGGTTTGGTACAACTGTCTGACCCGGCCGAACTGCAACCGATTATCGATGCCATCTTGGACGACAACGAACAATCGATTGAAGACTTTAAGAACGGGAAGGACCGCGCCTTTGGCTTCTTGATTGGGCAAATCATGAAGAAGACCCAGGGGAAGGCCAATCCGAGGGTGGTTAACCAATTACTGGGTAAGTCACTCAACGAACGTTAAGGAGGAATGGTCATGGCCAAACGAGCTCGGATAATTTACAACCCGACGTCGGGACGGGAAGCTCTGCGCAACGACTTGGTCGACATCCTCGATGTTTACGAACAAGCCGGTTATGAAACCAGTGCCTTTGCCACCACGCCGGAACCAGATTCCGCTAAGAATGAGGCGGCCCGGGCAGTCAAGGAAGGCTTTGACCTGATTGTGGCCGCCGGGGGCGATGGGACCTTAAGCGAAGTGGTCGATGGTTTAGCGGGCCTAAAGAAGCGGCCGCTGTTAGCGATCATCCCCGCCGGGACCACCAACGATTACGCCCGGGCCTTACGGGTACCGCGCGATAACCCGGTGGCCGCCGCTAAGTTGATCCTGGAGCCGGCCAACCGGTTCAAGATCGACATCGGTCAGGCCGGTGATAAGTACTTCATGAACATCGCGGCCGGGGGAACCTTGACGGAGTTGACCTACGACGTGCCGTCACAAATGAAGTCGATGTTTGGCTACCTGGCTTACTTCGCCAAGGGCGCCGAAATCCTGCCCCGGGTTAAGCCGGTCGCCATGGAGATCACTTACGATGGTCAAACCTTTAAGGGCAAGGCCTCCACGATCTTCTTAGCCCTAACTAACTCGGTGGGGGGCTTTGAACAAATCGTCCCGGATGCTTCCTTAGATGACGGGAACTTCTCCTTGTTAATCATCAAGGATTCGAGCCTCCTGGGCCTGATGCAGCTGATGGCCAAGGCCTTAAACGGGACCCACATTGATGATCCGCGGGTAATCTACGTGAAGGCCAAGGACGTAACGGTGAAGCCCCTTGATCCAAACGATCGGTTAATGATCAACTTGGACGGGGAATACGGTGGGGACGCCCCGATGGAATTCCATAACCTGCACCAGCACATGACGGTCGTCGCCAACATGGAGGCGATCCCGGATGACGCGATTACCAGCGACATTACGCCGGACATGCAAAAGGCCGAAGACGACTTCGTGCGTGGCTTGGGCGAAATGGAAAAGGATACGCAAGAGTAATAATTAGCTAAGTAGGGACCCAACCGTTAAGCAAACGCACGGGCCCCTCTTTCTTGTAATGGGCGCAATTACGGCGCCCGTTGTACATACAATATACGGAGGAAAGCAATGAGTAAGGTGCAACTACCAGTTCATAAAAACGAAACGGTCACGGGGACGGTCCTCGACCTGACTTACCAAGGGAACGGGGTCGTCAAGGTTGATCACTACCCCATTTTTGTGCCCAACACCTTGCCGGGCGAAGAGGTAACGGTTAAGGTAAATAAGGTGACCAAGAACTTCGCCTGGGGCAAGCTGATCAGCATTGAAAAGAAGAGCCCGGACCGGATCGATAACCACAACTGGGCCTACCTACAGACGGGGATTGCGCCGTTAGGGAACCTGACTTACCCGGCCCAACTCAAGTTTAAGCAGCGTCAAATTCAAGAACTCTTGGAAAAGGCCCACCTAAACTTAGAAGTGGCCGAAACGCTGGGGATGGACCAGCCCTTTGGTTACCGCAATAAGGCCCAAGTTCCGGTGCGGATGGTCAAGGGCCAACCGACGACCGGTTTTTACAAACGTGGTAGCCATGACCTGGTGCCAATTGAAGACTTTTACATCCAGGACCCGGTAATTGACCAAACCGTTTTGGTGGTCCGCGACCTCTTGCGTAAGTACCAAGTGCCGGCTTACGATGAAGAAACTCACCGCGGCGTAATCCGGACGGTGATGGTCCGCCGGGGCTACTACAGCCACCAGGTGATGGTGGTCCTGGTCACTAACGGGGAGCATTTCCCGCACGTCGCAGAAATTACCCGGGAAATAAGTGAACGGGTGCCGGGAATTAAGAGCATCGTGCAAAACGTCAATGATAAGCGGACCAACGTCATTTTGGGAACGAAGAACCACCTGTTGTGGGGGGAACCAACCATCCACGACACCCTCTTGGGGATCGACTTCACGATTTCGCCGCTCTCCTTTTACCAGGTCAACCCGCAACAAACCGAGCGCCTCTACCAGACCGCCATTGAAAACGCCGGACTAGACGGAAGCCAGACCGTTATCGATGCTTACTGTGGGATTGGGACGATCTCTTTAGCCGTGGCTAAGCACGCCAAGCACGTTTACGGGGTCGAAATCGTGCCGGCCGCCATTGCAGACGCCAAGCAAAACGCCGCCAATAACGGGATCGAAAATGCGACCTTTGTTGTTGGCAAGGCCGAAGAGCAGTTTGCCAAGTGGCAAGCCGAGGGTCTCAAACCTGATGTGGTGATTGTTGACCCACCGCGCAAGGGCTTGGATGCCCAATTGATTGAGGCCACCGGTAAGATGGCGCCCCAAAAGGTGATTTACGTCTCCTGCAACCCGGCGACTTTGGTCCGCGACTTACAACGCTTCGCCGAACAGGGCTACCACGTGACCAAGCCGATCCAACCGGTCGACCAGTTCCCGCAGACGACGCATGTGGAGTCTGTTACGGTGCTGGAACGTACAGAAAAATAGCCGACAAACCGCGTCATAACGGTATTTACAGATGATTGAAAGTGTACTTTTTCCTTTCTAAGTGATTGGAATTAGTACACTTTTTCGGCTCTACACTAAATCTTGTTGATGGATTACCATAGTGGTGATTCGTTGACAGGATTTTTTGGTTTTGAGGGCGACGA